>Ga0302289_1000006_pt1 | contig 172435 bp, 176 predicted proteins | sample III_Fen_N1_2_FD_194552 | JGI IMG/M metagenome (GOLD analysis project Ga0302289, IMG submission 194552) | Peat permafrost microbial communities from Stordalen Mire near Abisko, Sweden - III_Fen_N1_2 | ecosystem: Environmental > Terrestrial > Soil > Wetlands > Permafrost | place: Sweden: Abisko... | reverse complement strand
GAGGGTACTTACACCGCAGGCGTCGCGCCCTTTGGTGGTGTGATCTTCCGCAAGCAACTTCACGTGACGGTGCCCACTACGCCGGTGGCACGGGCAAGCGATGTTGTTGGTGCCTCTATTTCAACGGCAAAACCGCTTAAAATTAAACTCACCTCTGCCGATATTATTCACCAGTACACCCTAAAAATTGCCGATCAAACCGCAAGTTGCACAGAGGCTACAGGTGAATTATCATGTAATATCGTTCCGCTCAATCTTAACCACGGTGCCGAGTATAGCGCCGCGCTTTACCAAACTTATAAAGAGAACGACAAGAAGGTCCTTGAAGGGACGCTGCAAACCTTGCAGTCCCTCTTAATGACGACAGCCAGTGTGACGGAAGGGCAAACGATGTTCGATAAGCCGACAAGCTTTTCGTTCACGTTTGACCAAGCGGTGACGGATGATGATGTTAGTTTGGTGAAGGTGACTGGCGATACAACAGAGGACGTGTCGCTAAAAAAGGACGTTCAAGGCCAGACGGTGACAATCTCTTTTGCAGATTTAGCGCGTGAATCCAGCTACCGCGTTACCATTAAACAGGCGATAGGGGCAAACGGCAGTTCGCTTGCCGAGCCAATTAGCCGATCATTTACGACATCGGGCGGTCCAAAAGTGACAGGGGTTTCAGCCGGCACAAACAGCACAGGCCGTAACGCGACAATTATCGTAACGTTCGACCAATCAGTTGATGCAAGTGCCGACCTCACGGCCTATGCACGTGCAGAGGGGCTGACAGCGACGGTGCGCCGTCAGTCTGACACCCAACTAGCCTTTACTATACAAGGCGGCGACTGCACGGCATTTAGCCTTATTGTCGATAAAGGCCTCAAGAGTGGCTCAAACGGTGAACTCTCAAAGGACGCTTGGAGATTTAACTCACGCACTATTTGTGGCTACTCATGGAGTATTGGCCAGTCGGTTCAAGGCCGTTCAATTATTGCCTACTCCTTTGGAACGGGCGCTTCAACCATACTGTTTACCGGTGGTATGCATGGCTCAGAGCCAAGTGGCTACAGCACGATGCTAGCCTTTGCACAGTACCTTCAGGCATATGGCGACATTGTACCAGCAGGTAAGCGCATTGTTATTGTTCCCAACACCAACCCCGACGGTATTGCGGTCGGTTCACGAAATAACAGCCAAAACGTTAATCTCGATCGTAACTATCCAACTTCCAACTGGAAAGCCTCTATTGAGACTGCGAGCGGTACGCTGCCAACTGGCGGTGGCATAACGGCTGGGTCTGAGCCAGAAACAGCGGCGCTCATGGCGCTTACTCGACAGCTACGGCCGCGTCTCGAGGTATCGTTTCATGCCCAGGGAAGCCTGGTGGGGGCAAATAAATTCGCAGACTCAGTGGCTATTGGCGATACCTATGCTCGTACGGTTGGCTATGCAACCATGTACTACGACGCCGAAGCGGTTATGGGCTACCCAATGACGGGCGAATACGAAGACTGGATGGGTGAGGAGATGGGGCTTCCGGCCATTTTGATTGAGTTACCTGGTTCATCTGCGAATTATTTCAACTCGCAACTCGCCGCCTTGAAGAAGATGCTTGCTCTGTAAATAACAGGGCAGGAGCATTTTATTATATTGACATTTTATATTTTTTATGATAATGTGTATCTATTATAAAAGGTGCGTGCAAAAAAGCACGACGCCGGTAACACATACAAGGAAAAAGAATGCCACAACAAGCCGACGAATCAATTGGAAGTGTCGAAACACATAGCGCCGAGCTCTATAAAGCCGAAAAAGATTCCCTTCATGAATTGAACGCTGCTGCTGAAGCATACACGCATGCCGAAGAAGGGCCTGAGTCGGATCTTGTGTCTGATGAGGGGGGCTACGACGATAGCGGCTTCGAAGAAGCTGAAGCTCGGCTTGATACCGCCGGAGAAAGCTTTGATGTCGCTAAGAAGCGGTCAGATGAATTCACCCAAGAACACCTCGATGAGCTCCATGAGGCGGCCATTAAAGAAGCGGCCCAGCGTGTTGCCAATGTCTATGCCGATGAGGCTAAAGACGCATAGATTTTTTGCATCAAAATAAAAACGACCCATCTCGCAGATTGGGTCGTATTTTTTTGCGCCGCCCTGTGGTGGTGGGCGCAGTGGCCTGGGCGGATGAACCTTGTCTATTTTCGATAAGATTCAAACAGGTGCATCAATATAATATCGCACTACGTGCATATATGCAACAGTAGCATAACCATATTAAGCGGGTATGGGCAACGGATATTAAATAATAAAAAAGTGCTTGTGTAAAACTTGACAAAAAGCATAAGCTATGCTATTATCCTTGCATACACATCGAGAAGTACATATCGTATGTGAGGTATAAACGAGGGTTTTCACGCCGAAGGGCTAGTGGAAATCTTTTTTAATTTGTGGATACCACCGTTTCGACGGTGAGAGAGGAATATTCTACAATGGCAGGAACAAAAGAAGGCGGCAAGAAGGCCGCTGCTAAAAACCTACAACGCGACCCAGCTTTCTACGCAAAGATTGGTGCAAAAGGCGGCACAATGGGCCACACTGGTGGTTTCGCCGCTAACCCTGAACTCGCCCGCATCGCTGGCGCAAAGGGTGGACGTATTTCACGTCGCCGCAAAACAACTACTGTCTAGTAGTTCGACCGCTCCGCTTTAAAATACCCCTCATAACAGAGGGGTATTTTTGTCTATAAAAGCGTGTGCTAAGAAATACTATAGCGACGAAGTGCGCACAGGCGAGCTTCATTGACCTTCCAGGAGTGCGAACAGGCCGGGCAGGTGTATTTCAGAACATCCGTCTGGTATCCGTTCGCAGAGCACTGAGGGCAGGTGCTGCGCGCATGCAACCATTCACGATAAGTATCAAGATGATCTTGAATGACCTCGTCGCCTAGCTCAAGTGTGATGCCGGTAAGATGAACGGCGTTTTCCTTGGCATATTCGGCGGCTTTTTCCCAGGCGGCAGTTTCCATCGATACAAGTTCGACGTCGCGTTCATAGCTACGGTGCCCAAGCAGGGCATGGGATAGCTCGTGAAGAAGCAGGGCTTCGGCGTTTGGAAGCTGGGTATTGTAATAAATTGTTCGATTGTGAGGCGACCACGAAAACTTGTCAGCCTCGGTAAAAGTGACGTCGGGGTGGGCTGCCTTAAGCTTTTGAATCAGCAAGGGCATCGAGTGCGTAGTAGTAGCATCCATAAATAACGGCCTCTTCTGGGTGTTTAGCTTGGACGAGCTTTGGGAGTGGAATATGATCTGGCAATTTTTCTTTTAAGATGCCCTTTAAATCTGCCTCATATTCTTTAAAATACGTTCCAATGCTTCCCCCAATAATAATTGTATCAGGTTGAAGGATAGGAATAACAGCTAAAAAGCCGCGGCTGATACGGTCGGCAATGTTGCGCCAAATACGCTTGCTGTGAATGTCGCGGGCGTATTTTCCGTAGATGTTGAAGATGGCTTTTCCAGAGGCGAATGTTTCCCATTCACGGACGACGCCGTCGTATTCAATAAGAGCACGGCCAGCTTCGCTGTGGCGAAGGCCTGGGTCAATTTTACCGTTAGTAATAACGCCGCTACCAATACCGGTACTGACGGTAACGTATAGGCTCGACATTGGCATAGGGTCGCGCAGGCGCGTTTCGGCGAGGCCGGCGAGGTTTGCGTCGTTCTCAATAAAGAGGGGAACGCCACCAAGAACGCCTTTTAGCTCGCTGCCGAGGTCGAAATTGCGCCAGTGTAGGTTGTTGCACCAGACCGCGACGCCGTCACGAATGATACCTGGGAGTGCAATTACGATTGCATCGATTTTTACCGACTTCGGGTCAAATAGTGCCTCGAGGTGCATCCTAACTGCCTCGACATACTCCGACCGCTTTAAAGGGGTGGGAAACTTAAATTGTGTTGTTATTTTGCCAGCTTCATCGTACCCGGCAATGAGTGTCTTTGTTCCGCCTGTGTCTACTGCTACTATCATGGGCTCAGTATAGCATGAGCATTATAGGAAAAAGTGTGACGCAAAACACGTGTGGAAAAGTGGTCGCTCTTGGGGTACAATAGGGGTACTAACAGGAGAAAAACCATGGCGGTACACGTTACACGAGCAGGGGTGGCGCTCACGGTGGGAATTATTATTGTAACAGGGCTCATTATTGGTGGCTTTTTCATTGTGAAAAATAGCGGTGAACAAGCGCGACGCGAAGAGGCGATTAAGGTCGCTGAGCAGAACCTGGAAACTCAATCAAACGAGGGAGTCGTCTTAAACGAGGGCCAAGATAATACAAGTGAATCCACGCCTCCGTCAAATTCGACAGATACGTCCACATCGGACAGCGCGGCTGGTGAGCTTCCTCAAACCGGTCCCTCTGACATGAGCGCTATTATATCGCTTGGTATTGTAACGTTTGCTGTGGTTGCTTATTACAGCTCTCGGCGAGCCGTCTCCAAAGTTCTTTAAGTGATCTTCGCATTGACTGGAAACTAGTTATGCTTCATAATTTTGACCAATTATGAATAAAAAACTGTGCGTCGGTGACCTTCACAAAATAAAAAACTGTTATAAAAAGCAAAATGGTTTCACCATTGTCGAGCTGCTGGTGGTGATAGTGGTGATTGCTATCTTGGCTGCTGTAACGATCGTATCGTATAACGGAATTTCTAAGAGGGCTATCGAGGCAAGCATGCAATCTGACCTGCAGAGTGCGGCACAACTTGTTGAAACAGAGAATACGCAAAATGGCAGCTACCCGCTGGTTGCAGCCGCTTTGAATAACGGCAACGGGCTACCCCAGAGTTCAAACAGTCAAGTGAGTTATATCCGTGTTGGGAGTGGCTTCTGTTTATGGGCAACAAATTCGAAAACAAGTTCCGTCTATCGAATTGACAATAAGTCCATGCAAGTACTGGCAGGTAATTGCTCAATGACAAATAACGGAGTCGTGACGACATTTGCTGGTTCAACGTGGGGGTATGTTGATGGCACCGGAGGCGCCGCTCAATTTAGCGCTCCCACTGGCGTTGCTATTGATAGCTCGAATAACGTCTTTATTGCCGATAATAATAACCATCTTATTCGTAAAATCACCCCTGCAGGTGTTGTGACGACATTTGCCGGCCAAACCACACGGGGATATACCGATGGTACCGGAACCGCCGCGCAGTTCTATTACCCATCAGGGATAGCGATTGATACGAGCGGTAACCTGTATGTTACAGAGCCAAATCATAATATGGTTCGCAAAATTACCCCTGCCGGGGTGGTAACGACGCTTGCTGGGTCACTAACGTCTGGAGCCACCGATGGTACCGGAACCGCTGCTCGGTTTAACGGGCCTGACGGTATTGATGTTGATACTTCAGGTAATGTGTACGTTGCCGACACAAATAATAACTGCATCCGCAAAATTACCTCTGCAGGTGTCGTAACGACATTTGCTGGCTCAACAACGACAGGGAATCTCGATGGAACGGGAACCGCTGCCCAGTTTAGGGCGCCGATTGGTATTGCCGTCGACATCTCTGGAAATGTATACGTTGCAGATGCGAGCAACTATCGTATTCGCAAAATTACCTCTGCAGGTGTCGTAACGACATTTGCTGGCTCAACACAAGGAACTGCCGATGGGACGGGAACTGCCGCCCAATTCACCCAGTTAAGAGGGCTGACAGTCGACCCTACGGGGACGATTTACGCAACGGACGGAAGTAGGATTCGTAAAATCACCTCTACAGGGGTGGTAACGACGCTTGCTGGCACAACAACGGCAGGATATGCCGAGGGTACGGGAACAGCCGCTCAATTCGATTGGCCGTATGAAGTTGCAAGTGATGGCTCGGGCGTCTTGTACGTTGCCGAAGCGAACAATACTCGAATTCGCAAAGTTCAGTAACGGGTAGTGACCCAAGGGCTTACACTGGACTTATCTCTCTATCTGAGGTAAAATAGGAGTAATCTACGAGGAAAACCCCTTCTTACGTGTGCTTGTAAAGCATGGCGCCCCCTAGGCGGAACGGAAGATAAGATTTCTTCGAGGAATACAATTTTAGAAGGGAGTCTTAAAAGACTTATGGCAAATGCCGCAATAACAATGGATGATCTACTCGCAAACGAGGAGGCTCATCTTAAGCAAGTAACACAGGGTGAGGTAATCGACGGAAAGGTTCTTACGGTTCGTAAGCACGAAATCCTTATCGACCTTGGTCCTCAAGGTGTTGGGCTCGTCCCACGCCGCGAAGTAGGCTTTTCACGCACGCTTAACGAAGGCGATGAAGTATCAGCAAGTATTGTTGATCCTGAACTCGAAAACGGCTACGTGCTTCTTTCACTTCGCAAAGCTGCCAAGGACAAGGGTTGGGACGAAGTTATCGCCAAGCTCGAAAGTGGTGAAATCATCGATGTTACTCCATACGACGCAAACCGCGGCGGGTTACTCGTTGAATACGAAGGTGTTCGTGGGTTCCTCCCCGTTTCACAACTGTCAGCAGAGCACTATCCACGTGTTGGCAGCAACGATAAGGACGAAATTCTTCAACGTCTCAACGTTCTTATCAACCAAAGCCTGAAGGTTCGCATCCTCGATGCCGACCGCAAGGCAAACAAGCTTATCTTCTCTGAGAAGGAAGCGGTGAAAGAAGGCCTGGCTGCTCGTTTTGAGAAGCTCGCTGTCGGTGACAGCGTTAAGGGTGTCGCAACTGGTGTTGTCGACTACGGTATCTTTGTTAACGTCGAAGGTATTGAAGGTTTGGTACACATCTCAGAAATTAGCTGGGAACGTGTTAACAACCCTGGCGATTACGTAAAGGTTGGTCAAACTATTGAAGCGAAAATTATCGCTATCGACAAAGACCGCCTCAGCCTTAGCATGAAGCAACTCAGCGAAGACCCATGGCTTGGTGAAGTTGAGCAATTCAAGGTTGGCGAAGGTGTTGAGGGAACAGTTACCCGCATTACACCATTTGGTGCCTTTGTACAAATCAGCCCAGCCGTCGAAGCGCTTGTTCACGTCAGTGAGCTTGGCGAAGGCGAGGCATCAGATCCAGAAAAAGTGTTTACTCTCAACGAGCGTAAATCATTCGTTGTCCTTGACATCGAAAAAGAGAACCGCAAGATCTCACTTGGTCTTCCCGGCTCAAAGAAAACTAAATAGCCGTTGGTAGTTGGTAGATGGTAGGTAGCAAAAACTACCTACCAAACACTAACGACCAACACGAAAGGATCACATCATGGCAGAGAAAGTCTTATCGATTGCCAATTCAATCACAGTGGGCGAGCTCGCTGATGTGCTTAACCTTTCGGTCACGACACTGATTGGTGAGTTGTTTAAAAACGGCATCGCCGCAACCATTAATCAGCGGATTGATTTCGAAACAGCCACTATTATTGTGGATGAGCTTGGGCTTGATGTTGAGCTTCAGAAGAAAGAATCTTCAACTGGAGCGGGTACTCGTCATATTCATGAACTATCCGACAAAGCTGTCGATCGCCCACCAATTGTCGCGGTTATGGGTCACGTTGATCACGGTAAAACCAGCCTTCTCGACTCAATCTTGGGTCAAAAAGTAGTCGAAGGTGAAGCCGGTGGTATTACCCAACACATTAGCGCCTATCAGACTGTTCGTAACGGCCGTTCCGTGACGCTGCTTGACACACCGGGTCACGAAGCCTTCGCAGCCCTTCGCCAGCATGGTGCGACGCTGACTGACGTTGTTGTTATTGTTGTCGCTGCCGATGACGGCGTAAAGCCACAAACCATTGAAGCGATTCGCTTCGCTCGTAGCGCCAATGCAAAAATTGTTGTCGCAATTAACAAAATCGACAAAGAAGCCGCTAATCCGCAGCTTGTAAAAACCCAACTCGCTACAGAGCACAATTTGAACCCAGAAGAATGGGGTGGTGACGTCGTGATGGTTGAGGTAAGCGCGAAAACAGGCGAAGGTATTGAGAAGCTTCTCGATATGGTACTGCTTGTTGCCGACCTTGAAGAGCTTAAGGCTGATATTGACGTGCCCTCTGAGGGTCTTGTCATCGAATCACACATGGAAACTGGTCGCGGTGCCGTTGTTGGCTTGTTGGTAGAGCAAGGCGTCTTAAAACCGGGCTCATTCCTTGTCGCCGGTACGGCGCACGGTAAAATACGAACACTCCAAGACTTTACCGGTAAACCCCTTAAACAAGCTGGCCCATCGACACCCGTTACAGTGAGTGGTTTTAAAGAATTGCCGCAATTTGGTGATGTCTTTGAAGTTGTCAAAAGCGACAAAGAAGCGCGTGCTAAGGCAAGCGTTGTTCGCATTGAACGTGAAGCAAATATCGCAAGCACCAATGTAACAGGTGCTGACATGTTGAAACTTATGACCCAAAAACACGAGGCCCAAGACTTCAACGTTATCGTTAAGGCAGATGTTCAAGGGTCACTCACCTCCGTTATAGACAGTCTGAAGGTGATTGATACTGGTGGAGAAGTATCGCTGCACGTTGTGAGTACCGGTGTGGGTAATATTACTGAGAATGACATTCGCCTCGCAACCGACGACAAAACCGTGATTTATGGATTTAACGTCGACTTGCCGCCAGCGGTGAAGCAACTCGCTACCCGTGAGCGCGCCGAAGTACGTTTATATCGTGTTATTTATGAGCTCCTTGATAACGCGAAAAACTCTATGGAGCAACTCCTTGCGCCAGAGGTTGTCGAAACTGAAGTGGGAAGCCTGGAAATTAAGGGTGTCTTCCGCACTATGAAAGATGAAGTTATTGCCGGCGGGTTAGTTAAAAGCGGAAAAATTGCTCCCGGTCTTTTGGTTCGCATAAAACGCGGTAAGGGCGAAGCGGCTGAAGTGCTTGGTGAGGCTGAGGTCACAGGTGTGCAGCGCGAAAAAATCGAAGCCAAAGAAGTGTTTGAAGGCGATATGTGTGGGCTTAACTTGAAGACTCGTAAGAAGGTGATGCTTGAAATTGGTGACACCCTCGAGTTCTTTACCCGCGAAATTGTTGAGCGCCACCTGTAATTTAGTGGACAAAATGGCAAAAAGCTTGTGGTAACGCGGGCTTTTTGTTATATTTAACTCAAAAGAAGCTTCAAAACAAAAAGGACAAAACAATGACAGAGCAAGCGCCATCTGGCCAATCAGCGCTCGACAAAGAACGTGCTCGCCTTGCAAGCGAGCGTGCGAAACTCGACCGCAAAGAAGGAATACTTAAAGAAGAAGAGCTCTTCGGTAAATATGATGAAGGCGTGACTCCCGTAGAAGGGGAAATGACCTATCAGCAGTATCTTGAGCAGCGCCCCGCCGAAGGCGTTGTGAGGAATGGTAAGGTATTCCAAGACGCCCAGAGTGGTAAGTTTGCTGCAGAGGAGTCCTATGAAGCCCAAAAGGGAGATACTCAAGCCCACTACGACCAAGTCGGTAACTTGGTGAATAATGGTGAATATCAACCCCCCAATTATGAAACGATGGGTGTTGTGCAGCTTGCCAAAGAAGCTTCTAAGGCCCGCGCCTTAGGCGACAGAGCGGCTGAACAAGAGATTCACGCTGCAGCTGAACATCATGTTACTATGTCAGCCCTTCACAAGAAGGATGATGGCGAAACGCCGAAAGAGGCACAGGCTCGTTATGACGCCGACCTTGCTCGCTACTATTCATTAATTGAACGCTTCGAAAACCTTCAATCTACTGTAAAAACCGAAAAAGCGGCACCAGAGCCGGTTGTTGTTGAAGACGCTCCAGTTGAAGAAGATAGTCCTGAAGAAGATTCTGAGCCAGAAGCAGACGCTCCTACCTCTGAAACAGACATCGTCACACTCGAAGCTCATTACAACGGTGAAAAAGTCACTATTGATAACGTCTTTGAAAGCCCGGATGGCAAGAAGGTTGTTCAAGTTGTCGATGCTGAGGGAAAGTCGCACCTTATCTTTGAACAAGAGCTTACCTACGAAGCGCCTGTTGAAGACGAGCCAAAGGAAGATAGCACAGACGTTCCTGAACCGAAAACCCCAGCCTTCTTCGTTGACAGTGCCGGGGAAGTATCGCCCGCTGGAACTGAAAACGACGACCCGGCTAAGGGTAAAGAACTAGTTCCATTTGTTGGCTCGCAAGGAAGGGAGCTTGTTCCTGTTGCTGTTGAGCAAGACGAGGCCGAAAAGCTTTCGCGCCTTGATCGAATAAAAAACTGGTTCAAGAAAGAAAGAAGCTACTACCAAGAATTTGGTGGCCATGGCTATATGGGGAGACTGTGGGAGCAAGCCCAAAGAGGAATAAATAACGTCCTGAACGTTGGCGTTACCGAAGAAATGTCAAAGGAAGAAAAAGAGCACAAACGCAACCGTAACCGTGTGGTTATTTTGGTTGGCGTCGGCGCACTTGCTGCAACCGGGCTTGGGCTTGCTTTTATCCATGGCGCATCAAGTGGACAGGGGGCACATCGTGTAGCTGGTGGCCAAGGAGCGCCACCTTCGCTAAAGGATATTCTTAACCATCCAGGTGGCGGTGGAACCGGCGGGTCGCATGGCGCCGAGAACCTCCCGTTTAATGGGGGTACAGGTGTTCCTGGCGTCGAAACGGTGGCTGCTGGTCCGGAAATCTCGAGCATACCAGCCGAAGCTTTCAATATTCCACGCGGACTAGGTGGAGAACAGCTCTTTACTAATCTCGGAATCGACCCATCGAAGTGGTATAACAATGAAAGCTCACTTCTTTCTCAATTCCCAACAGATTTTTACCGCATGAGTGACGGCCACGTTGGTATTGCTCATTCGGGCATGCTGTCACAGGGCGCACAAGATTTCATTGAATCTCTTAAATAGGAAAGGGGAGCACCATGTATCAACGAGAAGAACTTATTGAACAGCTTGCAATTCAAGACTGGCCAGAAGACAAGCAGAACGAAGCTGTTGAAATGGCAGTATTTCGTATTGGCGAGGCTATTACTGCCGAACTAAGCGAGCAGCAGTTTAATGAATATAAAGCAATTGTCGATGACAACCACGATGTGATTGATGGTTGGCTTGACCAGAACGTGCCAGACTACAAAGAATCACCAATATACCAAGAGTTTGAACAGGGGTACGACGAAGATCCTGAGAAAAATAACCCTGCGAAACTATTTGCTTCAATGGCGTGGGTTCAAATGAATGTTCCCAATGTTCCAGAAGTCATCGCCCAAGCGCTCGACACGTATAAAAAAGAGCTGGCAGCAGCATAGTCGTCTCCTTATTGATTGACCTGATATAATAAGGGTAACCTAAGGGAGAAAACAGCAGTTATGTTCCAGCTCGACGATCAATTCTTACAGGATATCGGCCTCGCCGACCTTCCGGAAGATCAGAAAAAACCCTTTCTTCAACATGTCTACGATCAGTTAGAGTATCGTGTTGGTATTCGACTGAGCGAAGGTATGACGGACGCGCAGCTTGAAGAGTTCGAGGCTATTATTGATAAAAAACAAGAGGTTATTGATGCCTGGATCGCGCAACATGCTGCCGATTATGCAAATGATCCACTGTTTCAAAAAATTCGCGAGGCCAGCGGGCTCTCTGAGATAGACCCAGTGTTACATTCGGAATATGCTGCTACAAAATGGCTTGAAGTGAACCGCCCTGATTACCGCGATGTCGTCGCAAAAACACTTGAAGATCTGAAGCAAGAAATTTCTCAAAGTCGCGACAGTATTTTGGGAACGCCACCAGCTGCCGCCTAGGCTTTGGTGCCGTAGCCGTTCAAAAAAGCTTTTGCCGTCATGGCACGGCCACTTGGTCCGATGAGTTCGTCGATCGAGAGGTAACGACCGTCGGCACATTCAATATCAAGTGGTGATGATGCTGTGCTCGTAACGTGCGCCTTCGTAATGACAATCGACTGTCCATTGACGGTCGTTTTTGTTTTTGGAAAGGCAAGAAAAGCTCGCACGCGACGTTCAGCCTGTTCGGCGGTGAACAGAGTGGCATCAAGCGCCCCGTCCTCTTTTTTTAAAAGGTGACAATACGTTGCCATGTCGTTGTTTTGTGCGGTAGGTTGCAGCGCACCATTTATAATGGCCGGTAAAACACGACAAAGTTCCTGTGCGCCCAGTTCGGCCAGGTGCTGTTCAAGCTCGGGAGCGATTTCAGTATCGTTAAGCGGTACGGTGACTTGCACGTACAGTGGGCCGGCGTCCATAGCGGCGCTAAGTTGCATAATAGTAACGCCCGTTTCGGTGTCGCCGTTTACAATGGCCGATTCGATAGGGGACGGTCCGCGATACAAGGGCAGAAGTGACGGGTGAACGTTGATAATTCCCGGCGAAAATAAATCAATAATTGACCCGGGGATAATTTTTCCGTAGCTAACGAGGACGCCAATGGGTGTGTCGCCAATTTTCTTGGTAAGCACTTTGATGTCATCGGCAATTTCACCCACTTTCAGTGGTTGCCAGACGGCAATGTTATGCGCCTCGGCAATTTCTTTGACGATAGATTTTGTCAGTTCTCGGCCGCGACCTTTTCGACTGTCTGGTTTTGTGACGACAGCGCCAACAGAGAAGCCTTTATCAATAAGCTCTCGCAAGCTCACGGCGCTAAATTCGTCAGTCCCAAAGAATATGATTGTCTTTGACGAAGGTGTCATAGTCGAGCGGCTCCAATTCACCGCTATCGTCGAGGCGGTAAAAGGCCTTAACGTTTTCTTTAATGTGATCAATAAAAACAATACCGTTGGTATGGTCGATTTCATGTTGAATAACGCGCGCGAGGAAGCCATCAGCCTTAAAACGAACCTCTTGACCCTCAAGATTAGTTGCCCTGACGCGGATTTTGCTATAGCGCGGTACTTTGCCGTAAATATCCCTGACGCTTAGGCACCCCTCGTAGTCTTCAACGAGAGTACCTTCGTATTTCACCACTTCAGGGTTAATGAGGGCGGTGAAGTGGTTATCGTCCTTGTCATCAAAGTCACTACGAACAATAACGACACGCTCTAATGCATCAATTTGCACAGCAGCAAGTGCTGCACTAATTTCATGCGGGCGCGAAGCCTCCCAATCTGTTGCGGCGCTCGTCATATCGTCGATGAGTTTGAGCGTGGCGTCATTAATCTCGTTAATTTTCGCCGATTTTTCACGCAAATGGCTATTAGGGAGAGTGATTATGTCGTCTTTGGTCATTTGCAATTAGTATATCAGAGGTGAGCAGAGAGAGCTAGAGGGGCCGCCTGCTATTTTGAGACGGCTTCGCTCCGGGTTTTGTCGGGGTCTCAACGCCCGACGCAACTCGGGCTGCAGGGGTCGTCAAAATAGCAGGCAGCCCCTCTAGCCCTCGCCAGGTCCAGCAGGTAAATCATAAACTTCAGAACCTTCATGTAATTTGGTATGATGATGGACATGAAGGATACGAGCCTTAAAGAATATACATCTGAGCTCCAGACGGTTTGGGATGCATTAACACGAAGAGATGAGATGCCAGCTCATGCGGACGCCATCGTTATCGGGGGGTGCCGCGACCTGGGGTTAGCAGAGAGAGCGGCCGAGCTTTATCATGCCGGTGTCTCAAAATTGATAATAATAACTGGGTATCAACCGAAGACAATGAACATAACAGAGGCTCTCTACCTCTCTAATAGGTGTATTGAATTGGGTGTTCCAAAAGACGTCCTAATATTGGAAGAAGAAGCAACTAATACAGGTGAAAATATACTATTTGCTGCTCGGCTGGTTAAAGAGCTTAAAGGAAATGTTAAAACAGTTATTTTGGTGCACAAGCCATACATGACTCTTCGTTTTCTCGCTACAGCCGAAGCCCAATGGTCGGAGCCTCGACCTGACCTTTATGTCACTTGCCAAGCGATATCTTTTGAGGAGTACGTCTCGATACATGATGCTGAGGATACGGCATGGAAGATGCTAGGCGATATGAAACGTATGGATAGCTACGTTGCAAAGGGATATCAAACGCACCAGTCGATTCCACGGGTAGCCAAAGATGCATATGAAAAAATTATCGACGATGGCTTCGTTACCCGCTAAAGCAAACTTGAAGGGTCGAGGTCGGCTTGCCAATGGGTAGGTGGGAGGTGCTCGAGCGCTTTTATGAGTTCACTGCGCTTCGGACTTTTCAAGATAAGCTGCCAGCGATAGGTATCATGCTGCCGTTCGTAAAATGCTGGCGTCGGGCCAAGTACCTCAACATCTTTTGGAAGGACGCTTCGCAGGTCGCGTGCAAGCTCTTTGGCGTTATGAATGGCCGTCGCCTCGCTTTTGTACACGTCAGTCAGCTGAAGAAGGTAGCGAAATGGTGGAAAGCCACCCTTTTGACGTTCTTTTAAGGCGTACTCATAAAACCCTTCATAATCTTGCGTCAGCCCAAACTGAACAACCGGGTGGGTAGGCTGGTACGACTGAACAATAACGGCTGTATCGCGCTCATCGCGACCAACACGTCCCACAACTTGGGCAAGAAGTTGAAATGCACGCTCAGCCGATGCGTAGTCGGGGAGCGATAGTCCGCTGTCCGCCTGGATGACGCCAACAGTATGAAGTTTTGGCAGGTCGAGGCCTTTTGCAACTACCTGTGTGCCGATAGCGATATCGATAGTGCCCTCGTAGAGGTCTTTGTAGCGCTCGTTAACTGTATCGGCGGCTGCGTTATCACCGTCAAAGCGGGCGATAGTTGCTTTTGGAAAGAGGCGACGTAGTTCGCTTTCAATGAGTTTGGTGCCAATGCCTTTATGGATAATGTCTGCAGACTGACACACTGGGCACACTGTTGGAACTTTCGCCTTACTATCGCAGATGTGGCAGGTAAGCGTGAATGTGTCGGCATGAAGCACTAACGGCACAAAGCAGCGAGGACACTCAGCGGTCCAGCCACAGTTTTCACACAGTGTTGTACTGGCACTGCCGCGGCGGTTATGAAACAGGAGCGTTTGTCGTCCTGAATAAATATTTTGTTCGATACTCTGCAAGAGGTCGTTGGACAGAAATCGGTGTTTTTTAAAGCTATCTCGCTTCTTCATATCGACGAGTACGACAGAGGTGGCCTTAGCGTTTGCACGGGCACGGCGAGGCAACGTAACGATTAGCGAGGCGTTTCTTTCAGCTACGTAACGGTCGGTGATAAGCGGGGTCGCACTCCCAAGAATGACGCGAGCACCAGCCGCCTTTCCAAGCACACTTGCGGCGCGCAGGGCAGAATAGCGAGGCGCCTGCTCCTGCTTATAGCTTGGTTCATGCGCTTCATCGACAACAATGAGGCCGAGCTTCGCAACAGGCATAAACAACGCAGAGCGCGGGCCGATAATAACAACAGGCGATGTGGAGGTGAGCGCTTTCTTCCATGCGAGGTGTCGTTCGGCCTCTGTCATATGGGAGTGGGTGACAATAACATCGGAAAACTCATGGGTAAATTCATCGACAATCTGGCTCGTCAGGCTAATTTCCGGAACGAGGATAATAGATGATTTACCCTCAACCCGGCTACGACGGGCTAGTTCCTTATAAATCTCTGTCTTACCAGAGCCAGTAACACCTTGAAGCAGCACGGTACCCGAAGGCTGCTCTGCAATTTTGCTGAGCGCAGTCAACTGGTCTTTATTGAATACAATTTGTGTTCGATTACGCGTCACCTCTCGAGGTGAAACGACCTTATCGCGACGCTTCTTTGTGAGCCCTTGCGGCAAAACGGTTTGTAAGACCGTCGCAAGAGGCGTCCGATAATACTCGGCTAACCATAAGGAAAGTTCAATCAGCGAAGCAGGCAGGGGAAGCTTCTCGATAAGAGAAGTAACCACTTTAGTTTCATAGGGGGGTTTAGGCACCTCCCGAATAACAAGCCCGTTAAGTGTTTGCTTTCCAACGGGAATAGTGACAAGCGCGCCAATAGACAGCACTTCGAGCGAGTGGTACGTAAAAACTCCAACACCACTACGAACAATCTTCGTCGGCGCAACCTCATAAAACTTCATGTATTTAGTATATCAGCAGTAAGGAAAAGCAGCTGAGCGTATATTTTGACGACCTCTGCAGCCCAGGTAGAGCCGGGCGTAGAGACCCCGGCGAGACGTGGCGCGAAGCCGTCTCAAAATAAACCTCAGGTGCTTTCATCCCGTGCTAGAATAAACATATGTATTTTGAGAATCGCGTTCAGGCTGGGCAACTATTAGCTGCTCAACTCTTCGAAAAGTATCGCTACGAGAACTGTGCGGTGGTAGCGCTCAGTGACGGAGGGGTTATTGTCGGCGAGCAAATTGCGACGCAGCTGCACTGTATCCTTACGATGCTTTTAGTTGAGAATATTGAGGTTCCTGGTGAAAGTGTTGCGTTTGGTGGCGTATCTCAAACAGGTAATTTCACCTTCAATAGTGAGTTCTCAAGCGGTGAAATTGATGAGTATACCAGTGAATTCCATGGCTATCTTGAAGACCAGAAGCGCGAAGCTTTCCAGCGGATTAATCGGCTCATTGGCGATGGGGGTATGATTGATTACGATATGCTGCGCGATCATACCATTATTCTTGTTAACGACGGGTTTGCCGATAGTACGGTGCTCGACGTCGCTGCCGAGTTCTTAAAACCAATCCGTATCAAGCGGCTTGTCATCGCGACGCCCGTTGCTTCAGAGCAGGCTGTCGACACACTTCACGTCGTTGCCGATGAACTTCATGTTCTTGACGTAAAAAGTAATTATTTTGACACTGACCACTATTACGTACAGAATGATATCCCGTCCCATCAAGAGACAGTCGACAAAATTAATAAGATTATTCTGAATTGGCGTTGACCGAGCATGGTGAAAAAGTGTAGAATAAAAGTCAACAGGTTCTGAGAGGCCATTAGTTAAAAGGGGAAGCATGTTAGACGTTTTTATTACATCCCGGGTGCGACGCAAGATCGTTGTTGTCTATGCCAAGTATCCAGACTTTCGCACACACGTTCGTGGCCTTGCCAAACTCATTAAAGAAGACCCGGGCAATATTCAACGCGAACTGAAACGGCTTGAAAAGGTCGGCTTCCTTCTGAGCGAACGCCAGGGTAATACGAAAATCTACGCGACCAACAAGCAATTCCCGATCTTTAAAGAGTTGCAAAGCATTGTTATCAAGTCTCAGCAGCACTCGTCTCGTCCAAAGCGTACCACGTCTGATATTGGCTAATCTCTGGCCATTAAATAACGGAGGTACTTATGAATTTATTTGACCGCATTCTTAAAGCCCGGGGTATTACCCCAGAGAAGAAGGCGGTTTTTTTATCGCCCAGCTACGACGCGAAGCATGACCCGTTTCTGCTTCCTGATATGCAGGCGGCGGTTGACCGGTTAGTACAGGCGCACGACAAGCAAGAACACATCACTATTTACGGCGATTATGATATTGATGGCCTGACCGCAACGACGCTCTTGCTGGATGCCTTGGCCCAGTTTGGGTTTGAAAGCGTTACTTGCTTTATTCCCAACCGTTTCATTGAGGGTTATGGCCTTACGGTTGACGCTATCGAGCGCATTGCGCAGCAAGGTGCGAACGTTATTATAACGGTCGATTGCGGTAGTTTAAGCCATGTTGAAATAGAACGCGCCAAAGAGTTGGGCGTCGATGTTATTGTCACCGACCACCACAACGTTGCACCCGAACAACCACCAGCAGTAGCGGTTATTAACCCGAAGCGACTTTTGCACGACTATCCCGATGACTATGAAAAGTACCTCATAAAACCAACGTCGAAGATGAACGGAAAAATCTACCCGTTTCTGGATTTGCCGGGTGTTGGTGTGGCATTTAAACTCGTACAGGCACTACAAACAACATTCGACGGCCTCCCAAAAGGGCAGGAGAAGTGGCTGCTTGATTTAGTGGCGCTGGGTACGGTATGCGACGTCGTTACCTTAGTTGATGAGAACCGCATGCACGTATTTTGGGGGCTAAAAGTGTTATCGAAAACGCGCCGTCCAGGCTTAAAAGCCTTAATGGCGGTTGCGGGGGTTCGCCCAGAAATCGTTACTGCTCGTGACCTAGGTTTTGCGCTAGGGCCACGTATGAACGCCGCTGGTCGGCTTGAAACAGCACAGCACGCTCTTAATATGTTAACCGCAACCGAGCCCATGGAGGCGCTTGAATACGCCCGTCAGCTCAATGATATGAACCAGGCCAGGCGACGAGAACAGGACGATATATTGAAAGAGGCGCTTGTTCAGGCCGAAACGTTCATTGATGACCCCGTGCTCGTTGTGAGCGCCTCGGGCTGGAACCATGGCATTGTTGGTATTGTTGCAGCAAAGTTGCTTGAAAGGTACCATAAACCAACCTTCGTATTGGCCGAGGATGATGAAATTGCCAAGGGTTCTGCCCGCAGCTATGGTGATTTTAGCGCCGCCGACGCTATTCGCGCTGCCGATGACATTATTACCAAAGGCGGTGGCCACAAGCTTGCCGCGGGCGTCACGTTGCCGGTGGCGCAGATTGGCGTGTTTCGCCAGCGTATCAATGATTTCTATCGTTCACAAAACCTCACTAGCCAGGCAGCGCTCCTGCTACCGCAGGCCGACACCGACGCGACACTCCGTGAAGTCACCGAAGAGGTAATTAACGAACTATCGCTCCTTGAGCCATTTGGAAGTGGCAATCCTCAACCGGTGCTCCGTGCAGATGGACTGGTCGTGATGGGCGCACGTCGAATGGGTGAAGCAGGACAGCATATCAAACTATCGCTGCGCGACGCTGACGGTTTGGCGATAGACATGATTGCCTTCAATGCACCCGAGCATTTCTTTGTAGAAGTAGGCCAAACCGTTGCAGTGTGGTTCTCACCTGACATAAATGAATGGCAGGGAAGGCGAACAGTCGAAGGTCGTCTGCTTCACCTTCAACCCTAAGCAGCTATAAAATACCCCTCAATACGTCACGTGCTATGAGCGTCGAAATAGGCTCGTCAGTTTAACCGACTGGGCAAACTCGAGCGCGCCAATACGGAAGGCTCGAATGGCAATCCAAATACTTCCAGCCATGCACAGCGTCATAAAGCCGAGCGATGCCCACGCCATGAGCGGGTCGAGGCTTCCTACGGTATTACGAAGCAAATTAGTCATTGGTGAAGACAGCGGGAAGAAGGTCAGGAAGTTGGTAATGGCGCCGTTTGGATCGGTAATAATAAGCGCCGAGAAGTAGATAGGGATAATCGCTCCAACGATGAATATACTTGAGAAGTTGTTAGCCTCTTTAGCCGTAGGCGCCATTGCTGCGACTGCAACCATTAAGCCTGCATAGAGCAGGAAGCCAACACCCAAGAAGGATAGCGCAAAGAAAATGCGGAATGGGTCGATTGTTATCTTTGCAAGGTCGATACCAAGCGGTAGTGTTGTTAGCGAACCAGTATTTTTCATAACGAAGTAGGCAATGACCGCAAGCAGCAAAAAGAACGCCAGCTGGGTAAGAGTGACAAGCGAAATACCAAGAATTTTACCAACAATGAGCGTGCGTGGTTTCACGTAGGTAAGCACCATTTCCATTGAACGGTTTTCTTTTTCTTCGCTGACGCTGGTGAGCATAAAACTCAGTGAAAAGCTCAGAATTGTAAAGAACAACACCGCAAACATTCCTGGCGCGACGTAGTCGTTAAAGCCATTCGTCTCTTTGCCGTTCTCGAAAAAGGTCATTGTTCCTTCTGCGCCGTTTTGCGCCAAAGCAATAATTTCCGGTGAGCCAAGTGGTAAGAACAAGCTCGTCTTTAGAATATTGCTACCGGCAGTTTGGACGGCGCTGAGCGTTGTAAAGTCCATACCGTTCATGTAAATTTGGTATTTTGCGGTTGTTTTTAATTCGGGAGGGAATACAATCAACGCCCGAATATCGCCAGCAATAACTTTATCTTTTAGCGCGTCGCGCTCGGAAGGTTGGTGGAGCGTTAGCCCAGATGCGGTGACGACAGACTGGTTAATAAGGCCGCTTTCGTCAACAACCGCAACCGATTGAAGCTCCTTGGCGACTTGTTCAATGCGGTCGTTGCTCGTCTGACTTGAGAAAATATTGATACCCAAAATAATCGCCATAAGCGCAGGTAACAGAAACATAAAAATCCAAAAACTTGGTTGGCGTACAATCGTCAGGTATTCATGACGGATGACGGCGTGTAGCTTACTCATAGTGGCCTCCGGCGCTTTTTTCTTTATATATCGCAACAAAAATATCTTCAATTGATTTTGAGTGGTACTTGCTTTTTACTTGGGCGACAGTTCCGTAGGCATGTGCTTCGCCATCTTTTAAAATGAGCAAACGGTCCGCCAGGCGTTCAACTTCCTCCATAAGGTGCGTGATGTATATAACAGCCGTCCCTTTTTCGCGCAGATCTTCGACGATATCAATAAGGAGTTTGCGGTTAACGGGGTCCAAGCCTTTGGTCGGCTCATCGAGAACGAGCAGTTTTGGTGAGCCCATAATAGCCACGCCTAGTTGAATTTTTTGTTGCTGACCGCCCGAGAGCTTCTTAATTTTTAGTTGTGCTTTATCGAGTAATTCAACGCGTTTTAGGTAGCGAAGGGAGAACTTTCGAGCAGTGTCACGGTCCATACCCTTTAGCTGGCCAAAATATACCATCGTATCCAGCACCTTAGCGCGCGTGTATAAACCGCGCTCTTCAGGAAGGTAGCCAACAACCCCGGCCGTTTCAGGCGTGAGTGGCACTCCATTCACAAGCAGGTTACCGCTTGTCGCTTGATATATTCCCAGCAGCGATCGGACGGTGCTGGTTTTGCCGGATCCGTTCGCGCCGAGTAGCGCAAAGACCTCACCCGGCATAACGTCGAACGAGAGGTCCTTTACAATCTCTTTATCACCAATGGTAAGAGAAAAGTTCTGTACACTCACAATAGGTTTTTTCATACTTTTTAGTATAGACTCAGTTCTCTTCTGTGTACAAGAGCGTCGCTTACTCCTTCGTCGGTGTCAAGGACAACCGCTTCTCCTGGGAGCTCAACTTCTTTTTAAACCCCATTGATAAGAAGGAGCATATCTGTTACAATAACCACCATATGGTACAAGTAACACGTAAAGACGAACGCGAAGCGAACGAAAATATTATTCGTCGTTTCAACCGAAAGGTTCTCCAGAGCGGTGTTTTAGCTGAGGCTAAAATCGCTATGCGCTTTTCAAAGGACATCGGCAAGGTTGAGCGCCGTAAAAAGGCTATCATCCGTAAAGAACGTAAGGCTGACAAGCTGTCAAAAGCTCGTCTTGGCCTTCGCTAGGGATTGGTTCCGTGGCGCTGAAGTCACAACTCGATAACGATCTTAAAGCCGCCCTTTTGGGCGGCGATCGTTTTCGCGTCGAAGTTTTACGAGGCCTAAAAGCCGTTATTTTGAACGAAGAAGTTGTCCAAGGTAAGCGCGATACTGGCCTTGATGACGCAGTTATTGAACAGCTTATTGCCCGCGAAGTAAAAAAACGTTTCGATAGTGTCACTCAATACGCCGCCGCTGGCCGCCCCGAGCTTGCCGAGGCTGAAAAAGCGGAAGCGGGTGTATTACAAGGCTATCTTCCTGAACAGCTTTCTGAAGAAGACATCCAAAAAGTAGTTGCTGAAGTAATCGCCACGCTCGGTGTGAGTGGCCCCCAGGCTATGGGGCAAGTTATTGGCGCTGTAAAAGGTAAGCTTGGCAACACGGCCGATGGGGCAACGATTGCCCGGCTCGTTAAACAAGCGCTGTAAACCCGGCGCTTCTTTTTTTGTGATGAGTATTGCTATAAAAAATAAAGGCCAGAAGGTATCATAGAGACATGATTGTATTTTTCGGTCCAGCAGGTGCTGGTAAAAGTATGCAGGGGCAACTATTAGCGGCGCGCATGGGTTGGCGCTGGTTAAGTGCGGGTCAAATTCTTCGTGATACCCATGACCCAGAAATTATAAAAACAATACACGAGGGCAAGCTTATTCCGCACGAAGCTATTACCCGTATTATGGGCGAATCTATCGCAAAGGCTGGCGACATTGACCAAATTATTCTTGACGGTTTTCCCCGCGAACTCCGACAAGCGCAGTGGCTTATCGATAGTAAAACCGACCATGGTCGTGATATCGCGCTGATTGTCGTACTTGAAGTACCGCGCGAAGAGCTATTAAAGCGCCTTGCTATTCGTGGGCGTGCCGATGATACGCAGGAAGCTATTGACCAGCGGCTCGCCATCTACCGACAGGAAATGTACCCAATTCTTGGCCTATTCAGCGAGCAGGACATCCCAGTTGTCCATATTGATGGCGTGGGTTCGGTGGGCGAAATACATGATCGAATTTTTTCTGAACTACAAAATAGGGAACTCGCCGCGTAATGCAAAAAATAAAAACAGCAGCCGAAATTCAGGCTATGCGCGAAGGCGGCGCTATTTTAGCGCAGATTTTTGAAGGCCTTAAAAAGCAAGTCAAACCTGGTGTCAGCGAAAAAGAACTTGATACGTGGGTTGACGCCGAAATTAAGGCCCGTGGTGCGATTGCCACCTATAAAACCAACGAAGTTAACTTTCCAGCCGCTATTTGTATTTCAACCAATGAGCAAATTGTTCACGGTATTCCCACTGACTATATCTTACAGGAAGGCGATATTGTTGGGTTTGACCTCGTTATTACCTATAAAAATATGAAAACTGATAGCGCATTTTCTATGGTAGTGGGCGGTAAGCCAAATGGTGTGCAAAAACATTTGCTTAAGGCAACAGAGCAAAGTTTGTATGCGGGCATCGACGCGATTAAGGGCCCAGTGCGAGTCGGTGATATTAGCGCGGCGGTTGAAAAGGTATTAAAAGAGGCCAAGGTCGGTATTATTCGCCAATTAGTTGGCCATGGTGTTGGCCACGAAATGCATGAAGCACCCGAAGTACCAAATTATGGCAAAAAAGGCAGAGGTCCGCTACTTGCCCCTGGTGACACCATAGCGATTGAGCCAATGGCTACCCTTGGCGGTGAGAAAATTGTCGTTGACGATGACGGCTGGACTATTAACACATGGGATGGTAGTTTAGCGGCGCACTTTGAACACACTGTTTTGATAACTGATAATGGGGCAGAAATTTTAACACGACTATGAGCGCCTGGGAAGTTGAACTTCGTACGCGATACAAACAGGTAGGAGTACCAGCTCCCATTCGGACAATGGACGCTATAGATGCGCGGGTTGCTGACGCAACCGAAGATTTTTTTCGTCAACTTGCCGGAGCGTTTCAGCTTAGTCAGCTGGCGCTGAGTGTTCTAATGAAGGTTGATACGCGCATGCTGGTACCTCCGTTTAGTCCTTCTGCTATGCACAGTGCCGATACACTGCGTGCATCGGACGATTATTTGGAACAGTTAAGTATTGAGGGGGCGCAGACGCTCGCCTCGGTGCTGCGTACGCGCGACGAGCGGAATTTCCAAATTGCGCACTTCGCAAAATACGCCCTACTCCCAGGCTCTATCGAAATTCTAGCGGAACTTGAACACCTTGAGGGTCGAATCGCGTAACGATTCACGTATCCCCATTTCAGCTACTTCACAAGGCACACCACAAGCGGTATACTAAGCCCATGCAAGAGTCGTCTTCATATGCTGTCGGTCTAGACATTGGAACTACTAAGGTGCGTGCCGTTGTGGCGCACGTTGATAGTTCAACCGGGGTACCTACTATCGTGGGTATTGGCCAGGCCGCAACTACCGGTATGCGAAAAGGAGTGGTGGTAAATCTTCAGGGTCCTGGGCACGCAATTGATGCGGCGCTTGGTGAGGCCGAACGGATGAGTGGGTATGAGGTTCACGGTGCAAGCGTGAGTATTAATGGTGCGCATATTCTTACTACCCATGCCGATGGTATGGTGGCGGTAGGTGCAGCTGACCACGAAATTGGCCCCGATGACCTCGATCGTATTAAAGAAGTCGCAACTCTAGGTAAGGTGCCGGCAAATAGGGAAATCCTGGATGTTGTCGCACATGCTTACAAGCTTGATGGGCAAGATAATATCAAAGACCCACTAGGCATGACGGGAACGCGCCTTGAAATTGATGCACATGTTGTATCGGCCCTGACGCCGTACCTTGTGAATGTCGAAAAGGCAGCCGAGTCTGCACAAGTACAGCCACATAACGTTATACCAACCGCCGTCGCAGCCGCACGAGCGGTTCTTAATGAGCAACAAATCGAAAATGGAGTTGCCGTCATCGACTTTGGAGGCTCAACAACCAGTGTTGCGGTGTATGAAGAAGGTGACCTCCAGTATGTTGGCGTCGTTCCTATTGGTGGTACAAATATTACCAACGACCTCGCCATTGGCCTCAAAACTGACCCTGAAATTGCCGAAGAGGTGAAAATTAAGCACGCCTGTGCGCTTGGTCATAGCGAAAGCGAAGGCATCAGCGTTAAATACGAAGGTGAAATCCTTACCTTTAAAACCGAAGAAATTAATGAAATTGTTGAAGCCCGCCTTGAAGAAATTTTTGAAGGCATTCAGTTCCACCTGAAGAAAGCTGGCCGTGCCGGTAAACTACCTGGCGGCGTTTTGCTTGTTGGTGGCGGCTCTAAATTGAAACACATTGCCGAATACGCAAAAGAGGCGCTCGGCCTGGCTGCCCGCCTCGGCCATCCAGCTGGGTTTGGCGGTGTTGCCGAAGACATCGATAAGTCAGAGTTCGCCACTGCCATTGGCTTGATGCTTATCGACAGCGAACAGGTAAGTCGCGAAAAGCCACGTGGTGGCAGCTCGAAGTTCAAGGCACCTTCTTCTAAAGACCTCAAAAACAGGGTGTCGAAGATTTTTGGTTGGTTTAAACCGTAATTACCCCTTGTCGCTTAGTTTGTTTAGTGGAGCCAGAGAGAGTTGAACTCTCGACTCGTAAATTATGAACAACTTATTTAAACACTAAGCAAAAAATATAGCTGGTTAAACTAATTGTTCGAACACATACCTATTGCCACTTGCTACCTCGTGGTATACTAGAACTAACAGATAAGCATATCAGGGGAGAGAGACAGGCATGCCTGAAGTAAAACCAAGTGACATCCAGACCTTCGCTAGCATTAAAGTTGTTGGTGTTGGTGGCGCGGGTGGATCCGCCGTAAACCGTATGAAAGAAGCTGGCCTTGCCGGTGTGCAATTTATTGCCATGAATACCGACGCCCAGGCGCTGCACAACAGTAAAGCAGATGTGAAAATCCATCTTGGACACAGTACAACTGGTGGCCTTGGTGCTGGTGCCGACCCTTCAAAGGGCGAGGCCGCTGCTAACGAGTCGCGTGACGATATTCGCCAAGCTATTGAAGGTGCTGATATGATTTTCGTCACCATCGGTGCTGGTGGTGGTACCGGTTCAGGTGCTGGCTATATTGTGGCTGAAGTCGCCCGTGAAATGGGCATCTTAGTTGTTGGTGTTGCTACGAAGCCATTTAGTTTCGAAGGTGAAAAACGTCGCCAAAACGCCGATTGGGCAATTAGCCAACTTCGTCGTCATGTCGACACGCTCATCACTATCCCTAACGACCGTCTTTTGCAAACCATCGACCGTCGTACACCACTGCTCGAAACCTTCAAAATTGCCGACGACGTCCTTCGCCAAGGTGTTCAGGGTATCTCTGAGCTTATTACCGAACACGGTCTCATTAACCTCGACTTTGCCGACGTAAAGGCCATTATGAGCAACGCTGGCTCGGCCCTCATGGGTATCGGTCGTGCGAGTGGTGACAATCGCGCGGCTCTTGCCGCTCAACAGGCTATCGAATCACCACTTATTGAAGTATCTATCGACGGTGCGCGTGGCGTGCTGTTCAATGTCACCGGTGGCTACGACATGAGTATGTCGGAAATCCAAGAAGCTGCCGAAATCATCACCAGCGCAGTTTCTCCAGATGCAAACATCATCTTTGGCGCAACTCTTAAACCAGACATTGAAGACGAGCTCATTATTACGGTGATTGCAACCGGTTTTGACTCTGCCTACTTCCAAGAAGATGCAGCCGCAACTGAACAAGCAGACCCAAGTATTGGCGAAAAAATGAGTGCAGCTATTGGCGATTCTGAAGTAAAAGACATCGATATGTCTCTCGACCACGCTGAGTCTGCAGAAATTTTTAACGAAGAATCGACCGGTAGTATGTGGAACCAAGCGGTAGAAGACGACGACGAGTCTGATACACCAGCCTTCCTGCGCCGCCGTAAGAAGAACAAAAACAAGAAGAACGATAACAATGAAGGGGCTTCATAGTCCATGTCTAAAGTAGTTATTGGTGACAGCCGAGTTATTGAGTCACGTGAAGTGAGTGATGGCGTTACAATTCGCCGTCGCCGTGAAGCACCAGACGGAACTCGTTTTACCACCTACGAACGCATCGAAAAACCAAACCTTGCCGTGGTAAAGAAAAATGGTTCACGTGAACTTTACGACCGTGACAAGCTTTCTATTGCGATTAAGCGTTCGGTAGGTAAGTTCTTCACGTCAGAAGTTGAAATTGAAGAAATGATCGACGTTATTGAAAATGGCTTGTACGACCTTGGTGAAAGTGAAATTACTTCAAAGCAAATTGGCGACAAAGTACTCGACGAACTTGCCGAGCGCAATGAAGTTGCGTACGTGCGATTCGCAAGTGTCTACCAAGAATTCAAAACCCTTGATAATTTTGTAAAAATCCTTGAAGAACGCCGTCAGTTAAAACAGGCAAAGAAAGAGTCGTAACAGGCTATGCGTGTGGTGGCCGTATATAAACAGCAGACTGACCACACTCGCCAGGTGGAGGAATACCTTTTTGAGTTTAAACGCCTCACTGGTCACGACCTTGAAGCTATGAACCCTGAAACCCCAGAGGGTATAAGTTTTTGCGAGGCATACGGTATTATGGAATATCCAACGCTCATCGCTGTTTCCGATAGTGGGCAAATGCAAAATATATGGAGCGGAATACCGCTTCCAACAATGAGTGAGGTGAGTTTTTATGTCTAAAGCAAAACAATTAGTGGCATATTTTTCGCATGAAGATAAAAAAATCCGTGATAACCGTTGGATTTTTCTTAGTATGCTTATTGGAGCGGCCCTTAGCTTGCTTGCGTCCTTTGTGCTGTCGGTAGAAGCAATTGAAATTGCAAAAAACCCCGACGCAGTACTGAGCTGTAGTGTGAACGTTGTGCTTAACTGTGCAACGGTTGCCAGGCACCCTTCAGCGGCAATGTTCGGCTTCCCAAATAGCTTTCTTGGCCTTATGGCCGAACCAGTCGTCATTACTGTTGCCATCGCCGGCCTTGCTGGCATTAAATTCCCACGCCGCTTCATGTTCGCTGCACAAATTGGGTATACACTCGGCTTTATCTTTGCGCTCATTCTGTTGTACTTAAGCATGGTTGTTATTCAGGCACTCTGCCCATGGTGTTTGCTAGTAACCGCTTCAACAACATTCGTTTTCTTCTCAATTACGAGGTACAATATTCGAGAAAATAATCTCTATCTTCCTAAGAAAATTCAAAAAGCCGCACACACATTTGTTGAAAAAGACTACGACAAGCTCCTTCTTGGTATTTTTGTGGCCGCGCTCGTTGCTATCGTCTTTATCAAATACGGCGCCGCACTGTTTGCCTAAGGGTTGCTATAAGCGTATTAGCGCGCTAAGATAAGGTGTAGAAACGCATAAACATAAACACCTATGAGTTTCGGGAAGAACAGTTTTTGTATTCAATGGCTTCGGCCAGGCGTTCATACGCACCTGCGAGGATACAAAAAGCTCATCATTGATTTATACACAGAATTAGTGTATAATATCTTAAAATGAATTCAACGATTGATGCATTTCCAACTATTGAAAAGATGCCTGAGGCACCTTCTTATTGGGCTGATAGTCAGGAAGTGTCTGAACTTGGTGTTGAACTTGACTTTGAACGTCCATTCCCAATGGCTCGTCCAGAGGTTGCGAGGCTTGCAGATCATATGCCATTTCCTATCGTCGCTGGCGTGACCGCCGGTGACACCAGTTTTGTTGTTGTCGACAGCCGCGGGTTGGACCGGTATACTCCACCTTTCTATCTTATACAGGACGGCGAGGGGAGCGGCTACAGGGGCATTTGGCCTAACACACCATTAACTATTGGACGCGGACATCACGAAGATCGTTTCCAATACGCACCTAGTGTGTCACGCGAACACTTCACGCTTCTATTTGACGAGGCGACCAACACGTTAACGCTAAGCGACCTTTCATCGACAAACGGCACGTTTGTGACCGGCTACGTGAGTGAAGCAAGCGAACAATATAACGATCCATCGCTGCGTTTTGTGCGCGCTATTTTTACCCCTCAGGTAGCAGAAGGTTTACGCGAGTATTTTGATATAGGTCAACAGGACGAAACGGCGCCCAATGGCATGTACAAAAACCATCACATTATTGGACGTCAATCTACAACAGTGCGGGACGGCGTCTATGGGACGCTGAGCTCAGAGCATATCGTTGTTGATGATAAAAATGTCATCGTTCAACAAGCGGTTGAGTCGGCTATGCGTAGCCTTGAAGCACAAGGCGGGGCAGCTACACTTGATTATCGGACGGTTCTGCGGCTTATTGGCGACCAGACAGATATGCTTCTGACGTATGATTTGAAAAAAACTGAAGAATTGAGCAAGCCGCATTATGACACAAATGGACTCATTAATTTAAGTGAATATCTCCACGAAGGTGTTGGAGTGTGTCGCCATCAAGCCCTTCTTGCAGCTTTGTGTATGGAAGAGGCAATTGCCAGAGGCTATCTTTACGGTACTGTTGCAGTTGAACGCAACCATGACCTTCAGCGCGACGCCGCGCACGCTTGGGCGGTGCTTCATAGGGATGGGCAAGAAAGTCTTATCCTTGATGCCACTAACCATTTTGTTGGTACACGAGAAGAAGCCAAAAAGCAGGGCCGTTGGCGCTACCTTGTCCCTGAAGTGGATGAATGATACTATAAAAGCAAGACGCTCGAGTGGTTATCAGCCACGAGTCTTGGGAAGAACGGCGGCAAGCCAAGTAGAACCCAACGTGAACGCGACGTTATAGCGAATAATGAAGTGCTGAAAGTAATCCTTTCGGAAATCGGATGGTACCACCCATGAACATGGGTTCCGATGGACGAGAGGTTTTTTGTTTTATTTAATAAAGGAGCACGCCATGGTAAAGTTCACATCCGGTAGCCGTCGCCGCGCCGTTGAGTACGAAAAAGACATCGTCAACTACTGGAAGGAAAACAAAACTTTCGAGAAGTCTGTTGAGATGCGCTCAAAAGAGAATTCATACGTTTTCTACGATGGCCCTCCGTTTATTACAGGTGTGCCACACCACGGAACTCTCCTTAGTTCGGTTGTCAAAGACGCCATCCCTCGCTACCAAACTATGAAAGGTAAGCGAGTCGAGCGTGTGTGGGGTTGGGACTGTCACGGGCTTCCGGCTGAAAACTTCGTCGAAAAGAAGCTCGGCATTCAAGATCGTCACGAAATTGGTACCAAAATTTCTTTGGCCGAATACATTACTACGGCGCGCGAAAGCATGGTGCAAACGTCTGACTTATGGGAACACACCATTGACCGTATCGGCCGCTGGGTCGACTTTAAGGGCGCCTACAAAACCATGGACAAAAATTACATGGAAAGTGTCTGGTGGGCCTTCAAACAGCTGTACGAAAAAGGCAAAATTTACGAAGGTGAAAAAGTCCTTATGTATGACACGAAGTGGGCGACACCATTATCAAAAGCAGAAGTGACGATGGATGCCGGCGCCTATATTGATGTAACTGACCCAAGTGTCTATACGAAGTTCAAGCTCACTGAAGAATCGGCTGCTAGAATTAACGTTACCGGCGCTGTCTACGCGCTTGCCTGGACAACTACACCGTGGACGCTTCCAGGAAACACCGCATTGGCCGTAAACCCTGAAGTTATGTATGTGCTCGTTGAAGTTGATGGACAGCAATTTATACTTGCCAAAGAACTCGCCGAAAAAGTGCTCACCGATGAAAAGCATAACACTGTGCCATTTGAAGAAATGCGCACCATTGTTGGTAAAGACCTCATCGGCCTCAGCTATGAACCGCTCTTTGAAGACCGCGGTGAAAATGCGCACAAAATTTGGGCTGCTCATTATGTTACCACTGAAAGCGGTACGGGCATTGTTCATCTCGCGCCCGCCTACGGTGAAGAAGACTTCGTGCTCGCCAAAGAAAAAGGTATTCCTGTTGTGCACGTTCTGGATGAGTACGGCAAATACATAGAAGGCGAGTGGAAAGGCCTCGATGTCTGGGAAAACAACAAGCTCATCGCTAAAACTCTCAAAGAACAGGGCATCGTGTGGAAAATTGAATATATTCGCCACGAATATCCACACAACCCACGCACCGGCCACCGCCTGATGTATCGCGCGCATCCAAGCTGGTTCTTTAATATCGACGACCAGCGCGTTGAAATGCTGGAAGAGAACACAGAACACGTGAACTGGTTCCCCGAACACGTTAAGCATGGTCGTTTTGAAAAAACGATTGAAACCGCCCCCGACTGGAACCTCAGTCGCGACCGTTTCTGGGCAACGGCTATGCCTGTTTGGAAGGGAACTGATAAAGACGGCAAAGAACACATTAAAGTAGTCGGCAGCTATGCCGAGCTTAAAGAACTCAGCGGTGTCGAACTCGAAGACTACCACCGCCCATGGGTTGATGACATCACCTTCGACATCGATGGCGTCACCTACGCGCGTATCGATAAAGTGCTCGACTGTTGGTTCGAATCTGGCTCAATGCCATTTGCCCAGTTCCATTACCCATTTGAAAACGTCGAAAAGTTCGAAGCCAATTTCCCTGGCGATTTCATTGTCGAATACGTCGGCCAGGTTCGCGCTTGGTTCTACTACGTACATGCCGTAAACGTTGGACTCTTCGGACACAACGCCTATAAAAACGTTATCGTCACTGGTAACGTCGCGGGCAACGACGGCCGCAAAATGAGCAAGAGCCTCGGTAACTTCACCGACCCGAACGAACTCATGGATAAATTCAGTGCCGACTCGCTCCGTTTCTTGCTCCTTTCCAGCCCACTGCTCTCCGGCGAAGATTTCGTCCTGCAGGACAAAGAAGTAGGGGATATCGCCCGCAAACTCAGCATGGTCTGGAATATGTACGATTTCTTCACGATGTACGCTGAAGTTGACGGCTGGGAATTCAACGGCGAGCTAGTCGACCCATCGGACGACATTGAAAACCCGCTCGACCAATGGATTATTAGCCGTGTCCACCAACTTATTCAGGAAATTGAAGCTAGCATGGACGGCTACGACGTTGCGAGTGCCGCAAAACCAATCTTGCCATTCCTCGACGATGCCTCAAACTGGTATGTCCGCCGTTCACGCCGCCGTTTCTGGAAATCAGAAGATGACACTGACAAAAATAACGCCTACCGCACGCTTCACTACGTGCTCGTGCGTCTCAGCCAAGCAATTGCTCCCTTCGTACCATTTATGGCCGAAGAGCTCTACCGCAAGCTCACCGATGGCGAGAGCGTTCACTTAACCGATTGGCCTGAAGTTGGTCACGCTAACGAACTCGTGCTCGAGCGCATGACACGCACTCGCGAAATCATTGAGCAGGGGCTTGGGCTCCGCATGCAAAAAAGCGACACCGAACAGCAAATTAAGGTACGCCAGCCACTTTCAACGTTGACCTACTGCGGTGAGAAGCTTGACGAATTTTACGAAACAATTATCGCGGAAGAGGTGAACGTTAAGACCGTGCTTCACGAAGATGCTGTTCCGGCCTCGGGTGTAGCCGTTGCGCTTGATAAAACCATTACCCCAGAACTTCGCCGCGAAGGCTTGGCCCGTGAAGTCATCCGTCACGTTCAATCAGCCCGAAAAGCCGCTGGCCTTAATGTCGACGATCGTATTGAACTCAGTCTTGTTGCTGAAGACGAACAATTACAGCAGGCGCTGCACGATTACGCTGAAACTATTACGGCCGAAACACTCGCAAATAGTATTTCCGACGCTCATTATGCGTATAATGTTGAAGTCACCGTTGAAAACGCCGTGCTCAACGTGTCGCTTGAAAAAACTCGCTAAAAATGGAAGACCCCCTTGGTCTTCCATTCAATCGCGCCGTAAGGCGGAGAACGAAACACGCAAGGGGGTTAGCCGAAGATGGTGAATGAAACGGGCCCCGTGGTGGGGATGAAAATGCGGAACGCTCCGTGGGCGTCGAAGTCAACGACTTCGAACATCACGACGGGGCGCACTTGCATGACTTCCACCGAAACGGTGAACTCACGCGGTCCAACCTCGTTCAGCTCCTCCTCCAGAGACGTCGCCTTAAATGAGACAGACGAGCTAGAGGTGGCAGCGTACGAGAGTAGGGTGCGAAGCTCCACAGGGGAGCTCGGCTCAACGACCGTGTAGATGGTCGTTCCACTCATCACGAACTCCTTCCTTGTAGAAGACGGCGGTAATTCGTTATATAATAATACCACATATGTGGTATTATGTAAATAGGTTTACGCTATTTTTTATTGATGAGCACTTTTAAGGCCTTGACGGCCAGTATGACGGGAAGTGGCTTTTCGTTGTGCCTCATTATAGGTAACCATTTCCTGAATATTTTTAATAAAGGCAACAGCCTTGGCTTCGGCCGTGGAGCGTGGAATAGACAGGGCGCCAGGAGTAGAGCCTTTCATGCCAGTAAAGTCTCCCCAGCCGAGGCCGGTTGTCACCGCTTTTGAAATACGATGTTTCTTCCTATCTCTCTCAACACCGGAACGGGTCGATTTAATATCGATACCCTGGCGGCCAGACTCGAGATATACAAAGAGGTCAGAACCTGTCGCATCGTCTTGCACAGTTGTTTCATAGCTGTATTCGTAGCCAGCCGCCGTCAACAGGCTCTCGGCAGCAATTTCATGGCGCAACCCGTCAAGCAACGACTGGAGTTGTTCAAGGACGGTATCGGAGTCTATTACCTCACTGACTGTTTCATTTTCGGGGCTGAGGCAGTCGACGCGCGAAAACATTTTTTCATACGTGTTAGCAAGTGCGTTACTGATGATGCGAAGCTCGTCGTTAGGGTGGGTATTAATAAATTCCTTCAACATATGGTTGAAGGGGATGATACGCTCATTCTTTAGGCTACGAGCTTCCTTATATTCGTCGGTTGAGAGGTGGGCTCCCTGTTTTTCATCGTAAATCCTATTCAGCTTACCTTGAGCCTGAATAAATACGCCAAGGTTTCCAACAACAGAGAGTAGGGAACGATCGGCCTCAGATAAATCTGATGTTTCATCACTCGCAATTTTATCTGCGGTAAGGCGGAGGGCCTCAGGAGCGGGAATGTTATCACCGCGTAATTTCCAGAAGTCTTCAGATTGAGCAACCCGTGTTTTTACCAGCGTTGCAATGTGGCGGAAGGTTTGTTCTGAACTGCTTTGTTGGCGTTCGATGGTGGGTGCTTGCATTGAAATTGCGGCCTGTTTATTTTTAAAGGATGTTAGAAATACATTAGCATAAATAAGAGAAAATGTCAACAAGTATCGAGACAGCGAGGGTCAGTCCATGGTTGACTTTTCAAAGCTTTTATGCTTAAATAGCTTCATACGATTTTAAAAAATAAACATATCGTAAAACAAACCTAAAGAATATACACCTATGCCATTATTTCAATACTTAGAACTTCAACCCGTTGAGCCAACGGACGATGGTACCGTCAGCGACCTCGATAATTATACGCCGGACGAAATAATCGACCTTACAATGGATGAAGATGGCGAGGTGCTTGCCCGTGAATGGGAAGAAATTACCATCGCACTTCATTCCCACGATGACAACGAGTAACGTATTATAGACGTATGCCTCCAGTAACTGACGAAGAATTCGACCGCCTCGTGACGAGGGCGATGGATGAACTGCCACAGCAGTACATCAAAGGCCTCGATAACGTGGCGATTTTGTATGCCGATGAGCCAGATGAGTATCAGCGAAAAAAATCTCATCTTGATGATCGTCATATATTGCTTGGCCTGTACGAGGGGATTCCTTTAACGCAGCGTGGTTCGGGCTATTCGTTTCTGTTGCCTGATAAAATTACGCTTTTTAAGAATTCGTTATTACGTATTTCCCGTAGCCCCGAGCAGCTTTTTGAAGAAGTGAAACGGGCGTTGTGGCACGAGATTGCTCATTACTACGGACTGAGCCACCGCGATATGGATGCGGTGATGCGTCGAAAAAAGTGATTTATGTCACACTTTCTTTTCATCGTGATATGATGACGGTACGGACATAACTACAGAGGTGTAGGAATCTCGGCGATTACCGCCTTTATTTTTTTTGGCAAAAAAACTAGGGAGCAAGGAAAAACTCAGCCTTGTCAAATAATTTTCGTAGTGCTACAGTTAAGAAAAATACAGAAGTTGAGATTTGTATAATATTATAATGTGCGAGTAGAATGCAATACGTCTGTGGGGGCGGATTGCTATATATCTACAAAAGGGAGATCATCATGCGGCTGACGTTGCGAGCGCAAGCGCTAACTAAGAAATTAACCCTAATAACGACTGCTTTTATTTTAGCAGTGAGTACCTTGACGGCAGCAGTGCCGTTTATTTTGTCTCAAAAGGCGAGCGCCGTGGGCACGAGTGTTATCACTCCCGCGTCGCCTGCTGGCTGGGTTGGTGCCGATGACAACGGTAATGGTGGAAGCCTAAGTTTTGTGGCGGGTCCTTCGACCGCTCCTCTTGGTGCGGGAAGTGCTCAGCTCTCTACAACCACCAGCAATCAGGGGTATCTCCTAGCCAAATCAGCCTACGGTGGTTTGAAGCTTACTCATATCACCGCACTCTCATATGAGACCTATATTCAACAAGGTAATAATACTATTGCGCCTTCACTTCAATTTAACATTGTTGCGAATGCTGCCACCGATACGAACTGGCAAGGTCGACTTGTTTACGAACCATACTATAACGGGACAGTAACCGACGGCACCTGGCAGTCACACAATGCACTAACAGGAAAATGGTGGTTCTCAAAGCCCGCTTCTTTTGGTAATAATTGTGCACAATCAAGTCCTTGTACATTTTCACAGATTCTCGCTCTTTACCCTGACGCTGGGGTGAGCCAAGCTCAACCACTCGTTGCTTTTAAGGCGGGTAGTGGATGGACGACGCCGTTCATAGGTAATATCGATAATTTTATTATTAACGATGACACATACAATTTCGAACCAACTCCTCCAGACACTCAACGTCCAGCGGTTAGTTTCGTAAACCCATCAACTGACGGACAAGCCTTCAAGGGTAATTTAAACGTACAATTCCAAGCAAGTGACAACGATCTTCTAAAAGGTATAACAGTTAACATCAAAGATCAGTTCAACTCAGCCAACCTCGGTACATGTGGCACTGTAAATAACCTCAATGTTGCTTCATACACATTGAACTGTACTATCGATACAACTAACTTTACCGACGGCACTTATTACTTGCGAGGCAATGCAACAGACGTATCAAATAATAATAAAACGGTAAGTACTAAAGTAATCTTTGATAACAAACGACCAACGAATACTATTACTTTTCCTCTAGCAAGCTCTTCTCAACCAAGTAACTTCACTATTACAGGCAAAGCAACGGATGCTACAAGTGGCATTGACCACGTTCATGTTTGGGTGACTAAATACAATGCCGATGGAAGCTTCGGCAGTTATATTGTAAGTGAGGACGTTAATGTCGATGGTAGTGGAAACTATCAACTTCCTGTAACGCTTCCTTACAATGCGGGTCCATACGGATATCGTGTGCATTCAGCCGCGTACGACTTAGCAGGTAACGCTCAAAATACTGAACAACGTCCAGTTTATGTCGATAATCAAGCGCCCGCAGCACCAACGCTTACATTCCCAGCAAATGCTGTGGTTCGTAAGACAGCTAACGCTAACCACTCAGACTGGTCAACCGTGACTGACCCTGAGGGTAATGGTCCTGTAACATATATCTACCAATCTGCTTTTGATACAGACTTTAACAGCATTGCTTACACTTCATTACCACTGACTGCAACGACAATCAACAATCCTGGTGAACCAGGAGGTACGTACTACTGGCACGTTAAGGCGTGTGATAGCCTTGGCAATTGTAGCGCATGGTCAGCCTACCGATCGATTATTATCGATAACACCACACCAGTCGTTACAGTAACTCCTGTTGCAGGAAGTTTACTCCACGGAACAGTAACCTTTGATATTACCGTGACTGATGCCAACTTGAACCCAAGTGCACCATCAACATGGGTATACTTATACAACAATGCGCCTCCTCAAGCATCGAAGGGTGCAAGCGTTAACCTCTCAAGCGGTCACGGTACCTTTACGGTTGATACGACACTGCTTGCAGATGGTCTCTCATCACTTGATGTCGGTAAGCTTTACGACGCAGCCGGTAACGCATCTGGAGTAGGTGATACTTACTTCAAGAACTACAAAATCGATAACACCGCACCAGTCATCACCGTTAACAACCTGTTTACGATTGACTCAACCCCTGTACTTTCTGGCCATGTTGATGACACTGCAGCTACTGTTGTTGTGAAAATTGGTTCACACGCATACCCAGTTGTTGTCGATACGAGTACTGGAGATTGGACTGCACAAGTTTCTCCTACACTAAGCGACGGACACTATAATGTTGTCGCAAAGGCGACTGATCTTGCTGGTAATGTTGGCAATGACACAACCACAAATGAGTTGACTGTAGACGCACATATTCCAGGTGCACCATTGATGCTACTTCCAGTAGCGAACGGCTATAGTAATAATGCAAACACATTATTTACATGGATAGGTCCATTCTTCGTAACTCATAGCCCAGCAACATTCAATTTGCAAGTTGCAACAGACTCAAGCTTTACGAATATTGTTGTTTACCAAACAGGTAGCTCAACAAATCCACAAACTCACAACCTTGCTGACGGTGTGTATTACACTCGAATCAGTTCAACTGACAGCTACGGTGGCACGGGCGCATGGAGCTCAACTCGTAAGTTTACTGTTGATACAGTAAACCCAGTTGTTGCCATTAGCGCACCTTCTGATAGTGATGTTGTACACGATACAGTAAATATTGAAGGCAACGCAACAGATCTTCACACGACTGGTTACCGATGGACAATTAAGAATTCGTCTAACAATACTGTGCACACTCATGCAAGTCTTGGAAGTACTGTAAATTCTTACGCATGGGATACTACTGGTGTTCCTGACGGTGAATACACAATTTACCTACGTGCAACCGACGCAGCATTCAATAGTAAAGAAACTTCAGTTACCGTAACTGTCGATAACACCGCACCTGATGCACCTGTACTTGGCATAACTGGCCTTACTAGTGGTCAAACGACCAACCAATCAAGTGTTACGGCTATCTGGAACAAACCAAACGCAGATGTTGTGAAGTATGAATATAAGTACTGGAACGAAATTTCAACTAGTCCTTGGAACGCTTCAAACCCGTGGACTGTTGAAGTAACAGGTGAGAGCCGTTTAGGTGACTTTACTGAAGGTGAAGGTAAGCACTTCATTCAAGTTCGCGCCTTTGATGCAGTTGGACACGCATCACTATGGTCTAATATTTTCGAAGTTAATTATGACAACACCGCACCAGTAATTAGCTTTACCGCTGCGAGTTACAACTTTACTGGTGTTCCAACAGTTGAGGGTTCAACTGACGACCCATCAGCAACACTTAACTTGATTGTCAACGGCGGAACGCCAATCGATGTTACTGGTAGTATCCTCAGTGGTGCGTGGCTTTACCACTTCGGCTCATCAATTCCTAGCGGAACATACAACCTCGAATTAGTTGCTGTGGATCCAGCAGGTAATAGTAGCAGCGCTTCAGCTAGCCTAGTGATTGCAGAAGCAGCTACGCCTACAACATTCACAACAAACCCACCTGTTCAACAAACAGCAACGATTACTCCAACTACTGGTGGCACGCCAACTCCAGCAGCTCAAGGTGTCCTTGGTGATTCAACTACTACTAACGACAACTCTGCTGTAGCCGGTGACTCAACCAACAAAGAAGTAGCCGTAGCTAATACAACCGACGCAAGTGACGGCACAATCTTTGGCCTTGCCTGGTACTGGTGGCTACTGATTGTCGCGGCAGCCGCGGCGATTGTCTGGTGGATTGCTGGCGCAATTCGAAACCGACAAGAAAACGAATAAAAACAAAGCTATACCATAAAAGTCCTTACGTTTGTAGGGACTTTTTGGTATACTTGAGGTAATCGTGACAACGAAACAAAAACAGATGAAAAAACCAGTTACGGCTCGTGCAAAAGTAGCGAGGCCTCTTGTTTCACGCGTGCGTCATCAAGCTCGAAGCGTGCTTATTCCGCATAAGGAGAACCAATACCGGCCACATCTCATTCGCGCGCAAGGGATTATCGCTGTTTTGATTGTCGCACTTGTCGCACAGGTAACTTATGGGTTTATGACCACAGGACAGCTCAGTGTTCTTGGAAAAGTATCAAACGTCCAAACTACTGAATTACTGACTGATACAAACAAAGAAAGGGCTGCGCAAGGGCTTCCAAGCCTTACTCTCAATGATAAGCTCAGCCAGGCGGCCTTTTTGAAAGCGCAGAATATGCTTGCCGAGCAGTACTGGGCGCACGTGTCACCAAGTGGCGTGCAGCCTTGGAAATGGTTTAGTGACGTAGGGTATAACTATAGTAGTGCCGGGGAGAATTTGGCGAAAAATTATCCAACCGCTGGTGCGACTGTTCAGGCATGGATGAACTCTCAAACGCACCGCGAAAACATTCTAAAAAGCGAATATGTCGACGTTGGCTTTGCTGTTGTTGATGGTCAACTTGATGGTCAGAATACGACACTGGTCGTTGCGTTATACGGGGCGCCTGTCGCTGCGGTAGAGGCAGCCTCAACTCAGCCAACATTTTCAGCGCCCGCCGTTGCCGTTGCGGCGCAACACCCATTGGCGTACTTTGGCTCAGCGCTTGAGGCGCTAAGTCCTGTTACAATTGCGATTTTAGGCCTTCTTGGTATTGTTGCTATCGTGGGAGTTGCTGCACATCACTACCGTAACCAGTTGCCGAAAACGTGGCGCAAGAGCTGGCGTGTTCATCATGGTTTTTATACCTTCCTTGGGATGATAACGCTGGGAGTATTGATTATTATCGCAACGGGCGGCGGCCAAATTTAGCCGTTGTAGAAGCTCCTTTACATTTCTATCCATCTCTGTTACAATTACATACTGATTGTTAAAACAACGAAGGATTAAGAATGACAAAAGCAGTCGTTAAGATCGGTGGCAAGCAATTTATTGTCGCCGAAAAAGAGACCCTCATGGTGGACCTCCTCCCTGAAGGAACTAAAGAGCTCACACTTGACGCACTGTTGGTAATTGACGGTGACAACACTACTGTCGGCACTCCAACGGTCAAAGATGTGAAGGTAACCGCTAAGGTTCTCGTAGAAGAAGTAAAGGCCGACAAGGTCCTCTACATCCGCTACAAGGCTAAAAAGCGTGTTCACAAAGTGAATGGTCACCGCCAAAAATACTCAAAGGTTGAAATTACTTCAATTAAGTAAAGTAGTAGCAGATAAGATAACCCCTTTAATAGGGGCTATTTTTTACCCCAGAAGCATCGTGGCAGGGGAGGTGGGTATTGATTTTTCCAACGAAATATGTTATAATGTAGTCATAAGAATCTCATCCGGGCTTCTTCGCACAGAGAAAGGTGACCCGTGAAACGGTTCCTCGAAAATCCGGTCGGCTGGCTGGTCGTCGCGGTGGTCGTGCTGGTGCTGGTGACTGCCTACCTGGGAACGATCGTCAAGATCGCCGCCTGGGTGACGGTCGTCGTCATCATCGTCTACCTGGGGCGCTTCCTGTTGAAGCGCGCCGGAGGCGGCAGCGGCGGCGCCTACTGCAGCAACTGCCCGCACCCCACACATGGTCGTCAGCCGTGCGGGCTATGTCGATGCTCACACAGCTGACAACTCCGGTGGGGCGAGGAACGAGTGGCACTGCCGCTCGTCACCTCGCCCCACCACAGGCACCTCACACCGTCACCTTTCTCTTATAAATCTTACCAGTTAGACCCGGCAATACGCCGGTTTTTTTATTTGGGACACATACAGGTGTACTCCCAAGACACAATGAATGATATAATGAAACCCAATGAAGAAGGGTGAAAACTAGTCTTATGGCGACCGTTATTGCTGTCACAAACCAAAAGGGTGGAGTAGGCAAAACCACTACATCAATTAACTTGGCATATTTTTTGGCTAAGGCGGGAAAGAAGACACTGCTTATTGATTTTGACCCACAGGGTAATGCGACGAGCGGGCTTGGCGTGGACAAAACCGAGCTTACCGGCACAATGACCGATGTTGTGAAAGGTGATTTAACGCTTGACCAAATTATCTTTGAAACCGACCACAAAAACTTATATCTTGCGCCAACTACCTCAGTTTTGGCGAATACTGAGGCCGAGATGGCGCAAATTGATAAGCGTTTTTCGCGTCTTAAGCTTGCGCTTGACCCGCTACATAGCGCCTACGAGTACGTTATTATTGATAGCCCGCCAAGCCTCAGTCTTTTAACGGTGAACGGACTTATTGCAGCGCACTATGTATTGCTGCCCGTTCAGGCTGAGTTCTACGCGCTTGAGGGCCTTGGACAGCTGCTAGAGACGATGAAACTGGTGCGTAAGGGTATGAACCCTGGCCTCGAGTTGCTTGGCGTGCTTCCAACGATGCTAGATTCTCGCACGACTTTGAGCAACCAGGTGCACGCTGAAATTAAACGCCACTTTCCAGGTAAGGTGTTTGAAACGACAATTCCCCGTAATATTCGCCTCGCCGAGGCCCCAAGCCATGGCCTTCCTATTGGGGTATATGACCGTTTTTCAAAAGGGTCTCGTGCCTACAAGGCGCTTGCAAAAGAAGTGATTGCTCGCGTCGATGCGCAAATGCCCAAAGGACAGGCGTCATGAGTGCGGCAAAAAAGGGGCTTGGTCGCGGCTTTGAATCATTAATTCCTATTGATTTAATTGACGATAGTTTTGACCCAAATAGCATTTATGATCCAACGGCTCAGCAAGATGAAAAGGTGAGCCAAGAAAAAACACTGCCGCTGACAAAGCTACGCGCAAACCCTGACCAACCGCGCCGTAATTTTGATGAAGAAGCACTCCAAGAGCTAGCCGACTCGGTTAAAGAGCACGGGCTTATTCAGCCGATTCTTGTGACACCAAAGGGTGAGGGCTATGAAATTGTTGCTGGCGAACGTCGCTATCGGGCCGCAAAATTAGCAGGTCTCACGGAAGTACCGGTTATTATCCGCTCAATGTCCGACCAAAACCAGCTCGAACTTTCATTAATTGAAAATATTCAGCGCCGCGACCTTAATAGTATTGAAACAGCGACAGCGTATGCAAAACTTCGCGATCAATTTAACCTCACGAACGACGAAATTTCCCATCGAGTTCATAAATCTGCCCCAGCCGTTATTAATACAATGCGTTTGTTGAAGCTTCCAAAAGAAGTTATCGCCCTTATCGCCGAAGGCCAGCTTACCGAGGGCCAAGCCCGGCCACTTATTGGACAAGATCCAAACCTTATCGTTAAAACTATCCCACGCATCATTGCGGAAGAGTGGAGCGCCCGAAAGGTTGAACAGTTCGTCGTCAACCTCAAAAAAGGTGAAGCTGAAGAGGTCGGCTCATCATCGAAAAAACCTGCCCTCGAGAATGAGCATGAAGCCAACGTTGCGGCTCTACGAGAACGCCTTAACACCAAGGTAAGCATCCGCACCAACAGTAAAGGTGCCGGTAAAATAGTCATTAATTTCAAAAATCAAAAAGACCTCGAACGAATTCAAGAACTCCTTGGCTAGCCCAGCCGAAGCCACTGTCCCACGGAACCGGCTTCACGCAAGAAACCTTAAGGGTCTCTACGCCTTAAGGTTTTTTGGTTACGCATGGTGTCCTTTGGAACAATGACTCCGGCTGGGCTAGCCAAGGAGTTTCTTAAAAAGTTCGGATCTTATTGAACGGGAAAACGCGCATCGCCACTGGCCCAACAACATCATAAAGTGGAATTGTTCCCATGCCCTCTGAGCCATTGCGTGAGTCGAATGAATAATTGCCTTGTCGGTGGTCGCCGGAAACGAATATTTCTCCTTGGGGAACGATTTGGTCGGCGGTTCCGCTTGTTGGGCTGCCCGGTTCACCGTGGTTGGTGTCGTCGGGGTTAAAGCCGTCGGGATGGTCGTTGTTATACACAACGTAATGGCCGTCTTTTAGGGTGACCCGCTCACCTGGGAGACCGATAACACGCTTGACAATGTATTCATCCTCCATGCCAAGGCTGAAGCGGGGGTTTTTAAACACAATAACGTCACCACGGTCGGGAATATATGTTTTTCCCTTGAGTGAGGCGATTGTCACCGCCACTCGGTTCACAATTAAGCGATCGCCGGTGTAAAGAGTCGTCTCCATACTTGGACCGACGACATTGTAGCTACGAAAAATATACGTATTAATAAGCAGCGTGCCAATAACCACGCAAAGAACAAAGATAGCCAGACTAGCGATATCTTTAATAATTGGATGTCGGGTAAAAAATGAGGCTTCCATTAACTTGTTCATTATACGTGAGCAGGGAGCCAAAAGCCATAAGTGAGATTATTTTAACAACACCCGATATGCTCAAAATTAAGTGTTTTCGCGTATAATAAGTAAAAGTTTTATGAATAACAAAAAGTCATCCATTGACGGGTTTATTCCTCGCCGACCTGGCAGCCAAATTGGCGAGCTTCATTCAGGCACTGCACCGATTAAGGGCGCTCCGCGTAAAGAGTTGAAGAGTGAAGTTGACCTGCAGGGTGTAGCTATCGGCGCACCACGGCGTGGCAAAGAGATTGGCCGTGCTGTTCCATCTTCGGGCACGATTCGTTCAGATATTGACGATGCCTTGCGTCAGCTAGATGAGCCGGGTGAAACACCATCGCACAAAATGTCCCGTCGTGAAAAACGTCGCTGGAAAAAAGAGAACCGCACACGCGCTCAAAGAGTACGTCGTCGCATTATTGTTTCCGTTTTCCTGCTAATCGTCGCAGCGGCGCTTGCCGCTGGAGGCTACTTGGCGTACAAGACGTTTAGAGCAACCGGCAATGTGTTAAATGGTAATATTATTGATTTAATTCAGCACGAGCCACTCAAGCAGGACGCAAATGGGAGAAGCAATTTCCTCATTTTGGGTACATCTGAGGACGACCCTGGGCATGATGCTGGGTATTTGACTGATTCAATTATGGTACTCAGTATTAGCCAAGATAAAAAAGATGCCTACATGTTTAATATTCCACGTGACTTATATGTCGAATATGGCAGAGCCTGTCCTGCTGGCTACCGCAGTAAAATTAATACGTACTTCAGCTGTGCAAATGAAGGTACCGACGATGCCGCCGAGCAAGACCGTCTGTTAAAAACACAGTCCTTAATTGGCGATATTGTCGGCCTCGATATCCAATATGGTATTCATGTTAACTACACGGTCATGCGCGACGTCGTCAATGCCATTGGTGGGAGCATTTCAGTGACCATTGAAAGTCGTAACTCTCTTGGTGTGATGGATAGTAACTTTGACTGGAAGTGTGGCGCGTCGTACTCACAGCGCGTGAAAAAATGTCCACCAGACGGCCACTTTATCCAGTATCCAAACGGACCAGTGACACTCGACGCTGAACATGCGCTTTACCTTGCTCAAGCACGTGGTGACAGCGCTCCAACCTATGGGTTTGAGCAATCAAACTTTGACCGTGAGCGTAATCAACAGAAAATTGCCGTGGCAATTCGCGATAAAGCGCTGAGTAGTGGAACGTTAACAAACCTTGGCGCTGTGACGGGCCTTATTGATGCGCTTGGCAATAACCTTCGCACCAATATTCAAACGAAAGAACTTCGCACGCTCATGGAAGTCGCGCAGGGTATTAAGAACGAAAATATTAAATCAATTGACCTTTATGCCGAAAATGACCCAATGTTTACGACTGGCCCAATTAATGGAGAGAGCTCGGTATACCCTAAGGAGGGTCTATACAAATACGCGCAGCTTCAAGCGTTTATTCAAAAAGAGTTAAGTTCTGACCCATTTGTCAAAGAAGCGCCACACATCATTGTACTTAACGGAAGTGGTCAGGCGGGTGTTGCTCAAACGGTTGCCGATTCGCTGAAGGCAAAGGGATTTACTATTGACGGCGTCGACAACGCCCCAGATGGCACGTACCTTGCCGTCGAAATTTACCAAGTGAATAGTGCAAAAACGGCAACCGCAGCGAAGCTGAAAGACCTTTATGGGACAACCATTAAGACTACGACGCCACCGGTGAGTGTTACGGGTGAGACGGACTTCGTCATTATTATTGGCGACGCAAACATAACGCATTAATCGCCATGCAACCAGGCTTGAGAAAACGGCGAGCATGGTATAATAAAACACACGTATGGAGCTTCTTAAACTAGTTCGTAAGCGTTCATTCTTGAGCGAACTTATCTACACTGCACTTAATGTTGCGCTGGCTGTCGCCGTTTTACTGGTGGTGCTTTATACAGAGTCGGCTTGGTTTGCTATCGCACTTGTCGTATTAAGTAAGTGGCGTGTTTTTGCGGTTCGTCCGCGTTTTTGGTGGGCAAACCTACGGTCAAACATGGTGGACTTCATTGTCAGCGTCAGCGTTGTGCTCCACCTTACCGCCATCAACAATGCACCTATTAAGGAATCGTCAAAATTGCTGCTTCTTGTTATTGTGACGCTTGCATATGTTGTGTGGCTGCTATTTATTAAACCTCGATCGAAGCGCACATTCGTTGCAGCTCAGGCGGGCATAGCAACACTTCTTGGTATGTCAGCGTTATTTGCCGTGTCATACAACTGGCCAGCGTCGGCTGTGGTTGCCTTTGCCTGGTTAATTTCGTATGCATCTGCGCGACATATTTTAAGTTCGTATGATGATGAAACGTATAATTTCTTTATAGGGTTGGCTTGGGCCGTTTTCGTTTCCGAGGTTGCGTGGATATCCTACCACTGGGCGATTGCGTATCCATTGCCATTTTTCCCAAGCCTCATGGTGCCACAAGTTGCCATTGTCGTTACATTGGTCAGCTTTTTGGCGTTTAAATCATACGACTCGTTCTATCACCACTCAAGGGTAAGAACGAATGATATTTTATTACCTTTGTTACTCACTATTAGCGTGTTACTTGTGTTGTTGGTTGTGTTCAACCGCGTTGGAACTGCTATTTAGCTACGCGAGTTTTTCAAACAAGAGACCGTAGTCACGACGTTCGTGAAGCACCAGGCCGTAATGCGCGGCTTCTTTTTGTATCGCCGCATGTTGTTCGGGGTCGGCTTCCAGAATAAGTTTGCCACCCTGGATGAGTTTTTCTTTTGTTTGCCCAAGAAGTTCAAAAATAAGGGCGAGGCCTTTGTCGGCTGCAAAGAGGGCAGTCGCGGGTTCGTGATCGGTTTCAGGCGAGCGCTCCCACTCTGGGTCGACGTAGGGAAGGTTAGCGATAATACAATCGGCTGCGAATGGATACGACGTCAACAGGTCGCTCTGTAGCAGCTCAACCTCAGCGTTATAGGTGGCGGCGTTTTCCTCGGCTATCATCAAGGCATGACGGCTCATATCAATAAGCGTGACGTCGAGTTCGGGGTGAAGGAGCTTCACGGTAATGCCCAAGTTGCCACTGCCCGTGCCGACATCAACAAGCCGAAGCGGGCGCTCGGCGATGAGTCGTTCGTTTTTTGGAAGCGCCATTTCTAAAAGCTCAATAAGTGTCTCCGATTCGGGGCGAGGGATAAGCGTTGCGGTCGTCACCTTAAATGTGCGGCCATAGAACTCTTTGTGGCCAATAATATAGGCGACTGGAACACGGTCGAGGCGTAGGTCAAGACGAGCCCGCGCAATTTCAAGCTGACGGCTATCGAGCTGTTCGTCAGTGTGCCCATGAAGCCAGGTACGTGGTTTTCGAAGGGTATGTGCCAATAGAAGCTCAGCGTCGAGGCGGGCAGAGGTGATATCCGCGTCGTGAAGTTGTTGGGCGGCAATTCGTAGCCACTGTGCAATTGTCATGGCTATACTATAGCAGAAAATTGACAAATTAATAGATGTGTGATGCCGTATACGGCACAGAAAGCCAAGAGAAGCTTACCTTGAAGCGCTTTGGACGGCGAGCTCGCGCTCATATGCCTGGAGGTGTTCAATAAGGTCGTCAATTTGTCCGTTCATTGCCTGAGGGATGCCGGAGCGGCTATAGCCAATACGGTGGTCGGTGATGCGGTCTTGCGGGAAGTTGTAGGTACGTATTTTTTCTGAACGATCGCCAGAACCGATAAGACCGCGGCGTTCAGCACTGAGTTTAGCATTTTCGGCGTCAATTTTTTGTTGAAGTAGGCGAGCGCGAAGCACGCTCATGGCTTTTTCCTTGTTTTTTAGCTGAGATTTTTCATCCTGGTTGGTAACTACCATGCCAGAAGGGACGTGCGTAATACGGACAGCAGAGTCGGTGGTGTTTACTGATTGGCCACCGTGGCCAGAGGCGCGGTAAATATCAATACGAAGGTCGCTTGGGTTGATTTCAATGTCGGTTTCTTCGGCTTCAGGGAGGACGGCGACAGTAACGGTACTGGTGTGGATGCGGCCTTGGCTTTCGGTTGAGGGGACGCGCTGGACGCGGTGAACACCTGATTCGAATTTCAGCTGAGAGTACGGCGAGTCGCCCTTCACCTGAAAGACGACTTCTTTATAGCCACCCGTATCGTTGGCGCTTTCGCTGATAAGTTCGGTTTTAAGGTTATGAATTTCGCAGTAGCGCAGGTACATACGGTAGAGCTCGGCGGCGAATAGGCTGGCTTCATCACCACCAGCACCGGCGCGAATTTCAACAATAACGTTTTTATCGTCGTTAGGGTCTTTTGGCGCGAGCATAAGGAAAAGTTCTTCTTCAATTGCTGCGAGTTGGGCTTCGGCTTCTGAAACCTCGGCTTTGGCAAGTTCGGCTAACTCGTCGTTGCCGCCCACGAGCTCCTTTGCTTCAATGAGTTGGGCTTCAAGCGTTTCGCGTAAAGTCGTCTTTTCAAGGATGTTTTGAAGCTCGGTTAACCGTTTGTTTTTCTTTGTGAAATCTGGGTCGCTGTAGGCATCGGGCCGCGCAAGAAAAGCACCCAGCTCTTGCTTCTCGGCGTGCAACTCATCAATATTGAGTGAAATTTTTGGCATAATTACTGCGTATTATAGCAGATTACCTCTGTTTTGTCTGCTATCGTATCGAATGACCTCTACGAAGTTTTTGGGCGAAGAACGAGTAAGACGGCGCCAATTATAATACCCGGAAGAAATGTAAACGAGGCGATACCCATTGAAATACCCCCTAATGTACTCACCACAGTTGCGATTAAAGGACGTTCGGTAGAGTCGGTGAAGCTAAAAATGAGACTAACGAAGAAAAGGGCAATACCAATTAATCCAAGTATCGAAGGAACAACCAAGAGGATAATACCCCAACGAGTATATTTTGCTCGCCGAACGGCCTCATTGGCTGGGTTTACCGTTGGAATTTGTTGATTTGCGGCCATATATACCTCGTTTCAGTATGACAAACTATAATGATAGGTGATGAGAAAAATTATAACGCAAGCCGAGGCTTCTATACTATGGCTTTATAATAAAACCCATTTGTTTACCGACAAAGAAGCGTGGGGTGTCTATCGCTTCTTCGCTATTACAGAAGCGGTGACGTGGACGCTACTTATTGTCGCAATCACGTATCGGCGACTCGGCCTTCCTGAAGCTCCGTCGGTTATATCGTTCGCTGGACACCTTCACGGAATGGCGTTCCTTTTCTATTTTATTATTGTGCTGTTGGTGGCGCGTAGTATGGAGTGGCGATTATGGCGAGTGGGCTTTGCGGTTTTGGCGGGCATGCCACCGTTTGGCTCACTTATTTTTGAGCAAATTATGGCGTATCGTCGTAAAAAACAACCCGTGTTCGTGGAGCCCCCGGCAGGCTACGACGAATAAATCGAGGGTAAATAAAAAAGCGATTCGTAGCGAATCGCTTTTTTAAAGAGGCGAGAATTACTTGTCGCTTTTCTTAGCCTTATTTGCAGCAAGCTTCTTTGCCTTGTTAGCAAGTTCTTGCTTACGAGCTTCAGCCGCAGCGGCGCGGTTTTTGAAGCGGTCGACACGACCTTCGGTGTCGATGATTTTCTCTTCACCAGTAAAGAATGGGTGAGAGGCGCTTGAGATGTGGACTTTAACGAGTGGGTACTCGTTGCCATCTTCCCATGTAATTGTTTCGGTGGTTTGTGCAGTTGACTGGGTCAAAAACGCAAAACCGGCGACCTCGTCGCTAAATACGACAGGACGATATTCGGTTGGGTGTAAATTGCTTTTCATAATCTGACCTATTGTATCTGAAAAGGGGTAATTTGTAAAGGGTGCTTGAGGCAACGTACTTGTTGAAATGTGCTCCAGATCATCGAATTTATATTCCCTACACTAGTATACTAAGCCTACAATGAAGATTCGACGTTTTATTTATACCCGTGTTGCAAAACCCGTATTATTTTCCTTTAGCCCCGATCAAGCGCACTCGATGACCATACGTTTTCTTGCCCTCGCGGGTGGTATTCCAGGTGTGGCGCGTGCCGTTCAAGCTTTTTCGGTGACGAAACATGTTGAACTTGAAACCAAGTGGCAGGGTATGCACTTCTCGTCACCCGTTGGACTATCGGCGGGTATGGATAAAAACGGTCAAGCGGTGCAAATTATGAAAGCGGTTGGGTTTGGGTTTACTGAGGTGGGGTCGGTGACGGCTCGACGTTGTGCGGGTAACGCGCGGCCATGGTTTTACCGTCTTCCTAAGACAAAATCGCTGGTTGTGCATGCTGGCCTAGCCAACCATGGGGTCGATGTTATTATTCCTCGGCTTGAAGGGATGGCGAGGACCTTTCGTGAAGACTATCCGAAAATTCTTTCTATTGCACGGACAAATGATGAAGAAGCTTCGAGTGACGAGGCGGGTCTTGCCGACTTTATTATTAGCGTGAGAAAGGCGCTGGCATCTCCGGCGGTTCAAATAATAGAGCTTAATATTTCCTGTCCCAACGCTTTTGCTGGCGAGCGCTTTACCGACCCTCCGTTATTTACCGAACTACTGAGCCGAGTTGCAAAACTGAAGCCACACAAGCCGGTGTTTATTAAAATGCCAATTGAATTAACGTGGCCTCAAACGAAAAAACTCATTGATATCGCCGACGCATCCGGCATCGTGACGGGGTTGGTGTACGGAAACCTCAAAAAAGACAGAAGCGACGTTGTGCTAAAAGATGAATTGCCAGACTCAGTAGAGGGCGGTCTTAGCGGTGCGCCAACTCGAAAGAAAAGCACTGAGCTGGTCTTTAATACGTATAAAGAATATGGAACTCGTTTTGTGATTGTTGGCGTTGGTGGTATTTTGACCCCTGAGGATGCCTATGAGAAAATTAAGGCGGGGGCAACCTTTGTCGAGTTTATTACGGGCCTTATTATGAACGGTCCGCAATTCGTTGAGGATGTTAATAATGGGCTGGTTGAACTTTTGAAGCGCGATGGTTATGCGCACATTTCCGATGCCGTTGGGGCGGCACATAAGCGCTAGTAGATTATGCTTAAGTTTTGTTTATATTTGAGGTAATATAGAAGTAATTATAAGCGGAGGAGGGCATCATGGCAAAGTCAGACGTTCAAATTGTAAAAGTAGTCAGCCAACAAGGCCCAATGGGGTGGGTATTATTTGTGGCATGGGTTGGGGCGGTTGTCTATTTCTTCCAACTCGATCAAACATTCTGGGGTTTTGTGCTTGCACTTCTTAAGGCGGCAGTATGGCCAGCCTTCGTTGTATTCCACGCACTGGGAGCACTTGGCGTTAGCTAACCCCATGAACCGCTCGCAAAAAGGGTTTACCGTTGTCGAGCTACTTATTGTTGTCACCGTGATTGCAATTTTAGCGGCCATCACTATCGTTGGGTATAACGGTATTCGTGTTGCGGCGATGAAAAGTGCTGCGCAAAGTGACCTGCGAAATGTCGAGACGGCAATGCAGCTTGCCTATCAGGACCTCGGTACCTACCCGTCTGAAATCCCTAGCACCGTAAAACCCTCGCCAAACGTCGCTCTGAACGTGCGGTGGTCGGGAACGGTTACTTCTTACGGCACTCTTACGGACGTGCAGAATGGCGTGCTTTTATCGCAAATTTGCCAAAACCTCATTGATGAAGGTGCTGGTAAGGGGGTTAATAATGGCGGTTCAACGCAAACCTACATCATGGGGTGCGGCAACTGGAACCATGGGAGTATGCAGGTAACTGCGTGGGATTCGCGCGTATGGAGTACGCCTATAAGCGATACGCAGCTTCTTAATTATGCCAATACGTTTACAACCAGCGACACATGGAATAGTGCGCAAATTGGCGTGGTAAAAAATTTCTATACACAACTTGTTCAGCGCCACATCGCAACGGGCGGCACATTTCCAATAAAAAGTTTTTGGGATTCGTGGGCAACAACTGGTAATGGCGGTGTTATGAAGCAGCCGCTTCCAGCGACGCTTGAAACGAAAACAACATTTTGCGTTGAAGCAACCACAAGTAGCCCGTCGACTACCGTGTGGCATATCGATGAAAACGGAAGCTTAAAAGAAGGGGCCTGTTAGGCACAAACCTGCTCAACACCCCTGGACAGCCCTTCTAAAATACGGTATAATGAGAGGGTAACGATTTATTAACGACACACCCGCACTGCGTACTCCTGAATTCTCAGGGCAAGCGGGGAAGTAAAAAGGAGTAATATTATGGCCGTAGAGGTTGATATTAAACAGCTGCTTGAAGCTGGTGTTCACTTCGGACACAAAACAAGCCGTTGGCACCCTAAAATGGCGCCATACATTCACAGCAAACGTCAAGATGCACACATTATTGACCTTACAAAGACCGTTGAAGGTCTTGAAAAGGCGTTGCCATTCTTAACAGCAACCGCAGCAGCTGGTAAGCCGATTCTTTTCGTTGCGACTAAAAAGCAAACCAAAGATCTCGTCAAACAAGTTGCTGAGAACCTCAAGCAGCCATATATGACCGAGCGTTGGCTTGGTGGTACTCTTACGAACGTCAGTACCGTCAGTGCACAGGTGAAGAAGCTCAAAGACCTCGAGCGCAACATGGACTCAGGTGCTTTTGAAAAGAAGTACAACAAGCTTGAAGTCCAACGTTTCCAAGAGGAAATCGACGAACTGAACAAGAAGTACAGTGGTATTAAAGACCTTTCTGGTAAGCCAGGCGCACTGTTCCTCATTGATGTTATTGGTGACGCAAACGCAATTAGCGAAGCAAAGACACTCGGTGTTCCTGTTGTCGCTCTCGTTGACACCAACGCTGACCCAAGCCGTGTTGACTACGTTATTCCTGGTAATGACGATGCAATCAAGGGTATCTCACTTATTCTCGACTACGTCACAAAGGCTATTGAAGAAGGTAAGGGTGTAACCAAAAAAGAAAAGGGTGAGGAGGCGTAACGGCAATGGCTACAGGTTCAACTATCTCAATTGACGACATTCGTAATTTAAAAGAGCTCACTGGTGTCGGCCTTACCGACGCTAAGTTAGCACTTGTAGAGGCTAATGGCGACTTTGATAAGGCGCTTGAAGCAATGCGCAAAAAGGGTATGACGAAGGCTGAAAAAAAGGCCGATCGCGAAGCTCTCGAAGGTGTTATTGACAGCTACGTTCACGGTGGCCGTATTGGCGTTCTTGTTGAAGTAAACTGTGAGACCGACTTTGTTGCTCGCACGGATGGCTTCAAAGAGTTCGCTCACATGATTGCCTTGCAAGTTGCTTCAATGAGCCCAATCTACGTTTCTGAAGCTGATATTCCAGCTGAAGAAGTTGAACGTGTTCGAGGCGAAGCGCTCGCTAGCGACACCTTGAAAAACAAGCCAGCTAACATCGCTGAAAAAATCGTTGAAGGTCAGGTTAAGAAGCACTTCGCTGAAAAGGTTCTCCTGAGTCAAAATTACATCATGGACGATTCAAAAACCGTCGAACAATTCCTTAAGGAAACTGTTGCAAAAACCGGTGAGAACGTTGTGATTCGTCGTTTCAAGCGTATTGAGCTTGGCGTCAACGACTAAGTTACAGACACATTGCTTAAATAACTCCTCTACCCAGAGGGGTTATTTAGTTGACAACATTTTAAATAATGCTATAATTTTGTAATGATTTTTTCGAGGAAAGGTGACGAGAGAGCGAAGACCGCCGAGGAGCTTAAAGCGTTGAATGATAAAAACGCAGGACTACTCATTGAGAATGATGAGCTTCGTCAAGACAAACGCGACTTAGGAGAGGAGCTTTTGGTTGCGGAATCTTTTAGCGGTGCTTTTGCTGAGCTTTTTCGCCAGTTTAACGACTACCTGAGTACCGTTGCGTATATTTCACTTACCGATGAAGCGAAGGCTATTTGGTACCCTGTATTCGAAAATGCACTAACCCAACTAATGGGGCAAGCGAGCGCTTCAGACCTCAGTCATATTATCGACACCTCTACGTTTGGTGAACTTCTTGAATATATGGCCGAATCAAACCCGACTATTCAGGCGACTGTCGCGATGCTTGCTGATGAGGTATTTCAAAGAGCACGGCGTGATGCCGAAGAGAAGGTGACGCGACTCCACATCGTTAAGGCCGAGGGTGATGCCGCTTTGCAGGCGCCAGCGCTTGTCGAAAGCATGTATGCCGAGTATGCACGTAGCCCCGAGGGAAAAAGCGTGTATGATGAGGCGTTTCACAGGAAGCTTGGTGAGCTCGCGATTAGTGATCCCGAAGAGCTTGCCGAACGCCTCCAGCACCAAGCATATACCGATGCAACGAAAGCACACCTTGATAGAGAGGCTGAACGCATGAGCCGAGAATTGGTAATCGAGACTGCTCGAGAAGACTTTTTCAGACAAGGTATTAATTTGAGTCAACTGCCTGTCGGTACAGAAGTAACAATTTGGCTCGGAACCGACAAAGAGTTTAACGATCTACATAGAGAATCTGCAGATGATACCGATCGCATAATGGTATATTATCGTAAGCTTAGGGCATTTCGGGTCAATGATCACTACGAAGGGTTTGATATATATGAAGACGTTATAGACCCTTATCCTGCATGGGACTTTGACGAACCTGATAGTGAAGAGTTAGCGGCATCTCTGTGGGAACTGTTCGCACGGGATACTATCAATGAGAGTGGACGAAAGAAGAAAGAAAAAAAAGAAGCTGTTTCGTTCGACGATACAACGAGACTAGACGGCCGACATCTCCTTGGATTGTCAAAAAAAGGCTACACCGATGGAGGCCGTCGTTTGGAACGATTTATTGTTGCGGGCAAGCCACTTGCCTATGACGGTGACCCTCGAAATCCTGAACATAAATCAACGACTCTTATCGTCCTCAACGTTGCTATTAACGGTGAGCCGGTTGTCGATTTTAAGCAAGATTCGGTATATAGTAGGCGCGACGAACTCAAGCAAGCAAAACCTCCGCGTAGTTTCTTTGGACGTGGACGGTAGACCGATTATTGTGACCACAAATCTGTTCCACTTCCTTAATGAAACACTAGCTACACTGTAGATGTTGTATAATGGTGATAGTTTAAGAAAGCGAGAAATATGTTCAACACAAAGCAATACGAAGACCGTTTTAGTACTGCAGTAGCGCACTTTGAAGATGAGTTGAAAAAAGTTCGTACGGGCCGGGCGCATCCAAGTATGCTCGATAGCATACATGCCGAAGTGTACGGCCAAAAAATGCCACTTAACCAAGTTGCGAACGTGATGGCACCAGAGGCACAAATGCTCACTATTACACCGTTCGATCCAAGCAATTTGCAGGCAATTGTTTCAGCTATCCGTGGCGACCAAAGTTTAGGGCTTAACCCAAGCGACGACGGCCGCCTTATTCGCGTGCCAATTCCGGCCCTTACCGAAGAGCGCCGCAAGCTCATTGTGAAACAGACCTCAGAGAAGGTTGAAGAAGCCCGTATTGCCCTTCGTAACATTCGCCAAGATGCACTCAAAGAAGTGAAGCGCCTTAAAGATGCGAAGGAAATTTCCGAAGATGATCAAAAGCGTGACGAAAAGGCAATTGACGATTTTATGACAACCTTCAACGCAAAAATCGATGCTGCCTTTAGGGATAAAGAGAAAGAGATTTTGACGCTCTAATGGCTGATGAGGCAGCCCCACTGATTCCAAAGCACGTGGGCTATATTGTTGACGGGAATCGTCGATGGGCAAAAAAGCACGGCATTCCAACCTACGAAGGTCACTTAGCTGGCTATAATACACTTAAAGATATCGCTATTGAAACGCTCAACCAAGGCGTTGGATATATGTCAGCGTATATTTTCTCAACTGAAAACTGGAAGCGTAGTTCTGACGAAGTGAAGCGGCTCATGTCGCTTACCCTCAGAATTCTTACCAGCGATATTCATATTTTCAATGAACATAACGTGCGGCTTCGTGTTATTGGTTCACGTGAAGGCGTTGACCCGAAAATTATTAAGGCCATCGAGAATGCCGAGGCCGAGACGGCTCATAATACTGGTGGAATTTTTGCAGTTTGTTTTAATTACGGCGGACAACTTGAAATTACTGACGCGGTTAAAAAAATTGTTCAATCTGGCATTCCAGCTGACGAAGTTACAGAAGCAGTTATCGCACAAAACCTATATACACCAGAGGTACCACCGCTCGATGTGGTGGTGCGAACCAGTGGTGAGCAGCGCCTATCTAACTTCATGCTGTGGCGCTCGGCGTATAGCGAGCTTATTTTTTTGAAGAAAAACTGGCCCGATATGACAAAAGACGATGTGACATTTATAATAAAAGAATATGCGCGTCGGCAACGACGTTTCGGTAGCTAATTAAGGTGGAGGAACTATGTTAATTGTTGGAATAATTGTCGGGCTCATTGTATTAGTGTTGCTTGTGTCGGTTCATGAACTGGGGCATGCGATTGTGGCGCACCGTAATGGGGTCGTGGTTGAAGAGTTTGGTATTGGCTTTCCCCCTAAAGCCTGGGGCAAGAAGCTCAAAAACGGAACGTTGTTTTCATTGAACTGGCTTCCCCTTGGTGGTTTTGTAAAACTGCAAGGAGAAAACGATGCCGCCTCGAAAAAAGGTGACTATGGTGCCTCAACGTTTTGGCAGAAAACAAAGATTTTGCTTGCCGGTGTCGGTGTTAACTGGCTGGTAGCGATTATTTTGCTCACAATTCTTGCCTGGACAAGTGGTATTCCAAAAATTGTCCCCAACCAATTCTCGTTGCCAGCTGATACGACGGTTATTTCAAGTCCCGTGCAACTTGGCTCGCTCGTCGCTGGGTATCCTGCCGAGAAAGCAGGCCTTAAAACTGGCGATAAAATTGTCAGCTTAGCCGGCGAACCAATTAGCTCTACGCAGGAACTTATTGATGTGAGCAAGGCGCACCGCGCTACGACAGTTGCGGTTGTGTATCAACGCGACGGCAAAGAGAGCTCGGTTGATGTTGCGCTTCGTGACGCCGATTCTGCGGTGTTTGGCGCTAGCCTTGCGCAGCAGGAAAGCATCAAGTCAACCTGGTCGGCGCCACTTACGGGCATTGCAACGACAGCTCAATTTACTTGGGTGACGTTGCAGGGGCTCGGCGATTTAGTGGTAAATTTCTTTGGTGGCTTGATTGGGCAGCTCAGCACCAGCCAAACGGCTCGAAATCAGGCATCTGAGCAGCTTGGCGAGGCTGGGGCGAGCGTTGCCGGCCCAATTGGTATATTGGCAGTTATTTTTCCAGCAGCCAGCGCGGCGGGCCCTCAGCAGGTCATTTTCCTGGCAGCGATAATTTCGCTGACGCTTGCGGTTATGAACACACTTCCAATTCCAGCGCTTGATGGTGGCCGATGGTTCGTAACGGCGCTGTTTAGGGCGATGAAAAAACCACTGACAAAAGAAACCGAAGAAAGGATTCATGGAACTGGCTTCATGGTACTGATGCTGCTTGTTGTCGTGATTACTGTTGCCGATGTTGCAAAACTTCTCTAAACGGCGTGCGCTGTACGCGCTTGCCTTGCCAGTGTGGGTGTTTCTGGGCTTTATGCTCGCCCAAGCCATTATTTATGCGCTTCTGTGGGTGCTTCGTGCCGCTGGCGTGTCGTTTAACTCAGTAAACGTAACCCTCCTTAATTCTATTGGTGGTGTTATTATTTATGCGCTGGCTATTCTTATCGTGCTTGGTGTGCCGTGGCTGGTAAAGCGGCAGCGCACTACCCCTAAGGAGATTGGGCTTCATCGGCTCCCGACGTGGCTCGATATACTCTGGGCACCGGCAGGCGCAGTTGCGTATATCATTCTCACAACACTCCTTACCGCCGCCGCAACGGTTGCATTACCATTTATTAATTACACGCAAACCCAGGATACGGGCTTTGCCCAAATTGCGACGCAATACGAGTATATCCTGGCGTTTATTAGCTTGGTCGTTATTGCGCCTGTTGCCGAGGAGATATTGTTTCGCGGCTACTTATTTGGCAAACTGCAAAAGTACGTTCCTATATGGGGGTCGGTGCTTATCACCAGCCTGTTATTTGCCATTGTCCACTTCCAGTGGAATGTTTCACTGGACGTTTTTGCACTGAGTCTTGTGCTGTGTATGCTACGAGTTGTTTCAGACAGTTTGTGGCCATCAATATTACTTCACATGCTAAAGAACGGCATTGCGTTCTACTTCCTCTTTGTAAATCCAGCGCTACTTAGTACACTAGGAGGGTAATTATGCGAGTCTCTCATTTATTTACCAAAACGTTAAAAGACGCACCTGCAGACGAGGTGTCTAAAAACGCGCAGCTATTAATTCGCGCCGGCTATGTTTATAAAGAGATGGCAGGGGTGTATGCGTATTTGCCACTGGGTCTGCGTGTGCTTGAAAATATTAAGCAAATTGTTCGTGAAGAAATGAATGCTATTGATAGCAACGAGCTCATCATGACGACGTTACAGCGTAAAGAGGTGTGGGAAAAAACCACTCGCTGGAGCGATGATGTTGTCGATGTTTGGTTTAAGACGCGCCTGAAAGACGACACCGAGCTTGGGCTTGGGTGGAGCCATGAAGAACCAATTGTTGAAATGATGAAAAACTACGTGCATAGCTACCGAGACCTTCCTGTTAGTTTGTACCAGTTGCAGACAAAAATGCGTAACGAACTTCGTGCTAAAAGTGGCATAATGCGTGGCCGCGAATTTGTCATGAAAGATATGTATTCATTCCACGCGACCAAAGAAGATCTCGACGCCTATTACGAAAAGACCATTGAAGCCTACAAGCGTGTCTATGACCGCCTTGGTATTGGCGACGAAACGTATGTAACCTTTGCAAGCGGCGGGGCATTCACGAAGTTTAGCCACGAGTTTCAGACAATTTGTGACGCTGGCGAGGATATTATTTATCTTCACCGCGAGAAGAATATTGCCATCAACGAAGAGGTGATTGACGAAGCAGTTGCCGAACTCGGTATTAATCGTAATGAGCTCGAGCCTATTAAGACGGCTGAGACGGGAAATATCTTCAACTTTGGTAGCCAAAAAACCGATGAAATGGGACTGTATTACACCGATAAAGATGGCAAACAGCAGTCACTGTATATTGGTTCGTATGGCATTGGTATAACTCGTGCTATGGGTGTTATTGCCGAAAAGTTGAGCGATGAAAAAGGGCTTGTCTGGCCAGTTGCTATCGCACCGTACAAGGTATACCTTGTAAGCATCGGTAAAGTAGCCGAAAAGGCCGATGAATTATATGAAACACTTCAAAAAGCAGGGGTGACGGTGTTGTATGATGACCGTGACGAGCGCCCAGGTGCGAAGTTTGCTGATGCCGAATTGATAGGTCTTCCATATCGTGTTACTATGAGCGAACGCCTTTTGGCGGAAAATAAGCTAGAATTCACCGTTCGTAACAGTGGTCAAACTGAGTTATTGACACTCGACGAACTGCTTGCTAAAATAGCATAAATAGAGATGCGAGGCAGGCTCCCTACACTATATATGGTGTAGGGGGTTCCGCTATATAAAGAGTGGCAGAAAGTTTTAAAGGAAATTATTATGAAGAAACAGTATCAAATTACAGCTGAAGGTAAGAAGGAGCTTGAAACAGAGCTCGTTGAGTTGAAGTCACGTCGTGGCGATGTCGCCGATAAGATTTCTAATGCGCGCGACTTTGGTGATTTAAGTGAAAATGCTGAATACGACGCCGCGCGTGAAGAGCAGGGTCTCCTTGAAACCCGTATTGCTGAAATTGAAGAAATCGTCAATAACGCGGAAATCATTAAGGCATCAAGGAAGAGCATTATTGGGCTTGGAAGCCGAGTTGAGCTTAAGAATGGCGCTAAGGCGGTTAAATATACCATTGTTGGTCCCGTTGAAGCAAACCCGCTTGAAGGTAAGATTAGTAACGAGTCTCCAATTGGCATGGCGCTTTATGGCAAAAAAGTTGAAGATAAAGTCACTATCACAACGCCAAAAGGCAACATTTCTTATTCCATCGTTTCTGTTGGCTAGTGCTTGCAAACACACCCACGCTCTATTTCCTTCGAAACCGGCTTCACGCAATAAACCTTAAGGGTCTCTACGCCTTAAGGTTTTTTGGTTACGCATGGTGTTCTTCAGAGAATAGAGCGTGGGTGTGTTTGCGCCGACATTCCAAACAGCAACAGGGGTATGGTATACTAAATTTACTATGTCGACATTGAAAGATTTTCGCGATGAGCGTTTACGTAAGCTCGCAGAACTGAAAGAATTAGGTTTTAACGCATACCCGGCTGAGAGCCACAGAACTCATAATGCGGGTGACGTGAAGGGTAACTTTGAGAACCTCGAAGGCCAAATCGCAACGGTTGCTGGCCGCGTCATGGGTATTCGTAAGTTCGGAAAGCTCGCGTTTATTGTTGTTCGTGACCAGTCGGGTGAAATTCAACTTTTCATTCAAGACGGTAAGGTAAGTGGTCGCGACGTGGCCGCTGGTGTGCTAGCCCTTGAAGACCTGCCACTGCTTGATACAGGTGACTTTATTGAAGCAACAGGCCCTGTCATTAAGACAAAAACTGGTGAAGTTTCAATTGAAGTGCAAAAACTTCGCCTCCTTACTAAAGCGCTGCGCCCTATGCCAAGTACTCAAGAGGGCTTTACGAACAAAGAAGAGCGTATGCGTCGCCGCTATATTGATATGAACGTCAACCTCGACGTCCGCAACCGTTTCGTGCGTCGTTCAACCTTTTGGCAGGCAACGCGCGATTTCTTGAATAGTAACGGCTTTATTGAAGTGAACGTACCGGTTCTTGAACACACTACCGGTGGTGCCGATGCAAACCCATTTGTAACGCACATGGATGCGCTCGATCAAGATTTTTACCTGCGCATTAGCCACGAGCTGCCCTTGAAACGCTTACTTGGTGCTGGCTTCGAAAAAGTTTACGATATTGGGCCACGTTTCCGTAACGAAAATTATTCCGATGAGCACCTTCCTGAACACGTTGCGATGGAATGGTACTGGGGATACGCTAACTGGCAAGACGGTATGAAGTTTATGGAAGCAATGTATAAAGACATTTTGCAAAAGACGTTTGGTACGCTCCAGTTTACGCTTGGTAATTTCGACGTCGATATGGCAGGTGAGTGGGAAATTTGGGATTACGCCACGGTTATCAAAGACCGCTACAACATTGATGTCTACGAAAGCTCGCTCGATGACGTAAAAAAAGTCCTCATCGACAATAAACTCGAAGTTGAGCAAACCGAAAACCGCGCTCGTGGCATTGACAAGCTATGGAAGAATATTCGCAAAGACGTCGCTGGCCCCGTTTGGCTTATTAATACGCCAAAGTTTATTTCTCCGCTCGCTAAGGCTAATCCTGACGATGAAAGGGTAGTGCAACGCTTCCAACCAATTATTGCCGGCTCAGAGCTCGGTAATGGATTTTCTGAGCTTAACGACCCGATTGACCAGCTCGACCGTTTCGTGGAACAGCAAAACATGCGTGATGCCGGCGACGACGAAGCGATGATGCTTGATATTGATTTTGTTGAAATGCTTGAATATGGCATGCCGCCAGCCTGTGGATGGGGCTTCAGTGAGCGCGTGTTCTGGATTTTCGAAGGCGTGACGGCTCGTGAAGGTGTACCGTTTCCACAGCTTCGCCAAGAATATGACGATGTCACGAAATCACTCTACCCCGGTGTTCATTTCGGCGACGAGTCTACTAAAGAAGACGAAAAAGAATAAAGTTGTTAAATTAGCTTTACACACGCCGATTATTTGCTATACTAAGTATAGCAAATATCGAATAAACACGGGGAGAAATTCATGCCAAATATTGTTGTTGTCACGGGAAGTGTCAGGCCTTATAGTGCCAACGAAAAAGTCGTTCCACTTGTTGTAGCTGAACTTAAAAAGCAGGGCGCATCAGTCACTATTGCTGACCTGAAGGAACTTAACTTGCCATTTTTTGATGCACCGGTTCCACCAAGCTCGCCAGACTTCGCTCCAATCGACGAAGCGGTGAAGCAATGGACTCGAATGGTAGCTGAGTCCGATGGTGTCGCCCTTGTTACCCCAGAATATAACCATAACCTAAGCCCTGTTCAACTGAATGCTATCGACTGGATTGGTGAAGAGTGGAGCGGTAAGCCTGTCGCTCTCATCGGTTACGGATGGAGAAGTGGTGCGAGCCAGGCCCACGTAGCTGCTCGCGAAGCCCTCGCGGTAAACCTAAAGGCAGCGGTTGGCGATAATCAAGCGAACCTGTTCTTTACGAAAGACCTCAACCCAGATGCAACCGTTGCCGACGGTGGTGAAGCGCTTGCAAAAATTGCAGCCTCAGTTACCGAACTGCTTGCTCATCGTTAGTGCTATCATAGGTACATGAAACGTATTATATGGGCGGCGTTAATAGCAACTTTAGTATGTAGTTTTTCTTTTGCGCACAATAGCGCAGCGGCTAATACAAATAACTTTCGAATAAGCTCGTACAACATATCGTACGAGCTTTCTCGTACCTCAGATAACCGCTCGGTGCTTAAAACCGTAGAAGAGGTGACCGCCGAGTTCCCGTCGTATGACCAAAACCACGGTATAGAACGGGCAATTCCAATAGAGTACGATTCCCATACAACTGATGTCACTATCGATTCAGTCACCGATAAAAATGGCGTCGCTCTGCCACATTCGATAACAGGAGGCTCGAGTGTACTGCTGCTTCGGGTTGGTGATGCCGATACCTACGTCCATGGCTCACAGACCTATCGAATTACGTATACCCAACACGACGTAACACGCTATTTCCAGGATACGGCCCGCGACGAATGGTATTGGGATACAAATGGAACCGAGTGGCGCGTACCAATTGACGCACTGTCTGTTTCGGTAAAAATTGACCCAAGCTTAACAAGTGCGCGAGTTGGCGAAGCGCAGTGCTATATTGGTTCAGCAGGGTCGACAACGCCGTGCTCAATGACGAACACGAGCGATGGAACCTACACCGCAACAACGTCATATTTACAGGCTGGTGAAAATATGACGGTTGCATTTGGTTTTAAACCCGAAACCTTCGCCGCATATCAGATGTCGTTTTGGGATATGTTTTTCCTTATTTGGGTGATGCTTCAGGTTATCACCGGTATTCTCGCGCTCATCCTTGGGGCCATTCTCATACTTATAACAGTGCGCCGCTACTATCGCACCGCTGAGACGAAGCTACTTGTTCCCGAATTTATTCCTCCAAAAGACGCCAGCGTGACAATCGCTGCACAAGTGGTTTCCGATCGCAGCCGCTCGGTGTTTAGTGCCCAGCTTATCGACCTTGCGGTGCGCCACTATATTGGCATTATCCAAACGCGCGAAAAGTCGCTATGGAAGGCCGCGGAATACGATATTCAAATTGTCACCGATATTTCGTCGCTTCGTGATGAAGAAAAAGAAATTCTTAACGATATGTTTGCTCACGAGCCGGCAGTGGGTGAGCGTATTGCGCTTTCATCATTAAAGCAAAACGTCGCCTATATTGGACGCACCACTGACAATATTAAGAAAATTCGAGATCTCGTGAACGACACGTATGCACTTCGTGAACGTTCACCGATTGTTTCGAAGTATTTCTATAGGTGGGCGACGTGGCTATTTATCCTAGCTGTCTTGACGCTCTCTATCAGTTTGGCGGTTGTTGCGCTTACGGCGTTTATTATTGGTAAGGCAATAAAGCCCTTAAACGACAAGGGAATTGAGCTGCGTCGTTACGTCCTCGGTCTTGATAAATATATTAACGCCTCTGAAACAGAGCGCCTGAAGTTCCTCCAGGGCCCCGATACAGCCGAAAAGGTTGGCTTTGCGGTCGATCCAAACGATTCAGGGCAGCTGGTTAAATTATATGAGCGAACCTTACCGTATGCGGTGTTGTTTGGTCGTGAAAAGCAGTGGGCGGATAGGCTCGGTGAATTCTACCAGACAACCCAAACCACCCCTCAATGGTACACGGGCACGTCGGTGTTCAATGCCGCGGTATTCAGCTCGAGTCTGTCGAGTTTCTCACAAGCTTCAGCACAAGCAGCGGGGTATTCAGCTGGTTCAAACTCTTCATCTGGTGGCTCGGGTGGGGGAGGTTTCTCTGGCGGTGGTGGCGGCGGAGGTGGAGGCGGCGGCTGGTAAAGTCGCCCCTTTCTTTATACGCAGAACAGAATTGGCGAAACTATTGACATATAATAGTACCTTGTATAACATAGAACTATGAAAGAAAAAGATACTAAGGCAGAAGCATACGCCGAACAGCTTGCAATACAACTGCGAAAAGGGTTCTTGGCCTACTGTGTATTAAAGGTATGTTCGCATAAGCCGAAGTACACAAGCGACATTATCAATCAGCTTCGCGATGCGCAGCTTGTGGTTGTTGAAGGAACAATTTACCCGCTACTGAGCCGTCTTCAAAGGGATGGGCTGTTGTCGCATGAATGGCAAGAGAGCGAGCAGGGCCCGCCGCGTAAGTATTACCAAGCAACTCCCTATGGCAATGAGGTTGTTGAGCTTGTTGCGAAAAAAATTGCCGAATTATCTACGACACTCAATAAACTATAAGGAGAGAGCGATGAACGAAATTACCAGAATCCACATTGCCAAAGTCGCTTACGACGTCGAAGTAGCGGCTAAGAAGCAATTGGAAAAATATATAACAAGCCTTGAAACATACACCCGCGACGCAGAGGTGTTGGGTGATATTGAAATTCGTATTACAGAACTGCTTGATGAGCGCGGCGTAAAAGCTGGTGGCGTCATTACAAGTGATGATGTCACGGCTATCCGTGAACAACTGGGTGAGCCGTATGAATTTGCTGATGAGGATGGTGATATTGCCGTCGGGGCTATTGAAGATCGTGATGAGCGTAAGCTCTACCGAAACCTAGACGACGCAGTGCTAGGAGGCGTGCTTAGTGGTATGGCGATTTACTTTAAGGTAAACCCGTTATGGCCGCGCCTCATCTTTATTCTACTGACGTTCATTTCGTTTGGCTCTTCATTGCTGGCTTATGCGTTGCTTTGGATTATTGTTCCACCTGCCCGTACCGCAACGCAGAAATTACGCCAAACTGGACGGCCGGTGACGCTTGATTCAATTCGCGAACTGAATGAATCTGGTGAAGCGGTAACAAAAAATCGTATTGCGCCAGCGGTAAAACGCACGGTTTGCATAACACTGGGGATAGTAAGCCTGTTGAGCGCAATGACGAGCCTGTTACTTATTATTTTCGGCATCTTCGGTGTATTCGGTATGAATATAGGCCAGTTGAGCGAACGCCTCGGCTTCGTGGGCGTTGATAGCTCAACAACTATTACTGCTTGGGTGGTGTACGCCATCGTGATGGTTGGTATGCTTTTGCTGACAGCGCTGTTTAGCCTCGCAACGTATGCGTTTTTCGCACAAAAACTAACCAAAAGGATGATTATTAGCGGCATCGTTATTATCGCCCTTGGGTTAACGTCATTTGCTGTCACGTTGGGCATCGTTACCACGCAGGCCTGGCGCGTTGCTAGCGAAGCGCAAAGTCTTGTAAAAAACACCAAGGTGACGCTCCCGAAAGAGTTCGCATCTGTTCGAACAATAGTTTTTGACCAAACAAACGCAAAGGGTGAAACAGATGCCTATGTCGGCTTCCCTTGGATTCAGTATATTGTCGACCAAGGGCCGCCTCGCTATGAGCTATCGGCACTTCCAGATGTTAAGCCAATCATCACAATTGACGGAGCAAATGCAAAAATTTCGCTCAGCGTCCCAAGCGACTATCGCAATACGTTTGTTCAGGCGCGCCTCGTTATCTACGGTCCAGCGCTGACAACCATGACAAATAATGTAATGAATACAACCTATACGGCGGTTTCGCAATCGTCATTAGAAATATTTGTTGAAAAAAGCTCAAGCGTAACGGTAAACGGCGGATCAGTCGAGACCGTAAAAGTAAGCGGTATGGGTTCTGTCGATCTTGGGTCAACCTCAGTTGTTGCCCTGAACGTAACCGCTGGGCAAGGACTCCATGTCAGCGCCGGAACTGTGCGTGAGTTGAACGTTTCGCAACCTGACGTTTGTCCTATTGGCGGCATTGCAGAAAGTAGTGTAACGGTTTCTGGGGTTACGTCAGAAAAGATGACGTACAACGGGGTTGGCCGCGTCGCATCAACCTATCGAACGAATTGTGCCGAGGTTGTTGTTGGCGAAGTACGCGACTATACCTACTAGAAAGTGCTAAAATATAATAAGAAATAAGTGGGGGAATGAATGATTGAAGTTAAGAACGTCACCAAGACGTACGGTAAGAAAAATAGTGAGTTCAAGGCGCTTGACGACGTGAGCTTTACAATTCCAGATGGCGCGAGCGTTGCCATTGTCGGAAAATCGGGAAGTGGTAAGTCGACACTTATGCACGTTATGAGTGGACTCGATCACCCAGAATCTGGTGAAGTTGTCATGAATGGTATTGATATTTTGCAACTGAAAAATAAAGCGGTTGATAAATTCCGTGCTGAAAAAATTGGCTTTATCTTTCAATCGTTTTTTGTGCAAGCGAATGAAACATGTTTTGATAACGTCGCTTTGCCGCTTGAAATTAATAATCTTAGCACAAGAGCACGCAAGGCGCGTATTGAAGAGGCGCTTCTTACGGTAGAGCTTACCGATAAAACGAAGCAAAAAGCACGTAACTTGTCGGGCGGTCAAAAGCAGCGCTTAGCGATTGCCCGAGCTATCGTTAATAAACCAAGCATCATTTTTGCCGATGAGCCAACGGGAAACCTCGACTCAACCACGGGTGAGACAATTGAGGATCTTCTTTTTAGCCTCAATAAACAAGGTGGCAGTACGCTCATTATCGTGACGCACGACAGCGAACTTGCAGGCAAGTGCAATATCCAAATTTATATTAAAGACGGAAAAATTGAAAGAATGGTTGGCAATGGCGTGTCGACAATCGAGGAGGTACAGTCATGAAAACCGTTGATATTGCTCGACGGGCGGCACGTAGCCTTCGTAACGCAAAAGCCAGGACAATTTTAACAAGCCTCGCTATTGCGGTAGGTGCGTTCACTATTACCGTTTCGCTGGCGGCTGGTGAAGGTGCTCGCCAATATGCTGATAAACTCATTAGCTCGAACGTCAACTCGCAGGCATTGTTTATTGTTAAGGATAAAACTATCTTTGAAAGCAGTACTCAGCAGGCTCCTATCCGCGAGTACGACAGTAACACGTCATCGCGTAATGGTGTCACCGTTCAACAATTGACGCAAGCAGATATTGAAAAACTTGAGGCTCGCGATGATATTACCAGTGTTATTCCTACCTTTAGCCCAACCGTTGAATACGTTCGGTTTGGCAATAACGATACGAAATTTGTCGCTGGTGTCGCCGCATTTGATCCGTCAATTCTTTCCGAAGTGAGTAGTGGCGCACTCCCATCGTTGGGTACGCAAATTAAGGACACCGAAGCAATTGTGCCCGGTTCGTTTGTCGGCACACTTGTTGATAGGGGCATCATTAAAAATGAGGGCGACCTTATTGGCAAGACGATAGCTGCCACCGCAACAAAGGCGACAGTAACGCCAACGGCCGATCAAATTACCGCTGCCTTCGTAAGCGGAGGAGAGGCTGCAGTGCAAGCGCTCGTGAAGCCTGAAACGAAGGTGTTCACCTTTACGGTTGTTGGTGTTACGAAGAAATCGGCAACAGCACTTTCAAGCTCAAGTGATATTCAGATTTCTGCAAATAGCGCGCGAGCAATTACCGAATATACGACACAGGGTACAAGCCAATACCAAAAGTACTTTGCCGCAACGGCGATTGTTAAAAGCGGCGTCGACCCTGAGAAGGTAAAGGAAAGCATTAAACAAGATGGTTTCTATGCGCAGACCGCCAAAGACCTACAGGGTGTTATATTTACCGTCGTGAACACGCTCCAGGGCATTGTACTGGGCTTTGGTATCGTCGCGTTGATTGCGAGTGTCTTCGGTATTATTAATACCCAATACATAAGTGTGCTTGAGCGAACTCGTGAAATTGGGTTAATGAAGGCCCTCGGTATGCGCGGCCGAAGTGTGAGCCGTTTGTTCCAGTTTGAGGCTGCCTGGATTGGTTTCCTTGGCGGTATTATTGGTTCACTCATTGCTGTTGTTCTTGGTTCAACTTTAAACCCGTGGATTACAGATACGTTGTCGCTAGGTGCGGGCAACTCAATTCTTATCTTCCAGCCAGTTCCCATTACCTTTATGATTGTTGCTTTGATGCTCATTGCCATGCTGGCAGGCTGGTTCCCAGCCCGAAAGGCTGCAAAGCTTGATCCAATTGAGGCGCTTCGAACGGAGTAGGTAAGAGCGCAATGGTGGCATCAGAGCCACTCTGGGGTCACTTTTTAAAAGAACTGCCGTTGGGCAGTTCTTTTAAGCGTTGGGCTGAAATCCTCAAGTCTTCGGATTTCACACACCCCAGAGTGGCTCTGATGCCACCATTGCGCCTCCGTACTCCCGTTAGATGTGCTACAATTGTCTCAGTTATGTTAGATATTCGATTTATCCGAGAGAATGCCGAGGCGGTGCAGGAAAATGCACGTCGTAAGAATTACAACGTTGATATTGCACGTCTTATAACACTTGATGACCAGCGGCGTGAACTCTCCGTGCGGGCTGATGAGCTTCGCGAGCGACGTAATGCCAACGCGGCCAAGATGAAGGGCGGCAAGCCAGAACAATCACTTATTGACGAGGGCAAGGCGATTAAAACTGAACTTGCCGAGCTTGAGGACAGTTTTGGTTTGCTTGAGGAAGATGTCCTGAAGCTGCAAAAGGCCGTGCCGAACATGGCGCTTGAGGACGTCCCGGTTGGTGCTTCGGAAGATGAGAATATTGTCGCTAAAGTTGTTGGCGAGCCAACAACTTTCGATTTTGAACCTCGTAACCACTGGCAAATTGCCGAGCAACGTGACTGGATTGACAAAGAGCGTGCCGCGAAGGTTGCCGGCAGTCGTTTTGCCTACATTAAGGGCGATTTAGTAAAGCTCCAGTTTGCCATTATTCAATATGTTATTAATTCACTTTCTGACGAGACGGTACTTGCGAAAATTGCACAGAACGCCGGCCTAGAGGGTGTTTCAACCAAGCCATTTACGCCCGTCCTGCCACCGCTTGTTATTCGCACCGAACTCTATGATGCTATGGACCGCTTAGAGCCTCGTGATGACCGCTACAAGCTTGAAGATGACGACCTATGGCTGCAGGGAAGTGCCGAGCACGTTATGGGCAGCATGCACGCTGGTGAAATGCTTTCTGAAGAACAATTGCCGCTGCGCTATCTTGGTTACGCCACGAGTTTTCGTCGTGAAGCTGGGACCTACGGCAAAGATATGGAAGGTATCCTTCGCATGCACCAGTTCGATAAGCTTGAAATGGAAAGCTTCACCACTGGCGAGAACGGCCTGAAAGAACACCTTCTTATGGTAGCGATTCAAGAATACCTCCTTGCAAGCTTGGGCATCCCGTACCGCGTCATTCAAAAATGCACCGCCGACATTGGCAAGCCCGATGCTCGTGGTATTGATATGGAAGCATGGCTTCCTGGCCAAGACCAGTACCGCGAAACGCACACCGCCGACTATATGACAGATTACCAATCGCGCCGTTTGCAAACCCGCGTTCGTCGCGCTGAAGGCGCTCCTGAGCTTGTTCACACGAACGACGCAACTGCCTTTGCTTTGGGCCGCGCTATGATTGCAATTATTGAGAACAACCAGCACAGCGACGGCACAGTAACCATCCCAGAAGCACTGCGACCATACATGGGTGGCCGCGACGTCTTGTAGGCGGCGATATGACAAAGCTTTTTGTCGCTCACTCGCAGGTCAAAGACGGTTCTATGTTGAACCGCGAAGACTATGGTAATGCACAAGTGCTCGCACATCGCATAAGTTGGCTTGAATCAGTCGGCGTCGACCCAACCAAGACAATACGAGTGTGCTTGTCGTATGATAATCAGAGCGATTTTTGTCGTTATCGAGAAATTGTATCAAGTGACCTTCCCGTCACGACAGCAGATAACGCGAATGAAACGGCTGACGCGTTGGTGACAACCGAAGTTGGCCGTGCCTTGTTTCTTCCCGTTGCCGATTGTATCGGGGCGGTTCTCTTTGACGAAGAGCACGGCGTGCTAATGCTCTCCCATCTTGGCCGCCACAGCCTTGAACGGGGTGGGGGAACAAAGTCGGTTGAGTATCTTATTGAGCACTACAAAACAGACCCCAAGAAAATAACAGTGTGGCTGTCGGCGGCTATTAGCAAAGAGCTTTACAAGATTTACGCGCTTGATAACAAGGGCATGAAAGAAGCGCTCTACCAGCAGCTCGCCGCGGCAGGGGTTAATAGTGATCGAATTACAGACACTGAGCACGACACTGGCAAACACGCTGATTACTATTCGTACAGCGAATTTCTAAAGGGTAATAAGGCCGAAAACGGCCGCCACGCCATTGTCGCGATGATGACCGACGAACCCGTTTAATGCTATAATAAGACTATCAACCAACCAGATAGGGGAAGATATGATAGCATCTGTTGATATCACTGGAATCCAATATGACGTAAACGACAAAACGCAGCGCTACGTTATAGATAAAGTTGGTAAACTTGACCGCTACGTGCCATTTCACGCACGAAAATCCATGACTGCCGAGGTGAAACTCCGGCAAGTTAACCGTGACCACGGCAATAAATACGAGGCCGAGGTTATTCTTCAGGTTCCTGACAAAACCATCACTGCTAAAGATTCAACGACCAATATGATGGCCGCAGTGGATATTGTTGAGGCAAAACTTGTTGTTCAGCTTCGTAAGTATAAAGATTCGCTTGTTGAGGCGCGCAAAGCCACGGCTTAGATGTGTCGCCTCGGAAAAGCATGTTAGAACATGCTTTTCGCTCACCTCTTTGTGGTATAATAATCCCTAAAGAAATTTACCGAACTATTTCCTGGAAGGCGGGGTAACACTACATGGCAATCACACGGCAGGGTGCGCTCACAAAGATTTTTGGCGACCCACAAAAAAAGATTATTAAGCGACTCGAAAAAAAGGTCGTCACTGTTAATGCGCTTGAGGAAAAATACAAGAAGCTTTCTAAAGCTGATCTCAAGAAACAAACAGAAATTCTCAAGAAACGCCTCGCAAAAAAAGGCGTTACTCTTGATACAATTCTTCCTGATGCATTTGCGCTCGTTCGCGAAGTGAGCGATCGCGTGCTTGGTATGCGCCACTTCGATGTCCAGCTTATTGGTGGTATGGTGCTGCACGAAGGTAACATTGCCGAAATGAAGACAGGTGAAGGAAAAACGCTTGTTGCGACCCTTCCTGTGTACCTGAACGCCCTCGAAGAAAAGGGTGTTCATGTTGTGACGGTTAACGACTACCTGGCGCAACGTGACGCCGGCTGGATGGGTGAGGTGTATCACTTCCTCGGTATGAGTGTCGGTGTCATCATTAACGAAGCCTCATTCTTGTTTGACCCATGGTACGACAACGAAAACCACAGCGACCCACGTATGAAGAAACTGCGTCCAGTCACTCGAAAAGAGGCTTACGCAGCAGATATTACGTATGGTACTAACAATGAGTTTGGCTTTGACTACCTTCGCGACAACATGGTAAACGAAGTTGAACTCCTTCGCCAGCGCGACCTTCACTATGCTATCGTGGACGAAGTTGACTCTATTCTCGTTGACGAAGCGCGCACACCGCTTATTATTTCAGCACCTGCCAGTGAAAACCCTGACAGTTACGAGCAATTCGCTAAAGTTGCTGCAAAACTTACCCCTGATGATTATGCCCTCGACGAAAAGCGTCGCATGGTGGCGCTTACCGACGAAGGTGTCGATAAAATCCAAAAAATGTTGGGGGTAAAAAACTTATACAGTCCAGAATATGTTCGGTCTGTGTACCACCTCGACCAAGCACTTCGAGCACAAACCTTGTTCAAACGCGACAAAGATTATGTGGTAACGAAAGACGGCGAAGTCATTATTGTTGACGAATTTACCGGCCGTCTTATGCAAGGCCGCCGTTACAACGAAGGCCTTCACCAGGCAATTGAGGCCAAAGAAAAGGTGCCAATTTTGCAGGAAAGCATGACTCTGGCGACTATTTCATTCCAGAATTACTTCCGTTTGTACAAAAAACTCTCTGGTATGACCGGTACTGCGTTTACTGAAGCTGAAGAGTTCCAGCAAATTTACAAGCTTGATGTTGTCCAGATTCCGTCAAATAAGCCAATCGCTCGTGAAGACAAGGAAGACCTCATTTTCCGCACCGAAAAGGCAAAGCTAAAGTCAATCGCCGAGGCAATTAAGGAATATCACAAAGAGGGACGTCCTGTGCTGGTGGGTTCTGCGTCAATTGCGAAAAACGAAATGATTGCAGCACACCTGGATAAAGAAAATGTTCCGTATGAAATTTTGAACGCGAAAAATAACGAACGCGAAGCAGCGATTATTGAAAAAGCTGGTGAAAAGGGTGCAATTACCCTTGCAACCAACATTGCTGGTCGTGGTACAGACATTAAGCTCGCCGATGGTGTCGTTGAGCTCGGTGGCCTTGTGGTTCTCGGGTCTGAGCGACACGAATCACGCCGTATCGACAACCAGCTTCGTGGACGTGGTGGACGTCAAGGTGACCCAGGTGTCACACAGTTCTACGTTTCAACCGAAGACGACCTCATGCGTATTTTCCAGGGCGAGCGTATTGCCGGCCTGATGAGTCGTATTGGTGTTGATGATGACATGCCGCTACAGCACAAGATGGTTTCAAAAACGCTTGAAGCGGCCCAAAAACGTGTTGAAGGTTACAACTTTGACAACCGTAAAAACGTTGTGCAATACGACAACGTGATTAACCGTCACCGCCGTGTTGTGTATACTATTCGCCGCAAAATTCTTGAAGGCGAAGACATTAAGGGTGAAATCGAGCGTCTCATTGAGAATAAAGTTCGTGAGCTCACTATTGTTCCCGCTAAAAACAACAAGAATTTTGCAACTCAGTTTGTTGAAATCTTCCCACTCAGTGACAAGAAGCTAAAGGTTATAGGTGCAGAGAAGCGTGACAAAACTCGTTTTGAGCTTGCGATGAAGGAAGTTAAAAAGACCTACGCTACTAAGGAAGAAGAGCTCGAAACAGACGTTATGCGTAAGGTTGAACGTGAAGTGTATCTTCAGGTACTGGATACCCTTTGGATGCAACACCTTGAAAACATGCAACACCTACGCGAAGGTATTCACTGGCGCAGTGTTGGCCAACGTGACCCATTAGTTGAGTACCGTTCAGAATCACAGAAACTCTTCGACAGCCTTCAATCGACCCTACGCGACGAAGTACTTCGTGCCATCATGCACGTGACGGTTCGCGATGCTGTTGCTCGTGCTGAAGAAGACCACGAGACCGAACTCACTCGCTTGGCTGAATCGTCAGTTGAAAAGGGAGTTAATGAAGTATTGCGTGGCGAGGACAATCGCGATCACGACTTCAAGGTGAAGAAAGCCGAGAAATTGGCTGACGCACAACAGAAGAAAAACACCGCGCGCAAGAAGAAGAAAAACCAGCGTCAGAATCGCAAAACCGGCCGTCATTAATACTAGATAGAAAACAACGAACCTTTCATGAACCATACTATTGAAGAAGTAAAGCTTAAAAATGGTGCTCGCGGGCTTCTTATTGATGTTCCTGGCGCAACTGTCATGAGCATGCAATTCCATTTCCGCGCCGGCAACCGCTATGCCAAAAGTAAAGATATTGAACAAGTTGCTCATATTATGGAGCACATGGCGTTTGGTGCCAACGCCCGGTTTCGTAGCGAGAGCGCCTTTGAAGCTGAGTTTACAAAAAATGGTGCTTACCACAATGCGTATACCTCTGATTTTGCTATGGTCTACGAAGCGGACTGCGCCGATTTTGAATGGGACCGTGTGCTTGAGTTGCAACGGCTCAGTATTTGTCAGCCGCGCTTTAATGAGGATGAACTTGAAGCAGAAAAGGGGAATGTTCGTAGCGAACTAACCGGCTACCTTAATGACCATCACCGTATTTTATGGCCACGCGTTCAACAGCTTCTTGGCGAGGATGTTTTAACCTATCGCCAAGGCATCGCCACCATTAACAATGTGACGCTCAGTGATATTCGCGAGCATCATCGACGTACCCACACAACTCGCAATATGCGCTTCGTCATTGCCGGTAAACTGAAAGGTCGCAAGGCAGATATCATTCGTCAGCTTGAAGGCTTTGAGCTGCCAGAAGGTGGGCGCCTTGAAGTACCGCGTGATGAATTGCACGGTGCGCGCCCAACGTTGGTCCGCCGTAAAGACGCCTCTAACCTGACGTTTGGATGGACGATGAGCTTGCCGCGTGTTCTTGATGATGAAGAGCTCGACGCCATGGACGCCTTGAACCATATTCTTACCGGTACGGCCACCTCTCGTATATATGGTAAAGCTCGCTCGAAGGGTCTGGCGTATTTCGTTGGTGCTTACAGCGGATCAAGTTTTTACGACAGTGCCTGGGATATTTCTGGTCAGGTAAATCACGATACAGCGGGTGCATTGTTTGATATTATTGCGCGCGAATTGAAGGTTGTTATTGAAGGTAAGTTGACCGATGAAGAGATAGAATCAGCGAAATCGTTCGGCCTCGGCCGCTATCAAATGGGTGCCCAAACCGTCTCACAAATTAGCGGCTTTTATACAAACCGTTACTTTGCCGACGACTGCGTTAAAGATTACGCCAAAGTTCCCGATATGATTCGCAAAGTGACGCGTGAAAAAATTATGAAAGTTGCGCAAGAGTTCTTTGAAGCAAATACTTCCGTGTTGGCCGCAGTGAGTAGCGGCGATCGAGAAGAAATTCTTGAGCTTCACGAACGTCTCGAAAAACTGTATCCACCGAAAGAAGAGTAAACTAGATACATGAAGATTGCGATTGCTGGCTATGGTATTGAAGGTGAACAGAACTACGCTTACTGGTCGACAAACTCGACGAACGAGCTCACCATTGTTGATGAGAGCCAAACGCCGGACCGTCCCGTTCCCGCTGGCGCAGCAACGCTTCTTGGCACCGATGCTTTTAGCCGTTTGAATGGGTTTGACTTGGTGGTGCGTACTGCCGGCCTCGCTCCGCACAAAATTACTACCGATGGTAAGATTTGGTCGGCCACCAATGAATTTTTTGCACAGTGTCCAGCGCCAATAATCGGCGTCACCGGTTCGAAGGGGAAGGGCACGACCGCCAGTTTAATTGCATCTATACTTGAAGCCACTGGTAAAAAAGTGTGGCTTGTAGGAAATATTGGTGTTCCGGCGCTTGGTGCTCTTGCGGAAGTTTCAACCAATGATATTGTCGTGTACGAGTTATCAAGTTTTCAACTGTGGGACCTGGAAAAGTCCCCCCACACAGCCATCGTGCTGCTTATTGAACGTGAGCACCTCGATGTTCACTGTAGTATGGAAGAGTACGTCGAGGCAAAGGCGCAGATTACTCGGCACCAAACGCCCGCCGACACTCTTATTTATAATGCAGATAATCAATATGCGACGGAAATTGCCCAGGCATCGCCGGCGCAAAAAGTTGGTTATCCTTCCGAGGTTGCCGCGCATGTTAAAAACGGCTTATTTTATTATGGCGATCAAGACATTTGCCCTGTAGCGAGCCTGAGTATTAGAGGCGACTTCAACCAACAAAACGCCATGGCGGCAATTGATGCTGTGTGGGAATATACGCACGATGCAGCCGCAATTGAAACCGGTCTGCGCGCCTTTAAAGGGCTGCCGCACCGTTTGGCGTATGTTGCAACCGTCAACAACGTTGAGTATTACGATGATAGCATTGCAACCACACCGACGTCGGCTATTGCTGCGTTGCGTTCTTTTGCCAATAAACCCAAAGTTATTATTTTAGGCGGTTCATACAAGGGCTCTGATTTTAACGAGCTTGCCAAAGAACTGACGCGGCATCAGGTACAAGCAATTCTTATTGGCGACGAAGCGCAAACAATTGCTACCGCCTGCGACAAGAGCGGCTTTAGCCATTATGAAATTATTGAAAACGCCACCGCCGATGCATTTACGAAACGAGCAGCAGAACTTGCTTCGCCAGGTGGCGTCGTACTGCTGAGCCCAGCGAGCGCGAGTTTTGGGTTATTTAAGAACTATGTTGATCGCGGTGAGCAATTTATAAATGTTGTCAGGAACCTGTAAATGCAACCACTCATAAAACGCCTTCACGACCTTCGTCCACAAATTGATGCCGCACTAAGCCGCCTACGTATTGATGAAAAGCGCGCCACTATTCAGGACATGGAAGCGCAACTGTCGTCTTCTGACATTTGGCATAACCCGCAGTATGCACAAGACCTCAGCAAGCAACTAGCTGCACTAAAAAGAATGGTTGACCCATGGCTCACACTTAAGGCGCAAACTGACGATATGATGGAGTTGATGGAGCTTGGTGACGATACGTTACGTGGTGAATTCGAGGGTCAAATGACGGCGTTTGAAAACGAGTTTGAGACACTTCGTAAAGACCTATTATTCGACGGTGAGTATGATGACCACAATGCGATTTTACGGCTCAGTGCGGGTGTCGGCGGAACGGATGCTCAAGATTGGACAGAAATGTTGGAGCGTATGTATTTTCGCTGGGCAGAGCGTGCGGATATGTCGACATCAATTATTGAACGTTCAGCTGGTGAAGAGGCGGGTATTAAGTCGGTTGTTATTGAAGTAACTGGCCCCTATGCCTATGGTCGGCTAAAATCTGAAAATGGCGTTCACCGCCTGGTTCGTCTGAGCCCTTTTAACAGTGATAACTTGCGCCAAACGAGCTTTGCTTTGGTTGAAGTATTGCCACAAATTGATGCGCCAGACGAAGTGCTCATTGAAGATAAAGACCTAAAAATTGACGTCTATCGCGCCGGTGGCCATGGTGGACAGTCGGTTAATACTACCGATTCAGCTGTGCGAATTACGCACATCCCAACAGGCATTATGGTGGCAATTCAAAACGAACGTTCCCAGCTGCAAAATAAAGAAATGGCGATGAAAATCCTTCGTTCAAAACTTGCACAACTGCAACTTGAACAACACGCTGCTTCGGTAACCGAACTGCAAGCAGGCGAGTCGGCTAATTGGGGCAGCCAAATTCGCAACTACGTCCTTCATCCATATACGCTTGTTAAAGACACCCGCACAAAGTATGAAGACCGCGACGCCGCAGCTGTTTTGGATGGTAAGTTGGATGGCTTTATGGATGCGTATTTAAACGCAACCAGTTAATTATTCATGAATACATAAAAATATATACGTGAGGCGTTGCGCAAGTCAGCAAATAGTGCCATATTAGAAGTAATACAATTTCGGGAAACCGGAGCACATTAATATACTGTTTATCTTTTCCTACGAGGTGTCCATCGCCTCGGGGACTTAGTTCTCAACCGTTCAAACAACAATCGGGAGTTCGCATGCCAATTCAGCTCAGTAACGCAGGAGTCGAGGCAGTTCGCAAGTCGCACTGTCATGCTCGGCGTCTCGGTGACGACTATGTCGGCACCGAGCACCTGCTCTTGGGCCTTCTTGAAAGTGCACAGAGGGACCCAGCACTGAAGTACGTCCTCGACCGCTTCAACCTCTCCCTTGAGAAGGGGGAGGCGGCCCTGCTCGCGCACATCAAGGCAAAGGGTGCTCGCAACACGGGGAAGAGCTACCACCCCAACACTGCGCATCTGCAGAAGGTCTTCCATGACGCACAGCTCGAGGCAGATCGTTTCGGTGACGAGTTGGTGCGCCCGCGGCACCTTCTGCTGGCACTCATCCCAGAGAACTGGCAGAAGCACGAGGCCGATCCGAGCGTCGCTGGTGAGGTGCTGGCTCAGCTCGGCCTCGGCTTCAGTGACGCCAAGGAGGCCGTGCGCGAAGAGCTCGTGCGTCAGGAGCGTCAGTCGTACGCTCTTGCGGTGTTCGAGGACTGAGTCCCTTCCGGGGCGGCTTCTTTGCCGCCCCGGAACACTCATCCCAATTGATGGAAACTTCATAGGTTTTGATAAATACACCCCTGGGCATCAATGGTGTTTATGCTATACTAGAGGCAGAAATGATTCTTTTAGATAGGGTAACAAAAACATACGGAAAAGATAACGCTCCGGCATTAAACCGAATGAGCCTTTTTGTTGAACCGCGTGAGTTTGTTATTATTGTTGGATCGTCTGGGGCGGGGAAGTCAACACTTCTTAAGCTCTTAACGCGTGAAGAAAAACCAACCAGTGGCAAAATTGTTGTTGGTGGTATCGACTACGACACACTAAAAGATTCACAAATCCCAATGCTACGCCGAAAGATCGGCGTCGTTTTCCAGGATTTCAAACTTTTGCCACAGCGCACTGTTTTTGAAAACATTGCTTTTGCCCTTGAAATTGCTGGCATGACTGGCCGTGAAATTAAGAACACCGTGCCTAAGGTTATCGACCTCGTTGGGCTTACCGGTAAAGAGAAAAACTTCCCAAGTCAGCTATCGGGCGGGGAGCGTCAGCGTGTTGCCATTGCTCGCGCTATCGTGCGTCAACCGAAAATCCTTATTGCCGACGAGCCAACCGGAAACCTAGACCCTAAAAACACCTGGGAAATTGTTCGCTTACTCGAAAAAATTAATAAATATGGTACAACCGTTCTTCTGACAACACACAATGCTGAAATTGTTAACAAACTGAAGCGGCGCGTCATTACCATTGAAGATGGCAAAATTACCGGCGACCAAGCTGAAGGAAGCTATAGGCAGTAGGGCAGATTATGGCAAAGAATAAGAAAAAAGTTGATTCGAAAACAATCTCGCAGCAAAAGCGCCACCGTCGCCAATGGATTACATTCCTTCGAATGTGTCGCTATGGCGTTAATAACTTTACGCGTAACGCTTGGCTGACCCTCGCCGCAACCGCCGTTATGACGATTACGCTGCTTGTGGTGTTTGTGAGCTTTATTTCTCACAACGTATTAGTTGATACGGTTGACCAGCTACGCGACAAAGTGAGCATGTCAATTTACTTGAAAACAGAGACAACCCAAGAGGATGTCGATACTGTTATTACGGAAGTAAAGAAGCTTTCATCGGTGCTTGACGTGAGCACGCGATCACCTGAACAAGCCCGCTCGGCATTTATTGAACAGAACAAAACCGACAATGGCACGCTTGATGCGGTGAAAGAGGCGACGAATAAATTCCCATGGACGTTGAATATCAAAGTTGTTGATATTAATAACACCTCACAGCTCGTTGACTTAGTTAAAAACAACAAAGCGGTTTCCCAGCACATTGACCCCGACCGTGAGCCGTCATTTGCGGGAAGTCGCCGCAGTGCGATTGAATCAATTGGCCGCGTTGCCGACTTTGCTCAACGAGTTGGTATTATCGCCAGTGTTGTATTCGTCGGTATTTCAATGCTTATCATTTTCAACACCATCCGTATGGCAATATTTAACCGCCGCGAAGAAATTCAGATGATGAAACTAATTGGTGCTGAACGTTCGTTTATTCGGGGGCCATTCCTCGTTGAGGCAATTGTCTACGGTTTTTTCGCCGCACTTATCGCAACAGGGAGCGGCTTCGCACTACTCATCTTGGCTGCGCCATCACTTGAAACCTACGATATTAACGTTGCGCCAACCCGCGAGCTCATGACCTATTACGCTGGTTTCGTCCTCCTCGCCATGATCGGCATCGGTGCCCTTATCGGTGTCATCTCATCACTTCTCGCGACTCGTCGTTACCTAAAAGTTTAATCGTAGCGTCAAGAGGGGAAATAACCATTTGGGTATTTCCCACCTTCTTGACGCACAGTAAAGCTTATGCTAACCTAGGAACAGCAATGATGAAACTGCGAGCCACCACACCAGTCTCACTTTCTCTCCACGCTAAAAGGGCCTTTATTATTCTTACCGCCTTCGTATTGGTCGTAGCAGGGATAGCATATACACAACGTCCTGCCTCGGCCGATCAATATGACGATAAAATTAGCGCCCTCCAGGCTGATATGGCCCGTTACCAGGCAGAATCTGACCGCCTCAATGCTGAAGCGAACACGCTCTCTAACGCCCTCGCGCAAATTACCAACGAAAAGAACGCCCTTCAGGCGCAAATTGACGTCAGCCAGGCGCAATATGACAAGCTCGTTATCCAAATTGCTGACACCGAAAAGCAAATCAAAGACAACCAAGACGCGCTGGGCACAACCATTGCCGATTTATATGTAGACGACAGTATTTCACCAGTTGAAATGCTCGCAAGTAGCCAGAATATTAGCGAGTATTTGAATAAACAAGAGTACCGCAACTCAGTAAAAGACCAATTAAGCTCCACTATTAAAAAAGTAAAAGACTTGAAAGTTCAGCTTAGTGCGCAAAAAGATCAAGTAACGTCAGTACTTGCTACTCAAAAAACATCACGTGATGAACTAGCCTCTAAAGAGGCCGCACAAGCAAGCTTGTTAGCACAAACACAAAATAACGAGGCAACCTACCAAAATATGGTTAACAGTAGTGCGGCGCAAATTGCGGATGCACGAGCTGCTCAAGCGGCTTTACGTGCGCGATCGAATGCAACAGGGGGATATACGCTGGTCGATGCCGGCTCTCTTAGTGCGTATCCATGGAATTCTAGCAACTGCCCTATGGGCGCTTATCTTCCGGGCTATGGTTGGGCTGCCTGGGCATCAACCGAAGGGTCTGATGGTAATGGCCAGGACGGCCATCAATATGGATGTCGCCAATGTGTAAGTTATGTCGCATGGCGCGTCGCAAAGGAAACGGGCATTTATTATAACAAGGTGCTCGGTAATGGTGGAGATACAGCAGGAATACTCGCAGGCATGGGGTATCAGAACCTTGGTGGTGTACCTCAACCAAATTCAGTGGCATCGCTATGGGGTGATCCTGGGCACACTGCATACGTAGAGGATGTTAGTGCTGACGGCAGTAAGATTCTTGTGAGCCAATACAATTACGATTACGGCGCAGGGTACGGTATGTACAGCAAGATGTGGCTATCAAGTCACTTCTTCAACCAATACGTCAAAATTAAGTAATTCTCTTAAGTTTTAACCCAGCAAAAGCGGTATAATAGTATGAGTATCATTTACCTTCGGAGGGTTATTATTTAATGGCTGAGCCAGAACACACACATGACGCGCCGCATAGTGCGCCGCGCCGCCGTTCACGATTATCACGTGACCGTCCTATTCCAATAGCAGTTACAATCTTAGCTTTTATATTTGTTGCCGGGCTCGGGTACCTTGCGGGAACACTAAATAACAGCTTGCTCAGCAGTAGGCTAGCGAGCCTCACCGGAACGAAACAAATCGATTTGTCATCGGTGCAGGAAACGTATAACGCCTTGGCGCAAAACTTCGATGGCACGCTTGACGACAAGAAGCTCATTGAGGGCGCAAATAAAGGGCTGGTCGACGCGGCAGGCGACCAATATACCGTTTTCATGAACAGTAAAGAATCAACGGCTTTTGACGATAGCCTCAGTGGGAACATTGGTGGCGGTATTGGCGTTGAGCTGGGTATGCGTAATGACCTTCCAACGGTGCTGCGAGTTCTCCAGGGTAACTCGGCCGAAAAAGCAGGGGTGCAGGTGAATGACATTATTACGCACGTAAACAACGAAAGCGTACAAGGTAAAGCACTCAACGATATCGTTACGAGTATTCGCGGTGACGTTGATACGACAGTAAAGCTGACGATAAACCGCGCAGGTGAGCAAAAAGAATTTAATATAACGCGCTTACGGGTGAATAATCCAAGTGCCTATGGTGAAGTGAAGAACGGTATTGGTATTTTGACGATTTCGCGCTTCGACAATGACACGGGTAGCCTTGCGCGCGCTGCGGCGACAAGCTTTAAGCAGCAGGGCGTAAAGGGTGTCGTGCTCGATCTGCGTGGTAATGGTGGTGGCTACGTCACCGCCGCTCAAGAAGTCGCGGGTATTTGGCTCGATAAACAGCTTGTTACGAGCGAACGCCGGGGCGGCAATGTGACCGATGAGCTCCTCTCAACGGGAAGCCCAATCCTTAACAGCCTTCCAACGGTCATTCTTGTTAACGAAAGTAGCGCCAGCGCGAGTGAAATTGTTGCAGGCTCACTGCACGATCATAAGGTTGCGACCCTTGTGGGCCGTACCACGTTCGGAAAGGGGAGCGTGCAAAAGCTCATTACTCTTAGCAGCGACGCTATGCTGAAGGTGACGATTGCCCGCTGGTATACACCAAACGGTCTGAATATTTCTGAAAAGGGCATTACTCCAGATAAAGTCGTAACACGAAGTGTCGAAGACATTAATGCTGGCAAGGACCCGCAGCTTGATGCCGCGCTGGCTTCGTTCTAGCTTGTGCTTATCTTGAGGGCGTAGTACAATACAGCACATATGGACAGCAAAAAGAAAATCCTGCTTGTTGAAGACGATGAAGCACTTGCGAAGGTGTATACGTCACGTCTCGAGATTGAAGGCTTTGAAACAAAGTGGGTAGGTAACGGTGAAGACGCCCTTGCTGTTGCCGTAACATTCAAACCAGACCTTATTTTGCTGGATGCGATGATGCCAAAAATCAGCGGCTTCGACGTTCTCGACATTCTTCGTAATACACCCGATACCACCGATATTCACGTTATCATGCTTACTGCACTCAGCCAGCCCAAAGACAAAGAGCGTGCTGAATCGCTGGGCGTTGACGATTACCTCGTGAAGTCGCAGGTTGTCATTGGCGATGTGATTGAACGTGTTCGTCACCATCTTGGCATTGTTCAAGCCGAGTCGTAAGATATCTATAGAAAATACTAAAATAAAAAGAGCAACCATGACACAAGAACTACACCCAGCAACCCCAGAACAACAAGCTGATAAACCACAAGTTGCCGCTGCGAAAAAAGTGATTTTAGAGGCAGAAAAAAGCGCACAAGGCACCACAGAGCGATTTCTTGGGATTGATGCATATGTCGACAAAGTGCTTCAAGCTGCCGATGACGGTGAAATTACCGGCTCTGCCGGCACTTACACACGCGAGCAAATGGTACGTCAAATTCAAGACTTTTTAGCTGAACTTAATAAGACGGTTGAGCAACGAGAAGGGGTAGACCCCTATACGCGCATACCAGGTAAGGACGGCCTACGCGCGGCATTTAGGCAAATGATGAATAGCGAAGCGACCTATCGTGATTTTGAGGAATCTTTGAAGATTCATGTTGCCGCCGAGAAGGAAAGACGCGCAGAATTATTAAGTGCCGATAACATCCAAGATATGGGTGAGGTTGAGGTTGACTCAGCTGGCGTTGTTGAGCCTATGCCTCCTGTGGCCCCTTTGGCTGAAGCCCGCCGCGCTGCAACGGGCCTTATTGAGGGCATTCCAGACCATCTCAAGACTCCTACTCAGCCCGAGCTATCTGCGATGGTTGAAGCACCGAAGCTATCTGGTGCAGAGTATCTTCGTAAATTGACCGAAGGTTTTTCCGACGCTGACGTATCTGAACTTCGTGCCTATGCAGAAGCGAACGCCGCAAAGCAGCAATCTCAAAGTGACGGAGACGGCAATAACTCAATTTATTGGGGTCAACAGGAGGGTCAGAGCTATCGCGCTATGTCGCCTGCTGCGCGAGCTATCGCAAAACAATATGCCCACGCGTATCAATATTACGCTTAGGATAGAGTGCTTAATAAAATAACCCTGCAAATGAGCAGGGTTATTTTATTGTAGTAGTAACTACTGAACGCTTACTTGAGTACGAACAACAGTCTTGCCAGTGAAGCTGCCTTTTTTGACTTTCTGAAAGCTGACAACACCATCTTGCGCTGCATGAATAGTGAAGTTGCGGCTAATGAAAGTGCCAGGGCCGGCGACTTTAGTACTACCAGTTTGGCGGACCAAAATTTCACCAGTGTTCACGGTTTGACCACCAAAGCGCTTCACGCCAAGGCGGGCGCCGGCGTTGTTGTGGATGTTCTTACTTGAACCACCTGCTTTAACGTGTGACATACTTTATTATCTCCTTCGTGAGCCTTTTTTTCTAGAAGCTCACACAATCTGTTAAATTGTACCCCAGATAGGGCAAATAGTCAAGTCGCTACTGCATTTAAAGACTAATTAATTATTGGTGTGCTACAATCGTGATGAGCAGCGCACGAGTGCTCATCACAATTTGGCAATGCAACCTAACCCTTTGGTTGTGCCGTTTATGGCGCTAAAGGTATGGTTGAAAATCGCGTTAACAACACTGATCCCGTCGTTCAGGTTCGTTAACGCGTCACACCAGGAAACTTTTGTGGGGCCTCACGGTCCGCCTAGCGGCGGGTTCCGTGTATTTTTTACCCAAAAAAATGGTTATAACAACCGACGGCACGGAGGGTAAAACAATGTCAAAGCAAAAAAGGTATACGCGCGAACAAGTTCAATTCGCACTTATTTCCAGCGTTCTTATTACCGGCCTGGTCGTTCAAATTTTTTTTCAAATCATTTCTTTACAAGGATAAGCAACTCGCGGGCGACTACTTGGTCGGGCCTGAAGTAAAGCAGCTCCCTTGAATCAACCGTTTCCAGCTGGACGCGCTCAAAGCCATAGTCTTCAACTTTTTGTACGAGCGGAAGGTGGGTGAATGAGCCATACACATCTTTCCAGGCGGGGATAGCCAGCACGACAGGTGTTCCGGGTGTAATTTGCTTGGCTATATTCTTCAAAAACGAACCAATAATATGGTTACAATTGCCACGAACCTCGGTGAGTTTTGAGTTTGATGGTGGTGCACTGAAGGGCTGGCCAAGGTAGGCTTCACTTACGACGGCATTAATAGGTGGTTTCCATTTCGTATCCATGGCATCGCCTTCGTCGAGTTGGTAATCGACAGTCATGTTGTATGTTTCGCCGAGCCATGTCAGGTTGTCATTACTAAAACGAACCATCTTTTCAGCAAGGTCGGTGCCGTAGACAGAGTAGCCAAGGAGCGCTGCTTCTTGCAGCAGTACACCAGTTCCACAAAAGGGGTCAAGGACGCGAAGCGGTGAAGCGTGCTTCTGGGTTGTTTGTGGGCCAACGGCCAGGTTTATCATAATTTGTGCAAGTTTTGGCGGCAGCATGCCGACAAATGCGTCGCGACGTGGACGGCCTTGGTCGCGAGCGGCAAGTGCAGTAATATTTTGTGCACCAATACTTTCTGCAATAACCGTGTGTCGGCGACCTTTCACAATAAGTAGTTCAACTTTATTGTTCGATAGCCCTAATTTATTGTGGTGTGACGTTGCCGTACTCAGTGCCGTATCTTGGTTGGGAACGAGCCGCAGGCTGGCGTTATTATTTTTTAGTTTGCTTTTAAGAATAAGGCCGACTTTTTGAACATCACGCGCCGTGACGTCGAAATCATAGGCGCTAATACCTAAGGTAATTTTACCCGGTGCGTTAGCCCAGGCTTTGCCGTAGTAGGCAACAAGGGCATCACTTACCCGACGCCAATCTGTTGTGTCCAACTGTAAGGTGACGAGACCAATTTTTTGCGAGCCACCAAGCGCCTGAATGTTAACAGACGAATCGGTGGTAATGAGTGCTGTTTGTGACGAGAACCAGCTGACATCACTAAAAACTCGTTCGAGTTCTGCAATGGATAATTCTGGTTGACGACCTAAAAGGGCGATGTGCATAGATTTATTATACCTTAGATATATAATAAGGTGATGAAGCTTTCGTTTAGGGGTTGGTTGACGATTATTACACTCGCTTTATTGGCGGTGGTTATCGTTGCTGCATGGCCGCAAATTATTAAGGCCTGGGGCTTAATGGGTACGGTTGACGTTTGGATTCTTATCCTGCTTATACCAGTGCAATTTATGAGCTATTACGCTACGGGCGGTATTATATTTTCGTACTTGCGAAAAAAAGGTGAACTTGAAGATATGTCACACTGGTCGACGACACGGCTGGCGCTTGAGCTCAACTTTGTCAATCACATCTTGCCAAGTGGGGGTGCGGCCGGGTTTTCATACCTCGTTTGGGTACTAAAAAAGCACAAAGTTTCCGCGGCGCGCTCCACTATGGCGCAGATTGTTCGGTTCGTCATGACGTTCCTGAGCTTTGTATTACTACTTACTATCGCGATGGTTATTTTAGCATTTAGGCACGAAATTAATGCGGTGACCGTCATCGTAGGGCTGGGGCTCGTTGTTGCGACGATCGGCGCAACATTATCTGCAATATGGCTCCTTAAAGACAAAGAAAGAATACAACGCTTTTCGCATTGGCTTTCCCGTACAACAAACCGATTTATATCATGGGTGACACGGGGAAAGAAGACAAACGTCGTGAAGGGTAAGGGTGTGCTTGAGTTCTTTGAAGGGCTGCATGATGACTACGCTGCCATACGCCGTGAGAGTAACATCTTAGTCACGCCATTTTTATGGGCAATTATCGCTAATATCTTCGATGTTATGCTCATCTGGATTGCTTTCTGGTCCTTAGGTTTTCCGCTTGACGCAGCGCTCTTGTTCATTGCATTTGGACTTGCTTCAATAGTGTCGGCCCTTGCGGCGACACCGGCCGGTGCGGGTGTGTACGAGGCAATTATGGTGACCTTTCTTGCCGCAAGCGGCGTCACGCCGGAGGTTGCTATTGCTGGCACGTTACTAGCCCGCGTCGTGCTTCTTACCGGAACCGTTCTATTTGGCTATGTTTTCTATCAACTAACAGTGATGCAGCATGGAAAACGTCCAGTTAACAGTTAGCGACTTTGTCGCCCTTGTTAACCAAACGCTCGAATACGCCTATCCGAGCGTCAGTGTTATTGGTGAAGTTGCTGAATTTCGTGTTAGTCAGGGTAAGTGGGTGAGTTTTAAACTCAAGGATGACGATGCGATTGTCGACTGCTTTATGTCGGTGTACCAGCTACGTATTCCCATTGAAAATGGCATGAAAATTATGGTTGTGGCCGCGCCGCGTTTGAACGGGAAGTGGGGAAAGTTTAGCTTAAACATTCGTGCTGTCAAACCGGTAGGTGAGGGGTCTATAAAAAAGGGCTTCGAGCTGCTGAAGGCGAAGCTTGAGGCCGAGGGGTTGTTTGCGCCAGAGCGTAAGCGAGTACTGCCGCGGGTACCATCTCGAATTGGCGTTATTACCAGTACCGAATCGGCTGCCTACGCTGATTTTTGTAAAATTATTAACGAACGCTGGGGTGGGTTGGCTGTCGAGGTTGCGCATACGCAGGTTCAAGGCGACCCAGCGGCAGATCAAATTATTCGAGCAATTCGTTACTTTAATAGCCTTGAAGTATTGCCTGAGGTTTTGATTATCATCCGTGGCGGAGGGAGTGCCGAGGACCTCATGACGTTTAATGATGAGCTGCTGGCTCGTGAAATTGCTTCCAGTCGCATTCCGACGCTCGTTGGGGTTGGACACGAGGTTGACCATACGCTCGCCGATATGATTGCCGACCGACGCGCCGCCACGCCAACAAATGCTGCCGAAATGCTCGTTCCAGATAGGCAGGAAATTATTCGCGCTGCACACCAGCAGGCATCGTCAATAGGCTACTTACTCATTCAGGCAATTGACCAAAACGCACTTCGCGTCCGAGAACAGTTGGATGGGGCGTATCGACGGATTCGCGAACGGCTTGACAGCGCCTTTGAGCGCTTGGCGACGGTTCGGGTCGTCATTGCGCAGGTGAACCCTGAAAACGTCTTAAAACGAGGCTATGCGTTGCTGACGGGCGAAATAAAGGCTGGGGCGTCTATTGAAATTGAAACGTATAAATCATATGTAAGCGCGGAGGTAAAAGATGTCAGAAGCAAATAAACCAGTTCAAGAAAAACTCACTCAATTATCCGACCTTGTCGCGTGGTTTCAAAGCCCGTCGTTTAAACTCGAAGAGGCGGTGACGAAGTACAAACAGGCCGAGCAACTTGCCGAGGAGATTGAAAAAGATTTAACGAAACTAAAAAATGACATTCGAGTTGTAAAAAAGAAATTTGACGGCGACGAATAATGCGTTGGCTGTACGTCGTTGGCTGCATCGTCGTATTAATGGGAATAAGTGCATTTTTCGGCGCGCCATATGTGCCGTCGCGACGCCGTGACGTTAAACGAATGTTCGATGAACTTGTGCCAATTGGCCCTGGAGACGTCGTGCTTGATATTGGGAGTGGCGATGGGCTTGTGCTCCGAGAGGTGAGCCGTCGCGGCGCCATGGCGGTGGGGTATGAAATTCACCCTTTGTTTTTCGCACTATCAAAGGTGTTGTCGGCAGGTGATGCGCGAGTGGATGTTCGGCTCGTTAATGCTTGGACGACCCGTTTTCCTCAGGATGTCACACTACTGTATGCATTTTCAGTTGGCCGAGACGGTGTGAAGCTCACGCGAAAGGTGCAAAAAGAGGTCGATCGAATTGGCCGACCGGTTAAATTGGTGTGCTACGGTAACCCATTACCAGGAGTGACACCAGCTGAGTCGTACGAGGCGTACTTCCTGTATATTTTCCAGCCTTTACACCTCAAGTAAGCGTAAGTATAATAGGGCACATATGAACCCCGAATATCCGTTTCAACCACAACAGCAACCTGTGGCGCCTCAGCCTCCACAGCCAGTACAGGGCTACGCACCACTTTCACCAGCGCCAAGCCCGTTACAAAAAGAAACCTCTTCTAAAAAGTGGACAATTCTTACTTTTGTCTTTATCTTTACCACACTTACGGCCAGTGGCTTGGGTGTATGGGCGCTTGTTAATTATTTAGATCAAAAAAATAGCGTTGATAATAAAGTGTCAACAGCCGTTGCTTTGGGGGTGAAAAACCAAAAAGAGGCCGACCAAAAAGCATTTGATACTGCAGAAAAAGAACCAAACAGGAATTTCACGGGTCCAGACGATTACGGCCGCGTTGCTTTCAAATATCCAAAAACGTGGAGCGTCTATGAAGCAAAAGACGCCACTAGCGGGGGAACGTATGAAGCCTACTTTAGCCCCGGTGTCATTCCTCCTGTTGCCAGTGATGAGCGCTATGCGCTTCGCCTTACTATTGAAGATAAAACCTACGAGCAGGCTATTAGCGGGTACGAATCATTGGTTAAAAAAGGTGACCTCAAATCGAGTTCAGTGACAATTGGTGAGCAGAATGGAACGCGCCTTGACGGTAACTTCACCAAGGATATTCGCGGCTCGGCTGTGGTGCTAAAGATACGCGACAAAACTGTCACACTCCGCACCGACGCCGACACATTTGCAACCGATTTTAACGCACTTATCGCAACCGTCACCTTCAATAAATAATCATCACGCTTGTCTTTGCCAGGCACTTGCAACGAGTGCTACACTAGATGCATGAATGGAGGCGAAGGGAAGTACGAAGTGACACCGCTTATTGCGGCCGCTCACGAGCTTAAAGCGCCACTCGCATTGGTGCGGCAGCTTACTTTACGCCTTGAAGACGATACACTTGCATCTGCTGATAGGCAACGCTTGCTTCGGCAGGTTATCCTTACCAGTGAACGCGCACTTCGCTTGACGAGCGACCTCACTCGCTCCAGTCGACTCGACCCAACACTCTTCACTCTGGAGCCAATTAACCCAGAGCAACTGTGCCGCGATGTGGCGAGTGAATTAACACCATTGTTTGAGGCGTACGGCCGAAGTGTGACGGTTAAGACGCATCGGCACCCACTGCTATTGGTAGCGAACCGTGATTTATTACGGCGTATTTTACTTGGATTTAGCGATAACGCACTCCATTATAGTATGCCCGGCACAGCGGTAAGTATGCAGATAAAAGCTTTTAATCGGGCGGGCATTATTCGTATTGGCGTGCGTGATTATGGCCCAGCGTTATCGAGCGATATGTGGCGAAAGTTACAAAAGAAGCTAAAGACGGCGCCGCAATCAATTCATGCGCGTCCAGAAAGCAGCGGGCTTGGCCTCTATATTGCGAGCCAGTTTGCAGAGGCGATGAATGGTCAAATTGGCGTTGTACGGCATAAAAACGGGGCGACTTTTTATGTTGAGCTTCAAGCATCGTCGCAAATGAGCTTATTATGATAAGAATATTACTGGTTGAAGATGACGCATGGCTCGCCGAGATGGAACAGGCGGTATTATCAGAGGCGGGGTACGAAGTGTTCATTGCACCACACGCCTTAGCGGCGATTGATTTTATCGATAGCTCTGTGCCTGATGTTATTATCCTCGATGTACTACTGGCTGGTTCGACGGCTTTTTCTTTACTGAACGAACTACAATCTCATATTGATACCAACCTCATACCGGTCATTCTGTGTACCAACCTCGCTGAACAATTCACTAGTTCACAACTAAAACAGTACGGTGTAAAACGTATTGTGAATAAAACAACAATGCATCCTCAAGACCTCATTATAGCCGTGCGAGCGGTGGTGACCGCCGAGGAGCGTGATGAAGACCTTTCGAACTAAGGCGATTGTCCTGCGTCGAACAAATTACGGTGAGGCCGACAGAATACTGCAACTATTAACCACCGATGGCCGCCGTAGCGTGATGGCGCGCGGGGTTCGTAAAGAGAAGAGTAAGCTTGCTGGGGGTATCGAGCTGTTTGCTATTAGCGACGTTGTGATTGGCGAGGGGAGGGGCGAACTCGGTATTCTCACCTCTGCGAAGTTGGAGTATTTTTATCGTCATATTTTGGAAGATTATGACCGATTACAGTTTGGCTATCAGGTTATTAAACTTATTACGCGCGCAAGTGAGACAGTGGATGAGCCAGAATGGTTTGATTTACTGAGTGAAATACTGATGGGGCTTGATGTACTGACTATTCCATTGCCGCTTGTGCAGGCGTGGTTTTACGTGCGATATGCAGGGTTGCTTGGTCGTGAGCTTAACCTCGAGTTAGATAGTGATGGCGAAAAATTAGAAGTCGATGCATTTTATCGCTACGATTCAGCCGAGCAAGGACTACGAAAAGTGGCGAACGGTGAGCTCAGTAGTGAGCATATTAAACTACTTCGCCTTATTATGACGCGACCACTGAAGGTGTTGATTCAAATAGGTGGGATTGAAAGTATTATTGATGAGTGTCTGGCGGTGGCGCGTGAGCATGCCTCGATAGACGAGCGCTAAAAGGAAAACCCCGTCACTGGCTGTGACGGGGGCGTGCTCACCTTCCAAGGTGCCGACGGGTGAACTGGTAGAGTCGGTCACCACCGATCATGACGATGACCAGCTCCATGTAGCGCCGTCTCTGCGACGTCTCGTGGATCAGGTCCAACGCACGGGGCAGGCGGACGAAACGCTTTCGCATCGACTCGGTGCGAAGCAACCACATGAGGTTGTTCAGCTCGATGTCGGGGTCGCGTGGGGTGAGCTTGCGCAGTCCGCGGTCGGCCTTCTCCATGAGCGAGTAGGCCTCGCTCCGATTGCCGAAGAAGTGCTCAGCCCGACCGGTGTAAGCGACCGCGATCCAGTGGGTCACCACCGTCTGCTGAGCGAAGTACTCCTCAACGGAACGCAACAGCTCGACGATGTAGTCGAAGAGCTGCCGATCGCCTGGGCGCAACCTCTCCATGAGGGTCATGGCGAAGTCGGGGATGATGCGGGCACGAAGTTGCCGGCTGTCCGCCAGCAGCAGCGCCATGAGCAGGATGTCCTCAGACAGGTCCAGCTTTCTCTGGAGCCGCAAGACGATGCCCAGCATCTGGTAGGCCTGGGCCTTCTGGTCGTTGACTTCGGTGCACATCGCAGCTTCTTCGTACGTCGAAGCTGCTGCCTTCAACCGGCCAGCGTTCAGGTCGTCCTCGGCCTTCTGCACGAGGAGGTCGAACTCGAATGTGTCCACGATACTCCAAGGTGCTCGTCGGGAAGGGAACGTGCATATATTATACCAACAAAAACCGCTATAGTCAAACTACCGAGGGTACGCGCTGTGCTATAATAATCAGTAATTATGAGTACTGAAAAAAATATGGAAAACATCGTCAGCTTAGCGAAGCGTCGTGGCTTCATTTACCCTGGTTCAGATGTCTATGGTGGCTTAAGTGGAACCTGGGATTACGGCCCGCTTGGTGTGCAGCTGAAGCGCAACATTATGCAACTTTGGTGGAAAATGTTTGTGGACGAACGCGACGATATGTTTGGCGTCGATGCAGCCATTCTTATGAACCAAAAAGTATGGCAGGCAAGTGGGCATGTTGATACGTTTACCGACCCTTTGGTTGAATGTTCGAATTGTCATGGGCGATTTCGTGCCGACAAGTTGGATGACCCAAATAAGTGCCCGACCTGTGGTAAAGAAAAGACTTTTGGTGAGGCTCGCCAGTTTAATATGATGTTTGAGACGAAAATTGGACCTACGGCAAATGAAATTGCCAGTATTCTAATGGATAAAGTAACCCTTCAAACAATAATTGGTGAACTTGAAGAATCTGGTGAAGATGCTAAGACTATCGTGCTAAATAATAGTCTTCGGGATGCTGTGGGTGCAAATACTGTTTTTCTTCGCCCAGAAACCGCCCAAGGTATTTTCACGAATTACAAAAATATTGTCGATTCATTTTACCCAGATTTACCGTTCGGTCTTGCGCAACAGGGTAAAGCGTTTCGTAACGAAATTAGCCCACGCGACTTTATTTTCCGTTCCCGCGAATTTGAACAAATGGAAATTGAATACTTTGTTGATCCAGCTAAATGGGAAGAATCATTTGAGCATTGGCGCCAACAAGTCTGGAAGTGGACGCAGGCACTTGGTCTTAGCGACGAAAACGTTCACGAGTTGGAAGTTCCCGAAGAAGACCGTGCCCACTACAGTAAACGCACTATCGACTTTGAATACGACTTCCCAATTGGCCGAGAAGAGTTATTAGGCCTTGCATACCGAACCGATTTCGACCTTACTAATATTCAACGGGTCAGCGGAAAAAACATGGAATACAACGTGAAGGGAACGAATGAAAAGTTTGTGCCCCACGTTATTGAGCCTTCTTTTGGGGTTGAGCGCGCCCTTATGGCCGTTCTTGCTGCCGCCTATACCGAAGATGAAGTGAACGGTGAAAAACGCATTATTATGAAATTCCCAGAGCATCTTGCGCCAATTCGTTATGCAGTGTCGCCACTGGTTCGCAACAAACCTGAACTCGTCGCTAAGGCGCGTGAAGTGTACGACCTTCTTAAGAAGAAATATGGTGCAGTCATGTGGGATGACAATGGAAATATCGGTAAGCGTTACCGCCGCCAAGATGAAATTGGGACGCCACACTGTGTTGTGATTGACTTCGATACACTTGAAACCGATGGGCTGGTCTCAGTTCGCGACCGCGATACAACCCAACAGCGCCGCGTGAAACCAGAGGAGTTATAGCAATGGCAACAAAAACCCAAAAATATAAATTTCTCCGTTTTATTGAAAATACGTTTGGCGTATTGGGGTATGTATACAGCGGCGCAATAGCCGTCTTTGTGGCGGCACTCGCGCTCTACTATGTGCTAGCCATCATCGGCTATGCGTCACCTTCACTCGTTCAGGTACCAATTGACCAGGGCGAAACAGGTCTAGCGACCACTTCACCGCAGGGTATTATACTGGTTGCGTTTGCAATGATTGTGACATTTATTGTTCTCATCGTTACCGGGTTCACGCTGATACGAGCGTTGCGTTGGTTCATTCGAACATACTCAGCAGGGCTTCACTCATTAACGAAGCTCCTTTTTGGCAAATATAGCGCACGGCAATTTGTGTTGGTTAAGGCATTAGTATTTGCTGTTGAGGCAGGCCTTTTACTAGGAATATATATGTTGTATCCGTCGGTATTGTTATTTACCTTTCTCCTGTGCAGCGCCTTGCTTCTTGTCGCCTCGCTTCTTTGCATTGCTGCTCAGGCTATTGTCGTTTTGACGACTCGTCGTGCACCGCGTGACATTCTCTAGTACAATACATACATGATTGTTTACTACACAGACGGAAGTGCCAGCCCAAACCCTGGTCCTGGTGGATTTGCTGTTATCAAAAACGGCGTGCCGCATATTTTAGGGAGCGAAGACGGCGAGACGACTAATATTCGTATGGAAGGAAAGGCGATTATCGCGGCTTTGAAAGATGCCAACGGCGAACACGCTGAAATTTTTACCGATAGTGAATTTTGGATTAACGTTATTACAAAATGGGCACCAGGCTGGGAAGCCAAAGGCTGGAAAAAGAGCGGCGGCCCTATTAAGAATCTCGATATCGTTCAAGAGGTGTGTCCACTCTATAAGGCATCAAACGCGACACTCACCTGGGTTCGCGGGCATGAGGGCGATGAGGGCAATGAATTAGCTGACGAGTGGGCAAACAAGGCACGTCAAGGTGAACGAATTTAACCTCCCGTTGAGTCCGGGATGGGTTCAAAGCGTTGAAAGTGAGACGAGACCCGAGCTCGCCGAAATAGGGAGACTCGCGAGGGAGGTTATTCCGTCGACGCAATTTCGTAATTACGTTCTTATGCGTTCAATTTATTCAGGCGATGGGAGTATGGCAGATGTCGCCTCGAGTGTAGTAGGACTTTCATATTATAAAGAAGCTCCTCGTTCAGAAAAAGGAAAAATTGAAGCCGCCCTGTTTGGCGATGCGTCTTGGATATATACGACCCAGTCTTCAGATGATGGCCTATGGAAAGATGTTGTTGCATCCCGTGCGGCACCTGTCGACGTAGCCTCTCGACTTGTCCTCAGCGGTGCGCTAGGTGACAGCCTTTTTGAAGCAGATCCAGCCCTTCTCGCAATGGCCGAGAAATATAGAACGACCTATTTAGACCGTGCTATTCTTGTCGGTGGTGCCGCGCTTGCCGCAGAAACGAGATATCTAGAATCGTTGTCTACACATGGCTACTACGCGTCACTACACGTATCCGAACAATTACAATGGCAAACTTATACTGGCGGGACTTTGCATGGTGATTTTAGAACAAGCAGAAGTGCACGGCCGATAGGTTCAGTAAAAGACACCATCGATAGTAACCGAGAGCATCATTTCATGCCTGCGATTTATGATGAGCGCGCCGCCGCCTATCACAGTACGGAACTGGGAATTTTGGGAGCATTGCTTTTTCACCTGGTTGTTAATAAGGGAGTAGAGGCCTCGACATTACTCCAGACACTCTATGAGAGGCTGGAAACCTTAAAAATTCATGTTGGCGGCGCCTTCGCGGATTATGGTTACGACGATGGAGAACGCGAGGCTCGCGAATTATATGATAATTTAAAACATGAGAAACCTAAGACGTACCGTACGTTTTATTCGTCAGTTGTTCATCCGAATGGTGATAACCCAGAACGCTTTCATATCGATTTACAGCCCGACGGCGTGGTCATGTGTAATAGAAACAAAAAAGTTGAACTAAGTCGGATGATGATTCCGAACGAGGAAATCGAGGAGTACATAGTGGCATTGATAAGCGGCGGTGGTGGTCGCACCTCACCTCGAGCTATGATTCGTGTTATTGATGCACTTGTTGGCGTCGGCATGGAAGACCTTTAAAACGAGAAAGAAGGGGATATGAGAGAAATAGAAGTGAAAGCACGTGTTGAAAATCTTGAAACAATTATTGATGCGCTTAAAGCGCAGGGAGTTCAGGCCTCTGAACCGGTAAGGCAGCATGATGTTGTGTACGGGGTGCGCGGTGTACCAGGCGACAGCGAGAATAGTGAGCCGTGGCTCCGTATTCGCACTGAGACAAAAGGCGACTCGACGACCCATTACTTCACCCTGAAAAAATCAGTCACTAACCAGCTTGATAGTATTGAGCATGAAACGACGGTGGGTGACGATGCGGAGCTTGAACACATTATTAAACATCTCAATTTTGAACTCTATTCCGACCTCACGAAAACTCGTCAAAAAGCATACGTTGGCGAAATCGAAATTTGCCTCGACCACGTTGACGGCCTTGGCTATTTTATTGAAGCCGAAAAGCTGACGGCAGACGAGGTTGATTACGCGACGGTTGTTAGCGAGCTGTGGGCGATTCTTGAAAGCATTGGCGTCTCACAAAAAAATGAAATTACCGATGGGTACGACGTATTAATGAACAAACAGCTAGCAAAAGCGTAGTGTTTCGAACGAGTGAAATGCTACAATAAAGCCTGTTGCTTAAATAGGGAATACACACATGGAAATAACTGAAATATCGACAACTGACGTTCCTCAGGCCGCTGAAGGCGTCGACATCTTTTTATGGTCAAACCAAACCGATGCTGTTAAAAACGAGCTACGCATTGAATTCTTTTTGTTCAATAAAAATTACACACCGTACACCACAACAATTTCCGATGACCTTGATGCGCAAATTAAAGCGCTGTTTCTTTACGATATTGTCAATGATATTAACCTTGGTGCCGGTACTGGCCTGAGTGTCCGTGATTATGAGCTCACCGAAAAAGAAGAGAATACTTTACTTCGTACTGACCTCCCAAAAGTTGGCCGCGCAGAAACGCTCATTCACCTCATTGAGCACGAACGGCATGACATTGTTGAATTTAGTGAGCAAGAACACGAGTTTAAGCGTATAAAAGGCATTGTTGCGCGTTTTAGCCGTAAGGATGGCACAGGTGTATTCTACGTTATTAAGCAGGTGAACGGTGGAAGTACGCTACAAGGTGCAACCTCTTGGGAGTTTAAAGATGGTTCATTCAAACCATTCCAGCCAGAGTTTGGCTGGAAAGTTCCCTCTGATAACCAGGTGCTGATTGTTGATAAAGATATTTTCATTTTCAACCAATCGAAATTTGAGCGCCTTTTTAACTATGAGTTTAAGAAACAATTATTGGCTGACCAAAAAGTTGCCGAAATTGAAAAGCAGTACAAGCTAAGTTTCCCTGAAGGCTTGGATCTTCAGATGCTTGTTATGGAAAGAAAGAAAATTGTTAACAAGTTGCAAAAACTCGAAGTAGGTGCGGTAACGCAAGAGCAGGCCCTTGAGTATGCTGATACGATGAAACTCGAACTCATGAGTGATGATGCCGGTGCGATTATTATTATGGACGGCAACGACCTCGACATGTTTGTTAACCTTATTAATGAAGACTACATCACCAGTGAAGTGACAGGAAAGCGCTACGAAATTAAGAGCAAGAAGCTCCTTGATGATCCAGAAGGCGAACCGCCACGGGGATAGTGAGCTGTAGTCTATTTCACGCCACCTTACCCGACATAAACACCGTATAATAAGGATAGAATGAATCAAGCATTGGCGTTAGAAATAATGCTCTCGGGGGAGAGTGTACTACTTACCGGTCCGGCAGGGGCGGGTAAAACGTATGTCTTAAACCAATTTATTAAACTCGCTAAATACGACGGAAAACACGTTTCGGTAACAGCAACAACTGGGTTGGCCGCAACGCACCTTGGCGGGACGACAATTCATAGCTGGGCGGGTATTGGTGTCGGCGATTCATTGCCCCATGGCTTTGCCGAGTATCTCGCCAAAGGACGTCGCGAAATTATTGAAAAAACGGACGTGCTTATTATTGATGAGATTAGTATGCTTCACGACTTCCGCCTTGATATGGTTGATGAAGTCTGTCGTGTGGTCCGTAAAGAACCCGAGCTACCATTTGGCGGTATCCAAATTATTATGTCAGGTGATTTTTTCCAACTCCCCCCAATTAATAGGGGAGATTCTCGGGCTGGTAGTTTTGTGGTTAACTCCGACGTTTGGCAAGAACTCGATCCAGTTATTTGCTACCTTGAAGAGCAGCATCGTCAAGACGATGAGGAGTTACTTGGTATCTTGAACGCCATACGAGCCGGTGAAGTGCGTCGACATCATGCCGAAATACTGTTAGCCCGTACCGAGGTATACCCAGACGAATTTGAGCTGCTAACCGAACTTCACACCGTTAATGTTGACGTTGATACAATGAACTCGGCGAAGCTTGCGGAGATTGAAGGTGACGAAGTCTCGTACGAACAGTCAAGTACGGGGTCGGAGAGTTACGTCGAAAGCTTGCAACGGTCCGTCCTTGCGCCGAAGGTGTTAAAACTCAAACTTGGTGCACTAGTGATGGCGGTTAAAAATAGCCCCGAGCGTAAATACGTTAATGGAAGCATTGGAACGGTTATTGATTTCGAGCCACATACTGAATACCCCGTCGTTGCTTTTCAAAACGGCAAAGAGGTGACGATGTCGCCCGATACGTGGGAACTTCGCGATGGTGATAAAAAGCGTGCCAGCATTACCCAAATTCCACTTCGTTTAGCGTGGGCAATTACGGTTCACAAATCTCAGGGTATGACGCTTGACGCCGCCCGTATTGACCTTAGAAAAGCCTTCGTTGAGGGTATGGGATACGTCGCGCTCAGCCGAGTAAAAAATGTGAACAACCTCTATTTAACAGGGATAAACCAGATGGCCTTGCGCGTAAGCCCTGAGGCGCAGCTCATTGATATCGACCTTCGCGATAAAGCTATCCAGGCGGTAAAGCGCTTCGGACACTTAGTAAAGAAGGCCGAAAAACGTAGTGCAGAGCCAGAAAAAAAGCCAAAAAAGGCGACGACTGGCTGGGCCGAGAAGATTGAAAAAATGCGCGAGGTATATCCGAACGCATATCGACCTTGGTTACCTGGTCAGGATGAAGAATTAAAGCAATACTTCCAGCAAGGTGAAACCATCAAAAAGCTGAGCGCACGCCTTGGGCGCCACGAAGGCTCTATAAAGATGCGCCTTCAAAAACACTTCGGTGAAGATGTTGTTTCTTAAAAACGAAGCACGCCTCTATTCCACGGAACCGGCTTCACGCAAGAAACCGTAAGGGTCTCTACGCCTTACGGTTTTTTGGTTACGCATGGTGTCATTTGAAACATAGACGTGCTTCGTTTTTCAGCGCACAACTCGCCAAAGTGTATAATAAGGCAAGATGAAAGATCCTTTTGCCAAAACTGAAGTGAAAATCGCCGTTATCGGTGGGGGAACGGGTAGCTTTACGATGCTCTCGGCACTCAAAAAACATTCCACCCAAATTGCTGCTATCGTCAGCATGGCCGATGACGGTGGTAGTACTGGTATTTTGCGTGACGAACTTGGCACTCTGCCACCAGGCGATGTGCGCCAATGCCTTGTCGCGTTAAGTGATTCGCCAAAAGTCCGTGAACTATTTGAATACAGATTTGATACAGGAACGTTTAGTGGCCACTCATTTGGAAACGTCCTGTTGACGGCGCTTGAAAAAATATCTGGTGACTTTAGCCAGGCTGTCGAGACGGCTTCTGAAATTTTACGTATTCGTGGCACAGTTATTCCCGCGACGCTTGATGACGTCCGACTCAAAATGGAATGGGAAGACAAAAGCCTTGTGTTGCAAGGTGAACGTATTATCGATGCGGGTAATTTCAAACACGATCCGCGTAAGGCCCAGCTTTCGTTAACACCAACAGCAGTTCCGAACCCTATGGCGCTTACCGCAATTGAGCAAGCCGATATCGTTGTTGTAGCGCCTGGTGACCTCTATACATCACTCGGCCCGCTGCTTGTTATTGGCGGTATTGGTGAAGCGCTCGCGCGTACGAAAGCGAAGAAATTTTACGTGGCAAACCTTGTAAGTAAACATGGCCAAACGGACGGCTTCACGGTGAGTGACCACGCTAGTGAAATTGAGCGGTTCGCGGGTACTCCTTTTCTTGACTATGTTCTGTATAACGAAGAGGCGCCAAGTAACGCTGTGGCGAAGTTGTACGAAGAAGAGGGCGGCTACGTTACTCGTGCTGATACCGATACGCTCAGCGCCCAGCATTATACGGCGGTCGCTGGCCACTTTCTTGGTAAAATGGCTACTGTTAACAGCGCCGATACACTCATTGGAAAGCGCTCGCTTATTCGTCACGACGCAGAAGCTGTCGCAACACTAATTTTGGAGTTATATCGCAAAAATGGAGCGTAACATGTTTCAACTCATTGACCTCGATCGAACATTATTTGATACGTCACGATTCGCAAGAGCGATCACGGACGAAATAAACGTCACCGAGCCCGGTGTTGGTACAAAACTTGATGAAATGTACGAGGCGGCATATAAAAATGAAGAAACATTCTTTTTGATGCGTTATTTACGAGAAAAACATGGTGATACATGGCTCGAAGAACTTGTCGAAAGAGCGGTTGAGAATATTGGTGCCGCGACATTACTACTACCTGGTGCAAGAGAACGACTCTCGATAGCGAATAGTGTTACGAGCTACAGACCCTCGTGGGGTATTTTAACGTATGGTGATGATGTTGATCAGCGTATGAAAATTCGTTTGATTGGCCTTGAGGACGCGCCACTTTTTCTCACCAGTACGCCAGATAAGGCCCCCATCATCCAGTCGTGGCAAAAGCCCGATGGGACATTTCAGCTTCCGACTGAATTTGGCGGTGGGGTGGTTGACTCGCTCACATTTGAAGATGATAAACTCCGTGCTTTCGTCGGTTTGTCGAGCAATGTAACTGGCTTTTGGGTTACGCAGGATATTCACGCCGAAGAGCGTTTAGTTGAGCTTAAAACGACCGGTGGCTCAATAACCCCCGTTAAGAACTTATCAGAAGTCGTGAAAAAACTAACACAATAATGTAGAAATGGAAACACCCCGCTGGCTGCGAGGTGCCCATATGGGCGCCGAGTCGGCGGGGTGGTGTGGTTAGTCGTCAGTTGGCTAGACGCGGCGACGACGCGTTGTTGTGCGGGAGGATCTTGCCGACCCAGCGCACACGGAGACGGTCGGGGGCACCTTCGAGAACGGTGATGTCGACCGTACCGTCTTCAGCGAAGTGCACGACAGTCCTGTCGAGGTCCGCACTGTAGGGGTAGGGCTCGTCATCCGCCACCCTCCATGAGGGGTTCGTTCCAGCGCCGTTGCAGTTGAAGGCCCGCCACTTCAGGGTGATGATGAGCTGTCCGTCCGTCGCGCTGATGTCCGTGATGGGGCCCTGGTACTTCAAGCCCTTCTCACCAACAACGAGCAAGCGTCCGAGGAGGGAAGCCTTGCGATCGACGATCTCGGTGGCGTCGCGTGCTGGCGCGTCGATGTCTGCCATGTATTTCTCCTGCTCTTGTCGAACGTGGGGAAGGGCACTCCTTACTAACCGCTCATTGCACACTGCTAGTAACAGCGTGCGAGAGGTTTACGTATTATAGCACTTTTATACTAAAATACAACAAATGCAACTTCCTAACTAATGTATAGTGTCACTAAAAATACTACGCTTTATGCGCACGGGCTTTGGTCTATTATTTCAGCTCTGGCCTCAAGAGGTGACGCGATACCGCTTAAAGTTATCCCCAAATATGTGGATAAAGTAACACTTTCAGGAAGATTGTCAAAATTGGGGGTTGTAGTGGGTAATTGTGGGTAGTATGATGAGTCCAAGTGGAAAACAAAACCACAAGACAAAAACTATTACATTAAAAAATAACTCTAGTACCCTTTAGAAAAACAATAGGGAAGGTTCCTATGGCCCAAGTAGATTATTTTGAACGAAGACTCGACGATAAGCGTCGTTTGACGATACCGTCAGAACTTCGCGCAGAATTTCTCTCAGGCGTTGTTCTCACGAGGGGATTTGGCACGTACTTACACCTGTACCCAAAATCGGTATGGGAGCAGGAAGTCGAACCAGCGCTTAATGCCAGCGGCAGTATTCTTGATGAAAAGATTGCTGACGTTAATGTGCAATTCCGCCGTGGTAAGACCGAAGTCGAGCTTGATCAAAAACAAGGTCGCGTCACTGTCGAGCAGCATCTGCTCGAATATGCAGGCATAACGCGCGATATTGTTGCGGTAAGAGCTGGGCAGTATTGGCGCCTAATTGCTGGAGATTCCTAAACGTCCGATTCGACATAAAAGTGTCGAAGTGTAGTAAGTCGGTTCTTTAAAAATTAAAAAGCGAAAAAGAATAACTCTCGAGATCAACTATCTGGTAGTGAGGCGTGGTATGCGGCCCACATTAAATAAGCCGTTGCACCTTTCTCCAAAAACACACCTCCCAAAAACTCCACCTCACATAAGTCTCTCAACACGCTTTTGCTTAGGGTATGAGCTGCCATTTTGGCGCCCCCAATAATAGCAAAAGTACGACTTTTACAAAAATAAACACACCTTTGCGAAAACAAACAGCTTCACTATCGGTTAGGTGATCTCGAGAAATTTCGAATGAATAGAGAAAAAATGAAGTTCTTCATTTTTTGGATATTCTGAGAAATTGAATCGAGATATATTTATATATCTCGAGCTCTTCTGGAATAACGAATGTTATACTAGGGGAGATGAGTAAAGAACATCCACCACATCATGTTCCCGTTCTATTAGACGCCACCCTCCGCGAACTTGCGCCACAAGCAGGTGAGTCATACCTTGACTTAACTGCCGGTTACGCAGGCCACGCTAGGGCGGTTCTTGATATAACGAAGAACGAAACGGAGAGTGTTCTGGTTGACCGTGACGATTATGCGATTGCGCATCTTCAGCCACTGGCAGACCAGGGCGTTCGATTAATGCACACCGACTTTGCATCTGCCACACGGCAGCTACACGAAGAAGGCGTCGTCTTTGATCTTATCCTGATTGATTTGGGGGTGTCGTCACCACAGCTCGATCAGGGCGAACGAGGGTTTTCATTCTCGCACAATGGTCCACTTGACATGCGCATGGACCGAACTCAAGGCCAAACGGCTGCGGATTTGGTTAACACTGCGTCGGTTCAAGAACTGGCTACAATTATTCGTGAATACGGTGAAGAGCCATATTCACAGGCAAAAAATATTGCCGAACAAATAGTTGCTAACCGACCATTTTACGATACTGAAACACTCGCCAACCTTATTAAGCAAACCTATCGTGGCCGACAGGGAAGAATCCACCCGGCTACGCGTACCTTTCAAGCGCTCCGCATTACTGTCAATGACGAGCTCGGACAAGTAAAAGCAACATTGCCACTGCTTCCAAAGCTTCTAAAGAAGGGCGGAAGAGTAGCGGTTATTAGTTTCCACAGTCTCGAGGATCGTTTGGTAAAACGTTTCTTTAAGGAACAGGTTGAGGCCGGTTTTGAAGCCGAACTCGACACACTGACCAAAAAACCCATTTCAGGAGCCACCGACGACGTTCACAACCCGCGTGCGCGTAGTGCAAAACTTCGCGTCGCTGTGAAAAAATAAAAAACAAGGAAAGGGCAAAAAATAATGCCAGTTCACATCACAGTACAATACGCAGACCAACCACAAATCGTTGCTGTCCGCGTAAGGTAACACCGCAACTCTCGGTTCGCCATCTCATAGCGGCGAGCCGGGAGTGTATGGCTGAAGGGGAGCCTAAAGCTCCCTAAGGCCACTAAAATAAAAACAAAATAAAAACAAAAAAATACCACCACATGTCACAAACTACTAATTACTACGTTTCTAGGCGCCAACAAAACTGGTCACGCAACCAAAACACGACGCGTTTTCAGTCGGCAGTCAAACTCGGGCCAGTCGCTCATACAGTGCTCGTTGCGCTGATGATTATTGTCCTCGGCTTGATTTACGTCACGCAAGCTACTCGTACAACAGGGTACGACTATGAGGCTCAAAAGATTGATAGCCAAATTGCGGCGTATAATCAACAAAAGGGTGAACTCGAAGTCGAGAACGCTCGCCTTACGGCACTCGAAACGGTGAAGAACAGCAGCGTTGCAAAGGCGATGACGACACCATCAAACACTCAGTACGTCCAAGAGTAATCGTAATTATTTATGAAATCCGAACTTCTCACAGGCAGCCGAACCCGTATACTCGCTGGCGCCATTTTGGCAATAGCGGCTGTTTTTGTCGTTCGGCTTTTTTATTTACAAATTGTCCAACACGGTCACTATGTTGAGCTTGCGCAGACAGAACAGGTGAAGCGTGAGCGCCTCCCGGCAACGCGCGGCGAAATTTATGCGCTTAACGGTGATAGTCCTGTCAAAGTGGTGCTAAACGAGACCGTCTATACCGTTTTTGTTGACCCTGTGGTGATTCTTGAATCGGGTGAAGCCAACGCAATTGCAACGGTAATGAAGGAAGTCGCGGGTGGAAACCTACGAGATAAATTTGAAGACAAGCTCGTCGTAAAGGATAGTCGCTACCAAATTATTGCCACCAGAGTCACGCGCACTCAGGCCGAGAAAATTAAGGCAAAAAAGCTCAGTGGTATCGGGTTTCAGGCCGTATCGCAGCGGGTCTACCCAGAAGGTCAACTTGCTTCGCAGGTGCTAGGGTTTGTTAATGCTGAGGGTGTTGGCAACTATGGACTTGAGGGCTATATGAATGACGAGTTAAGCGGTGTTGATGGTCGCCTCGAGACGGTGACCGATGTCAGCGATGTTCCGTTGACGATTGGCGACCGCAATATTCGTGTGGCCGCTAAGGATGGAAAAAATATTGTGATGACCATCGACCGTACCATTCAGTCGAGGGTTGAACAGGCGCTAGCCGACGGAGTGAAGCGTAGTAATGCTACCAATGCAAGTGTTATTGTTATGGACCCTAACAGTGGTCATGTTATGGCAATGGCCAATGCGCCAACCTATAGCCCAGCCGAATATTACAACGTATCAGATGGCGCGGTGTTTAATAACGGAACTATTTCAGCGCCATATGAGCCGGGTTCAGACGTCAAAACCTATACCATGGCGACCGCTATCGATAAGGGTGTCGCGAAGGCAACCGATACCTATAACAACACCGATCATATTAAGATTGCCGACCGAACTATTTCTAACTCCACCTTGGGGCATACTGGGGTTATCTCATTCCAAACAGCGTTAACATGGTCGCTCAACACCGGGTTTGTGACGCTTGCGCAACGCCTTGGCAACGGTACTGAAATTACCAAAACGGCCCGCGACACAATGTATGAGTATTTTCACGACCGCCTAGGGCTCGGCCAACTCACGGGCATTGAACTTGCGAATGAACAAAAAGGAATCGTTATTTCACCTGATGAAGCGGATGGAAACGCGGTGCGCTATTCGAATATGGCATTTGGCCAGGGCCTTGACGCCACTATGGTGCAGGTTGCCACGGGCTTTAGCGCAATTATCAACGGGGGTAATTTTTACAAGCCAACTGTGATTAATGGCTATGTCGACGGCGAAGGGGCGTATCAAAAATTAGCCGACCCGCAACCGCAAAAGCAGGGGGTTATAAAAGCAACCACGTCTGAGGCAATTAAAGAAATGACCCATATTGCGCGCTCATCGTTTAACGGTATCGATAAAGCTGGCTATTATGTCGGCGGTAAAACAGGTACCTCACAGGTGATAAAAGACGGCGTCTACTCAGAAGACGAAACCATTGCAACCTACCTTGGATACGGTGGGAGTGACATAGATCATCCAGAATATGTCATAATGGTATCAATCCATGGTGACCACCGCATTTTAGGTGGTTCAACAGATGCAATGCCAATTTTTACCGACATTTCAAACTGGATGCTCGATTATCTAAAGATTCAACCGAAAGGGTAGTACATATGCAACTCGTTAATGAAGCACTCAACGATGCTATGACAAGAACATTTATTTTAAGCGTTCTCGCGTTTATTGTGGCTATGGCGCTTACCCCGGTGTATACGTTCATTGCGTATCGCTATAAGTTTTGGAAACGACAGCGCACATCGAGCACAACTGGTGAAGCGCTTACTATATTTACAAAGTTGCACGCCAATAAGTTCAAACGTAATATTCCCACCATGGCTGGCGTGGTGTTTGTTCTCGCTATTTCGCTTGTGACACTTCTCTTTAACCTTGACCGACGCGAGACATGGTTGCCACTTGCAGCACTGGCTGGCGGGGCACTGGTTGGCCTTATTGACGACATTATCAATATTCGTGGTGGCGGCAAAGGCGTTGCTGGGCTTCGCTCTGGCCTAAAGTTTTTGATGATTACTGCCATTGGACTTATTCTTGGGTGGTTCTTCTTTGCTCGGCTTGACGTCACGGCGGTAACTGTTCCGTTTATTGGTATATGGAACCTGGGGTGGCTGATTATTCCTTTGTTTGCTTTCATCGTGGTTGCGACGGGAAATGCGGTCAATATTAGCGACGGCCTTGACGGGCTCGCTGGTGGGCTTGCCGCGATTGCATTTGGCAGTTTTGGCATCATATCAATTCTGCAGGGGAATGCGCTCATGGCAGGCTTCTGCTTCACGGTTGTCGGCGCACTACTGAGTTACTTGTGGTTCAACATCCATCCCGCCCGCTTCTTTATGGGGGATGTGGGTAGCTTCGCACTCGGTACGTCACTTGGTGTGGTGGCGATGTTAACCGACTCGCTGTTTATTCTACCAATTATCGGCTTTATCTTCGTACTTGAAGCTGGCTCAAGCCTCGTTCAAATTACCAGCAAGAAGTTGTTTAAGAGAAAAGTGTTTATCTCTGCTCCTATTCATCATCACCTCGAAGCAAAAGGGTGGCCCGAAACAAAAGTGACGATGCGTTTTTGGGTTATTGCCGCTGTCGCGTCATTTCTTGGTGTCATGATTGCGCTCGCGGGGGGTAATATCTAGCGATGGCTTTGGGGTGGAGTAGTAATAGGACGGCAAACCCAGAAGGCGTCGTTCGTAAGCACCATGGCGATCGGATGATTGTCATCTTTACGATGCTCCTAATGTTTATCGGGCTGCTTGTTATTTACGCAATTGGGCCACAGCGTGCCAACCTTATGAATTCTATTTTCGGTTACCAGTACTCGGAAGGGTACTTCTTTTGGAAGCAGCTCTTAAGCCTCGTGCTTGCCTCGCTGGCTTTCTGGGGAATGACCCACTTGCCATATACCTGGGTCCTTAAGCATGGCACGGCAGTGTTATGGGTTGGGTTTATTTCCTGCGCATTACTTGCCATTGGTGGTTGGACAGGGGTTATTGCTGGAACGAATGGTGCGGTTCGCTGGATTGAGCTCGGGCCGCTTGGAAGCGTGCAGCCAGCTGAAATTTTGAAATTTGGTATTTTGCTTTACCTTGCCGTTTTCTTAGGAATCCGCTCTAAAGAGGGCAAGATTAATAATATGCGAGAAACCCTTCTCCCCGTCGCTATTATTACTGTTGTCGCGCTCCTATTTGTCATTGTGATTCAGAAAGACCTCGGCACCGGCATATCCCTAACTGCAATTGCAGCGACAATGTTGTTTGTGGCGGGGATTAACAAAAAAATTATTCTAACGATTTTTGGCGCCCTGATAGTAGCGGGAGTAGTACTTATTTTTACTTCTCCTCACCGCATTGAACGCGTACTCACGTATATACAGGGCGATAACACCTCAACGAGTGACGCTGAATCGTATCATGTCCAGCATGCTAAAATCGCTATCGGCTCTGGTGGGTTATTTGGCGTAGGTATTGGCGGCAGTGTTCAGGCCTCGGGGTATCTTCCTGAGGCAATTAACGACTCAATTTTTGCGATTATTGGTGAAACGTTTGGCTTCATCGGTACGGTTGCGCTCCTGGCGCTATTTGTAGCCCTTCTTATGCGCCTGCTCGGCGTTATGGACCATATGGTTGATATTCGGCTCAAACTGCTAGCTGCGGGCGTTTTTGGGTGGCTGGGCGCGCATGTTATTCTTAATATAGCCGCTATGATTGGTATTATCCCGCTGACCGGTATTACGTTGCCGCTTCTCAGTTACGGTGGAACAAGTATGATCTTTATGGCAGCTGCACTTGGTTTGGTGTTCCAACTTTCAAAATACACCATTCATCCATCTCGTATAAAGGAGGCAACCGATGAAAATTCTCGCCGTGGGCGGGGGGTCAGGCGGACACGTTACGCCGGTCGTCGCAGTACTTAAAGAACTTCGTGCACTTCATCCTAAGGTAGAACTACGCTTTTGGTGCGATACAGCCTTTGCCACTCAGGCGAGGTCTATTGTTGGCACGTTTGACGATACAATTCCAGTTGAGACGATTCTTTCGGGTAAGCTGCGTCGTTATCACCATTTGACTCTATGGCAGCACCTTATGTGGCCATCGTTGATGTGGAAGAATACTAAAGACTTATTTAAAGTTGCTGGCGGCTTTTTCCAAAGTATCTGGAAGCTTATTATCTGGCGTCCTGACGTTGTCTTTACGAAGGGCGGCTTTGTATGCCTACCAGTGGGTATGGCAGCACGAGTGCTGGGTATTCCACTGGTTATTCACGATTCAGATGCTCACCCCGGCCTGACAAACCGTATTCTTGCGCGGTGGGCGACCGCTATCGCCACTGGTGCACCTCTTGAGTATTATCACTATCCTGCAAGTAAAGCGAAGTACGTCGGCATTCCTATTAATGAAGCATTCCGAAAACTCAGCAAAGATCAGCAGCTCGAGGCTAAAAAGAAGTGGGGTGTTGACACGACCAAACCACTTATTGTGGTCACTGGCGGTGGATTAGGTGCACGGCGGCTCAACGATACCACGTTGGCGGTGCTTGATAAACTCCAAGTCCTGGGCTCGGTTATCTTAGTGTCGGGTGCGGGGCACTACGATGAGCTTCGTGAGCGTATACCAAAAGATAGTAAAAACTTCCAGCTGCATCGGTTCATCAGCAATATGCACGAGCTCCTTGGCGCTGCCGATGTTGTCGTGACACGTGCCGGAGCAACAACTATTCTTGAACTTGCCGCATTACACAAGCCGACTATTCTTGTGCCAAACGCAGCATTAACAGGTGGGCATCAGCTGAAAAACGCCGCCGTGTACAGTGAGGCGCAGGTGGCGATTGTGCTTGATGAAGACGAAACAGTAGAGAACCCCGATTTACTTGTTAAAGCCGTGAACGCGTACTTGAAAGACCCTAAAACGACCGCCTCGATGGCTGCGCGATTTGGACATTTTGCTAAGCCGCATGCTGCAAGGGATATGGCTGAGTTGATAGTGGGTGCTCGTAAGCACAAAATGATATAATTAACATAATCATGTTTTTCAAGCGCTCTTCTCGTGGGGATGAATCGGTGCCGCGTCGTCGACGCGTTGCTGAAGACGAGTTCGATGCAGGCGCACCGACTGCTCACGGTACACCAGCGAGCGGTAGCCAGTTCCGCCGCAACCAGACGCTGAGTAGCTATCGCCATAATACCCCCGATGAATCGGCTCGCCAGAAAGCTCACCAACTCACATCACAACGTCGACGAATTGGCGGCGTTTTTCTTATCGTTATCCTTCTTGCAATAACACTACTTGTCCTTTTGTGGCAGCTTATCGCGCAGGTGCATGTCACCGCGTCGACTAAGCAACTCTCAGCCGGATTTAGTGGTACCGTCTATGAAAAGTCGATAAATGATTACCTCAACGTTAACCCTGGTCAACGCCTTAAGTTGTTGCTTGATAAGGCAGCACTTAGTACCTATATCTCGAGTGAACATCCAGAGGTAGAGGCGGTTTCTTTGACTGGTACTCCAGGTATTGCTCAGGCAAATATCAGTATTACTTTTCGCACCCCTGTTGCTGGCTGGCAAATTAACAATAAACAGTATTATGTTGACCAGAGTGGTGTGGTATTTGAAACGAATTATTATGACGCGCCAAAAGTACAAATTGTTGATGAAAGCGGCGTCAGCCCCGACCAGGGTGGGGCAGTGGTCGGAACGCGTTTACTAGGGTTTCTTGGTAGGGTAGTGGCACAGGCGCAGGGGAGGGGATACAGCACTATTAAAGCCGTCTTACCGGTTGGAACAACACGCCAAGTTGATGTCTATTTTGAAAATATTGCCACACGCGTAAAATTCTCAATCGACAGGGGAGCGGGGGAGCAGATGGAAGATGCTGACCGGTCATTGAAATATTTGCAGTCACGAGGCGTTGGTGCTGAATATATTGATGTTCGCGTTGCGGGACGGGCTGCGTACAAGTAGCAAGCTTAAAGTCGCGTTAGCGCTTGCAGCTCGGGGTTGCTAATTAATATCGGTGCCCTCTTTCCCCTCCTACGCTTTCCTAATGTTCTATTTTTGTTCCAAATTTTATAGGCTAATAAAAAAGATATTTTAATATTAAAATTAACAAATGTCAAAAAGTAGGGAAGAGCAGAAAGAGGATAGTAGTAAATCATTTCACGGAAAATGCAAATAGCCGACTTGCGGGTGTGGAAAACTCAGCTGCGGCGAGCTAATGTTGTAAAAAACGGTATTATGGGCAACCGCAGGCTTTGGGGTAAAGCTTAAAGCCGGCGGTATGATTAGTGTGACAATAACGATATTAAGTACACGAACACAGTGTGCGTAGAAGTAATATCACCATATGTACCGCGCACTCCTCTTCTAGGGGGTATATATAGATGGATGTGTAGTCATCTTATTTTATATATACGCACTTCGTAAAATCTACATTGTGCGACGTTAAGTCTATATCTAAGTTACGATTCATTATGCTATTCTTTCTGCCAGACATTGCAAAATTATTTTTGTAATCCTCTGCTTTTGGTTCGTCCCTATATTGTTGTTACCTGCTGGCTGGCTTCCATGAGCTATATTGGCTTACCGTACATAGACTCGTATACGATGATCAACGCATACCCGTTAGAGGCCTACGTAGTCAATGTTCTATTTATGTTCTATTTCGCTTCGGTCCCTAAAGATAACGCAAAAAGTGCAGTACTCTCACCTCTGTAATAACAGGGGTGATAAATACACCCTTACTGACGAGCGACTCTATTAAAAATGCCCATAGCGAGCCCGAGCCTCGAACCCAGGTGCATGTAAGTTAAGCTTCTTAATAATGCCCTCAGGCGTTAAGTCGTAGCCCTTAATGCGTTTTTGGACACCATCGATAATGACAGTCGCTTCAACTGGTTGCGGGTACCCAATGGCGTAGGCTAAATAGACGTACACTTCGCGGGCGTGATGCTTTTTGAGGTAGTCAACCGCAATAAGGCGCGCGATGTATGCACCCGAGCGATCAACCTTTGTGCCATCTTTGCCGCTGAAGGCGCCGCCGCCAAGTGGAACACGCGGGCCATAATTGTCGACGGCCAGCTTGCGGCCCGTCAGGCCAGCGTCAGCATCGAAGCCGCCAATGTTCCAGTCGCCGGCTGGGTTGATGTGAAGTTCAGGCTGGCTCTCGTCAATGACGACAAGGGGCTCCTGCTTAAGCCAGGTGGAAACACGGGCCGATAATTCGGCTTGTGGTGCGTGTTGAAAGCTGGCAACAATAGCAACGACAGTGCCATTACGCACCGTTACTTGTGTTTTGCCATCGAAGGGCCACTGTTCATACAGATATTTATTAAGATTTCGCGCCAGGACATATTCGAGGGGGAGTAGGTCAGGGGTCTCGCTGGTGGCGTAGCCAACCATAATTCCTTGGTCGCCTGCCCCGCCGGTATCGACACCGTTCGCGATTTCAGAACTTTGGGCACTCACCCGTTGAATAATTTCGTATGGTGTTCCGTCTAAGCGAGGACCTACGAGGCGGTGCACAATTGCTGGGATGTCAACAGAGGTAGCCCTAGAGGTCACCTCCCCTGTTACAAAAATCGTTCCGTGCCCACCCGCGACGTCAACGGCCACACGTGAACAGGGGTCTTCACGGAGGTAGGCGTCAAGAACCGCGTCAGATATCTGGTCACACAGTTTGTCGGGGTGCTTTGGGGAAACGCTTTCCGCAGTTTTATACACCTCTGTTACAACAGGGGTGGGTTTTTGTGGTTGGGACATAAAAAATACTCCTTTCCATATCTTTTCGCCTTTACGGCTAGAAGGGGCACCGTGTCATTACTTAGAGAAAGTAAATGCTGGTTGCCGGCAGGTCGTTGAGCTAGTTCTCTCGCTGCACTCTGGATATGGTTATGTGTTATTACCTCACTATTAAAGCACACGCACGCCCCTTTACAAAGCGAGAGCCCCGCACCCCGGAGGGCGCTGGGCTCTCGACTGGGTGTGGGGCTAGGTGTGCATTGCTGCGACAGGGTAGAGCAGGCTCGGCACCATCACAAGTGCGTTGCGCATGCGTGCTTCAAGCTCGGTGCGTTCGTTCTGAAGTCGGAACAGCTCCTTCTCGGCGTACCGTCGCTGCCGGTCGGTGTAGTACATCCCCGACAGGTACGGAATGAGCCGTCGGATGGCGACCATGTTGTCATTCAACTGCTGCTGAATGTCGTCGAGGATCTCCTGAACAACATCAGCAACATGTCCTGCGTCCAATCGCTGGCCGACCTCCTCGATGGTACCGCCAGCCGTCGACTGATCATCATCGGGCTGCTCATCGGACATCGTATCACTTCCCTTCCCTGACGGTGAATGATGTCCTCTACTTTACCACATTTTTTGAGAAATACAAAAACTTTATACGCTTTATTGGACAGGGGTGGATGGCGCGCTTTCATCTGCTGGCTTCTTGCGATGGCGGCTTCGCTTACGCTTTTTCTTAGCGAATTCAGCGTCACCCTCCGTGGGAACGGGGGCTGTTGCGGCACTTCCAAAGGCTTGTATCGCCTCTTGTGGGGCGCCTGAAGGGGCGGAAGCATCGTAAGTGGGCGCAGATACAATCGCACCTACAACCGCCCTTGCGCCGGCGTCTACAGGCCAAAGTTTTGCCTGTGCGGGAGTTTTGGGTAGGTTTGGATCTTGTTGTTTACTCGCCTCGGGGTTAACGTGGGGCTGTAGGGTTGCAGGCATGTTAATGAGCGCATTAATTTCGGCCTCAACATCGGCGCGGCTACGGCTATATAAACGGCGAGAGTTTTCGATAATGCGGCCAGTGTTGTCAACTTGCTCGCTGGGAAGTTTGAGCGTTGTTGCGCTAAAGGCCGGTGCTTTCTCGCCGTTAATGACCATGTTGATGACGAAGTGACGGTTGTGCATTTGCAATAAGTCGCCTGGCTCAAACTGTGGTTCGAACTGCTTTGAAAGCATTGGGGCATCATCGGCTGAGACGCGGAATGAAACCATGGTTCCGACGTTTCCAAAGACGGCATCGCGCACCGTTTCGGTCATCTGGCCAATGTACTGGTTGGCGACGGTGAGGTTTAGGCCATACTTACGCGCCTCAGACAAAATTGTTGCAAACGAATCGGTGGCGAAGTTCTGGAACTCGTCGACGTACAAGTAGAACGGACGGCGGTCTTCAATATTAGGAATGTCGCTACGGCTCATGGCAGCCAATTGAATTTTTGTCACCAGGAATGACCCAAGAATTGCGGCATTGTCTTCACCGATGAGGCCCTTTGACAGATTGACGATAAGAATCTTACCTTCGTCCATAATTTGGCGAATATTGAAGGTCGATTTTGGCTGGCCAATAATGTTACGAATGGTTGGGTTAGCGGTAAAGGCACCAACCTTATTGAGGACTGGCGCGATGGCTTCAGAGGCGAACTTATCGTTCCAGCTGGCAAACTCAATATTCCAAAACTGCATAACAACCGAGTCGGTACAGTAGCTCAGGGTTTCTTTACGGAATTTTTTATCGGTCAGCATGCGAGAAATATCCAGCATGGTAGTAGACGGACGGTCCAAGAGTGCGAGGATGGTGTAACGTAAAATATACTCGAGGCGTGGCCCCCAGCTTTCGCCGAACATACGCTTGAGCACACCAATAACCTCTGAGCTAATATTGCTTTTTTGCTCGGGGTTCGTCACTTCGAGCGGGTTAAAGCCAACGGGGTACGCCGTATCGGCTGGGTTGAAGTAGACAACGTCTTGAAGGCGGCTTCCAGGGATAAAGCGCATGTTATCGACAGCCAGGTCGCCGTGCGGGTCGATGACCGCATAGCCTTGGCCATGGAAAATATCACTGAGCGCAAAGAGCTCGAGGAGCCCTGACTTACCTGCACCGGTTTGCCCAATAATGTAAACATGACGTGAACGGTCGCTGCGCAGCATACCAAACTGGTGGTTAATACCGCGGAAGTTTGTGAGCCCAAAGGCGCTAATATTTTCATCAATTGCCGAGGTACCGGTAATAATTGGAAGCTTTGCGGGTGGCTCGGCCGTCTTCGATGTCGCCCAGACGATGTTTGGTGTTTCAACGTTGGTGTGCGGCAAGTGAAAGACGCTGGCCAGCTCTTCGATATTAAGAATGAAGCTAGTGCGGTCAAACTGGCGTTGGCGGTATGGCAAAATATTTTCTTTATTAAACGTTGCACCGCTTACTTTGAACCCATTGAGGTTAGTTGAGTTGAATTGCTTAAACGTTCCAACGATTGCCTGCATTTGCTGGCGAGCGGTCTCTTGGTTTTCGCCAAGGTAGGCAACGCGAATTTTTACTTGGTAGCCAAGCTTCGTTGCCTTTGTCTCAGCCTCAGAAATACGGGTTTTATCACGGTCGGACAATTCCTTAGCAATCGTCACCTTTCCGCCCTCTTCGGGCGGTTTCCATAGAGCCTCAAGAACTTGCGGAAGCCAGCCTAGGTATTTCGTGGTTGAGCTAATTCTGCCAGAGCGCACGCCACTTATCCATTTTTCAGTTGTCTTGTGCCAATCGTCGGCAATTGGCCGAACCAAAATCTGCACCCACATTTCATCACCAGTACTTTCAAGCTTGGCGAGGGTTCCGGTGATACCAGCGAGCGGGTCCACTTCAAAGCTTTGGAAGGTTTTAATAGGCAGTACTTCATTTTCAACGAGGGTTATTTCAGAGGTGTATACAACGCTATGGTCGTATTCGTGAGTCGTGTAATCTTCATCAGCTGGGCGAATTTGGACGGTTGGGTACTGAGAATAAATTTGCCCTTCGACGAAGCTTCGCAAGCTCTTTGGTACCCAGGCGTAAAAACGAATTTGCCCATCAACTGACGCAAACTCAAAACTGAGATGCTCTTGAAAGCCACCATTAATTTTAAGCTCTTCGGCGTCACGCAAAATACCATGAAGGCTGGCGAACATTTGCTCGGCAGCGAGCTCTTTTTTGTCGTTAGTTTTTGGGATTTCAAGAATAAGCAAGTCGGCTGCAGTACTGACGGCGGCGATTTCTGCCTTGCGATAATTTCGCCACGTCAAGAAAGCCAGCACCACAACGAGCGGAAGCCAGACATACCACTGCAAAATAAAACTGAGAAAAGTGCCGATTACTTCCATAACTGTTGTTTCCATTCTCTCACCTCGAGTGAGTTAGTGCAACATGAGCGGGATAGAAATGAAGAACCCGCCACCGATGGACGATGCGCACCGTATCGGTGGCGGGTCCTTGTGTGACGGGTAGTGCTTGTACTAGCGCATGACCGGCGCCCCGTACTGTGACGGTGCTTCTCCGCAGGTAGCGCAGTAGGGCGCGTACTCGAGTTCGACATCGCCACCTCCGATGGGAGCCCCACCCCAGATGGCGAAGTGGACCGGGTGAGTGATCACCTGAACATCGAGGAGTTCCCCGCATGGACGATGGCGGAACTCACCGGTCTCAATCCTGTCGGATTCCTCGAGGATGGGGTATGTTGCCATGATTCACCTCTCTTGAAACAATCAGCACGAGCTTATTTATATTATACAACAAAATAATTAATATGTAAATAAGAGACAGCGCTGAGGCTGCCTCCTATTTATAAAGGAAAATTTCTATTGATCAGCGAGAACGTAGGTTGCTTTAGCAACGCGCTTGAACTGTGCTTTGCTTTGGAGGTTCAAAAGGATAGTTGTTTCCTTCACCTGGCGGCTTTTAAGCACACGTTTGACGATTTCGTCGCGGTGAAGCGGCTCGCCTGCCTTTTTTAGCACATCGGCGATAATATCGCTGACAGTACCCTTGCTGTATCCCCAGTTGTCCAGCGCATAGATGCCGCGTCCAATGAGAACGAATCGCTTGTCTTTGATAAGTTCGTTGTGAATTGCCTGGGTCGTAACATCTTTGCGTTTGAAGCTACTTACTTTGATTGCCTTGGCGATTTCAGAAAAGTGCATTGGCTTCTTGTTGTCGGCGAGAATAACGTAGATTTTGTCACGGATATTCTTTGGGTTAACCGTCGGCCATTTAGTAAGTCCCCAACTATCTTTCAGGTGTGCAAGTTGCTTGCTGATGCTGGCGAGGGCGGCAACTTGGCCGGGGTGCTCGTAGCTCAGTGTATCGAAGAGCTGGTCGATACTTTGTGGCTCTTTTGCCTCTTTGATAGCTGAAACAATTTCATCAACGCGGGCCTTAAGCTTTTTTTCGTCACCATACTCGGCAACAGCAGTTGCTTGGTGGTAGCTATCATTTTCGTCAATAACGGTCAGGTTTGGGGCAAGGGTGGCAATAAAGGCAACGTGCGAACGCTCTTGTTGGTTGGTTGGTTTGCCATACAGTTTGTCGGCAAGGTCGGAAACGCGGGCAGCGCGTCCCATTTCACTCAGCGTGCGAATGAATACCTTCTCAAGCTGCGCAACGGTGTCTGTTTTGCCGTCTTCTGCAGCGATTTTAAGACGAATAAGGATAGCTTTTTCAAGTTGACGGACACGCTCACGGGTAATGCCAAGAAGCTCACCAATTTGTTCAAGGGTCTCGCGGCGGTCGTAGAGGCCGAAACGACGAGTAATAATCTCTCGTTCACGCTCTTGATCGATAAGGGAAACGATATCCGCTACCCCTGATTTGAGGTCGACGGTAGGCTTAATATCGGTAGTGTCTGTCATGTAGGTTCTTTCTCTCCCAGCCACACCACTAGGAATTATATGCTATCACTTTCTTTAATATCATTATACAAGATTATGTAAATAATGTCAAAGATTTTGTTTAGTTACCTAATTATAGCATATTCTAGACAGACTATGTATATAGTGTTTTGGGACTTTAGTTATCCACAAGATGTACTATAATATGACGTTATTTCTTGCTAGCCTTCTTGGCAGGCTTGCGGCGAGCGAAGCGCCCCTTCGCTTCTGGGGCATCGGCAATAAGCTGTTTTGCCTGCTCGTGGGTGATAGTTTTAGGGTCGGTACCCTTAGGGATTTTAGCATTCTTTTTTCCGTCGGTAATATAGGGGCCATATCGGCCATTAAGCACTTTCACGCCATCGCCAAAATCGGTAATGTTTTTTTCGGCTTCAGACTTTAGTTTCGCGGTGTACAGCTCAAGTGCTTCCTCGTGCGTGACGGTATGTGGGTCGAGTGGTTTTATGCTAATGAAAAGCTTTGTTTTCGTTTCAGGGTTATCAACCTGGAGATAGGGGCCGAAGCGACCAACGTTTGCTTTCATAGGAAGCCCTTCGGGTGTTTCACCAACAAGGCGTGGCAGTTGGAATGCCTTAAGGGCCTGTTCCAGTGTTACCGTGTCAACGCGTGCCCCTGCGGGCATAGGGGCGAATTGGGGCTTCTCTTCCCCTTCGGTATCACCAAGCTGGAGCATTGCTCCAAAGCGGCCAAGGCGAGCGTAAATCACCTTACCGGACTTAGGATCGGTGCCAACGGGCCGTGCTTGGGCAACTTGTGAGCGGTCGATACCACCAGATTGCTCGATGAGCTTGTGGAATGGCGTGTAGAATTTACTGAGCATACTATTGCGCGCCAAGGTGCCAGTGGCGATTTGGTCGAATTCTTGCTCGACATCAGCAGTAAAGCCGTAGTCGACGATTTGGTCGAAATAGTCGTTCAAGAAATCGGCAATCATCATACCAACAGAAGTAGGAATGAGCTTCCCCTTTTCAGAGCCTGTTTTTTCCTGGACAATAGCCCGTGCCACGTTGCCGCCAGGGATTACATTAAGCGTAATAGTATCTCGCTCTGTTCCTTCGTCCATACCCTTTTCGGCATAGCCGCGAACCTGAACGGTGTTAATAATTGTCGCATAAGTGGAAGGACGGCCGATGCCGAGTTCTTCAAGCTTCTTAACCAGTGACCCTTCCGTAAAGCGAGCTGGTGGTCGGGCAAAGGTTTGGCGTGCATCGGCGTGCGCCAGAGTGAGCGCGTCCCCTGAGGTCATCGCAGGGAGAATATCAGGGTCCTTTTTACTCGCACCGTATACCTTTAGGAAACCGTCGAAGATAATTACTTCACCCTTTGCCTCAAAGCGAAGGTCGGAGGTGCTAATAGTGATGGTAGCCACTGTCTTTTCGAGTTTGGCTGGTGCCATTTGACTGGCCAGGATGCGACGACGAATAAGGTCGTAGAGCTTTTGGTCGTATTCATCAGTGCTGACCTTTTCGGCGCTAATATCGGTTGGACGAATTGCTTCGTGGGCTTCTTGGGCACTTGCCGACTTGGTTTTAAATTGGCGAACTTGTGAGTATTCTTCACCAAAAGAACCCTTAATATAGGTAGCAGCCGCGGCTATTGCCTGGCCACTTAGAAGGGTTGAGTCGGTACGCATGTAGGTAATTTTACCGGCTTGGTAGAGTTTTTGAGCGCTGGCCATAGTTGCCCGCGAGCCAAAACCAAGCTTGCTGTTGGCCTCTTGCTGCAATGTACTGGTAGTAAATGGTGCACCTGGGTTACGGGTACCTGGGCTGGTTGTGACGTCGGATACGGTAAAAGAAGCATTTGATAAGCTCTCGAGGAAACGCTGCGCCTCTTCTTCGGTGGCGAAGCGTTGCGGAAGTTCGGCTTTAACAGTGGCGCCGTCGTGGGTAAACTCAGCGGTTATTTTAAACTGAAATGACCCTTCAAAAGCCTGGATTTCGCGTTCGCGTTCAACCAAAAGGCGCACTGCTGGCGACTGGACGCGCCCAGCCGATTTACCACCCGGCACCTTTTGCCAGACAACAGGACTCAGCTCAAACCCTACAAGGCGGTCAAGAATTTGACGGGCTTGCTGCGCTTGAACGAGCTGCATATCAACAGTTCGAGGATGTTTCACCGCTTCTTCAAGAGCGGGTTTGGTAATTTCATGGAAGACGATACGGTTTGTCTTGAGTGGGTCGAGGCCTAATACCTCACACAGGTGCCAAGCAATTGCCTCACCTTCGCGGTCTTCATCGGTTGCGAGCCAGACAACATCGGCTGTTTTGACTGCTTTTTTCAGTTCGGTGATGGTTTTCTTTTTGTCAGCATCAATTTCATAGGTAGTTGCAAAGCCGTTGGCGACGTCGATAGGTGGCGTGCCAGTTTTGGTCTTTTTAGCAATAGAGCGAATATGCCCAATACTCGAGAGTACGGTAAAGTCTTTACCGAGGTATTTCTCGATTGTTTTGGCTTTAGCCGGAGACTCTACGATAACGAGGTTTTTTGACATATATATAAGTATACTCAGTGTTTCTAAATTTACGCTTAAGTTTATATCTTAAAGCGCAGTGCTCTCGCACAGTGCTGGAGTGTACACCACGTTGGTATAGTTTGTAAAGCACGACCCCCGAAAATGAAGCACCGGCCCTCGAAAGGGCCGGCTTGATGCCTCGTTCACGACTCGGTGCGCTCCTGGAGGGCTCGTTCGGCGCTGGCCAGGGCGGTGTGCCTCACATGGCCATCGAGGGTCCTCAGCGCCGCCATCAGCACGTCAGGGTTGCCCTTGAGGTGCTTCCGAACGCTGTACGTGTACAGTGTTCGGAAGCTGGCATCGATGACGCCGTAGGCGCAGTAGCGCTGGTTGCTCTGCTGGGTGAAGTGCTCGAAGTAGACGAGCACCCTTCCGTGGTCGAGTTCGCAGAGTCGGATGATCATCACGAGGTCGAAGACGGTCTCGCCGTGCTCGTTCTCGAAGGCGATCGCCACCGGCTCACCGAAGTTCGCAACAACAGCGTCGATCTCGTCGGCCCCCTTCAGGAGGAAGTCTTCGAGGTAGGTGATCGCGGCGTCCGTAGCGTGGTGCCGTGCTTGGGCCTCGATCTCCTCGGGGGTCGCGTCACGGACCGGAACGGTCAGCGGATCACGCGGGGTACTTGCCTCGCTCATGATGCCATCCTTATTGTCGTGTTCGAAGGGCGTGCAAGCCTCGAACAGTGTGAACTGGAAGCTTACTGGGTATACATTATACCATAAAAAGATATAAAAATCAACTACTTATTAATACCCTTTCCTGTCGTAAGAGAGTGCACCGGTTTTGCGCTTGGCAACTTGCTTAATAGAGTTAAGCGCCTCGTCTACGCGGTCGTCAAGTGATTTACTCTGCAGTACAACGTATGGCAATTCATACCGCTCACAGAGGGCAATCCAGTACTCATCGCTCCCCTCGCGAACGTCACCACCGTAGCGAAGCGGGTCTTTTTCAAATGGTATATTACTTTTTGTAATAATATAGAGGTCAGATTGCAGCGCCCTGGCATCTTCTACTAACCCTTCAGGACATTCACCGATCGCGTTTTGCCAGTGTGGGAATTGCCAATATCCCACCGTCGAATAGAGGTCGGTATCTTGAATGGTAAAGGGCTTTCCTGCTAAGAAATCAACGTGTTTTTGCAGAGCGTACTGCCCCTTCCAAATAGCAGTCATTGAGCGTGGCGTAATTTCATTGATAGTATTTTCAAGGTACGGGCGGGCGTATTCAAACAACCAATGAGCCGGTAGTTTCTTTGCGAGCGCCTTTGAAAGCGTTGTTTTACCGGTTGATTCGGCACCAAAAATGGTGACCGTGGTTCGCTCATATGCTTGAAATTCAGGCAGGATATCGTTGAAGTGAGCCAACGGGTCGCCTCGAACCGCGGTTGCTTTGGCGTGGGTGAGCTCGCGGTCAATGTCATAGGGGAAGAACTCGGCGCCCACCATCTCAGCCAGCCACTGCCCGTAACCTTCGCTGGCAACGAAGATGTCTCCCTTACCGCAGCCGTACGAACGCATAATGTCGCGCCACATCTCCCTGAAACCTGGTGCTTCAGGGTTCTGTTCGATAGGTTTGTCAAAGTGCTCAATGGTGACGTGAGTGAGGTCGCTGCGCTTGGCAACGGCGCTGCGCAGGGCAGCGACTCGTTCTTCAGGGAAAGGTTCATGAGGTTGCGTACAGACGACTACCTTAACCTTAGGGGCGAGCAAACTAGCAAACTGTATCAAGTTCCAGTGTCCCGTTGTCGGTGGCATCGCTGTCATCAATAGGTAAGCTGTTTTCATGATTCATACTCCTTTTCCAAGAAATGTATCCGTAAATAGTGTTGCCAAGGAAGAATACGTACTGCAGGGCGGCTAAGGCCAGGCCAGCGGTGGCGTAGGTGTAGATGGCGAAGATGTTAACAATTGCCCAAACGAACCAGTTTTCGAGCTTTTTATTATCAAGCAAGAACTGGGCTAAGATGGTGCCGGCGAGAACGGTGGCGTCGGTCCAGGCCATTGCCCCACCAAGGCGTTGGCTTATCATCGCCGCCCCAGCGTAGCCTGCAATCGTAATGAGCGCGTACACTGGAATCATTGTGGCTTTTACCCTGGCGACTGGGCGCGTTGCGCTGTCTTTTCGCCAACGGAACCAGCCGTATACCAAGGTTGGTACGAGGTAGAGGTTGAGGATGGCGCTGAGTAAGAGGTCGTTTTGGAAGAATAGCAGCGCGTAGGCGGCGGTTGAAAGCGCGCCAATTGGGTAGTTAATGCGTCGTTGCTTGACGCAGAGGTAGGTCGACGCGTATGAGGTGGCGACGGCGAAGACTTCGAGCCAGTTGAGGGTTGCAAGACTCACCCATCCAGCGGCGATGCCGATACCGTATGACAGTGCCGTGAGCACAATTCCAAGCCCAATGCTTTCTATAAGGTTTCGGGCTTGCCCAGCCCGTTTATTAGTAGTGTGTGACATTTGTTGTTCTCTCTTTCCGAAGTGGGACCGATATGCCAACGTCCGCTGCTTCTACTTAGTGTTGTAATTACACTATATATCCATTGCAGAAAAATAGCAAGTGTAATTTATACACTATTACTCTCTCAAGGGTGACGAGGTGTTAGCGAAGCTGCCAGTGGTTACCACCAACTGGTCGAATAACCCCGTTTAGCTCAAGCATAGTAAGGGCTTGCAATACATCACTAACGGGAGCTTTGAGGTTCGCTTGCAGTGTCTCACCACTCGTCTCGCCTGCCTGTATGTGCTTAATAATCTCCACCTCAAGCGGTGTTGAGCCAAGCGGCAACGCAGTTTGTTTTTTCTGAAGCTGCGGGGCGATGATATCGAGCACGTCCCTGGTGCTTAATACCACGTGCGCACCCTCTTGAATAAGCCGGTTTGGCCCAGCAGAAAGTAGGCTCGTAATAGGTCCGGGTACGGCGAAGACTTCCTTATTTTGGCTAATGGCGTGTGCTACGGTTGAGAAGGTGCCGCTTCTATCTGTTGCCTCGGTGATGATAACGGCATCTGCCAAGCCGCTCACCAGGCGGTTACGGGCGAGAAAGTGGTACTTATGCGCTTCAAAGCCAAGGGGTTGCTCGCTTATAATCGCCCCTCCCTCTTTAATGATTTGCTCAGCCAGCGCGGTATGCGCGGTGGGATAAATAGTGTGCAGTCCACTGGCCATGACTGCAATCGTCTTGCCATTAGCCTCCAAGGCTGCTTTATGGGCGATGGCGTCTATCCCATACGCGAGGCCACTGATAATAACGACGCCACTTTTGGCCAGCTCATAGGCCAGCTTGTAGGTGGTTGCTTCGCCGTACTTGGTTGGCTTTCGTGAACCGACAATTGCCACGGCAGGAATTCGCTCACTTGGCAACTTCCCTGCCACGTATAGTTCGCTCGGCATTTTTTCGTAACAGTTTAGAATAGAGGTGAAAGCGCTCAAGGCTATACTTTCTCTATTGATTTTCCCTAATTTCATGTTTACCCTCAGATACGTATTGACACAAAGTCAACAAGGTGCTATAATCAAAAACGATTGACACAGCAATAGCACGTGTCAAGCACCTTATACCCCCTATTTCTAACGGCAGTTACTATTTATAGTACTGCCAAAGTTAGGTAGTGTGCAAGGCGCTTTTAAAGTAACTACCCTCCACTTTTCTGGCCCTGGATTTATCCTTGACAGCTTTGCACATTTACTAATCCCTTTAACACCGGTTTTTACGAACTGGATCCCGTTTAAAGAACATTTTCAAGCGACTATTCAGTAGTGGTTGTATCTCTGCGAGGTTCAATCAGGCGCGCACCATCATAGTTATCGGTTGCGACGCTTCACTAACATGTTCTGGGTGGGTTAAAGGGTAAAATGGCGCCAGGTGATGCCCACCCTTACCTGGCGCCTTTTTATGTAGTAAATTTTAACGAATAGTGTTATAACATATATCTATTCGTACCTCCCATTGTGTGCAGGTTCGAAGTTGAACCTTGTATACGTCATCCGTGCCCACGCGACAGCTGTCGCATTCAGCCTCACCCCTAAGGAGTGACATGACAGCACTGCTTACCACGACACTGTGCGTGGTGCTCGTGGCAATCTGGCTCACCGCCGAGATGTGGATGCTCACGAAGCGCGAGGACGCTGTTCTGGGCCTGATCTACAGCACCCTCCTGATGGTGCCCCTCTCGCTCATCGTCCTGGTGTTTGTCTACGACTGCGTCCTGGCCATGATCATGGGCGCTGTCTCGGGCTCGCTCGAGGGCTTCTGGTGGATTCCCGTCGCCGTAGCCTTCGTGGCCTCGGCCGCGGCCATCGTCGGAGGGCTCTATCACTGTGTTCCCCTTGCGATCGAGCGCCAGGAAATCACGCTGGCGGAGTACTCCAAGCGCTAGCCTGGTATACCGGGGCCTCCCTTGTCATTTAAGAGGTGAGGCCCCGGTTGGGTGATGAGATGTATGTATGCAAACGGTTTGGGCCTGTCTGAGAAAGACAGGCCTTTCACATTGTTTAGGCCGTGTGGCTTGTTGCCTGAAGCTGGCCACTTATAAAATCTTTTATAAGTGAAATAATTTTCGTATCGATAAGGTCATCAAGCTGCTTGGTTTCGTCGGCAGAGAATTTACTCAGCACAAAGTCGGCGTCGTCCATAAGGTCGCGCTTTTCATTCCATACCCCAATGCGTATGCGTGAATAGTCGTGTCCAAGGTGTGCGTTGAGGCTTTTAATGCCATTATTACCAGCGTCACTCCCCTTTTCCCGAACGCGAATGGTGCCAAACGGAAGCGCTAGCTCATCATGAATGACGAGTAAGTCGGCTGAGGGGTCGACTTTATAAAAATCGATAACGCTACGGGCAACCTGCCCAGTTTCGTTGTAGTAGGATAACGGTTTGACGAGGAGTACTTTTTCGTCGGCAAGCTGTACTTCGGCGATGTCGGCCTTGAATTTTGTATCGGTATGCCAAGGCGCACTCTCTTTAGCAGCCAGTGTATCAACCACCATAAAGCCACTATTGTGACGGGTGCGTTCGTATTGTTTTCCGGGGTTTCCCTGGGCGAAAATAATTTTCATAAGGTAATTCTATTGTACCCTACTGCCGCGTAGGGTTACTCTTCTTCGGTTGGCAGGGCGCTTATTTCAGCTGCTTTGGCCGCTTTTTCGCGGTTAGCCTTGATTTGCTTCTCGTCACGGAAGCTAAATTTAATAGCAGTTCCGGTAAAGTCGAAGGCTTCACGCATAACGCGTTCAAGGTGTCGTTTGTAGCTCCAGTGGAGGAATTTGAGGTTCGAGCCATAAATAACGAACCACGGAGGTGACATGTCGGTTTGTACCATGTAGCGAAGCTTTGGGTGAGAGTTCTTGAGGCCTGATGGTGGGTGCTGAGCAACGGTTTTTTGCAGAAGGTCGTTAAGCTTACGGGTTTTAAGCTCTTGGGTGCGGCGCATGTTTATTTCAAGGATGAGGTCGAAAAGCTTTGAAACGTTTTGGCCCGTGACGGAGCTGGTGAAAATAAGTGGTGCCCATGGAACGAAGTCGAAGGCGTGGGAGATTTTTGGCGCCAGAGCGTCGCGTGTAAAGGCATCTTTATCCATAACACTATCCCATTTGCTAATAACAACCACAAGGCCCTTACCGGCTTCATCAATGATGCCTGCGAGGCGTTGGTCGAGCTGGGTGTTCAGTTCGTTTACGTCCATAAGGAGGAAACAAATATCACTCTCTTCAATGGCTTGAAGCGTCCGAAGCACGCTGAACTTTTCAATGCCTACTTCTTGCTTACCTTGGCGGCGAACACCAGCGGTGTCGAGGAGTTCAAGGTACTGGCCCTTGTACTTCACTTGGACGCGGTTAATGTCGCGAGTGGTACCAGCGACGTTCGCAACGAGCGCTTGCTGTTTGCCAGCGAGCGTGTTGAAAAGCTGGCTTTTACCGACATTTGGTCGGCCGATAAGCGAAACGCGAATAACGTCATCAACCTCTTGCTCGGTTCGAGCGGGAAGCAGTTCGGCAAGTTTTTCGAGAGTTGCTTCAATACCCTGGTTGTGTTCGGCACTGGTGCGGATAATTTCTTTAATACCAAGACGGCGGAATTCTTCAATTGGCAGGTTGCCAGCGAGGTCAACTTTATTGGTCAGAAGAATGACGGGTTTTTTGCTTTTGAGGGCTTTTTTAGCAACCGTACGGTCTTCGTCACTGACGTACTCGGTACTGTCAACGATAACCAAAATCGCGTCAGCGGCTTCAGCGGCCTCTGTAATTTGCTCTTGAATAGATGCTTCGAATTCGTCGTTGGGGTCTTTAAGGCCAGCGGTATCAACGAGCCAGAATTGGTGGTCGCCGTAGGTTACCTTACCAATGACGTTGTCGCGGGTTGTGCCGGCTTCGCGGGCAACAATCGCCTGCTTCGATTTTACGAAACGGTTAAAAAGCGAACTCTTGCCTGCGTTCGCGCGACCAATAATTGCAACGGTGGGTAGTTTTGAAGCCATATCTCGTGACATTATAACAGATGTCGAACCTCTTGACAAGTTGCTATAGTGGTATTAAAATATCCTGATTATGTCAAGCGAACCAGTTGAGGGGCGTATAATGCCACCTATTCCCCCTTTGAGCCGGTATGTGCGCCCGAGCTATGAAGATGAGCGATGGTTAGAGGCGCAACTCGATACCGTTAATTTCTGGGCGTTATATGAATTAACGCGTGAAATTTGCCTGAGTCGCGAACCAGACGTTGACGCAATGCCTCTATACGATTCTGTAGAAGCTCGTGTGGTTGCAACGCTTGGTACAACCGGTCTTCGAAAAGCGCTGGAGGTTTTGGAGGGCACGGCGCTCATGGATTTTCAAAACCCATGGACCGAAGAAGAGCTGGCGGAAGATTCACCGCGTAATTACCCAAACATTGAGCCAATAGCGCGGCCGGATTATTTCGGTCATGGCGTCGACATAGACATCCTGCGGCACGTTGAGGCGCTCGGCGAAGCACTGCTTGACGAGGGGTTTGACTGTCTTGGCCCTGACGCCGCGGAAAAGGTCGAAGCCTTTAAGAGTGCGACCTGTGACGATGACCAGATAGCAGTTATGGATTGGTTAGACGGTCGGCTCAATCGCATGGCGTATAGTAAACGCGGCCTTAATTCGGGTGATGATGCATGGTATCACCCTGCGCGGTTTTCGCCAAAATTTATTGGTAACTATCCAAACTACACACTATCTCCCACGTGTCTGGGTGTAGAAATTATTGCGAGCGGATTTATGAAAAAGACTGGCGCACAGTATATGCGAGCGGGAGTCATGAGATCTGCTCAGGAAAACGTTTTGATGAGCGCTACGCTATTGACAGACAAAGTAGACAGTCTTTGCGAGGATATGGGGCTCACTCTTTCGCCTATTGTGAGTGAAATGCTCACGGGAAAGGGTGACCAACTTTTCGATCATTTATCGAAAGATCTAGGTACGCACAGTGCGCTGTACGTCCGCCTCCAAAGTGGTCGGTGGTATCAGTTTGATTCAAATTATTTCGCAAGCGTCCCGATGGCTCCCGTTGAGCAAATGGCCACTAATGGAAACGACACAGATAATGAGCATGGAAGTATAAATACCGAACTCGACACCGCGTACAACACACTAGAAAAATATATGCCCATTGCACCAAACCTTGAATTAACGTTTGACTCGCGGATTGCGAGCCCTGCATCAGGGTGGGTTGAATATATACGAGACTTAACGATTCCCGATGGTATTCGTGAAAGGCTGAGTGTGCTGCTTGAAAATCTTACACTTGAGAGCATATTCGAACCGTTACGTAAACTCATTATTGACGAGTGGCTGCTCCAGCCTTATTCGGGCGAGAGTAATTCACCGATGTTTTGTGGACCCGTATCAGAGGATGAACTTGATGTATACGGTACTCGACCAATCGATGAGGCCTTCTATGCCACGGCAGAGGCGCTATTATTACGTGGTGATTCGCTTGAGGAATGGATGTATCGTTGTCGGACAGATCGACACTACAGAGACCGTTTGGTTGAAGATGTACTGTGCATACCTGCTGTTTTGGGCGTGTCGTTAGCGGTTGAGACGTCACGAAGGCGTACCTTCAGTAGCGTGCACGATATATTAGAGCTAGGGCGTCCAGCCATTAACGCTGGGTTCGCTGCCTTGAATAACATAGCAATCCATACAGGCGAGCCATTATCGGCACACTTCTGGCTGTCGTACTGGCCAGATCGGAGTGTTGTTGCGGATAAAGTGGCGCTGGCGGATCGTTCGCGCGCTCAATTCAGCGCGGTGAGGGCCGCCATTATTGAGGGTGGTTTTCAGTTGAATTATAGCCGTGCATATCGTATAATAGGCAAATTCTTGGTCAAAAGCCATGAAGAATTGATCACCCAACCCGAGGAGGAATAGTGGGAAAGCTGACGCCGAAGCCCGCCGTGAGGGCGGAGGTCCTGGAGGGCCTCATCAAGCGCGCTGGCCTCGACGAACGAGCCGCCAGCAAGCTCCGTACGGCAAACATGGAACCGCCGGCGACGCCGGGAAGCGGTGCCGAGGTCCGAACGGACCACCCGGCTTCCGGGTTCTGATCAAGACGGCTGGGAGGGTGGCATTCGCCGCCCTCCCAGCCGGGATTACTTTTTTATTTTCGTTTCACGTGTCTATTTCTAATGATATCTTTGTTCCAAAACAGCAAAAGCCCCGCCTAAAATAACGGAGCGATTGCTCAACGCACTCCCCGGCGGGGCTTGCAATGCGCGGTTTGTAGTGCGACGGTTGAGGAAGATGGGCGCACTACAGGAGTGGTTTCAGTGCGATGACCATGATGAACCCTGCAGCGGTGAAGAATACGCCGCTACGAAGGAGAATTGGCCGTTCCTGCTTCTCGCGCTCCTTCTTTGGGAAGGAATCGGGAATGTTGAACAGGTCAGCGACCATCCACACGGCTGCACCGCAGCACATTGCCGCAGCGAGTAAGCACAGCGTGACAATCCACAGTGTGTTCATGAGGTGCCCGTCTTTCTGGTTGTCGATCTACAAAGGGTATGCCTTGCACCCCCGATTATACTCCCCTTTTTCGCTTATGGATAACTTTAAATACTGTTGTTGATACTTTCAAACGTACCGCTTGCAAGACTATTGAGGGCATAGGGGCCAAAAGTGATGCGGTGAAGTTTCGTGACATCGTAGCCGAGGGCAGCGAACGTGCGACGAATTTGCCGGTTGCGCCCTTCGTGCATAGTAACGGTCCAGTTTTTACGGCCATCATCTTGACGCTCAAGGCTGAGCTTACTTGGTCCGTCTTCAAGCTGAATGCCGTAGTCGCTAATCATCTGCTGATGAAGTGGCTCGAGCGAGGTGCCTAGCGATACCTCATAGGTTTTTACTTTATAGAACTTCGGGTGTGTCATCTGATAGGCAAAGTCACCATCATCAGTAAGAAGAAGTAGCCCACTACTGTCTCTATCAAGGCGTCCGACAGGCTTAAGGGCATGGTATTTTGTAGGGAGTAGTGAGTATATGGTTGGTATGTCACCTTGCTGCTTGCGGGAAGAAACGTAGCCGATGGGCTTGTTGAGGGCGATATACGTATGCTCGGTTTTTGGAGTAACCAACTTGCCGTTAACCATCACTTGTTGACCATCTTCAATGCGACCACCAAGAATGGCACGCTCACCTGCGATAGCAACTTTACCCTCGGCAATTAAATCATCAGCCTCGCGCCGTGAAAGGCCGAGGTGAAATGCTAAATACTTATTAAGACGTTCGCTCACCTATGTAGTATAGCAAGCCTAGGCTGCTGGTGGTACGGTTGGTGGTGTTTGTGGAGGAAGTTGACCGTTAAGTGCTTGCTCGATTTGGCTTGCAATATCATTTGCACCAGGCGCGGCCGCCAAATTAGACAGTGGTTCGATGACTCGTTCACCAAGAGAAGCAGGTGCTGGAGATGAGAACGGTGCAGTTGGCTGTGGAAGAGATGTTGGTGCTGCGACTGGTGTTGCGGCGGGCATCTGCATTGAGGGAGGCGCAGCGGCATATGGCGCTTGGGTTGGCGCTGGAGCGACAGGATTTGCGGGAAGTTCATTTATTGTTGTGCTCGCATAAGGGCTGGGTGCTGGTACAGACACAGGTGCGGCTACCGGAGCTGGCGCTGGCGCCGGAGCTGGTACTGGAGCGACTGGCATAACAGGAGCTGCGACAGGGGTTGGCAGTGGCTCTGGTTGAGCAACTGGTTGTGGTTGAGCGATGGGCTGCGCTTGAACCGGCTGAATAAATGGTTGAGCAGGTTCGACTGGTGTGACGGGTGCAGGTACCTCAACAGGCGCAAGGGGTGCTGGCGTGGATATGGGTGCGGCTGGGGCTGCGGCTGGGGCTGGGGCTGGGGCGGACGTGCTTGGAGGAAATGTTAATGCGGCTGGGGTGGCAATTGAATCGCCGAGGACGTCGTGAACAGTGCGAACAACATCTTCAATACCAACCTGTGACTTAACAAGGTAACGATCGGCACCGAGTGCTTCGCCGCGGGCGCGTTGGTCGTCACTGGAAAGCGCGGTCATCATAATAACTTTAACGTCTTTTGTTTCAGAGGTGCTTCGAAGAATGTCGAGCATATCGAAACCGCTAATTTTAGGCATCATAACGTCGCTGACAATAAGGTCAGGGCGTTCTTTAATAGCCATTGCAAGTGCTTCTTCGCCATCGCCTGCTGAAACGATTTCGTAGCCCTCGGCCATTAAACGGACACCGTAAATTTCGCGCAGGCTTTTGTCGTCTTCAACCAGTAGTATTTTTGCCATAATTATCTTTATTCTACCTAAGTGTTCTTAAAATTACCATAGTGCTTGTGCCTATCGCCCCGTTGGGGGTGCTGCGCGCTGCTGTTTGGCGAGTTCTTCAAGCTGCCTAACTCGCTCGTTAATTTGATCACGGCTTAATGCTTCACCTCTTGGGACGGTAGTCGCGGGGCGAACACCGGTTGGCTGTGCGGCCGGCTGTTGTGGAATGGCTGGCGACTGCGCAACTGGTTGTGCCTGTGGCGTGACGGCTGGTTGCTGAGCGACGACGGTTGGAGTATCAATAACAGTCACAGGGATTTGTATGGCAGGCACCGCTGGTGCCGCAACAACTGCACTTTGTTGGGCGGCTAGTGCAGCCTGTTGGCTTTGTTCGGCCTTCAGACGATCTGCCTCTTGGCTTCCAATGCGTGGTAGTTCAACAAAGAAGGTACTGCCGCTTCCGAAAACACTCTCTACCCATAAACGGCCTTGCATCGCTTCAACCAAACGGCGGCAGAGGTAAAGCCCGAGGCCAGTTCCACCAATGGATTGACGATCGATATTACTTACTCGGTAGAATTTTTGGAACAAGTGCGGAATATCTTCGGGTGGAATACCAAGACCAGTGTCTTTAATACTAACGACGACGCTATCATCGGTGCCGCTAATATCAACCCTCACCTCACCCTGCGGGGTATATTTAATGGCATTTTCAATGAGGTTATCGAGCACTTCACGGATATGGTCATTATCGAGATTCACATAATACACGGGCATAATTTTTCGTTGTGCCTGCGAATCAGTCGGAACGAACACAAGCCCCAAGCCTTTATCGGCGGCTTTTTGTCGTAGCCCTTGGACGATATTTTCTGCATACGGAACAACGTCAACAACATGCGGTGTATTTTGCATGCGTCCATCTTCAGACTTAGACACGTCCAGAAGGTCCTGGAATAGTCGACCTAGGTGCTGAGCTGCTTCGTGGGCCTTCATGATGAAATCACGGGCCCTCACGTCGATAGTGGCTGTATTTGGATTAAGCGCGAGCCCCATGTAGCCTTCGATTGAAGCCACGGGCGTACGCATTTCGTGGCTGGCGGTACTAATAAACTCGGCTTGTTCGCGTTCTTCGGCGCGTTCGTTGGTGACGTCACGAAAGACGGCAATAGCGCCCGCACCTGGGTCACCAATTGGTGATGCGACGAGTGAGACATTAATCTTTTTGCCTGAGTTGGTTTGCGCAGTGATTTTGTTACCTCGCGCCTGCTGGTTGTTGTTGAGTACTTGTTCAATTGGGTCGTTTTGTGGTGTCAGCTCGACATTATGTTCGTCGCTGAGTTTAAAAATTGATTTGTAATTCAGCATGAGCGCATCTTGTTTGCCCCACCCGAGAATTTCCTGAGCCGCAGGATTAATCAGTTGAACAACCCCTTTGCCATCAACCGCAATAACACCATCGCCAATGGCGTTAATAATAATTTCAGATTTTGCCGCCACTTCAGACAACTGGTTAGCCAGGTTTTTGACGTTCTTGCTATTAGCCTCATCTGTTGTGTGGGGTAGGCGCCATAGCACAAGCCCAAGAATGAGTGGCAGAATACTACTTAAAGATATACCGATAAATGTTTGGGCTGAAAGTGCACCTGACAAATATTCGCCCGCAACGTAGCTGCCAATAACCGCAAGCACGGGAAGCCAGCCATATGCCCCAAAAATGGGGGCAACAAATACAACTATTGCCCACGGAGCAATGAAGAGCGACGTTTCGCTTCCCGCATTCTCAACTAAAAGTGCGGTAATAAGCGCAAAGAGAACAAAAGTAATGAAAGCTGGTAAAAATGAGGTTACTTTCTTTGCAAATATAAACAACGGAATACAAAGTACTGCTACTATGCCAGCGCCAATGACGGCGATGAGGTCAATGTGTGTCGCGCTGGTGAGGGGCGACTTACTATACTGCTGCAGGAAGTACGTACCAATATAGCCAGACGACATCACGAAAAGCGCAACGTACAAACGACGATACCAGATATGCGACAGTCGAAGCGGTGTCATGAGTTTTTGTCTGCCTACCCTTTAATTCTTATGGTTAAGTATGACGGATAAAGGTGTATTGTACAACCGTATTTTTACGCCAGCTGCCGTAAAATAATAATGATAGTTATGACTGCGCCAGCCAAATAATTGAGCCATAAGAAGCGTCTCCACGCAGCGTTCGTATTGGCTGAAGTTTCGTCGCTCACGTGAAGATACGGTACGCAGTTAAGGACATAAGCTATACCCACATATGCGACGGGCCAATAGTCGGGTCCTTGCGCAACGACAAGGTACGTCGCAATCGCGTATAGCACGACCGCGAGGCGAATAGTCGTTCGTGCGCCAAGTGCGGTGGCGATGGAGTGCAGTCCCCCTTTTCGATCAGGAATAATATCTTGAATAGCGCCAAGCGCGTGTGACGCCATGCCCCATAAGAAAAAGGCAGCTACCCATGGCCAGGCAGCCACGGGAAAGTGAGCGAGTGAAAGCGCAAGAATGAGCGGCCCAACAAAATGGAAGCTACTCGTTATTGAATCGAGCAGCGGTATTTCTTTAAAACGAAGACCCTTCAGTGAGTATGCGAGCGCAGCAAAAACGATGAGCACGAGGACCGCTCGCGACAGCCAGTCACCAATGACTAGTAAATACAGCAAAAACGGCACGTTACTCATTACTACGGCGCGAAGAATTGTCGGATGAAAGGCGCGTGACTCTTTCATTCCCTCGACGCCGCCTTTGCGCGGGTTTTGAATGTCGGATTCGTAATCGTAGACGTCGTTCACACCGTAGACGAGCAGATTGTAGGGCCCGATAAAATAGAGAGTTCCAATAATAAGAGTTATAAGATTAATGCCATAGGGAGCGCCGCCTAACGAGAGAAGGTAGCCCGCCAAAAATGGATAACTCGTGTTCGGCCACGATATTGGCCGGGAAATCCAAAACAGCTTTTCAAGAGACGCAAAACGGCTCATGACTCACCTTTCTTGCGTGGCGTTTTATCGAAATACTTCCAAAGTATCGGAACAATAATAACGGCAAAGACTGCATAGAAAAAATCTTCAACTGGTGCATAGCCAGCAACTATACCGAGTAGTTTTGACGTATCATATTCGACAATTCCAGCCCAGATAATAAGGTTATCGAATATAAGGGTGAGCGAAAGAATCGTAAGGAGTGTTATCCACCAAGCTTTCGACGGCATACGGCGCGTGCGGACGAATAGACAAAGGACACATATGATGAAAATAACATTCAGTATTAAATACGTGAGCGCCATGATGTGACTCCAGTGTAAATGACCAATGTACTGTAACTGAGAAGAAACAAAAAGAAGAGTTCTTCAAGTGGAAACTCGGGCGCGAGCGTCAATGGCAGCGCGTAAGGGCTCATACCGTGATGAAAAATCCCAAGAAATATTCCCAAGAAGTCCCACACAATAAAGACAATGATAGTAACCGCGATGGTTGCCGCGGCGCGCTTTGGAGCGTGCCAAAATGCAAGCCGATAGCGCCAGTCAATAACGGCCAGACCCGCGATACCAACGCAAAGCCCAATAAGGTAAAACCATGCCATTATCGTTGAGCCTTTCTAATTCGTTCACGAACAAGCTCTGCACTAATAAGACACATCGGAACGCCGATTCCCGGCACGGTACTGGCGCCGACGTAAAATAAATTATGAATCTTCTTGCTTCTATTTGGTGTGCGAAACAGTGCGCTTTGGAACAGTGTATGAGACGGCCCGAGCATAGTTGATTGCCATGCATTGTACTTCTCGCTGAATTGGTTTGGTCCAAAAAGGGTTCGACAGCGCAGCCGGGCTTTTAAGTCGACACCAGTCTTGCCTTTTATTTGCTCTAAGTATTCATCCGCCAGGGCTTCTTGTTCTTCGGTAGAAAGAGAAATACCTGCAGGCAATGGAACTAATACAAAAATATTTTCATCGCCTTTTGGAGCGGTTGTATCGGTACCGCTTGTTTTTGAAATATAAATCGAGGCTGGTCGCGGGACGATTTTTTTCTTGAAAATAGCCTCAAAGTTTTCATGCCAATCGTCGGTAAAAAGAAGCGTGTGATGCTCGAACTCTGGCACTTTTCCTTTAACACCCAAATACATAAGCAGTGCGCTTGGGCTCGCCTCTCGCTTATTCCAATAGTGTTCTGGGAAGCTTTGAGCTGCTGGCTCGAGCAGGGCGGTTTCAGTGAAATGGAGGTCGGCGTTTGATATGACGATGTCAGCTAATTCGTTACTGCCATCGGCGAATTCAATGCCCGTTGCTTGCGAACCATTTGTGACAATACGCGCCACCGGTGTGTTAAGGTGATATGAAACGCCATACCCCTCACCTATTTTTACGAGTGACTCAACAACGGCATACATGGTACCGCGTGGATAGTAGACGCCCTCATTGAAGTCGAGCGAACTCATTAAACTATACAAAGCTGGTGCGGAATATGGCGAACTACCCAGAAAGACAGTTGCATACTCTAAAATTTGCTGGAGTTGCGGATTCTTGAAATAACGGCTGACATAGGTGTGTATTGGCATTGAAGTGAGGCGCAGCATGGTAATGCTATTTCGCAGTACTTCTTTTTTAAAAAATGGTGCGGGTGTTTCGAAGTTGCTGTATAGAAAATATTTCAATGCAAGCCGATAGGTCTTCGTGCTTTTTTGAATGTAATCCCGCAGTGATACACCGGCGCCTTTTTCAAGTCGTTCAAATGTCGCGGCATCTTTATTTATGTTTCCGGTGAGAGTGAGCGTTTCGTTACCCGAGTATACTTTATAGGTTGGCGACAACTTAATTAGGTCGAGTTGCTCTTTGGGCGAGGTGTTGAGCAGTGAATAGTATCGCTCGAAGACGTCAGGCATTAAATACCACGATGGTCCGGTGTCAAAAGTGAAGCCATCTTTTTTAAATTGCCCCGTTCGTCCACCGAGTTGGTCGTTTTTTTCATAGACATGAACATCATGACCATCTTGAGCAAGCAAGTTTGCTGTGGCAAGCCCGCCAATGCCAGCACCAATAATAACTATTTTCGCCACAAACTTCCTCCCTTTGATTTCATTAATAATGCGGTTTTTCTTGCGCGAGAAACGCTAACGCGACTTGTTTTTATAGTATCAACGGATGCGTGGTCGAGTTTTTCAAGCAGTTCGCCGTAGAATAAATAACTAAGACCAACGGCTTTTTGGGCATCGCGAGGGAGGTTTGTTATGGCTTGGCTTGCTTTCGCAAAATCACGACGCACGTCATCAATAATGGCTTGTTTTGCCTCTTCGCCAAAGGCTTCGTACGTGACGCCTGGGAAGTAGACCCGTCCACGCTCGTGGTAGTCGCTGGTTAAATCTCGCAAGAAGTTAACTTTTTGATAGGCGGCGCCAAGCGCACGCGCTCCCGCTTCGAGCTTTTTATATTCAGTGTTATTTCCGTCGGTGAATACCTTGAGACACATAAGTCCAATAACCTCAGCCGACCCGTCAATATATGTTTGATAGAGTTTTTGCGTATAACGATGGGACGCGAGGTCGAGTCGCATACTGTTAAAAAAAGGAGATATGAGTTTTTTTGTTATGTCGTAGTGCCGAGCAGTCTGTGCAAAGGCGTGAACGAGAGGGTTCGCACTGTACCCGGTGGTGAGTGCTTGGTACGTTTCTTTTTCAAGGTCGTTCAGCATGGATTTTTTATCCTTGCCCGTATACGTATCAACGATTTCATCAGCAATACGAACTAATCCGTAAATGGCGAAAATATGCGGCTGCATTTCTTTTGAAAAGAGTTTTGTACTTTTACCAAACGATGTCGAATAGCGGAGTGTCAGTAAGCGGCTGAGCTCGTAGGCCGTTTTTGTATAAAGGTCCATTACTACCCTTCCCTCTCGAGACACTGGGTAATGAGGTCACGAAAACGGACCTTGGCTTCATTGGAAATGGTGAGCTTGGTAACGATGTCGTTGGCCTTGCTATGGAGCGTGTCGATGCGAGCGTTAATAGCTGCTTTTGCGCCCGATGCTATAAGGAGCGAGCGAGCTTCTTCAATATCCCGATCGGTCACATCGATACGATGAAATAATTGGTAAAATCGCTTTTTTTGTGCATTTGTCGCCAGCGCGTCGAACTGCTCAATAATAAAGGTACGTTTTCCCTCTATGATGTCGGTCGAAGTACTTTTACCTGTATTTAGTTGTTGGCCGAAGATTCCTAAAAAGTCATCTCGAAGTTGGTAGCCGACACCAACGTTTTCAGATAATTCGCCAAGTAATGCTCGCTCAGCTATAGAGGCTCCGGCCAGTGCCGCACCCATAGTGAGCGGGCTGACAAATGAATAGCTTGCGGTTTTATGACGCGCAACGCGCTCGGCCTTAACAACCCCTACTGGCAAAATTGCGGCTTCGCTGTCAAGGAGCTCGCCGCCAATAACTTCAAAAATACCCATTGAAAGAATTTCAGCCGCCTGAGTTATACGCTCTTCAGGGCAATTGACGGCACGAACCAAACGATGTGCATCAGACAGCAGGATATCACCAGCAAGGAGTGCTGCGCTAAGGGATAAATGTTCTTGTTTAGCGACACTATTCGTATAGCACTCGTAAATATCGGAGTATTGACCAGCGATATTTTTTACTCCGTAACGGATGGTATCACGGTCGATAATGTCGTCGTGAATAAGAACGGCAGCGTGGAGGAGTTCTTGGGCGAGCGCGGCGGGGAGGATATCGGTCACATTGGCGGTGGGCGCATACGATTCGTAAGCCAGTAATGTCATGTACGGACGGAAACGTTTTCCGCCAGCTAAAAGGAGCGTTTCAATAGTATCCCAAAACAAGACATACCGCTCTCCTACCTTCTTTGCATGAAGCCGACGGTCCCCACAGTAACTGCGAATATGAGTATCGATGAGGGCCTTCACCGAGGTCTGGTCAAGGTGTGAAACAGATGTATGCATTACCTTAATTTTACCATATAAAAAACCACGTTTTTGATAGAACGTGGCGGCAAGAAAACAGGATTAAATTGACAGAACGGATACGATATATGGCGGTCGTCGACCCCGTGCGTGTGCACGGGGTCGACGACGACTTCCATCAGCGCGGGTGCACGAGCCGCGTCTGCGGGTCGCGACGGTGCGTCGCGTTGCGGGCCGTGACGATCACGTCGAGCTTCTCCTTGAGCTTGTCCTTCGCCTCGTTCACGACATCCATGTGGATGGAGCTTGGCCAGAAGAAGTGGACCTCACGGTTGTTGACGATCTCGAAGCCCGCGGGAGCCCGATAGGGCTTGCAGCCGACCAGGAGGTCGGTGACCACGCTGATCTGCGTCGGTTCCAGCGCCAAGCAGGCGGTGACGAAGATGAACAGCAGCTCGGTGCCGGCGCTCTCGCCCTTCAGGGCGAACTTCACGCAGGTCCTGCCCGGGTGTTCGCTGCAGCTTGTCGACGTCATCGTCTCGAAAGGTGCCGCGAGGGTATTCGTACTCATGCTCATGTGCAGTGTATCCGTTCTGTCAAGGTGTTACTACCGCAAGCGGTAGCGCTGCCGGGGAAGCGGCAGTGGTGCTAATTATAGCATAAATAGTAAAAAAATCAATCGTCACTGCGTGTAGATTTTCGAACTGACACTTCAAGTTGCGCTTGGCGTCGAATCGCATTGGCGCGGCGGCGTTCGCGATAATGTCTTTGGCTGTGATCACTTGAACGAAGAACGATAAGGTCATGTAGGGTGCCTCGGTCGAGTCCACCAGTCCGTAGAGCCGCGTCTACGACAACGTGCAGGATACCATCGACAGTACCCAGGCTCGCATCCCTGTCTGCTATTCTCGATGCTTCGACAAGCCCTGATTCATGTGCGGTGGCCGCGACATTCGCGACAATCGCCGCAATCTCATCGGTTGGAGGAAGCTCACTCTCAAGAAACGCTTCGTGAGCAGCATCGCCCATAGCAGCGGCTAATAGGGTGGACTCTTCGTTATGAGGACCGTATTCCATATGTATATTATAGCATATTTTTAGGTAAATTTAAAGAGGGAGGGTGTGGGGCGCGATTGACGTGCCCTACACCCCCCTGGTCGTCCACCCGTGCGGATGGAGGGCCTCGTCATTCGTGCTCGTGGCCGCGTGACAGGCGAAACCCGAGGAGGATTCCCCCCGCCGCAACCATGAGGCCCATGAGCTCCTGTGTACCGTCCTGCTTCGGGTCTGCGCAGATAGCCAGCCCAAAGCCGATGGCGACGATGACCGCAGCTGGCACCCGACGTCCCAGGAGGTGCCCGTCGTCATAGATAAAGCAGCTCCCCACGGCACATATCAGGCCGATAGCGAACGCTGTCAGGAAAAGTGCCATGAGCACGTCTCCCCTCTCTGTTTTGGGCGATGACAAACCGACGGCGTCGGTCTTACAATACTATAGCGTATATCTGCGAGAACTTTGAAATAAATCGGTATGTGAATTATGAGCGAGTGTCCATTTTCCGTTTTTATAGGTCAGTCCAACCGCTTGTGTGTTGTCGATGGCGGGTACTACCTTTTGATGCTCAATCATAGTTGCGATAATTTCGTCGTCAGATTTACCTCTTGCGATGTTTAACGCTGTTGCTACGGGGAACTCATGGGAATATACCACGTGAAGCCGAGGGTCTTCTTCGACGATGACCGCTAGCTCATCTAATGAATCGTGAATTCTTTTTACGAATGACCGAGCGCTGTCGAGGGGGAGCTCGCCCTCATCGACATAGTCAAGGTTTAGCTTTGTTGCCGCCCAAAAAACATCCCGAAGTTCTCGTCGTTCATCAAAGGTTTTACCATCAGCGTTGCTGGGTTGTAGATACGTAATTTCTCTCATGCCAGGCATGACGAGGGGCTCTAAGCCTACGCGTTGAATAAGCGGCGCTGCCGTTTGCTGAGTTCTTACATACGGCGTTGTAATAATACGACCTATCGCATTCACACCAAACCTGTCGATAACTTGCTTAGCGAGCGTTTCGGCCTGTCGGTGGCCGTCTTCAGTTAAGGCAATTTCTGCGAACCCCGACGTCCGTTTACCAGCATTACCCTCACTATGTGCATGCCGTGCAAGGATTATGTCGGGCCGTGGTATCTCGGTACTCATTAGTACTGTCAGCATAGCATAATGACAAAAACTTTCGCAAAATGGCCGGAACGCGAGAAACAAAAGAGCCACGCTGATATACTTGTTTGTAGCATGGAGACGAAACGAGAAATTATAGAGGAAGCCACCAAAACGCTTAATTGGCTTTTCGAAACTTACAAACATGACGGCCTGATATCGGTTTACTTGTGGGGCTCTATTATTACTCCTGATTTTAACCCAACAACAAGCGATATCGATGCGGTCGCCTTTTTGTCTGACGAGGCTGATTTTAGTACATTGAATAAAATCCGTGATTGGCTTCCAAATAAGAATCCCAAACTCGTTAGGCTTCAGATAAACTTCTTTTATTTAAGTGAACTAACAAACGAAAAACCGGTGCGTAGTCACTTAGCCAGGCTTTCAACTCCTGGGCAAGCGGTGTTCGACTTTCCCTATTGGCGCTATGTATGTGGGGAGAAGATTAATGGTGCGCTGTTTCCAAAAGTAAGTCCTAGGCAATTTTTACACGACCAAATGACGGTTGTACGTGAGCGTGAAGAATGGGCCAAGCATCCTAAGACTGCAAACGATATGCAATATTATTGTAAATCACTGGTGTGGCTATGTTGGGCTATACATAAATTACAAAATACCCCGTCTGTATTTTCATGGCAAACGCTCAAAGATGAAGCGACAGGTGAAACACTGCCATTGGTGAATAAGCTCGCTGAACTTAAAAAAAGTGATTGGAATGAAGAGTTGTTAAAAGAAAACCTCGCGGTTTTGGTTGAACGGACGCACTCTTTGATAAATAGAACTTAGTGTCAATATATTTATTTCTTGACTTAATTATTTTAGTTGAGCTTTTATTTTTTTTATGAATTCAGATTTAAATAATTGGGTCCAGGGTAAGAACAATGGCTCAGGCAAGTCGTCAAATGTATTCCAAGTTTGTGCTGTACATTTCTGAGGCTCCATATTTTTTACTTTGCCACTTTCCCAGTCACTTAACATCCATATTGTGACGTAGTGTTTATTTTCATCAACAAACTGGTCGTTTGTGATAGCGCCAAAACGGACATTCTTGATATTGAGATTTGTTTCTTCCTTAACTTCTCGCCTTGCAGTTTCTTCAAAGGATTCCCCGTACTCAAGGTGTCCTCCAGGGCACGACCACGCCCCTTCACCGTGTGAGCCTTGACGTTTCTGTATGAGAAATTTACCGTTCTTGAAAACAAATACACCTACTCCGACGCGCACGTTTGGATGTTCCATAAGATAATCATAACAAAAAGCCTTCGCTTTGGAGACATTTCATTAATCAACATTGTGCAACAGCGACAATTCCTTTAAGGTAAAACTATGAGTGATATTTCGCCCGAACTTCAACAAGTGCTTTCCGCGCGGGCTGAGGCGCATTATCCAAACGTACTCCCCTATCACAACTGGGACCACGCCGTGGACATGATGGATATTGTGGCCCGCCTGGCGGAGAGGTCAATTAACCCAGAGATTAGCGGAAAGCGAAACTTGTTAATTGTCACCGCAGCTTGGCATGATGCAGACTATGCCGTTGAAGACCTTGGGTTATTTGGTTCAAAAGAAGAGCGATCGGCAGCTTTAGCGGTAAAAAGTCTGCCTGAATTGTCGGAAGAAGATAAAGCGTTGCTATATGGTGGAATTATCGACACCACCGTCTCAAAAGTACCCAGAGGGAGTTTATTTGGTGAAGTAACGCACGCCGCAGATGTTGGGTATTTTGCTGCATCACCTGCTCGTTTTATGCAAAGACTGGCGCTCATGCGCGAAGAATGGGGTTCTCCAAGTTGGGAAACCACAATTGAGCGAACGCTTTCATTTGGACAGAGTGTGCTAAGCGACGCGAAGGAACTTATGCCAAAAGTGCTGTCCGAACAAGATAGTAATGCTTGGATCTCTCAGATTGAGGATAACCTGGCTCGTTTACGGGTAAATAAGGTTGTTTGAGAGCGAGGAATAGTATTTGAAATAGAAATGGGGCGTGCACGGATAAACCGCACACGCCCCGCGACCGTAAGGTCGTTCTACAGAATGCTGACGTTCTCATTGGGGCGGATCTCACTCCGCCACTCGGGGTTCGTCTGCCACTGCTTGATGGTCCGCTTCACCAGCTGTCGAAGCTGAGGAAGCGTGCCGTTCAAGCTGTACACGCTCAAGCCCAGGTGCGAACCCGAGCTCTCACCGATGAACGTGATGTCGCTGACCTCATCCTCGAGCGTCACCATGTTGCGCCCAGCGATCTCGTACAAGCGCAACGAAGTAGTGCCGAACTTGCCAGACATGCCGCGCTGGTCGCAGCTGGTGAAGATGTCAAGCAAGCTCGCCTGCCACACGTCTTCGACGAACAACGTGCAGAGCTCTTCGACCCGGCCACCGATGGCGGTGATGACCCGCACGGGCTGGCTGACGTTCTCCGTGAACACGCGGTTGTTGAGCCTCAGGTGCTCGAGTGCGCTCGACTCAAGGATGAGCTTCTCGAAACCCTGCTTGGGCTCGCGGTAGATCGTCACTTCGGCTGACCTGTGTCGAAAGTCACCGAACCTGCTCTGGATCGACTCGTTGGAGTGGGTATCCGTGTACCACGCGGTGAGCGTCAGCCACACGACGTACTTGATGTCATCCCACAACGGTTCGGTGTACATGCCCTGGGAGTTTGTACCCCAGAAAGCCTCGTGAGGGTGCCGTGGGCGATCGTCGCGAGCATCGGAGGGGTTGTTCCAATTGAAACGCGTGACATCACCGCTCTTGCGAACGATGAACATGTTTTCGGTCTTGCGACCGATCCAACCCTTGCGAGGCCCAGTCAGTTCGAACAAGAACGAGTCGTCGAACGCGTTGAGGCGGTCAATCCCGACGTTATCGGGCCGACGGAACATCAAGTCACCGTCGGCGACCTCGACCTTGATCGAGAGTTCATGGGTGGTGTTCATGGGGACCGTTTCGAGAACGGTCGCGACGAACGGGTACTGCCGGATCAGCTTGCGGTTCTTTTCCGCGGTGGGGAGCATGGCTGCCTACATTCCGTAGATGTCAAGGTGCTAGCATTCTGCTAGACCTGCGGACGGGTGTCCACGAAGGGTATTCTAACATATTCTAATAATATTTCAAGAGAGTGATGCATAAATTCGCGCAATAAAAAACGTCCAAGCTGAAGCCTGAACATTTTATGTTATAGTAATAAAAATATATGGGGTGACACGAACCCGAAAGGCATATACCATGAAAGATTTCCAATCATTTCACATTACGTGTAAAGGCCTGATCTTTCACGGCAATAGGTTTTTGCTCCATAGAGCAAACGATCCCGAATTTTTTGGTGCCCTTGAATGTCCGGGTGGACGGGTTAATGAGGGTGAAATTATCGAAAATTCCTTAAAGCGGGAGCTGTTCGAGGAGATTGAGTTAGATTTGGATACAACTCAACATACGATAGAACTGTTCGCAATGAACCAGCGCGATGCTGTTGAATATGACTGGGATGAAAAGACTGAAATCATCGAGCTCTATTACAAGATTGTTATTCCCGAGGATGTGCCATTCGAGCCGAAAGAACTTGAAGAAGTGTCGAGCCTTGAATGGATAGACTTACAGACTGATTTGGACGAGTATCCTTATCGAGTCGAGAGTCGAAAAGCAATCTATAAAAAAGCGCAGAAATCACTCAGTAAGTAATTGATTATGAAGTTATATACCTTTTATACCGATAGTCACGCAGAATATTTATGCGACTACTTCATCCCCTCTTTAAAAGATAATTTTGAATTGGTTATTTACAAAAAACCACAACTTTCGCATACGGGTGCCTATATGGAAAATGGCTGGATTGATACGATGCTGTATAAGGTTGATACCATTATTTCGGCTATTAAAGAAAATATAAATACGCAGGCATTATTCATCCATTCTGATATAGATATACAATTTTTTGGTTCTGTTGACTCTAATATTCTTGCTGCTGCTAAAGGCTACGACATGGTCTTTCAAAAAGGAGCGCGGAGTATCAATAATGGGTTCTTTGCCTGTGTTGCAAGTGAAAAAACTTTACGGTTTTGGGTGGACGTTAAACAGTATATGATCGAAAACAAGGTTCACGATGAACGTGCTTCGAAAACATTACTGAGGCTGCCACTCGAGTTTTATGATGATAATAACACGGCTTTTGAGAAGTTTCATAACGACTATGACATCAAGTGGAATTACCTTCCGGTTGAAAAGTTTGTCGGTGGTCAATATATTGTTGAATCATTCGAGTCACAAAAATTAGTCGATCCACCGCTAACCACTTTGATGCATCATGCCACCAGTACGCTGGGTTATGAGAATAAAATTCGTCAGCTGAAACACGTAAAGCAGTTCTTTGATACTCCTCGTTAACGCGAAGTGACGATACTCCAAACCATAGAAAAAGCGCCACATTGCTGTGACGCACTTTCTTTGGTGATCCCACCGGGAATCGAACCCGGATTGCCAGGATGAGAACCTGGTGTCCTAACCGTTAGACGATGGGACCAAATTGTGAGCGAAATGAGGCAAAAAATGTTTACATTTTTGACCATTTCCGAACAATTTGTGGCCCATATCGAAGATATGGGACCAGATGCCGAGCGCTCTGCTCCGACCAATTCTACCAAAAACCCCCTCCTCTGTCCAGCTAGAGGAGGCTGGTGATGAGGATGAGCAGTAAGATAGCACCCGCGATAATTCCAATGATGCCAACTTTGCCGTTTCCACTCAAGCGCGGCGTGGTCCAAATAAAGAGAAGTAAACCGGTTAATACGACGCTTGCGAGCATGGTTCCCGCACTGACGACGAGGGTGTTTCCAAGGAAAGTGCCTGGCTGAAGTGGCCGTGTGAGTAGGTAACTCGCCTGTGCACTGAGCCCAGAAAGTGCAATGAGCATCACAACGAATGGTGTCGCCCTTATGCCGTGTGCATAGAAAATTGCGTACACCCGGCGCAGCGATACGAACGATATAATGAGCCAGCAGGCAGTCAGAAGGATAACATACAACAGGGCGAAGCGCGCGTTATCGGTGGTTATGTATGTCGTTGCGAACGCAAGCAACACAACAAACGACACGAGGGCGAGCGGTATAAGCAGGCCAATAACGACAAACCATTTTCGAATTGAAAGCGTGACGTCAAGCACCTCTTTTGCGTGGCGAGCATGGCGCTCTGCGTCGGAAATAATTTCTTTACCTTCCCATTCAACATGAGCATTAAAATACAGTGTCGAGAGGTCGCTATGGTCGCCAAGTTGCTCGATATCTTGCAGTGACTCGTTGTTGGGTGCGTCCAGGCGATGTTTTCCGTCCATGAAAGTGGCTAGCCCAGCTGCTCAATAACAGACAATAATTTACTTGGCGTAATTTCAGCCTTAATAAGATAGGCATCGGCGCGGGCTTCCATTGCCATGCGCGATTCTTCGTCTTGTTCAAAGTTCGTGAGTACAATGACTTTTGAATGCGGAATAAGGTCTTCGGTTCCGCGGAGTGCTTCAAGAATTTCGGTACCACGGCGTTCTGGTAACATAACGTCAAGCAGCAGTAAGTCGTACTGTTTGTTACGAGCAGCGATGAGCCCATCGTTACCGTCAATCATCCAGTCGACGGTATAGCCTGCCTTTTTGAGGCTACGAACGTACATTTCGCCGATAAAACGGTCGTCTTCGACAATCAGAATTGTTTTTATAGCCACGATTTATCCCCTATACATTGTGTGATTTTTTATCCAACTGCCGTCGTTGCTAATTAAGGCTTCGTTACCATTATTACCTGCCTTAAGCTTGTCTGCAACCATCTTATACGTTGGAAGTGAAACAGTGAAGGTTGAGCCGTGGCCGTCCTCACTGCGCACGCTGATGGTTCCGCCATGTGACTCGACGATTGCCTTGCTTATATACAGGCCAATTCCTGTGCCGGCAACGGTTTCGCGCGAGCGGTGCGAGCGATAGAATTTCTGGAAGAGATTGCTCACAACGCTAGACGGCATGCCGATACCATGGTCGACAACTGATATTTCAACAGTGTCACCTTTTGACGCTGCTGTAACGTTAATGACGCCGCCTTCGTTGCTGTACTTAATGGCGTTGTCGATAAGGTTGCTAAATACCTCACCTAAACTGGCCGTGTCAGCGGCGATAGTTGGGAGGCCATCGGGAACGGCAACGCTGAGTGCGCGGTTCTGTGAACTTGCACGCAGGTCCATGTCATCGCGAATAGTGTCGTAGACGGCGGTGACGGTGGTTTCGTTAAGGTGCATGCGCAGGTGTCGTCGGTCGTAGCGTGAGGTGTTGAGGATGTTGTTGATGTAACCCGATAGGCGTGTTGCTGAGACATTAAGCCTGCGAAAGAGCTCTTTTTGATCCTCTTGAAGTACATCCGAAAGTTCGTCAGACAGGACGTCGATATAGCCGCGAATGACAGTAATAGGGCCGCGAAGTTCGTGGGCGGCAAAGGCAATGAAATCAAGCTCCTCCTCCCCTACTTCGTACAAGAGCGTGCGGTCGATGAGGGTAATAACCATTTCACTTTTTGTGCCTTTATTGTATGACGCAATGACGTCAAAGAATCGGCGATCTTCTTCGTTTGGTAATTTGCTGGGAATGCGCGGCCAGGTTTTTTCAGCATGCACAGCAGAGGCTTCGCATTCATCCCACCAGCTTTCGAGCGTGTCGTTTTCATTAAAAATGAGGTCGAGCGACTGAATGCCATCAGTGTCGACTTTTACTGGGGTCGCTTTGCTGGCGTAAATGACTTTTCGTTCTTGGTCCATAATGACAAACCCACAAATAGCTTGGTCGATGGCGGTACTCAGTAGCGCGCGGCTCTCCTCTGTTTCTTCGGGCTTTTTGGCAATTTCTCCGTTTTGAGCCGGTGTGCCTTGGCCTTCCTCGACAGGATCTTTTACATCTGACGCCAACTGATAAATAGCCTGAAGCACTGGCTTGAAACCACTTTTTTCAAACATTTTCTCGTTCGGGTTTGGCGGAGCGATGTTTGTTGGCTCGCCCGCAACGTGCACAAGTGCGGCTAGCAGGTATTTAACAGGTCGAGCAATAAAACGATAAATAATAAGCGAAGCTACAACCCCAAGAATGCTTTGGGCGACAAGTGTGGCGAGCGAACCAATTGGGTTGTCACGGAAAAAGCCGCTGGTTGTAAGGAGTGCGGCAACGGCAATAAGGATAAGAAGCTGGAGGAAGATTATTAGTATAACTGCCCCGCGTTTAAAGCGTGGCCAGAAATCTTTAACAAGTTGTGGCTTAACGTTTAGGGGTTTCATTGCCAGGTAACTCCACCGCTGCCATTTGGTACGGCCGAAATCCAGGTTTGTCCGCGTGCAAGGGCAACATCGGCGCCGTTTGTGTCGGTGAACTTAATTTGGTCGGACTTGGTGGCTTTGGTCCAGGTAACTTCTTGGACGGTACCATCTTGGAAAATAGTTGCCGAACCACTGCCGATAGCCTGGATACTTTGGCGGTAGCCGTCTTCCATAACGGTTGTTTCATCAACCTTCAAGGCGATAACGACGCGGGGGCTTATTTGGCCATCTTTCCTATCGAGGTGTAGCGCGCCACCTTCCGAACGGTCGTAGGTGTTGGTTGCTGCATTGTAGGTGTAGTGGCTGTTATACAGCTCGCTACTAATAGTCACGTCGATAGTTGTTGCGTTTGGTGTTGCGCTGGCCGTGCTATCTTTACGCGTAAAACCGGTGAATGATGAACTGGTGTAGCCTTTGGCTGCGTTGAGTGCGTCGAGCTTTTCAAAACTCGTGTAGACGTTGTGCGGAGCGTAGCGATCGGTAGCGCGCCAGTATGAGCCAGCGTTAAAGAACTGGTCGATGTCACGATAGCTGCCGTTTCGAACTTCGGCAAGGGCGGCGGCGCTTCCGCCAATGTGGGCGACACTGGCGTTAAAGGCGGCGACCCAATCGACGTAATACATGCGCACGCTGCGAACTGGACCAACGAGCTGTGGTTTCTGTTCTTGGTAGAGGGCGAGGAATCGAGTGATTCCCCCTTCGGCAATAGCCTCGAATACCACACCGCTGTTTTTAAGGCCAGATTGCGGCCGAGCGTCGGGGCTATTTTCAATCATAATACCGGTGACGGCTTGTTTGGTGGCTGCTTCGGTTTGCACCTCACCGCCTGTTAACGGTGAGTAGTAATGAATGGGTTCGGGTTTTGGCTTAGGGGTTTCCTGCTTAACAGCTACTGGTGCTGCTGGTTTTTGGTTCATAAAATAGAGTACCGCCACAGTGCTAGCGGCGATAAGAAGAACGGCAATAAGAGCCAAAACAATAGTGAGTTTTTTGTGTCGTTTGAACCATTCGAGTCGTGGCGACTGTTTTTTAGGCTTGTCTGAATTTGCGTCATCGAAGGCTAAAACAACAGAGGGTTGTTTGTTTCGTTTAAACATAAGCCTATTATAGCAGGGATATGCTATTTGGCAGTAGTTGCAATAACCGCTTCTGAAATGCGCGTTATCGTCTCGGTTTTTCCAAGCGCTACCAAGGTTTCGTTGAGGGCCGGGCTAAATGGCGCCCATGAAACAGACAGTCGAATAAGGCTAAAGAGGATGCCTGGCTTTTGGCCGGTCGTCTCGAGGAGTGTGTTAAGCGTTTCTTGCACGGCTTCTGGCTCAAATTCGCTTTCCTCCAAGGCTGTTTTTGTGGTTTCAAGGAGAGAAACGAGTTCTTCGCGTGAGAATTTTGAAAGTTGCTTGTTTTCGTCAACCATCGCCCAGTTAGCTGTGGGCCGTTCAAAGAAGTAGCTTGTTAAAACCGGAAGGTCGGCGAGCGTCTTAAGGCGGTCTTGAACAAGCGCGAGGATCTCTTTTTTATAGTAGTCGCGCGCTTTCTCGGCACTAGCTGGCCAGAAATTAGCCGCTCGTTCGTAGAGTTCATCAACACTTAGTAAGCGGATATGTTGGCCGTTGAGCCAAAGCAAACGCTGCTCGTCGAAACGAGCGGGGCTTTTTTGGACACGGTCGAGCGAGAACTTTTCAATGAGCTCATCAATAGTAAAGATTTCTTGCTCGGTGCCGTCGTTCCAGCCGAGGGTCGCCAGGAAGTTTGCCATAGCTTCGGGGAGGTAGCCCTCTTTGGCGTAATCGAGGATATCTTTGGCTCCGTCGCGTTTACTGAGTTTCTTTTTGCCATCGATTGCCATCACGTAAGGCAGCGTTGCGAGGACTGGTTTTTGCACGCCAAGCGCCTCGTAAAGGTTTAAGAATTTTGGTGTCGAACTAATGAATTCTTGGCTACGAAGCACGTGGGTAATGCCCATAATGGCATCATCGACAATGTGACAAAAGTTGTAGGTTGGGTAGCCGTCGCTTTTAATAAGGATAAAATCGTCAATTGCATCTTCAGCGGTAGAAAGCTCGCCCATAACAGCGTCCGTCCAGGTGTATGATTTTGGCTCAGATTTAAAGCGAAGCGGCTGAGTACCGTCCCAGATTGGAGGGATTTCTGGGCGGTGGGTACGGAAGAGAAAGGGACGCTTCTCGGCCTTTGCTTGCTCGCGGAAAGCCTCAAGTTCTTCGGTGGTGTAGGGGTCGGCGTACGCTCGCCCACTGTCAATAAGTTTCTGTGCCCACTCTTTATATATGGCGAGACGCTCAGATTGCTTATACGGTGCATCAGGGCCGCCAAGGTCAACACCCTCATCCCAGCTTATGCCCAGCCACTTAAGACTATCTTCAATTTGCTGAATACTCCCCTCCACTTCACGAACCTTGTCCGTGTCTTCGATGCGAAGGATAAAAGTACCCTCACTGTCGTCGGCGCGTTTAGCCTGTTGCGCTAACAACCATGCAAAAAGTGCCGTACGTACACCGCCCACATGCACGAAACCAGTAGGACTAGGAGCAAATCGAGTTCGAATAGATGTCATAATTGTCTCTTATTATAGCATCACCTCTGTCGAAGGGAAAGCGAACTGCCTCGAAACTTTCCAAGAACACCATGCGTAACCAAAAAACCTTAAGGCGTAGAGACCCTTAAGGTTTATTGCGTGAAGCCGGTTCCGAGGAAATGTTTCGAGGCAGTTCGCTTCTCTCATCGAGAGAAATTGCTATAAACTAGTAGCAATGCGGCGAATCTGATCGCCTGAGAGTGGTGCTTTGCTGTCAATCTTGTACAGGATGCCGCCATTAACCCAAACGGCAACAGATTTGAAGGTGTAAATCGTCAGACCGCGTTCTTTGGTGGTGACGTAATCGGCGCCGGCCTCTGGGGTGACGACGTTATCAAGGGCGGCTGATGAGTCCCATGAGCTGCGAGTTTGCGAAACGGTGTAATAGTTGTCGTTACTGTTTGAATGAAACTTGAGGGTTACTTCCCCATCGGTATAGGTGACTGGTTGGCTGAGTGAGTAGCCGTCGGGGGTATATTCTGGGTAGGTTGCCGAAAGGCCAGCTTGTGCTGAGGCGAGACTCACAGAAATACCAGGAAAAAGACGGTAGGCGGTCACAATGGCGGCGATAAATAGCAAAATGACGGCAATGATAATAATGATACGGCGAGTCTTCTTCTTGCTCTCAATTGTGAGCGGAGCCCACTTCTGTTGTGGTGTCGCAAGTGCCTTAGAAATTGCAGCATCCTTTACCTCTTTAGGAGTAGCGGGTTTTGCCTTAGGGGCTACTGCTTTGGGTTTTGAATGCGCAAAGGCACGCTGAACAATTGGGTGTGTCTGTGCGGGCTTGTCGGGTGTTGTTGCGGGCGCCTGGGGCTTAACAGGAACGGGAGCTGTGACGGGGTGTTTTGCAAATCGAGACACATCGGTACTTCTGGCGATATCCATTTGTTGTCCAACGACAGGGCGACGAGTGACAGGGCGGTTTGGTACGACTGGTTTTTTTGCAGCGCGGCGGTTAAGTGTTTGTGAGTGCTGAACGCTACTGTGAACACTTTCGGCGTTTTTCGCTGTTATTTTTACCACATCTGGACGAGGTGTTCCTACGGGTCGAGCAACCTTTGGTGCTGCTGACACGGGACTCACGGAAGGTTTTGGGGATAATGGTGCTATCGTCGCTTTTTGCGTTACGGGTGACGCAACAGGTGCGTCAACAGGGAGACCAGTAACGGCGTCATAGACGCGTCCGTTAACGGTAATTGTTTTGTGTGGTGCCATGTAAAAAGTTTCCTCGCAGGTTCTCGCATTTATTACAGGCGGGATTTATGAGACTGAACCCCACACCGTGTTACTCTCTATACTAGTGCCTTGAAGACGCTTATGCAAGCCCCAATTTTAACCCTTATTTAATAATAGTTTGCTATACTTTACTGAGATAGATTATGTTTAAAAAACCTACGAAAAGACAATTTATTATTCGTCGTGTTCTCCTTTCGACGATTGCGACATTCTCGGTCATTATTATTGCAACCGTGACCATATTATTTATGCTCGGGTATCGGCTTGATAGTGGAAATGGACACCTTGAACAAGGTGCATTGCTTCAGTTTGATTCGATCCCGAACGGGGGCGATGTTTTCGTTGACGGTACTAATACGGGTAATCGCACGGCGTCCAAACATACGGTCGTTGCAGGTGTCCATACGGTTAAAATGACAAAATCAGGCTACGAAGACTGGTCTCGTACGCTTGACCTTGCCGCTGGAACATTAACCTGGCTTGACTATACGCGCTTCGTTCCGACGAACCGCCCTGTTGCAACCGTCACGACATACCAATCACTTGTTGGCGTAAAAATTTCTCCCGACAGTAAATGGGCTATAGCGCAAGAACGAGCAGATTCGCCAAACTTCAGCCTTGTCGACCTTCGTTCCGAAGATGTCAAAAGTAGCACGCTTATCTTGCCTACCAGCGCATATAGCGATGCAACAACAGTAGGCGTGACCCATTCATTTAGTATTGTTTCTTGGGATAGCGGCGGCCGGTTTGTATTAGTGAAGCACCTTCACAAAGACCAAACTGAATGGATTGTCCTTGATACGCAAAATAGCTCACAGGCGGTCAATATTACCCAAGTGTTTAATACTGGCTTCAAGGATGTACAGTTTGCGGGAACGAGCGGCAAGGTTCTCTACGGCCTCACCAATGACGGAACGGTTCGTAAAATTGACCTATCGGGAGAAACACTTTCTCGAGCATTTATTACGCATGCCGATTCGTTTAGTATTTTCGATAACACAATTATTAGTTACGTAGGAATAGATCCAAGCGACGCCACCAAGCGCGTCGCTGGTGTGTATCGTGATGGTGACGAAGCGGCCCACGTGCTTCGCTCCGTAGTCTCAACGGATGTTGTTCTTAAGATTGCGACGGGTCGCTTTTATGGCAACGACTATGTCGCAATTGCCGAAGGAAACGTCGTCACTGTTTTAAAGGGAACGTATCCAAATTCAAGTAGTCAAGACACGAGTAGCCTTGCCAAGTACGCAACGTGTGAACTTACTGGAACCGCATCAGCACTTTCTATTAGCCCAAACGGTGACTATGTCTTTGCACAGTCTGGCGCGAAGTTTATGAGCTATGACATTGAGCACACGCGAAGTGCAGTTGGTACAATTGTTGTTGCCGAGGGCCAGGCCGCGTCGACGCTTCGGTGGCTCGATGATGACCTCGTTTGGAACGATGATAACGGAACGCTTATGATGCGTGACTTTACTGGAGATAACGTGTATTCAATTATGACAACTCAGCCCGGCTTTGACGCCAGCCTGAGCCAAAACGGTCGCTTCTTTTATGCTGTTGGTAAGGATGAAAAAGGGTACCACATCCAGCGCGTTAAAATGATTCTTGATTAGTAAAATAGCTATTGCTTAGCGCCGAAGAGGCGCTCAAGGAACGTTGGTGTGCTGCCTGGAATTGTCGTGCTGTCGCTACTGGACGATTGGTTACTTTTGGCTGGTGCTGCCGCGGCAGATGCAGGGTCTGGGCTCACCTGTTCGGCCGTGACGAGCAGCCTATTTTGTGACGTCCCAAGAGGCGTGCAAGTAATAAGAGTAAGAATTGGCTTATCGGTTGCATAAACGAGTTTACTTACCTCAGTTGGTTTTACGACTTCTGTTTTCGTAATGACATAGGTATAGCGCTTGCTTTGATAGTTAACGTAGACCGTATCGCCGACGGCGAGTTTATCGAGCTGAGCAAAGATAAACTTATAGTCGCCTTTATCGAACAGGTCGTTGCTACTGTGCCCTGAAAGGACGGTGTTACCTATTTCACCAGGATGACTACTGGCACCAGGGATGGCAAAGTGCGCAACGCCTTTTGCCATAGCGTCCATCTGCGACGTATAATCGTTGCCAATATCATAAATAACAGGTACATCAACGTTAATTTTTGGAATAATAAGGCGCGGGTCTGCGCCAACGGTGGCATTGCCAGTGGGGTCAATGACGATATTTTGAGGGTCAATCGCACCCGGTGATACGTAGGCGTTGACCGTTGCAATGAGCACTCGGTTGTATTGAAGAAAGACGAAAATAAGCATAACGGCCAAAGCGGCGGCAATTGGAATGAAGTGCTTGCTTCGTCGTATTTTTTTGGCACGGTGGCGGACTCTCCCGAGTAGTTTTTGGCGAAGCTCAAATAGCGCTTGGTCTTTTGATAGTTCTTCGGTGATGGTTTCAAGGTTAGTTTGGCTCTGTGGCGCTGCTATTGGTTGCTGGGCTTGTTGGTGCGCGTAAAAGGCCTCGTAGTACTTCTGATAATAGGTCTGCCACGCTGAGTGGTAAGCTTTCCACTGGTCGGCCTGCGGCTGAGGGTGCGCGTCGTGGGTGCGCTCATACGGATTAACGTCTTCTGGTGCCTGTGCCGCCTGCGCTACAGGCTTTCCGCCGTACAGCGCATCAATTTGCGAACGAATAACATTCGCCGCCGCCGACTGAGATTCTTGTGGAGTGCGAGAGCTCGGCGAGTCTCCACCCTGACTACCATTATTCGGATCCATATCTGTATTCTTACTGCATTTTATTGTACAATACTTGAAGTGTTTGAGCGAGAGCTCAAAGATACACGGGCGAGTGGCGGAATCGGTAGACGCGCTAGACTCAAAATCTGGTTCTAGCAATAGAGTGAGGGTTCAAGTCCCTCCTCGCCCACCAGCTATTATTATTCACTAGGGCTTGGCAATTCGTCGGGCTCTGTTTTTTGTTCGGGACCGTTATCTTTTAGCGCAGCCACGAGCCGTTCACCAATTTTCTCGGCAGCTCGTGAGGCGCGGTCTTTATAATTCATGTGAATTTGGAATGTTTGTGCGACTGTCTTGGCGTGGTACACTAGCCCGAACAGGCCTTCGAACTCTCTAAGCTGGGTAAACCTATTGTATCGGCTTAACGCTTCACTATTAAGGATATAATCAGCGGCGATGAGCCCCGGCACCGGGTCGCGTGAAACGGCGCCATTTGGGTGTTCTGTGACTGTAAAGTTACCGAGGTCAACAACACCATCAATAAAGGATACGAATTCTCCGTCGTATTCTGACGGATCGTGAACGCGCGTTTTTACCTGAATGCCATGTGCTTGCCACTCTTCGGTATCAAAAAGCAGAAAGTCGGATGACCTATTTAAGAACGCCTCATACTTGGACGGTGCCGGTAAGACGGTGAGATGTTCAACTTCATCGAACGGGCGCTGCTTGACCACTTCGAGGAGCGTAATGGCTGCATCAATTTCGGTAATTCTTCCCACAAATGAGCGGTCCAAGAAACCGCTTTCTGGAGACTGATCGGCCGAGATAGCATGCACGGCCTCGTGGAGTTTCTGGCGCCTTTCAACGAGATAAAGCGCCCGTACGGCAAGGCGGGCTTGAATGGCGGCAAGATGAATATAATCGAGTGGCGGATGTGCCTCAGGGTCTATAAGGTGGAGCCAACTTGGTCCCATATCCTGATTCATCGTATGGAAGTTCATACGGTTAAGGTGCCGAACAAGGGCCGGTCTATAAACAGACGCTTGTTCTGTGACTTCTGCGATATTTGCCAGAAGATGTCGCGTTGTATCGCCGGTGTAAAGGCCGATATTATGTTTCGTGTCGACATTGTCAATCTTTTCACCAGTGAGGTAATCGTCAACGACATGCGAGAAGAAATGCGACCATCGGATTGAAGGGTCGATAAGCGCGTCCCTGGCATACCTCCACTCCTTACCTGACAGGGATGCAAAATCACTTGGGTTGCGCTCAAACCCCTTTGCAAATCGGTCAGCATCCATACAATGCTACTTATATCAGGTTTTCGACTACTTGGCAATAACAGCGGTGGAAACGGCCTCGACCGGCTTAGTAGGGCTCCATAGCCAATAGGCAGCAGCTTTCGTTGCGACGTTACCTCGCCAGATAGCCATTGGGTTATCCCACGGGGTTGTGACAACGTCCCCATCATGCGCAACAATAAACGTATCGCGGTGCAGCACTGCGATACTAACCGGATAGGTTACGGTAAATTTATGGAGTGCTTCAACCAGGTTTGTGAGCTGCATGCTGAATGTGAGTACTTTTGGGTAGTAGACAGACTGGAATAGCTTTTGTAGTTGCGCAAACGAGACAATAAGCAGTGTTTTTGGACGGTCCACGAGCAGGGTTGAGCTGTTTTTTACAAGGTCAACGGCGTCGCGGGTAATAATTAATAGGCCAGTGTAATTTTGCACGAACTGCTCGTACAGAATTGCCGTTTCGCTACTTCGTCCAGCGTCGCCAATAAGGAGTACGCCATCTGCCCAGGCGCTGAGTGCGGCCAGTTCGGGTGCGGCATCCTTTGAAAGGCTCCCCGATGGGTTCGTTGGCGCGAAAAGTGCATCGGTCATAACTGAAGGAATGGTTTTTTTAAGCACATCGGGAAGAAGTACGCGAAGTGAGCCGACGCCAGTCGTTTGTGCAACGGAGTAAGCTTCGGCGACGCCCGCAAATCCAAGGCGGTTGCCGCCAATAATACCGAGTTTTCCGGCATTGGCTCGCAGTTCTGGTTTGCTCCACTCAACGTCGGGAAAAAGCGCCGTGTTGAGAGATTGTTTTTTCCAGTACGGGTAAAGGTCCATATTATAGGTCGATTTCGATACTCACCGGACAGTGGTCTGAGCCTAGTACGTCGGGGTGGATGGCGGGATTCTTAATTTTATCTGCAACTGCTTCGCTTGCAAGCCAATAATCAATCCGCCAACCAATATTTCGAGCGCGGGCGTTTGCCCAGTGGGTCCACCAGGTGTAGGCGTCAGTTTTGTCGGGGTTGGCAGCACGGAAGGTATCCACGAAGCCAGCTGCTTCAAAAGCGTCAAAGCCAGATCGCTCTTCATTGGTAAAGCCGTGTTTACCGACATTTGGCTGGGGGTTAGCGAGGTCAATTTCACCGTGGGCAACGTTAAGGTCACCGCAAAATACTACCGGTTTGGTTTTCTCAAGTTCTTGCAGGTGCTCCAAAAAGGCTGGGTCCCACTGTTTGTGGCGAAGTTCAAGGCGGCTTAAATCACCTTTTGAATTTGGGGTGTAGACAGTCACCACCCAAAATTTATCGAATTCAGCCGAAATAACTCGCCCTTCTTTGGCTGGGTCGCCGTAGCTATCGCCTGCAAGGCCATATTTTCGGGCAAGTTCGTCGGTAAAGCCATTAATTACTCGTAATGGTTCTTTTTTACTGAAGATTGCCGTGCCGCTATAACCGGCTTTTTCAGCGCTATTCCAGTATTCGTGATAATCAGGGAGGTTAATTTCAGCTTGACCCTGTTTCGCCTTGGTTTCCTGGAGGCATAAGATGTCAGGCTGGTGCTCGGCTATAAACGTTTGGAAAGTGCCCTTTTTAATAACGGCACGAATTCCATTTACATTCCACGAGTACAATTTCATATACCTATAATACCATTTTACAGTTTGACGCGGGCGTCGCGCTCTTGGTCGCGTTTCTTAATTGCTTGGCGTTTGTCGTAATTCTTTTTACCCTTACCAAGCGCGATAACGAGTTTAATATAACGTCCTTTTGTCAGTAGGCGAAGTGGCACAATCGACAGGCCATCTTGCTTGCGTTCGGCGAGTTCATCAATTTGCTTTCGGCTGGCGAGGAGTTTTCGCGCCGTTGTATCGACGGTGCTTTCGTTAGTACCCCTGGTATTAAGCTGCAGGCTGAAGCTAGCATTGTTAAGCCAGAGTTCATTATTTCGGATAGTGACGAATGAGCCTTTGAGCTGCACTCGGCCGTCACGGGCGGCGCGAGTTTCGCGGCCATTGAGGACAATACCCGTGGTGAGCTCATCGGCGAGCGCGTAATCAAAAGAAGCTCGTCGGTTGACGATTGCACCTTGTGTGGTTTTTTTCTTCTTTTGAGCCATGACACCTATTGTAACAGATGCCAAACAAAAAACTCCCATGCCCACCTAGGCCTTCACGGCTGAACAGGCGGCGCTTTCTTTGCGCTATTTTTTTGTAAGATTTTTGGCGGTTTCAAAAAGTGTTTGAGCAGATGTTGTCCATGAGAAGGTTTGGCTTTGTACGAGGCCTTTGGCGGAAAGGTCCTGATAGATTTCAAGCTGAGAAGCCTTTTTAACTTGCTTGGCAAAATCAGCCGCATCGGTTGGATTGAAATATAACGCCCCATTCCCTGCTACTTCATGAAAAATGGGCATATTGGTAATGACCGCCGGCACGCCAAGTGCCATAGCATCGGCAACAGGAATGCCATAGCCTTCATCGAGGCTTGCGCTTACTAACAGCGCGTGGTCCGCAAGCAGTTGTGCATATGTTTCGTCGGACACTCCGTTATGAAAGATAATACTTACTTTTCTTGGTGCCATTTTCTCGTACTGCACTTTGCGTTCGGGGCGAATACGGCTGAGTAGATGGAGTGTATAGCCAGGCAGGAACTCAAGCCCCTTAATGAGGGTTTCAACATTTTTATATTCCATAAATGAGCCCATGTATATGAGGTTCGTAGGCGGCTCGGACATGGAAATTGCCTCGTGGAGATAGCTACGCAACTGTTGCGGCGCATTGGTAGTGACAATAACGGGGCGTTTTGTAAGCCGAGCGTTGAGAATATCTTGTTTGCTTGTTCGGCTGACGGTCGCAACGACATCGGCCCCATTTAAGGCACACCGTTGCGGAATATATGTCGCATGATAAAGCCGCCACCCAAGACGAACGAGCCAGTTGAACTGACGAGGCGGTGTGCGGTGGCGATAATAAATTAAGTCATGCAACGTCAAGATGAGTTTATATTTGCGCCCAAACGACCCCATCGTTTGCATTGGTGAAAACACCACATCGGGCCTGTAACGGTTAAGAACAAACGGTGTAAACGGCTCTTTTACAGAGGTAGGATTGTGAATTTTAATCCACTGCGCATTTTTTGGAAGCCATTCGAGCTGTGCGGTGTCATGAATTAAAAATGTCACCTCAGTGAGCTTCGCCAGCGCTGCCCCAAGCTCAATAGAATAGCGGCTAATACCCGTCTGCGTCGTCGTTTCAATATACCGCGCGTCAAAAAAGAGTTTCATTTGAGATTATTCTACCACGTTGCGGCCACACCCCCTGCGGCCAATGTGCTATAATAATCCTCAACTATGAAAATCCTCATTGCGTCGGATTTACACTACCCGACTATCAACGGTGTTGCCACATTTAGCCGTAACTTGGCGCGCGGCCTTGCTGCTCGCGGCCATGAAGTGTTAGTTATTGCGCCAAGTCAAACTGGTAAGAGGTGCAAAGAAGTCGATGGTAACTATGTTATCGTTCGTACCGACTCGGTCCCCTTCCCTTTTTACCAGAATTTTAGAATTTCACTTAACCCAGACCGTGAAGTGAAAAAAATCATCAGTGATTTCGATCCAGATGTTATTCACATTCAAATGTTGCTTGGTATCGGCCGTGCAACGATGCGATATGGCAATAAATTTGGCATTCCTATCGTCAGTACTAATCATGCTATGCCAGAGAACCTCATGGATAACCTACGCCTTTTGGCGCCTGTCTCACGCCCGATTAACTACATGTTGAAGTCGTACGGTGCGCGTTTTCACTCAAAGGCCGATCTTATTACCATGCCAACACAGTCTGCGATTGATATGTTTGGGATTGCCGAAAAAATTACAACGCCAATGACCGCTGTTTCCAACGGCATCGACCTGTCGCACTTTACGCAGGGCCAGGCGCCAGCCGAGTTATATGAACGGTTCCAGATTCCAACCAACCAACCTGTTATAAGCTACATCGGCCGCCTCGACGCGGAAAAGCACCTGCCCGTATTGATGCGTGCGTTTATTCGAGTAAAATCGGTGATGCCTCACGTACACCTTCTTATTGTTGGTGACGGCACCGACCGAACGAACCTTGAAAACCTGTCCCACGAGCTTGGTGTTGCCCGCGACGTGACGTTAACGGGTCGAGTGAGTGACGAAGACCTCGTGGCGCTTCACAAGGTTGGTACTGTGTATGTGATGACATCACCCGCTGAGTTGCAAAGCATCGCGACGCTTGAAGCGATGGCCAGCGGACAACCGATTGTCGCCGTGAACGCTGGTGCGCTTGGTGAGCTTTGCCAAAATGGCCGTAACGGCTTCTTAACTGATCAAGATGATGACGAGGCAATTGCCGAGGGCATTCTCACTATCTTGCAAGACCCAGCGCTTCGTGAAAAAATGAGCCAAGAAAGCCTTACTATTGCAAGGACACACGACCTTCAGGCAACGCTTGCTCGTTTTGAGCAAATCTACACCGATTTAATAAAGGCCTGAATGTGCTTTGCGACTTGATCAGGTGTCTCATAATGCGTGAGGTGGCCAACGTCGTTAATAACTTTTAGTCGTGCGTGTGGGAACTTTTTAACAAGGGCATATTGCGCACTCAGCGGCGTGATGTCGTCGAGAGACCCAGCGATAAGAAGTGTGCGAACAGGAATCTCTTGGGCAAATTCGCTGACATTATGACTGACCGACGTGGTGAAGCTCTCTAGTACGGATTGTGCGCTATGGAAACGGCTAAAATAACGGTCGTGCTGGTGGTGAACGTATGTTCGCAGGCCTTTATCGTTGGTTTTCACCATTGCGACACTCATCGCTCGTACGACAAGCCGTGAAGAAAGCCATCTCTTGGCGGGCTTTTCGGGCAATTTTGCGCCAATTCTATAGTATGAAACTGCCAATCTCGTTATGAGCTTTTTAGGGCCTTCAAGGGCTGGCATACCAATGGGGTTAACGAGAATTAATTTCTGAATTGTCTCGGGATATTTTTTTGCATATGCTGCGCAAATAATACTACCAAAAGAGTGTCCCAAGAGAAGTGGCGGACGCGACGGGCTATGTTTTTGAATATACGAATGAAGCCACTCAACATAACTATCAAGGTCGTATGATTTTAGCTTAGGCCCACGACCAAAGCCTGGCAGGTCGGGAATGATAATAGAGACGCCTTTAAGTTGTTTCGCAATTAAAAGCAAGCCGTGGTGCGTGCCACGAAACCCATGAATCATAATCATGGTTGGTTTTTCGGAAGTTGTACTCATTCCTCTTATTATACGATACGGCGCAAGTGCGACTTAGGCTGCCGCTGGCGTGAGGCCGTGAGCCTTCATTGACTCTTGTAGTTTTGGACGGTCGAAGCCAAGAATAATATCACCTGCAATATCGGTAACAGGGACGCCGCGGAAATCACCATTCAACTTTTGCATTAATTCGTCGTTTGCCTCTTTGTCGGCTTCGATGTCTTTTGCAATGTATGGAATACCGAGACGGTCAAGCCATTGCATTTCTGTATGGCAAAAGGCGCACCAGCTTGTTCGATAGATAGTAATTTTTGGTGTTGCTGAGTTATGTTCGTCTGCACTCATCGTTATTCCCTTGCTATTAGTTTCACTATACATTATACAGTAATCATGGTACCGTGCCAATAATGTCTACCCTCCATGATACCGCTTGTGCTACAATAAACGCTAGAATATTGGTGGAATAACATATGCAGAATAAACGCGTTTACAGAGGAGGCTTTGCCTTACCGACAGTACTCATAACATCTGTTGTCATGTTAACTATTTTAGCTGTCTCCGTTACATCGGTCGCGGCAATTCGAACAGGCCTTAAAACGCAGTATTATGAGCAGCTCGCAAAAGAGGCGGGTGAAGCGGGGGTTGCCTACGCAAGGGCCTGCCTTTCGAAAAATGGTAATGTTCCTCTTTGGACGAATAGTAAGCCGCTCAAACCAAGCACAGACTGCTCGGGCACGGCAATTGTCGGTTTAAACTGCCCCGGCGATGCGGGGTGCTCAGTGGTAGTAAACGATACCGTGCGAAGCTCCTTTAGCGTTCCCGCCCCAACAGTGAACACTCAGGGAAAGGCTGTTACGATTCCGAACAGTGGGTATGTTGATTTAATTCGTGGTTCTAACGGCCAGGTGTGGCGCACCTATAACCAACCAGCGGTGCAAGCGGCGGTTGTTCCCGACCTCTGCTCGGGCTCGGCAACGGCTGGTCTTGGTTGGTCTAATGCGGCTGCCTCTTCTGGTGCAAATATATCAACTATTGCTGAAGTACCGTCAGCGATAACAATTAGCCTCTCAGATGCGACTTTACCGGCTGGCCAAATATACTTCCGCAAAGATTTCACGGTCAGCACAGCCGATACCTATAAGGTCTCGGCGCTGACTAATAGCTCTAAGGATAAAGTTGAAATCTACATTGACGGCACTAATATTACGACGTCTCAGGGTACGCTGAGTAGTTCCTCGACGGCGCTCTCTGCCGGCTGCCATACAATCACCGCTCGTTTGACAAATAAAACAATCGTTCCAGCGTATTCGCAGTTTACGGCTGCTGTTAACGTTTCTGGCGGCGCGACACCCGTCGTGAGTACCGACACATCGTGGCGCGTTAGCAGTGGTTCTGCTACGAGCTTTTCAACAAGTGATTTTTATGCAGATACTGACGTTTGGAAACCCGTTACTACCTACGGCAGCCCACTTGCTCAGGTGTCAAATGCCTCATGGTCTGGGGGTGGCGATGCGTTTACCGCAATGATTGCGCCAAGTGGAAATGGATGTCCGACTGCATGCCCTTTTGCCAGCACTGCCTATTTGCGCGATAGCAAAGACTTTTATCTCGCCGCAGACACGTACGTAACGGCGTCTCTCTTATGCGACGATTTCTGCAAATTGTATATCGACGGACAGCCGGTACTTGAAACAACATGGAGTGACATTGCACGGCAATCGTTTACTCTTACGAAGGGGTATCACCACGCCGGTATTCAGCTTTATAACGGCGCGGCCGCCGCAAACGCGTCGGGTGCTGGCATGAGTATTGTTACCGGTGGCGGCGGAACCGTGTATTCTCGTACCGATACATCATGGATTGCTACAACAAACTGGCAATCTGGGGCTGGCACTAACGTTATAGCATACGAATCCACCTTTAACCCAAGCCCTAAGGAAATTATTGACCCAGTCGCGGCTGATATACTTGTTGTTGCTGGCGGCGGAGCTGGTGGTGGCAATGGCGGCGGCGGTGGTGGCGGCGGCGGGGTTCGCTATATTCAAGGGCTCCCGCTTGAAGTGAAAACTTATACCGTGACGGTTGGTGCCGCTGGTACTGCCTATGCATCGAATACAACTGTCGGTGGTTCGGGCGGAGCAAGCATTTTTGGAAGCTATACGTCGGTTGGTGGTGGTGGTGGTGCCTCGCGCGACGGGGGTGCTGCGGCGACGTCTGGTGGTTCTGGCGGCGGCGGCGCCGGCGCTACTGTGGCTGCGCGTAACCCAGGTGCCGCAGGCATGTCAGGTCAGGGAAACGCGGGGGGTAGTGGCGTCGCGGCCGATGCTGGTGCAAATGCAACCGGTGGCGGTGGTGGCGGCGCTGGGTCGATGGGGGCCAATGGCGTTGCAGCTGGCTCAGCTGGCGCTGGCGGCGCTGGAATTATCTACTATATTGATGGTACTCGTCTTGCTGTTGGCGGTGGCGGCGGCGCTGGTGTGACCGCTAACGGTATAGTCGGTATAGCGACGGATAACGGAGGCGTGGGTGCACTCGTGGGCGGTAATGCTGGTGGCGGTACTACTAACACTGGTGGTGGTGGTGGCGGCGGCGGCGGCGCTGGTGGTGGTGGCTCAGGCGTGGTCATTATTCGCATTAAAACTGGATCTGCGACCGTTGCACCCGGGGCTTATACAACATCGACGGTAACAATTAGAGGCGTCTCTTATACAGTTTATAAGTTCACGAGCAGTGGCAGCTTTGTTATTACTGCGCTTAATCCATCATAGGGTCGTGTTCGGTCTGGAGATACTGTCACTATTTTGGTATGATAGAGAAGTTATGACGGAGTCGCCTCGACCGCAACCGAACCCAGGCCGGACGACCAAGTCGCAGTCAAGTTTATCTGGGCCAATGCTCATGTTAATCACTGCGCTTGATACTACCTGGAGGGCCTTCATTCCCCCTATCGCGGGAACATTTCTTGGTATCTGGCTCGACCACCTGCTGCATATCACCCCAACCGCTACGATTATTTGTTTAATACTTGGAGCTGTTTTGAGTCTGTTTCTTATTGTGAAGCAACTTCTTGACATCCAGAGGCCACAAAAGTGAATTATCCGTTTTTTGCAGCAATCGATTTTCATGTTTCAATCTCATCGGACACACTGTTTGAAGTGGGTGGTTTTCCTATCACCAACGCACTACTTACTGGCACGCTAGGGCTTGTTTTGCTCGTATTGATGTTTTGGTACGTTGCGGGACGAATTAAGCGTGGCAAATACAACCGTTTTGTCGGCTTGGTTCAGTGGGTATTCGAAGGCCTTTTGACGCAAATTGACAATGTTATCCCCGATAAAAAACTAGCCCGTCGCATTACCCCCCTTGCGGTAACGATATTTTTCTTTGTTCTTATTAACTACTGGCTCAGCGTCATACCTGGGCTTGATTCGATTAAATGGAACGGTGCGCCGGTGCTACGTAGCTTAACTGCCGACCTTAACTTTACGGTTGGCCTCGCAATTATTACTATCGTCACCACTCAGGTGTATGCCGTTAAATATCTTGGTGTGTTTGGAAACGCAGGCAAGTATTTACGCAACCCATTCAAGGATCCGACCGGTTCTTTTGAGGGGGTTTTAGAGCTTATTGGAGAGTTCTCGCGCGGTATCGCCCTAGCACTTCGTCTATTCGGCAACGCGTTTGCTGGTGAAGTGCTCCTTGTTATTATCGCGGTGCTCACAAGCTACTTTGCGTCAATCATCCTGCCGTTCTTTATGGCCTTCGAGCTATTTATCGGCTTCATTCAGGCCTACGTTTTCTTCATCCTCACGCTCATCTTTACCTCACTTGCGGTGGCGCACGAAAGCCACAGCTCCGACGCTCACTCCCCTTCTGATGCCCCTACTGAAAAGGCGCTGGCTAAGGGGTGAGATTGTTCACCGTGATATAATCGAAAGTAATAAATAAGGAGTATAACAACATGGATGCAATGGCATTTGGACTAACCTACGGCTTGCCCGCAATTGGTGCGGCGCTCGCAATTGGCTTTATTGGCTCGGCCGCATTAAATGCGTTTGGACGTAACCCAGAAAAACTCAGTGATATTCGTACCCTCATGATTACCGCTATCGTCTTTGCCGACTCATTGGCAATTATCGGCATCATCGTGGCAATTATTGCGAAGTTCTTGTAGGGGCTTGGTTCGTGAATTTTCTATCAACCTTCGCTGAAACTGCAAAACCCCAAGGCGATATTATGTCTGCCCTTGGTATTGATTGGCGTTTGCTTCTTTTGCAAATTGTCGCCTTCCTGATTTTGGTATGGTTGCTTGGAAAGTATGTCTACCCATGGCTTATGAAGTCAGTTGACGAACGTCAGAAGAATATTGAAGAAGCTGCCAAAGCTGCTAAAAAGGCGCACGAGTCGGCTATTGAAACACAAACCGAAACAGCCGCATTACTAGCCCAGGCTCGCAAAGAAGCCGCCGATATCGTCCAGACAGCCAAGCTTCAATCGGCTGAATTAGCATCAACCAGTGAAGGTAGGGCGCGCTCAGCGGCTGAAAAAATTGTTGCTGACGGAAAAGCGCAAATTGAAAAAGATATCGACAAAGCTCGTCGCGAACTCCACGACGAGACGCTACAGCTGATTGGGCTTGCGACTGAAAAAGTGATTGGCAAAACCTTCAATGCATCGGCCGACGAAACACTTATTGCCGACGCGCTCGATGAGGTTCGCTAGCCCATGGCACGAAAGCTCTCACGTCGTGATTTGGCCCAGTATGTTGCCCGCCAGTTAACTGACGGTGCGTCGCAGAAGAAAATAACACTGCAACTTGCCGCCTATCTTATTGAAAATCGCCGTACGAACGAACTGAGCATTATCATTCGTGACATCGCCGCCTCGCTTGCCGATATTGGTCACCTATCGGGTACGATAACGTCCGCGCATGAGTTGAGCACTTCAACAAAAAAAGCAGTCGAAGCGTATACCAAGGAAAAAACCGAGGCATCGCACGTTTCACTTGATACCATTGTTGATAAATCGGTGCTTGGTGGTATTAAACTTGAGCTACCAGGACGCGAACTCGATACGACAATTACGCGCCAACTGACACTACTAAAGACGCGATACAAGAAAGCCTAACCACAGAACGAGAAGGAATTATTATGAGCGAACTATCAATTACAGAACTATCAAAAGACCTACGAACCGCGATTGAAAGCCTAGAGACGAACGGTGATCTTGATGAGGTCGGTGTTGTCCTTCGCGTTGGCGACGGCGTCGCTTGGATTCACGGGCTTCGAAGCGCGGGCTATAGCGAGGTATTGCAAATTGAAACGAAGAATGGCATTACCGAAGCCTTTGCGCTGAACTTGCTTGAAGATGAAATTGGTGCCGTGCTTCTTGGTGATGACTCTGAGGTGAAGGCTGGTCAAACGGTCCGCCTTAAGGGAACGGTGCTTTCCGTGCCTGTCGGGCCTGAACTGCTCGGCCGTGTGGTTGACCCGCTTGGTCGCCCACTTGATGGCGGCCCTGCTATTGAAACCAAAGCGCAAGGTATTGTGGAACGAGCTGCGCCTGGCGTGATGGACCGTAAGTCTGTTCATGAACCACTCATGACCGGTATCGTATCGATTGATGCGATGTTCCCTATTGGACGTGGCCAGCGTGAACTTATTATTGGTGACCGCCAAGTTGGTAAAACGGCAATCGTTATTGATACGATGATCAACCAAGCTAAACAAAAAACAGGCGTCATTAACGTCTATGTTGCGATTGGGCAAAAACTTTCAAAAATCGCTCGTCTGATTGAGCGCTTGAAACAAGAAGGTGTTATGGAACAAACAATCATTGTTGCAACTGGCCCCTCAGACCCAGCATCGCTTTTGTACCTTGCACCGTATGCCGCAACGGCTATGGGTGAATACTTCCGCGACAATTCACAACACGCCTTGATGATTTACGACGACCTGACAAAGCACGCCGTTGCCTATCGCCAGATGTCTCTACTACTTCGTCGCCCACCAGGACGTGAAGCTTATCCAGGTGACGTGTTCTACCTTCACTCTCGCCTTCTTGAACGTTCGGCTAAATTATCTGATGCCCTTGGCGGTGGTTCGCTTACAGCACTGCCTATTATTGAAACGCAGGCTGGCGATATTTCTGCTTATATTCCAACCAACGTCATTTCAATTACCGACGGACAAATTTTCCTCGAAACGGACCTTTTCTACCAAGGTATCCGACCAGCAATTTCAGCTGGCTTGTCGGTTTCTCGTGTGGGTGGTACGGCGCAAACTCCAGCCGTGAAATCAGTTAGTAGCCACCTGAAGCTTGGGCTTTCGCAGTTCCGTGAACTCGCTAGCTTTACCCAGTTCGGCAGCGACCTTGACGATGCCACGAAAAAACAAATTGAACGTGGCCAACGCTTGACTGAACTTTTGAAGCAACACCAATACCAGCCGCTCAGTATTTGGCAGCAAGTGGTGAGTATTTTGTGTGTTACCGCTGGTCACTTCGATAACGTGCCTGTGGCAAAAATTAAAGACGTACAGCTCGCCGTTCTGACCCGCATATGGGCCGACCACCAAAAAGAGATGACGACGCTTGATAGCGGTGCAAAACCAACCGACGAAACCTTAAAGCTTATTGAAACTGTTGCCGACAGTGTCGCTAAGGGGTTCAATGGCTAATACCCAAGCATTAAAAGGCCGTATTCGCTCGGTGGGAAAAACCAAGCAGATTACAAGTGCTATGGAGCTCGTGGCGGCAAGTCGCATGCGACGCGCGCAAGATGCCACCAAGGCATCGGCACCGTACACAGCTGCTGCTCGTGATTTGCTTGCGGCACTTGCGACGCACATTGCAGTGCGCGAACATGCTTTGTTTGCGGTTCGTCCCGTGAGGGCGCGCTTGTTGATCGTTATTGCCTCTGACAGCGGTTTGGCCGGAGCATACAACAATAACCTGACTCGTCTTTATGCAAACGAGCTCATTAAAGACGATAAAGAAGGCGTGAAAAACGAAACTATTACCGTTGGGCGCAAGGCGGCTCAGTTTGTGGCTCGTTTGAAAGATACGAAAGTACTGGGCTCGTACCAAGCAATTCCCGATCGTCCCGATGGTAATGAGCTCCACGCTATTCTTGGTACCGCTCAGGAACTATTTACTTCTGGCGAAGTTGATGCCGTTGACGTTATTTATACCGAATATATAAATACGCTCAAACAGGTCGCGAAAGTACAACGCGTTCTTCCTGCTGGTGCAGAAATGGGCGGCGAGGCGGATAGGATGTTGAAAGACGCTTTATACGAGCCAAGCACTGAAGAGGTGTTAGACGGTGTCGCCTATCGCTTGGTTGGCGCTCAGTTGTTCCAGGCGTTGCTTGATGCTCGCGCCAGTGAATATAGTATGCGCATGATGGCGATGAAAAATGCCACCGATAACGCCTCTGACCTCATTGATGATTTAACACTTGAAATGAACAAAGCCCGGCAGGCAGCGATTACCCAAGAGCTGTCCGAAATTAGTGGTGGCGTCGAGGCTTTAAATGGATAACCGAAATACTGAAGGAGATAAAAAATGAGTAACACTACAGGAACAATTACCCAAATCGTCGGCGTGGTCATTGATGCCGAGTTTGACGGTGACATCCCCGCAATTAACGACGCTCTCACTGTTCAGCAGGACAATAAAACCGTAACGCTTGAAGTTGCACAGCACCTTGATGAACGTACGGTTCGTGCTATTGCTCTTTCGAGTACAGACGGCCTCAGGCGTGGTCAGGAAGTAATTGCAACTGGCGCGCCAATTAGCGTGCCCGTGGGCGAAGAAACGCAAGGGCGCATGTTCAACGTCACTGGAGACGCCATTGACGGCATGCCCGCGCCAACAGGGAGGAGGCTGCCAATTCACCATGCTGCTCCAACCCTTGAAGAGCAATCAAGCAAATCTGAAATTCTTGAAACCGGCCTTAAGGTTGTCGACTTAATTGCGCCAATTATTAAGGGTGGCAAGGCTGGCCTGTTTGCTGGCGCCGGTGTTGGTAAGACGGTGCTTATTACCGAGCTCATTAACAACATCGCCAAGTTCCACAGTGGAAACTCAGTGTTCGCTGGTGTTGGCGAGCGTACCCGTGAGGGTAACGACCTTTACTACGAGATGCAAGAAGCTGGTGTGCTTGATAAAACCTCGCTTGTCTTCGGACAAATGAACGAGCCACCTGGAGCTCGCCTTCGCGTGGCGCTTTCTGGCCTGACTATTGCTGAAGCCTTTCGTGACGACGGTAAAGACGTACTGCTCTTTATTGACAATATCTTTCGCTTTACTCAAGCTGGCGCGGAAGTGTCCGCCCTTTTGGGTCGCCTTCCTTCAGCCGTGGGCTACCAACCAAACCTTCAGGAAGAAATGGGTGGCTTGCAAGAACGTATTACCTCAACGAAAAAGGGCTCCATTACGTCTGTACAGGCCGTCTACGTGCCCGCCGATGACCTGACCGACCCAGCGCCCGCAACGACCTTCGCCCACCTCGACGCGACCATTGTGATGAGCCGCGCGCTGACCGAAATTGGTATCTACCCCGCCGTCGATGTATTAGCTTCAACCTCAACCAGCCTTGACCCAGAAATTGTTGGCGATGAACATTACCGTGTGGCCCGTGAAGTGCAACGTGTTCTGCAGGAATACAAAGAGCTCCAAGATATTATTGCCATTCTTGGTATGGAAGAGCTTTCCGATTCGCAGAAGCAAACGGTTAACCGTGCGCGCCGCGTGCAGCGGTACCTTTCACAGGCGTTCTTCGTTGCCGAAAAGTACACCGGTAACCCGGGCGTCTATGTGAAGCTTGAAGATACCATTCGTGACTTCGGGGATATTTTAGCTGGTAAGTATGACGATAAACCAGAAGAATGGTTCTATATGGTGAACGGTACGCTGTTTGATAAAGCCCAAAAGGACAGCAAGTAGCCATGCATTTGCAGCTTGTCACACTCCATGGTGTTAGTATCGATACTGATATTTATGAGATGATTGCGCCAACCGCAAGTGGTGATATTGCTGTGTTTCCTGGCCACGAACCACTTGTTACCATTGCAGCGCCTGGCGCGTTGGCGGTTCGCTACAACAAAAAGGACAACGATAACGACCTCGACTACTTTGCGATTAGTGGTGGTGTTATTGAAATTAACCAAACCGACATTCGCGTGCTGGTTGACGAGGCTGACTATGGTGATGACATTGTTGAAGCAGAATCAAAGGCTGCCTTGGAACGTGCTCTGAAAATGCGCGATGAAGCGAAGAACCGTGTTGATCTTGAAAAGGCTCATCAGCTCATTGATCGCCACCTCGTTCGTCTCCGCGTTGCCGAGCTCCACAACCGTCGTCGACACCACTAAAGCGTCGCGAGTAATTCACGCACTTCGCGAGTGCTTTTTGTGTGCATTAATTTTTCGCGTAGTTCAGCGGCACCCGGTATTTCACGGATGTATATTTTAAAGAAACGCTTCAGTGGGTCGAATGGTCGTGGCTCAAGCTCGTCATTGTACGTATCAAATAAATCAAGGTGGTAATGAAGCAGACTGATGATTTCCTCGCGGGTTGGCTGATAGCCTGCGGTAAACGCGTAAGGGTTTGTGAATACGCCGCGACCAATCATAATACCGTCGATGCCGTACTGTTCGACAAGGGCGAGACCCTGCTCACGGTCGCGAATGTCACCGTTTATCGTGAGAAGCGTGTGTGGGGCGATTTCGTCACGCAACTTTTTAATTTCAGGAATGAGTTCGAAGTGAGCTTCCACTTTGCTCATTTCCTTGCGCGTCCGAAGATGAATTGTCAGGTTGGCAATGTCTTGCTTAAGAATGTTCGTGAGCCACTCGTGCCACTCATCGATGTTCACATCGCCAAGCCGCGTTTTCACGCTGACCGGCAAGCCGCTTTCTTTTGCAGCCGCAATTAACTCAGCGGCAAGCTCCGGGGTTCGAATAAGGGCGCTGCCGGCACCGTTTTTAACCACCGACTTATCGGGACAGCCCATGTTAATATCGATGCCTTTAAAGCCTAATTCTTTTAGCCCTACGGCCATTTCGCGGAAGTTCTCGGGCTTTGAGCCCCAAATTTGCGCTACCATTGGCTGCTCGTCTTCGGTGAAAGCCAGGCGTCCGCGCGTGCTGTGCGCACCTTTGGGGCTACAAAAAGAAGCAGCATTGGTAAACTCGGTGAAGAAGACATCGGGTCGGCCAGCTTTAGCAACGACATGACGGAATACAACATCTGTTACCGCCTCCATAGGCGCAAGGATGAAGAAAGGTTTTGGTAGGTCGTTCCAAAAACTGCTCATTTCATTATTATCTCACAATAAAAATCACTCAACACGTATAGCAAATGACCAGACGCCATTATAGCGTACGTTTGTGATACCTGTTGAGTGGACAGAGATAGTGCAAGGTTCTGTTTTTCGCCGTAATGAGGGCGCCACTCGGTAGGAGAACTCCTACTTGATCTTGAAGTAGCTCGCCGGCTTGGGCTTCTGCCCGTTCGCCGTCATGTTGTCGACGTAAGCGGTGTACGCCCGGAGAGCTGCGCCGGCATCGCCGTTCTTGATCGCGTCGAAGATCGCCTGCTCCTGGTTGCTCGCCATAATTTCACCTCCTTGAGGTAGTCGTGGTCGAGTGCACCATGTTTGGGGCGAGAGACCCCCGTCCGGCACGCCGATGTGGGGGGGTTGACACCCCACCGTGGGGGTTTGACACCCCACAGGATGCCAAGCGAGGGCCTCTCTAGAGGGGACGTCATTGTCCCGGACGTGGACGGCCGAACAAACCGTCCTTTATTCCCGCATCTTACGCTTCCCCTCGAAGACGCGGGAAGATTGGTCGGGTCCGCCAGAGCGGTGGTCGCAGGGGGATGCCCTGGCGAACCCGATGGTGTCGTGATTACGTCGCCTTCTGGGGGGGTGAAGATGACTGTCACGCACCTCTTTTGCACTATCTCTGTCTAGGTACTAACTAGCCAGAGAACTGTGGCATGCTGGCATCTTTTCCGCATCTGTTCTCGCCTGAGAACAAAGAAAAGGGGTCGGCACGCCACGGCTCTATCCGCCTAGTAGTATTATTATAGCATGTTTTATACTATTCCGTCAATAAGGTCTTGCTCGAACGCAAGCACACCCTTAAGGTCGGGGCTATAGGTGCTGGTATCTGGCAAGTTAAGCGTAATGATATGCTTCCAGACGGCTTCAATGAGCTGTTTTGTGTGTTCAATATCCTGTGCCGTGAGGTCGAGTGTCAGCAGAATGCTTTCCCCGGCTTTTGTCGGCTCAATAAATGCCAACTGGCCGTCGGTAACGGTGAAATTATGATACTCTGATGAATTCTCTACTAAGATTTTATAGAAAATTAATTGTTGGCGGTATTTGTGGAGCTTCAGCTTAGTGTGATCATCTCCCTTATCCCAGCTCTGTGACGGGTGCCCTGTTTTGTAATCAGTGACGCAGATTGTTTTGTCTTCAGTATTGATATCAATCATGTCCAGCGAGCCCGTAATACACGCTTGGTCGATACGTACGTCTTGGTAGTTAAAACCAACTTCGGCCTTTTGAGAACGCTCAATAGGAAGAATGCCAGAATTAAGGAAGGTTGGAAGATGCTCACTCCCCTGCTGTAGGTAATGTTGGAAGTCTTTCACGTCAAGCCGTTCTTTTGCGAGAGCTAACTCGAAATCATGCAGCGAGTCTTCGAGTGGCTTAAACTCACCTGTCGCTGCCATGTGCAGATGAATTTGCTGCATGGTCCAGTGGACGGCGGTTCCGTATGATGCTGGGGCCGGTTTCGTTTTTGGGAAGTGCAACAGATTATTCAAAAGGAAGTGTTGCGGACCACCGCGCGTGACGTCAAGGAAGCTATTGAGTGACGTCGCACTCAACTTGAATTTCTCAATACGGGGGGCTAAAAGCGTTTTAAGGTCTTGGCTTGGTTCGACGAGCGGCTCATACCAGGCAATTTCAGCCGTACGGGTGCGATCTTCGTGAGTGGGTTCGCCCATATCGCTGATTGGCGCATCAACGGGTAGCAAGAAGTCGGCTGGTAGGGTTTTTTTATCGCTGTCGTTTGTTGCGGCGTATGTCATGATGAGCGTTTGCTTTGCGCGAGTCATTGCTACATAGAAAAGCCGGAGGCGTTCATCGGCGGTATTACCGGTTGGCGCAAGCGGAAGGTTTTCAGGGTAGCTAATTGAGCGGCTGACGCTGCGTGCGCCTTGTCCCCACACCGAGTCGACAGAGTTAAATACGTAGACGGTATCAAACTCAAGGCCTTTTGATTTGTGAGCAGTTAATAGCTGAACGGCCGGTACGTCAGCGGCGAGTGATGAGCTAGTGGCGGTGATAGTAATGTCGAGGCGGCGGTGGAGCTCGATAAAGCTGACAAATTCTTTTAGCCCAATTGGGTGGCCTGGTTGGTGGTCGCGAAGCCGAGCGCGAATCGTGCGAAGCGCCGAGAGGCACTCAATGTAGGCGTCGGGCTTTTCTTCAAGCGCTTTTTGAGAAAAGAAGTACGTAAAGTACGGGCTTTCAGTTGTTTCGTCCTCGGAGCGGCCAATGAGCAGGTCAATCATTGGTTCGAGGCCAAGGTGGGTACTGTCGGCGGCGCGTTTGGTGAGCCAATTGTGAATTTCGCTAAAGCGTGGCGTGGCGGCCATGACGTCCATCCAATTTTGGCGTGCAGTATAGGCATCCAGGCTGAGGCGCCACAAATCTTTTGGGTCGATACCCCAGGCAGGGTGCGCTAGCATTTCGGGTAGGAGCTCTTCGGTAAGCGCGTGGTTACCTTCAGCGAGGGCGAGCACTACACGAGCGGCCTGTTCAAGCGCAATAATTGGCGCCGAGTCGAGTACGCTCTCCTCCCTTTCGTACCGAATAGCAACACCTGCACGTCGGAAAAACGGCAAAAGAGATTGAATATCAGCGTGACGGCGCGATAGTACGGCAATTGACGACGGGTCAGCACCGTTTTTTATAGCCTGCTCGATATGACGCACAATTGTCAGGCGCTCGCTATCAATAGTAGGAACATTCCAAATGCTGACCTCACCCGCTTCTGGCTTCTTTGCGACGAGCTGTTTGTCGAGCTCGGTAATGCGCTCCTCAAGCCTGTCGCTGCCCTGGGAAATAATTGTTCTAGATGTTTTAAGAATTGCCTCACCAGAGCGGTAGTTATCGGTTAAAACGATAAGCTCGCGACGCGGATAATTATCGGAAAAGTTAAGAACGTTACTAATATCGGCGCCCTGGAAGCCGTACACTGCTTGGTCGTCGTCTCCAACGACAAGAATATTTGGAGCCCCTTCGTTAACAGGGTTGTCAGTGAGACTATGCAAAATACGCATTTGCGCTAAGTTGGTGTCCTGGAACTCGTCCACCATAATGTAGAGGTATTTTTCTTGCAGGTTGAACTTGAGGTCGTCGTACACCTCAATGGCATGAACGACCTGCATGATCATGTCGTCGTAATCAAAGACGCCCTCCTTTTCCATGCGAGTTAGGTACTCATAATAAATAAAGCAAAGAGCCTTCATTTTCGTGAGGCGTTTGCGGTCTCTAAATACCAGATTTTTGGTTTCGTTGCGCTCGAACCATGACGATTTCCAGGCCGAAATTGGTTTTGTAGGGTGAATACTCACCGTATCTTCAAGCATGGCTTCGAGGGAGTCGGTAATCATGCGGGCGAGCGGCGTCACTTCGTAGAGCGACTCAACAGTCTCGGCGTGCTCGCGAACCAGGTCAAGGGCATCGAGAAGCTTATCGCCAGTGGTTTTCCCCACTCGTTCGGTTAAAATTGGCACCAAAATACGCTCAATAACATCAAGCGACTCCTCGTTTTGCTGAATAACGGCTAGAAGTTCGTCACTTGTGAGTGCGCTACTTCGTTTTAGCTCAGAAATAACCTTTTTTGCATCGGCGAGGTGGGTATATTCGCCGTTCATCGTACTCGAAAGTGGGTTTGAAAAATCAAGTTCTTCAAAAATGCCACGAAGGATTTCATATTGTTTTAAATCATCGGCAGGTTCAAACAAAGCGTTGCGATAAAAGTACTCGCGGTTGTGGCTTATAATTTCACTGCCAAAACTGTGGAAGGTGTGAATTGCCACCTTGTAGGCATCTTTTCCAATAATACCAACAAGACGCTCGCGCATGGCAGCCTGTCCACTTTCGGTAAATGTTAGACAAAGAATGTTTTCTGGTGAGGTGTCGGTTTTTTGCAAAATATTTGCCACTCGCACGCTCAGGAGCTCAGTTTTACCCGTTCCCGGCCCAGCAATGACCATGACTGGGCCGGGAACG
>Ga0302289_1000004_pt1 | contig 188330 bp, 148 predicted proteins | sample III_Fen_N1_2_FD_194552 | JGI IMG/M metagenome (GOLD analysis project Ga0302289, IMG submission 194552) | Peat permafrost microbial communities from Stordalen Mire near Abisko, Sweden - III_Fen_N1_2 | ecosystem: Environmental > Terrestrial > Soil > Wetlands > Permafrost | place: Sweden: Abisko... | reverse complement strand
ACGGGGGGACGCTGACCCTGCGGCGCCTGACCGGGCACACCCTCCGGGCGTTGTGCCTGCGGAGGGATAGGCCTGCCGTTGGCATCCAGCCGCACGGGAGGACGCTGACCCTGCGGCGCCTGACCGGGCACACCCTGCGGGCGCTGTGCCTGCGGAGGAATTGGCCTGCCGTTGGCATCCAGCCGTACGGGGGGACGTTGACCCTGCGGCGCCTGACCAGGCGCGCCCTGCGGATGCGGCCAGCTTTCATCCTGCGGACGGGCGGGGCGGCGATCGGCTGTCGCATCGGGAAGACCGATGGCTGTACGGGGGCGTGCTTCTACCGGGGCAAATTCATCTTCATCCTCAGGCAGGTCGCTCACCTGATCGCGACGCTGCGGCGCGCCTTTTTGCGGAAGGGCGGTACGAGCGCCGGTATAACGCTCCCCAGGCATTGCGGGGCGGCGAACAGGGCGGGGTTCCTCCCCCTCGACGGGCATTTCGGCCTGATCAGCAGGGTCCTTGGTTTCGCTGTCGCCCGCTTCAAACGGATCAAAGTTCGGGCGCGGGCGTTCCCGAACCACTGGCGGTGCCGCAAAGCCGTCTCCTGCAAAAGGTTGGGGAGCAGCATTCGCGGCGTTGGGCGATTCGGGATTTTCTTCATAACGGGCTGCGCGAGTGGCGCGGCGGCGGCGCGGCGCACCGTTCTCGCCCAGTGCGTCCGTCTCGGGCGCGGCAGGGGTCGCCGATACAGGGCGCGTTGCCGGTATGGCAATCTGAGAGATAGCAGAACTTAAACCTTCGTCGGAAGCTTGTGGACGATCAAACAGGTTGGCGCTGCGATCGACGCTTTTATGTTTATTCACTGTCTGGGAAAGTGGGCGCGCTATGCGGGTGGGCGCGTCCGCCCCGAGGGTGGCGAAACTGTTGTCATAAGGGGGCAACCCTAAACCGCCATCGTCATACGAGGCGTTGTTGCCGGAATAGGTTGGCTGAGGGGCTGCGCCACGATCGGCGGAGACAATCCCATAGTCCTCATTGTCTGCACTGGAAACAGGCGGCCTGCCGCCGAGGCCGGAGGGTTTAGCGGAAAAGTCTGGACGTTTTGGGGCACCCTGTGGGCGGGGCTGATAAGCATCCGGCATGGCAGGGTCAACATTTTTACGGCTCGGTATGCCCGTCGGACGGGGTCGGTAGGCTTCGGGAAGGGTGGTATCCGCGGCGGGGATATCCTCGGGTTGCGGAGCGTCAAACGTAACGGGTGTCGGTCTGCGCCACGCGGAATAATCCGGTGATTTCATAGCCGGAGGCGTATAAGGCGCATCGTTCTGGGCATCGTCGTCCAGTGAAGCGCCGGTACCCGATGGATTCATGGCAGGGTCATCATACGGGGCGAAGGGATCCTGCTGCCAAGGGTTCGCGCCCGAGTGCTGACCCATGTTTTTCTTGGGATCTTTGTTGAAGTAATCGCTCAAAATCTTGCACTCCTTATCCTTGGTTCCATATTATCCGCCCGCGGCTCTATTCGGGCCAAGCCGTTGGTTGTTAACGGATGGGATAGGTAGAATGGGGATATTTCTACTCATACGCCAATTTTCATTATACCAAGAATCACAACGGTTCACAACCCCCCAAATCATGGAGGAATGGCTTTACAAAGCTGGACAACCCGCGCAATGGTTGCCTGAGAGCGACTCGGCAGGGGAGGTGCAATTGTTCAGCATTGTAACAACCTGTGAGGATGGATGGGCGGTTTCAGCGTCAAAGGGCACGCTATACGGCTCAGCGGTTGTCTGATGCGGTGGAGGATACACTGCCGATGATACGATGGGAAATCTTTTCAACCTCCCGTTTTTTCCGCATACCCCAGCGATGCTTTGTTGTTCCCGCGAGGATACGCGTTCCGGGCGATTTCGCTGTGATCCGCGTCACGCGCCGCCTGCAATCGGCCTGTCGACCGGGGGTTTCCGCAATCCTGCGGGCACGCTGGGCGCCGATACCGCGGCTACGCGGCGAAAGCTTGCCGGATACGCGCTGAACGGTGCGACAGCGGTGATTTGCCGCGCCTGTGGAAGTCGGCGCTGGCGTAAACACGGCCATGCCTTCGGCAAAACGACGGCGAGGGAACGAGTCAGGTTCATCTTCCCATACATAAGGCTGCAGGCGAAGACTCCCTGTCTGAACGATATAACGGTAGGAGCCCATCTCCAGATGCGGACGGCACAGCATGTGCGGAGGATAGAACCGGTCACGGAATGCGCCTAAAAGCTTTCTCACCGTGTACTCGCGTACAATGGGACGCATCTCATCCATGAGTTGTGCTACAACAGCTTCACTCATACGCCGTCCGGCGAGGGAACGGTAGGTTACTTTGGCATAACGTACCAGCCGGGTAAGCGATTCCTTTGTTTTTTCACCCGCGAAGAGAAACGCTTTGTCCAGCGAGTTGAACGGCCAGCGCCTTTCCACCAGCACATTGAGGCTGTCCTCGGTTTTCTCTTCAATAATGGTTTGACAGAACGCGGCGATTGTCTCCAGCATGGTAGGGGTGTCCAAGATATGTCCCATCATGGTTTCGCTCTGCATGCGGTCTTCTACCTCGGCGGGTTCATCGCTCCAGCCATAAGCGACGTCACGCAGCGACTGATCCGCCGGATACTCCAGACACATGCCCAGATGCTTGAGTGCGCCAACGCGCGGCACCAGATCGTCCGAGTTGATGATATGGTAGAGCGGGTAAGCCGCTGCGTCGCGGCCTGTAGAACCTACCGCAGTCGTTGGCGAGGCAAAGCCGTAGCCTACGATGTGGCGAGGCAGCACATCCCAAACGGTCAAAAGTCTGTGGCAGAACACCTGCATAACCGCGCCACCCTGGCTGTGTCCAGCCATCCACAGAGAAAAGCGGCTGTCAGGCGCGCGCATCTCCGCAAGCACATTTCGTAGCGTGAGCCGTTGAAAGCCAAGTGCCGCACCGGTTTCCGGAAACAGGATACGATCGGCACTTTGTTCGAAATATTCCGTCAGCTGCCGAAAACCCTTGTGAAAGCCATCTTCACTGGTGAAGCGGAAATTGCTGAACCAGTCGTAAAAACGCGAACCCGTGCCCATAAATCCAATGGCGACCACATAATGGCCGTTGGCGGCTGGATGGATCATGGTCACAGCCTTGATGGTATCGCTGCGTTCCCGCTGGCGTAACGCGCTCATGATCTGCGCTACGGGATTATGCTCCTTGAGCGCCATGCGGGCGCGCGTGACTTTCCAGACGTTCATCAGGTTGCGGATGCGTTCGCTGCTCACGCTTTCGCTCTCGCCTACGGTCACACCGCTTTGCAGGTGATTGTCCACCTGAATGGAGATGTCCGTCCAGCCTGCGCGCATCCACGGATCCAAATCAAGCGTATAGGTCATGTAAGCCAGCTCCAGTGACAGTTCCAGCGCCGTTTGATCCAGCGGTGGGCGCATATACCCAAAGGGATCAACGGTCTGGGGCAGCCGCAGACGGCGCACATCGGCGAGAGATACGCCCGTGAGGCAGCCGCGTGCGGCTTCCGCAGTCGCGAGGGCAGGTTCGGTTACCCATTCAGGGTGAACATGGCTCATTGTGTTCATGCAATCTTCCTTTGCCAATCGGGTCGTTGGATTATACAATATAAACATACGGAGAATCGTGTTAAGTATATCACAACCGTAAAAGCGTGTACAAGCGCGGATGACATACTGTGAACGCCACGCGCTGCTTGACCCGCGCGTGGCGTTGCGCTATACTGAATACAGTGAAAACAGCGGTCGTTTCTTATGTCTTCGGGTTTACGAAGGCGCGCCGCACAGAGGCAGGCGGTACTGCCCGCAGATCGTCTGCCACGACCGTATTCATCAGTAAACAATCCATAAGGAGGAAGATATTCTGTGAGCATCACCATAAGACCTTTTGGACAGGAACAGAACGGATTTCCGGTTACAGAGTATACCTTGACCAACGCGCGTGGCGCAGCCGTATCCATCCTCGATTTCGGCGGCGTGATCACCAACATCCTTGTCCCTGACAGGAATGGCAAGCTGGGCGATGTGAACCTTGGCTTTGACGATGCCAAAGCCTATACCGTAGACAGCGGAAGCATGGGCGCGCTCATTGGCCGCGTGGGCAACCGCATTGCCGATGCGACATTCGATCTGGAAGGGCAAACGTATCCGCTGGTCGCCAACAATGGCGTCAATAATCTGCACGGCGGCCCCGAGGGCTTCAACCTGCGCATGTGGAAGGTGGAGCAAACCGAGGGCAAAGGGGTGAATTCACTGCGCCTGTCACTGGTCAGCCCCGATGGAGATCAAGGCTTCCCCGGTGAGTTGAACGTGCAGGTAACCTACACCTTCGACAATCAAAACGTGTTGGGCATTGAATATGTTGCCACCACCAGCAAAACCACGCTGGTAAACCTGACCAACCACGCCTATTTCAACCTTGACGGCCACGATGCGCCGACCGTCGAGGATTTGGAGCTGCAAGTGTTTGCCGACTCTGTGAGCGGTGTGCGCGAAGGATTGATTCCCGACGGCACCATGATACCCCAAAGCGATGTAGTGTATGGCTTTGATAAGCCCAAGCGCATGGGAGACGTGCTCCAGTATACGGATACGGATGCCGAAATGCAGGCAGCAGGAGGCGTGGACTTTAATTATTGCGCCGGTAATGACCGCATGACCAAGTGCATCGCCGTGCTCTACTCTCCCAAAACGGGGCGCGAGATGAAGGTCATCACCGATATGCCGGGCGTTCAGGTGTACACCGGTCAGGGGCTGCACCAGATGGGCAAAGGCGGTATTCAATACCGACCCTTCAGCGGCATGTGCCTTGAAACCCAGCGCTATCCCGATGCCATCCACCAACCGTACTTCCCCAGCATCGTATTGCGCCCTCAGGAAGTGTACTATACCAAAACGGAATACGTCTTCGGCATCCGCTGAGCCAAAGCGTGGCGCGACCCACTGCCCCTGCGGGCAAGCGGGTTGTGCCACGCTTTTTTCACAGTCGGGCGGCACAGGCTGCCCATTAAAGGAGAATTCGCCATGCCTTATGAAAGCCAACATACCCTGCACGAAGGTGAACTGCTGGACGGTCGCGGACAACTTGCTGAGGCAGGCTTTGCCACAAGCCTTTGCCGGAAGTATGATCGAACGGCCATACAGGCGGGAGCCATGCGTATCAAGGAATGGGATTATTACTGCATTTCGGATGAAACCGCCGTGCTAGCCCTGACCATTGCAGACAACAGCTATATGGGGCTGGACAGCATTTCGCTGATTGACCTGCCCATGGGATGGCAGCAAACCAGGAGCTTTATGCGTATGTTCCCCATGGGCAAAACACGCATGCCCGCCACCAGCGTTACGGGCAGTGTGGCGGTGGAGCGCCCGAACTATACGCTGAGTTTTGAAAACCAAAGCGGCGTACGCAGGCTCACGGCGCACATCGACAACTTTTGTGAAGGCAAGACGCTCGTTGCCGATATCACCCTGACAAACCCACCCGAAGACAGCATGGTGATCGCCACGCCGTTTGCGGGAAAACCGCGCCATTTTTACTATAACCAGAAGATCAACTGCCTGCGCGCGGAAGGCTTTGTTACGCTGGGCGACGATACGCATACCTTTGAAGGCGGCATAGCCAGCGCGGTGTTGGACTGGGGACGCGGGGTGTGGACGTACAAAAACACGTGGTATTGGAGCAGTTTGAGCGGCTATCTGGATGGCGTGCCCTTCGGCTTCAACCTTGGCTACGGCTTTGGCGATACCTCCGCCGCCACCGAGAACATGCTGTTTTACAATGGCCGCGCGCATAAGCTGGAGCATGTGGCCTTCCAAATTCCCAAAACATCAGCAGGCGCAGACGATTATCTGAGCCCATGGACATTCAGCGATAACCACAACCGCCTGAACCTGACCTTCACGCCCGCGCTTGACCGCGCAGCGCTTACGGATTTCAAGTTGCTCAAAAGCGATCAGCATCAGGTGTTCGGCTACTTTGACGGCACAGCCATGCTGGACGATGGAACGGTTTTAGAAATCAAGCATAAGTTGGGCTTTGCGGAAAAGGTAACCAATCTGTGGTAGAAAAAGCCGAGGGAAATACTCTGTCACAACAGACACAGCCAAAGCGACATGCTAGGCAGTATGGCATCCTCAACGCTTGCGTTGTGGGATTGTTAAGGGTACGCTGTACGGGAATTATCCCTCTTTCATCCGCTTTGAAATGTTTTCAATAAGCTTTGTCATACAAGGTGATGCCAATCAAATGTGAGTCTGACCATGGATTTACGTCCATTTGCCACCGTCTCTACCCACAGGGGAAGGTTGGGGAAGGGAACTCAGCCCCTGCCCGCCTTGTTGGATCGGCGCGCACCGTACAGCCTTGCGCTGCGCTTGTCAACCCAGCCACCTCCGATTCACTTTCGGCTACGCCGAAGCGGGCATAAGCCGCACACTCGTCTCCGGTGCCAACGGCGCAACAGCGCTGTGCGCCTGCTGACATTTGAGCGCAAGATCGGACAGGATTTTTGTCTCCGCGATCCGTTATAATGGTTTGGAGAGGTGAGGGAACATGGAGTGGATTGCCAGTATCAACCGTGCGCTGCGCTTTGTGGAGGATCATTTGACAGAGGAAGGCTTGTCTGTCGATACGGTCGCCAAGGTTACGGCGTATTCGCCGTTTTACCTGCAACGTCTGTTTTACATCCTTACGGATTTGTCGCTTGCGGACTATATCCGCCAGCGCAGATTATCCATGGCTGGGCAGGAGTTGCAGGCTACAGGCGCAAAAGTGTTGGATACCGCGCTCAAATATGGTTATGAAACCCCCGAGAGTTTCCATAAGGCATTCCGGCGCTTTCACGGTGTTACGCCATCGGCGGCACAGCGCACACGCGTACAGCTTCGGTACCTGAACCCTCTTCAGATCAAAGTACAATTGACGGGAGGCAGTATCATGGATTACTCAACGGAAAACTTGCAGGCGATGACGGTGGTGGGGCTGGTGCGTACCTTCAACTATGATAACGCATTCGGGGAGATTCCAAGATTTTGGACAGAGTATCACGACAAGGAATTGGACAAGCAGGTATGCGGTTACCTGGGCATCTGCTTTGATGAGGACGACAGCCCTGAACTTACCTATATGATTGGCTCGTTCTGTGATGCGGACGCATCGGTGCCCGACGGGTTTGAAAAGCGCACCCTCGCGGCGCATCTGTGGGCGAAGTTCCGCGCCGTTGGACCCCTCCCCGAGGCTATTCAGAAGGTGAACCGGCAAATCTTTACCGAATGGCTGCCCAACAACACCGAATATGATTTAGCCGAGGGCATCAATATCGAGATGTACAGCATGGGCGATATGAAAGCGGCGGATTATGAAAGTGAAATCTGGCTACCCCTGAAGAGCAAGGCGTAAGCCGAGCCCAACAAAGGTCGCTCAGGTGAAAACTCCGGAGGGCAAACAACACCGAGCCAATCGACAGAACCAATAAAAAAACGCCTCATCCTGCCGCCGATGCAGGGGATGGGGCGTTTACAGTTGATGGACGGGTTGGCAGAACGGGCTAGAATGAATATAGCATGTGTTCAAAGCTTTCGGCGTGTTTCGTTTCAATACCGTCACAAAGCGATAGGGGTGAAATCATTGCGCACCAGCTTTTAATTTAAAGTTGAGTGAACGGGCTTATTTGGGGAGACTGGGCTGAAATCGGGGGGAGTTTGGCCTGTATCGCCAAGACGTGTCCAAATTTGTAAAACCTTGTGTCCAACAGCTATCAGCCTTGCCACTACACCTGAACCGCGCTGTTTTCCGGCACGCAGGTGTAATATTTTATGCCAGCCTCCTGCACCAGTGTGGCGCGGAACAAAGCGTTATTGCGGGGGATGATGACGCCTTCCTCCGAACTCGCGTCTGCTGCAAACCAAGGCATACCGGCGTCGCGAGCAAAGCGTACCATGCGGGCGACTTCCCCTTCACGCCAGAACACGAGCAGTTGCTGCCCCTCCTGCAACTCTGCCAGCCGTGAATCAAACGTGTGCAGGGTGCGCCATGTCCAATTGGTCAGCGTTTCGCCGCTGCTTACCACCTGCACGGTGTCCCATGGCTCAGGGTATGCATCCGTCAGACGGAAAGTCTGCCCATCCCGAAGATGAAGCATCAGTTGACGGGCGAGCATTTGATTGGGGTCGGCGTCCGCATGCGTCAGGCTGTGTGTGAATACTAAGCCCACCGCCAAAAGGGAAACTAACGCGATCACCAGCGTCAGTCCAATGGTCTGGAGCGCTTTTTTCACGGCGGTTGCCTCCTTTTCGATCGGGATTGATTCGTGTGCCATTGCCGATGCTCTTAGCCTGTGGATGGTTCAACGAACGGTCTTTTTGCATTGTATCGCGATACCGGTTTTACGTCAACCTGGTACTCCCTACGTAAGATTGGCTGATTGCTGATTCCTTGCAGGGAGGAGGAAACCTTTGCATGCCGGAAGCGTTGGCCGGATGGAAGATCGGAAGAAGAGCAGGGGGAAGATTGTTTGAGATTAAGTCTAAGAATAAACACATTTTAAATGATTCAACTCTTTTGTAAAGACCGCTTTAAGGATTTTGTGTGCAATATGTGCCTCATGCACACTTGCGACACGCCTCATGAAATGTTAAAATAGAAAGAGAGCCGTGCGGCACCACTAACGCAAGGGGGCATTGTATGGTACGTAACATTGTATTTGATATGGGCATGGTGCTCATGGATTTTCATCCGCTGGAGGCCTGCCGCGCCATTGCGCCGGATGAGGAAAGCGCGCAGAAGGTTTACACTGCGTTGTTCACCCATCCCGAATGGGTGCGGCTGGATGATGGAACCATTACGGAAGAGGAGCTTGCCCGTCGCGCTATGGCGCGTTTGGATGACGAAGCCCTGCGCCTGCTGGTACCGCAGGTGATGAAGGGGATGCCTTATAACGTTCTTTCCCCGATTCCCGGTATGGCTGAAATGGTGGACTGGGTTTTTAGCTGCGGCTTTGGCGTGTATTTACTTTCCAACGCCGGGCTCATGGTAAGCCAGCATCGGGAAATAATTCCCCACATCGAGCGCTTCCATGGCGTGGTTTTCTCTGTGGAAGAAGGCGTCATTAAGCCCAATGCAGAGATTTACCGCCATTTAACCGACCGCTATCATTTAGATCCCAAGGAATGCCTCTTTATCGACGACAACCCCGCAAACGCGGAGGCCGCTCGTCAGATCGGCTGGTACAGCTACGCCCACAATGGAGATATCCCCGCCCTCAAGCGCTTGCTGGAGGCGTGTGCACGGGATTTGGCCGATTAGCTGACGCTCTGCTCACTGCACATTCACGCGCCGGAACGCCAAAAATGGCGAATTCCGGCGCGTTTTTCAATTCAGCTGGGTGCAGGATTCTGCCTCGAGCGATGAATGTCGCTTTCCCGGTAAGCAGCGTGTCGACAAAGTTTGGCTGGAAGAGCATTCGTAAAAAGGGCATACAGCTGTGGTCAGACGACGGGATCAATCCCATCGGGGCTTTCACTGCCATGTCGACATATTGATGCTTTGATCGGCATTTGGCTATACAGAATGCTGATATTTGAAAGAGTGAGATACAACAAGAAAAATCAAGAAAAATTTGATTTAAGCTAGAATTGGTATTCAAACTTAACATTATTTGACCTTCTTTGACTATAGAGCGCCGATTGGAAAGTTTGACTATCTTTGATCTTGATGATATCCTTTAATCACGGTTCGGGGATAACCCCTACGGGTTGCCTTCAAACCCAAAGATGATATTTGAATGGGCGGTAAACCGCCCGCATCAAAGGAGGATGCTCTATGTATACTCTTGTTCCTTTCCATCGCAATGTGAATCGTGAAATCACCAGTCCCTTTGCCACTGACAATTTCCTTCGCTCATTCTTCGATATGAGCGATTGGGTCGGCTCTAACGGTTTCCGCGTGGATATCCGTGAGGACGAGAAATCGTATCAGCTTGCGGCGGAACTGCCTGGGGTACCCAAGGATAAGCTGAACGTAACCGTGGATGATGGCACCCTGACCATCAGCGCCGACCTCAATGAGGAAAAGAAGGAGGAGCGTGGCAGCTACCTCTACAGCGAACGCCGCGCCGGCCATGCCGAGCGTTGCTTCAACCTCGAAGGTGTGGATGCCGAGCACATCACCGCTGATTACAAGAATGGCGTACTGATGCTTACCCTCCCCAAGGTTCAGCCCGAACCCAAGAAGGAAGCCCGCAAGATTGATATTACCGGAACGGAAACGGGCGTATAAAAGCCCTTTGATATTGGAGGCAAGCGTGTAGCCTGTGGCCGCTTCGGCGTAGCCGAAAGTGAGCTAAGGTTGGCAGGGTTGACAAGCGCAGCATTTGGTAATACGGTGTGTGCCGATCAAACCGCTGGGAAGGGGACGGAAGTTCCCTTCCCAGCTTTCTGCATCAGGCGAAACCGATGGCTTGCCGTCATAAACCAGTTCACGCTTTCCCCATTGTAACGATATCAACGCTGCACTCTCAAACAGGGTGCGGCTTTTTGACATCTTCAAGGATAAGCTTCACATGGCAAGGCCTTTGAAAGTAAGGGTGATGTGAAGTTCATGTCACATTCGATTCTGGCAGCGTTTCCTTGATGACAGATCATGGTCAGAATCTTTGTACGGTTGACGGTCATGCTTTCGCCTTTCATGCCTTCATAACGTCACGCTGTCAATAGGGCAGCTTGCGTTATTTTTGGGGCAATAAAAAAAGACCGCCCCACAGAGAGGGCGGTCTGGGTAGATCGGATTGACTTACAGCAGCGTCAGGCTGCCCAGCACCATGCCCAGATTGCTCAGGTACGTCTGCACCTGTGCGTTATTGGAGGGCACGCTCAGCTGGCAAATATAAAGACTGTCACCCAGCGAGAGATAATACAGCGCTGAGAAAACCTCCACATTGTTGGTCGTAATGTAGTACACCTGCTGCACGGCATCGCCGTTGGGCATTTTAATGATCTGACCGGACTGCGCATCGTCAAACTTGGCGGTAGCGTTTTGTGCGACAATGCTGGCTTTGAATGTATCCATATTGGCAACCAGCTGATCGGTGGTCAAGGCGGAGCCGACGATTTTCTTTACCAGAATGGTCGCATTGTCGCTGGAGTGAGAAAGCGTCAGCGAAGTGGGATCGGTCGCGTCCACGACAGGCGCATTCCAGGTCTGCGGATAGTAGAACGAAAAGCCAAGGTCGGTAGCCTCATATTTCACAAGAACGGTGCCATCGGAGGCGGTAGCGGTCTCGGCAGGAGCCGCTGTGGCTTCCGCAAGGCCTATCGCCATCGGCAGGGTCAGCATCGCAAGAGCAATTACCAGGGTGAGTAGTTTTTTCATCAGAGTATCCTCCTATAATTGGATTTCGTATGATTGTAACAGATGCAGCCGATGTTAGCAACGGGTTTACAGCTAAACCTGCGACCTTTCCATGTGGGTAGGGTTAGGATGCCTGTTTCTCCGTTCGTGCCATCGGATGAAATGAGTGTACCCAACTTTTCAGTGGTTCAAACCACATGCGGTGCCGCGTTTTTACTGGGGCTGGATGCCAATTCCTACCCTTCGGGGGGATTGTACGCTTTCTTCGCCCTTGTAGAGGATAACTTCCGAACTGGCCGGATATACTTCCAAAACCGTTCCGGTTGAAATGAAAAGTAAATGATCCTGCCGGGGGAAGAATCAAAGCAGTAACCAACGCCTTCAAAATCAAAAGTTGCCATTGCCTTTTCCATCTTTTCCTCCACGCTGCGATTTTCCTGCTCATAATCGAATGGTCCATGTTCAAAAACAATATACTCAGCTTCGGGAACATCGATCAGCAGCATTTGTGGTGGCACTTCGCCTTGATAATCGAAAGGAAGACGTACGCCATAACACTCTGTGCGTGGAATCCCCCAATCGCAGAGTCTGCCCTCCGGATCGTTAATGTACGCCATCATCTGACCGCTGCCGCTGTTGGATTCGCTCCCACCATCGTCATCCAATTTGCCCTTGATACTATCCAGTAAGCCGCAAATTGTTTCGCAGTCCTGTCCCGGAATAAGGCTTTGCTTTTGCCAAAAATCCCAATATCCATTGCTCTCATAGTTTTTAATGTGCAAAAATTTGTGCGCAGGAATCGTTACAAAATAAATCTTCACATCATCGGTAGATTTCATCATGCCGATCTCTCCCAATCCGAAAAAATAGCGGTCGAAAGCGTTTATTTTTGTACGCAGGGCGACAGGCTTGGGGTTTTTTCGGTATTCACTTGGCGTTACCCCATACGTTCCCTTGAAGGCTCTGGTGAAGGCTTCGTGTGATGAAAACCCGTAATCAAAAGCAATATCCAAAAGGCTTTTTTCACTATCCCGAATTTCTTTTAGTGCAAAGGCCAATTTTCTTTGCCGCAGATAATCCCTGAATTGCATGCCCGATATTTCCTTAAATTTTCTCGTGGTATGAAATTCGCAATACCCTAATTTGCGAGAAAGAAACTGCAGCGTGATTGCTTCACCGTTACGGTTTTGAATACACCTGTCAATTTCATCAACGACTATTTGGATTTGTTTGTGCCATTTGTACATCCGTCTGTTCACCTCGTTTCAACTGCTCATGGATATTATAGGGCAATCAAAATTGGATTGCTTGATTTTACTTGCTAAAAAGAGAGGATAGGTTTGACCCCTTAACGCATCTACTATAGATTTTCAAAATCACACAACAGCAAACACTAAGCGCAGCAAAAGAAGCCAACTTGCCTTGGGTAATATCAGCGCTATCATTCAATACCAATGTACACGTTTTGGTGCTAACCAAATACCAGCCCCGCCTTAATGCAATGGCGCAGCATACTCGGGATATGGGAGCGAGCGCCAAAAATTGGCCTATGCTCAGCATCGCGCTCGCCGGTTGTGGTGTGAACGGTTTCGGTGCCTGCCCTACATCTTTACGCAGTCGGAAAGTCAACAGGGTTTGCAAAAAAACACGGAATCTTGTTTACGGCTCCACCCATCCCTTGGCGCGTTCCACCGCCCGATGCCAGCCATACATTGCCAACCCCCGATGGTATTCACTCATGTTTGGCGTAAAGGTAAGGTCGGGTTTCACCATATGAGCCGCTTCTTCCTTGCTGCCATATAGCCCTACGCCAAGCCCCGCAAGCAGCGCTACGCCGAGCGCTGTGGTTTCAAGTACTACCGGACGGATGACCGGCACACCGAGGATATCGCTTTGGAACTGCATCAAGAAGCCATTTGCACTGGCGCCACCGTCAACCTGCATCCGGGGCGGGCGACTGCCGCAATCGGCCGCCATGGCGTTGAACAGGTCGGCACTCTGGTAGGCGATGGCCTCCAGCGCCGCGCGCACAATATGCGCCCGTCCCGTGCCGCGCGTCATGCCTACAATGGTGCCGCGGCTGTACATATCCCAGTAAGGCGCGCCAAGGCCGGTGAACGCGGGCACGAGAAACACGCCTGCCGTATCCGGCACACTCTGGGCAATCTGCTCCGTTTCAGCACTGGAGTTGATCATCTTCATTTCATCGCGCAGCCATTGTACGGTTGCGCCACCCATAAATACGCTGCCTTCCAGCGCATACGTCGGTTGACCGTCCAACCGCCACGCCATGGTGGTAAGCAATCCGTTGTGGCTTTCGGCGGCCACATCGCCCGTGTTCATCAGCATAAAGCAGCCGGTGCCGTAGGTATTTTTCACCATGCCCTTTTCAAAACACGCCTGCCCAAACAGCGATGCGTGCTGATCGCCCGCGAGTGCCGCAACGGGGATGGGTCGGCCGAGAATATCCGTACGCAGATCCCCTATGATTTGCGCGGTATCCACCACATCGGGCAGCAGCGTGCGGGGAATATCCAACATCGAAAGCAGGTCATCATCCCACTGCTGGGTATGGATGTTAAAAAGCATCGTGCGCCCAGCGTTGGTCGCGTCGGTCACATGCGGGCGACCTTCTACCAGATGCCACGCAAGAAAGCTGTCGACGGTGCCAAAACAAAGCTCACCCCGTGCTGCGCGCTCGCGCAGGCGGAGGGTATCCAGCAGCCATGCAAGCTTGGTGCCGCTAAAATAGGCATCGGGGACGAGGCCTGTTTTCTGGCGGATCATCTCCGCTCGGCCATCGGCAATGAGGCGTTCGACATACGGAGCGGTGCGGCGGCACTGCCATACGATGGCATTATGCACGCACGCGCCGGTATCTTTATCCCACAGGAGCGTGGTTTCACGCTGGTTGGTAATGCCGATGGCGGCGATATCGCCCACATCCACACCGCTTAGCTTGACGGCGGCTTGCAGGGCGGCAATCTGGCTGGAGAGGATATCTTCCGGGTCATGCTCGACCCAGCCGGGCTGAGGATAGTGCTGTTTAAACTCAATGGAGTGGGAAGCGAGCACGCGGCCTTCGGTATCGAATACAACGGCGCGGCTGGAGGTAGTGCCCTGGTCAAGTGCAACAAGGATGGAATGTGGCATGGGGGAAAGCCTCCTTTGGCATGCAAGGATAGGGAGGGGAAAGAATGGTTTCCAGTGAAATTTGACCCTTTTGTGGGTTTTGGACACCAAGTGGAGGGAAGCGCGCTGTACACACTTCGCCGAAGACAAAAACGACAAGCGGGTAGGAGGTTTAATCGGGTTTAATACCTGCGTACCTTTTGGTGAGGCCAAACCAAAGAAAGCGGATTTGAGGCGAACGGAATACTGAATGATCTGCATTCGCCTATCCTGTGTTTTTTTGCCCAACATCGCCATGTGCAGGATGAGGAGCACGTTCTCAGTAGCATCAGTATACCACAACATCGCGGTAAAAAGAAAAGGCTTGCGCAGAAAATGCGCAGGCTTTTACAACCGGGTTCTATGCTAGCAGCGAAATGTGCTCTGCTGCTTCCTCATGCCTGCGGCACTGCTCGCCTGTTTTGGGCTCAAGCGACAAACTCTGCCAAAGGAGGGGATCATCCGTAGGGTTTGACCATTGCACATCACACCGCCGTGTACTGTGCCTGTCAAACCACCCACTTCCGATTTGCTCAAGGCTTTGCCGTAGCTTGCGGTAGCGCCAGACTGATCGAAACATAAGGCACTGCCATGCCTTTGCGCCCGTCAGACTGCGGATTGGCGGTTCGTTTCCGGCGTTGACAAAGTGGCTACAGGCCGCACACACTTTTGATGCGCTAAGAACGCCTGTTATATCTACGCTAGCCATGGGAACCAACGCTTGACTTTTTCTACCGGAACAGCGCTTCTTTCCGCGCCTCCATTTCATGAACCCGCTCCACATAGACCGTCACGTTGGTCACGTTTGGTGCGCGCTCAATCCTTAGCTCCCGATCCGCAAACACGCGCTTGCTGATTGCCCCTGCGCCGCACGCCAGAATAGCGTTTGTTTCCTCCATAATATCCACATTGTATAAGCATGCAGCGCCCACGCGGGTATAGCCCACGTTTTGCTGTTGCCCTGCCATGTACTTTTGCCGGTACAGGTAGTAGGGTTCCATGCCAAGCTTTGCCGCCGTTTCCTCGCCTATACGCACCATTTCCGCCACTGCGTCACCCTCCGGCAGGGTTGCCCCTTCCAGATGCAGCCGACTCGACCGTTTGATGGCAAGCGTATGCACGGTGAGGCTATCCGGAGAAAGCGCTTCGATGCGCTCCATGGTGTGTGCAAAATCCGCAGGCGTTTCTCCAGGAAGCCCTGCGATCACATCCATGTTGATGTCGTGAAAACCCAGCGCTCGCGCCATACGGAACGTTTCTTCCGTTTGCGCGGCGGTATGGTCACGGCCGATGGCGATCAGGGTTTGATCGTTCATGGTTTGTGGGTTTACGCTGATGCGCGTTACCTTATGCGCGAGCATGGCGCGCAGTTTGCTTTCCGTGATGGTGTCCGGCCTGCCGGCTTCCACCGTAAATTCATACGGGTTGGGAAAGCAGCTAGCCGCATGTGCCATCAATGCGGCAAAGGCTTCCTCATCCAGCGCCGTGGGCGTTCCGCCGCCGATGTACAGCGCCCTGAGCTTTAACCCGCGTTCCCGCATCAGCCCTGTGGTTGCTTCCATTTCGTGAAACAGTGCGTGCAGGTAAGGCGCGACCAGTCCGCCCTTGCCAATCGCCTCGCCGGGGAAGGAACAGTACGCGCAGCGCGTGCGGCAAAACGGAATGGACAGATATACATCTGCTTCATTCAGGCTTGGCGCGGGAAGGGTTTGCTGCATTATCACAATACGGTGCAACAGATCCGCCTTGTCCGGCGATACATCAAACTGTTCGGTGAGCGCCTTTGCGCCATCGTTCAGGCTCATGCCTTTCGATAGCTTTTCATACAATAATCGGGTCGGGCGGATGCCTGTGAGCGAACCCCACGGGGGTCGCTTGCCGGAAAGCGCTTTGCACAGATCATACAGCGCGAGCTTGCACAGCCGCTTTTGCAGGCGTTTGTATACCAGTGCATACGCGTGGGCGGCATCGCGGACGTCTTCTGAGGTTTCTTCGATGGCTTCTTCGTCGCTATCATCGCTGGGAACCGTCGGGTCTTGGTCGGCTTCGCTCATGGGAATACCGTCGGCTGTCAGCGGTGTGGCGGAGGGGTCCGATGGTTCATCCTGCCCATATTCCAGTTCAAAATCACACTTCGCGTGCTCACCGGGGGGCAAAGGTACGGGCATTGTCCGCTCCGCGACGTATTCGCGCAGGATAAATGTGCAGCGCCATAAGCCGTCCGCCTCAACAAACTCATGCCGCAAAGGCTCCATGTCCGCCGTAACGGGCGAAGCGGTAAACTGTGCCTTGGCTGCATCCTCGGCAGTTTGCTTCACGGTGGATTCAACCGCGAAGGCTTCCACCGGCCAAAAGAGCTTCAGCACATCGCAAAGCTCGTTGGCCAAGCGGGGCAGAGGGGTTTTCAACACTATTTTCATATGTCGCCGCCATCCCGCCCCGCAAATGTGGTGCCGCCGTGGCCGGGGTAGGCCTTCATGCGCGGATGCATATACAGGATGCGGCGCAAGCTGTTTTTCAGCTCGCCAAAATCACCGTCTACAAAATCATACCTGCCATAGCCGCCATCAAACAGCGTATCGCCGCAAAGCAGACCCGCGTTTTCCGGCAGCAGATAGCAGACGCTGCCCTTGCTGTGACCGGGGGTGTGCAGCACGGTAATTTTCATACCCGCGAGGGATAGCACCTGTTGATCGCTGATCACGGTCGGCACGGTGCGGATGTGTGTATCATACCCAAACTCCGTGCCCACGCTCAGTGCAGGGTCGGTCAGCTTGGGCACATCGCCCGCGTGAATGTATAACGGGATATGATAATGGCCGCACACTTCATCCACAGCGCCAATATGATCATAATGGCCGTGAGTTAGAAGCACCGCCACAGGCTTACGGTTACCCACCGCCACGCGGATTCGGTTGCCGTCCGCGCCGGGATCGACAATGACCATCTCCTGCGTATCGGTGTTTTCCACCAGATAGCAGTTCATAAAATACTCGCCCACATGGAGCGTTTCAACACGAATGGACAAAAAGAATCACCTCAAATATTCAGAATGGATCTTTCTCTGGAGAAGGTAGTGGGGTCGCCATGATGGCTTGATGGCGATAGCGCTTGTTTATAGGTTTCGCGCAGTGAAGCAGAGAACCGGAGTGCTGTCTCAAACCCTGTCAGGGGTTTCACGGCTTCCCCCTGACAAGGACTTTACCCTTGAACCTGCTTGTTATCATGATCCTAAAATAACTTCTTTGAATCCAGTAATAGGGTCACTGGCCCGTCATTGACCAAACTTACGGCCATATCCGCGCCGAAAACACCTGTTTCTACCACAATCCCTCGAGCGCGCCAGTCCGCGACTGCCCGCTCATACAGTGCGTCCGCTTCTTCCGGCCTCGCTGCTGCAATAAAGCTAGGTCTGCGTCCGCCGCGCGCGTCGCCCAGCAGCGTAAACTGGCTTACGGCCAGGATAGCGCCGTTAACCTCCGCCAGCGCCCGGTTCATTTTGCCCGCGTCATCCTCAAACACGCGGAGGTTGGCTACTTTATCCGCGATATAACTAACGTCTTTCTCCGCATCGCCGGTTTCCACACCAAGCAGTACCATGTACCCTTTGCCGATTTCACCTGTGATCCGACCGTTTACAGCTACTGACGCACGTAGCACCCGTTGCACTACCGCCCGCATGAAACCCTTCCCTTCCAAACATAAGCGGCGACGTATTTTCACCGCCGCCGCGCACGCTATGCTGTTGGTTTACGTGGTGCCGCGATACACCTCGATGATGTCGCTGCGGTTATGCAGGTTTTTAATCACCTTATCCAACTGCTCACGGCTGGTTACCAGCACCACCATGGTGATAACGCTGGTTTTTTTCTTTTCATCCCGCTTGGCGCTCACCGCCACAATGGGCACGCCCATGTTGCCGATGGAAAGCGCCAGTTCGCCCAACAAGCTCACATGATCGTAGGCGATGATATTCAGGCTGGCATTGAACGAGCCGCCTTCGGTGTTCGCCCAGCTAACCTCCACCATGCGTTCCGATTCCTCGTTGCTGCCGGTGACGTTGGGGCAATCCGCCTTGTGGACGGTAACGCCGCGCCCGTGGGTGATGTAGCCGATGATTTCATCGCCCGGCACAGGGTTGCAGCATTTGGCGAACCGTACCAGAATGCCGCTCTCGCCTTTCACATACACACCGTGCGTGGGTTTGCCCAGCTGCTTTTGAAGCTCCTGCTGGGTGGTTTCCACCACCTTTGGCAGCCCTTGCGCCTCGTCCTTGCGCTGCTCGTCAAGGAGTCTCCCTACCACGTAGGCGCTGGCGATACCGCCGTAGCCCACCGCGCCGTAAATATCATCCAGCTCCTGAAATGCGTAGCGCTTGAGGATGGGGTCGTAGTATTCCTGTTTCATGATGCTGGAAAGCGCTACGCCGCGCCGTTTGGCTTCGTGTTCCAGCATTTCGCGGCCTTTGACCACATTTTCACCATGCAGTTCACGCTTGAAAAACTGCCGGATTTTTGACTTGGCCTGTTGAGTTTTCACCACTTTGAGCCAGTCCATGCTGGGGCCTTTGGAGTTGGGCGAAGTGAGGATTTCCACCCGATCGCCCGTTTCCAGTTGCGTATCCAGCTGCACAATACGGCCGTTGATCTTTGCGCCTACGCAGTGGTTACCCACGCCGCTGTGGATGCGGTAGGCAAAGTCGATGGGCGTGGAGCCGCGCTGCATGCTCACGATATCGCCTTTGGGCGTAAACAGAAGCACCTCATCGCTGAACAGGTCGGTTTTCAGCGAGTCGATAAACTCCTTGCTGTCGCGCGTTTCGTTTTGCCAGTCCAAAATTTGCCGCAGCCAATAGAGCTTGTTATCCAGATCGCCTTCCGGGCCGCCGCCTTCCTTGTAGCGCCAGTGTGCCGCCACGCCAAACTCGGCGACGCGGTGCATTTCCCAGGTGCGGATCTGAATTTCAAACGGAAACGGCATTTTACGCCCGCCGATGAGCGTGGTGTGCAGGCTCTGGTACATGTTTCCCTTGGGTACGCTGATGTAATCCTTGAACCGGCCGGGAATCTGGTTCCAAAGCGTGTGAACGATGCCCAGCACGGTATAACAGTCCTGAACCGTTTCCACGATGATGCGCACAGCGATCAGATCGTAAATCTGATCGAAAGTTTTATTCTGCTCAGTCATCTTTTTGTAGATGGAATACAGGTGCTTGGGGCGGCCGTCCATCTCGTAATGGATGCCCAGCGCGTCGAGCTTTTCGGAAAGCTCGCTGATCACCATGCGAATGTTTTCCTCGCGTTCGGCGCGGCGAAGCCCCACCTTCTGGGCGATATCGTGATAGGCGTCTGGGTTCATATACTTGAAGGAAAGGTCTTCCAATTCCTGCTTGATGGCGTTCATGCCCAACCGATGGGCAAGCGGCGCAAAGATATCCAGCGTTTCACTGGCGATGGCCTTTTGGCGATCCTCCGGTTGGTAGCGCAGCGTTCGCATGTTGTGCAGCCGATCCGCCAACTTGATGATGACTACGCGGATATCCTTGCTCATGGCCAGGATCATCTTGCGCAGACTTTCGGCTTTCTGTTCCTCGCGGTCGGTAAAGTCCAGTTTATCCAGCTTGGTTACACCGTCCACCAGCAGGGAGACTTCTTCGCCAAATTCCTTCTGGATGGTTTCCAGCGTGACGCACTTGCAATCTTCCACCGTATCGTGCAAAAGACCGGCTGCAATGGTGGGCGCATCGATCATCAGGTCGGTTAAAATGCTGGCGACCGATGCGGGGTGGATAAAATACGGTTCGCCGCTTTTGCGCACCTGCCCCGCGTGAGCCTTTTCAGCAAACTCATATGCTTTGCGAACCAAAAGATAACTGTCGCCGGGGTGCTGCTTTTGCACGCGGGCGAGCATTTTTTCAAGGGGCATACATTCGTTGGTGATATAGGTGAGCATCCCCGCGCCTCCTTTCAGGCATGGAGGGCGCGCAGCGCGCCCAGCAACGGACTATCGGAAAGCGAGCACTTACAAGGCTCGCACAGGGTATACTGGAAGGGTATCTCACTGAAGCGAATCAGCCCCAGTGAATGGAACGCGCAAAGCCCCGCGAGCGTTTGCGCCTCACTCAGGGCGGCGGCGGCGGCCGTTTGCCGCAGACCACCGTAGGCGCAGCACTTGAGCAGCCGATACAGCGCACGGTAACGCTCGTCGCCTGCGTCCATGCCTGCCACACCCAGCATAAGCGCCTGGGAAGGCAGGGGAGCGATCACCTCCGCACCGTGAACGGATTGCGCCCAGTAAACCGCGTCGTTGGGAGTCAGCGCGCCATCCAGAAGGGCGATGGTTTTCCAGTGCCCGTGCAGGGCATGCGGCTCAGAGTGAATCAGCAGTGTGTGAAAGCATCTCGGATCGGTGGGCGCGCCCCGTGCCACATCGACGCGATCACCGTAAACGGAGAGGAAGCGTGTCGCCGTATCGCGGGTATAGGCTACAAACAGCGTGCCCTGTCGCCCGCACAGCAACGCTTCCATGGTCGGTTCCATGTGGGTTGCCATTTTGGAAGGCGTCTCTTCCGGTGAGGGGCTGCCATCGGGGGCAAAAGTGGCGGCGCGTTCACGGTTTGCAACGGGTCCGCCGACTGCGGTTTCCGGTGGCTTTTGACCGGGCGTGGGTGGTATCTGTGGAAGCGTTTCCATGATTGCTTCCGCTGCCGCTGGGATCACCAGATCGCAGGAGACAGCCTTAATCAATTCTTCATCGGGGGCGGTGTTTCCTGCAACTGGGGCGGGAAACGCGGTCAGTTCATCGCGTATCAGGCGCAGAAGAGCGCTCTCAAACGCAGCCTGCGGCTCGGTTGCCAGCAGACCGGCCAGAGCGCGCGCCGAAGGGCGGATAGCCTCCACATGGCACTTGATGGAGAGGTTGCCCATGAATTCCTCCCGAGCCAAGGTGTAGGCGGTATCGACCGAATCGGGCAAACGCGCGGCCTCCGCACCCATGCCAAAGGCGATGCCATCCAGCAGCTTTTCACCGTCGCGCAGGGTCAGCTGCAAATGAGCGCCTTGTGCCCCTACGGCACGGCGACGCTCCAGACGTGCGCCTTCGGTGTAAAACACCGGCGCGGGATTGCCAAAGCCAAAGGGCTGCATACGCTCCAAAGCGTCGATCAACGCGCTGTCGGCCTGTAAAAACGAAAGAGGCAGATCGTACTCCTGTGCGGGCACAAATACATCATCGGCGGCACTTAAACTTACAGCACGTTCAAGGCGTTCGCGGAAAGCCTCGTCGTTGGAGGCTTCCAGCGTTACGCCTGCGGCCATTTCATGCCCGCCATAGCGTAAAAGCAAATCATCGCAACTCTGTAAGCAGCGGGCAAGGTTCACGCCTTTGATGCCACGCAGGCTGCCATGCAAAAGCCCGTCTTCCTCGGTAAAGGCGCACACAGGCGTGCCGAACCGGTGGTTGAGCTTGCCCGCCACCAGTCCGACCACACCGGTGTTCCAGCCTGTGCCGCGCACATACAGCACGCGGTGATGCACAAAATCGTGCTCATCCGTCTGTAGCATGGCTTCGGCAGTTGCTTCAGCCTCCAGCCGTTTACGTTCGGTATTGGCTTTGTCCAATGCTTTGGCAAGCGTGTCCGCCTCCGCAGGGTCGCGGGTAAGCAGCAAACGCACACTCAGGTTTGCATCGGCGATGCGCCCCGCGGCATTGATGCGCGGTGCAAGCTGGTAGGCAAGCGTATCCGTGGTGATTGGCAGGCGGCAGGCAGCCGCGTCGATAAGCGCTTTAAGTCCGGGGCGTTTGCCGATCAGCGGCAGCCCGTTGGCAACCAGTATTCGGTTTTCACCCGTCAGCGGCACGATGTCCGCGACCGTCGCAAGGGCAACAATATCCAGCCATTGGGCGGCAGTGTCCATACCCAACAGCGCAACAGCCAACTTGAAGGCAACGCCTGTGCCGCAAAGTTTGGGGAAGGGGTAACCGCCGAATAACGGGTTGATCACCGCATCAGCGGGGCAGGGAGTGAGGCCGGGCTGGTGATGGTCGGTCACGATCACTTTCATGCCCAACTCCATGGCGCGGGAAACCTCGGCGGCATTGGTGATGCCCAGATCGACGGTCATCATGAGCCGATACTCGCCCGCGAGTTTTTCGATCGCGGCAACATTGAGGCCGTAGCCCTCGACGCGCAGGGGGATGTGGGGTTGGGCGTCGATTCCAAACAGACGTAAAGCCTCGGTGGCGATGGAGGTGGCACAAACGCCGTCGGCATCGTAATCGCCATAGATCACTACCGGCCAATGCTCAGCTTTTGCAGTGGCAAGCAAGGCGAGGGCTTCGGGCATGCCAGACAGCAGAAGGGGGTCGTGAAGGTCTTCGATTCGGGGACTTAAAAACGCTTCAGCCTGAACCGCTGTTTCGATACCGCGCGAAAAGAGCAGAGCGGCGAGCACACCTGTGTAGGGGCGCAGCGCGCTCTGGGCGGCGACATCAAAGGGACGGGTATCACGGCGTACGAAGCGGAGCATGGCGGGAATCTCCTTTCGGGGAGAGGTAAAGAAAATGAATGTAGGTATCATACCATAAGAAGGGGGAAAAGAAAATGGAGGGAAAACAACGGGAATCACCAAAAAGAGCCAGGTGCAGAGCCAGTGTTGGAACGTGGGGTGAAACCACACATCTCCTGTGTTGAGAGGCCACTTGCCGGTTAGCGAACAGCCGCGTAGCATCGATGATGCGAGCGGAATCAGCAGACAATTGCGCATTCGCATACAGGGGAAGGGTGGGAAGGGGTTGCGTCTCTTCCCCAGAAGGTGTGCCAGCGACCATTCGTCAGCCTTGCCAACCGGCTCCGAATCGCTTACAATACAAACATTCTAATGCTTACCATAATCCCCATTCAGAAAGGTTGCTGATGCCTTCATGAAATGGCTTCGCTCTACGACTCCTGTAAAGTTAATGGCCGGTGTATTGCTTGCCCTGCTGGCTGTTTGGCAATTGCCCGCCATTGTCGATAGGCCTAGCGGCGGTTTTATGTACTGGCTGCTAAGCGCGCTATTGCAGGTTTTGTTTGCGGCGCTGCTGTTGATTTCGTTCACCACGCCGGATCAGCGACTCAAGAAGATTGCCTACCCGCTGGGATTCCTGTTCGCGCTGTTTGCTGTGCTGGGCAAGCCGATGAACACCACGCGTGCCCTTCCGGTTGGCACGGTGCTGACCCTCCTTACCTATGCTCTTAACATTGCGGTGTTTACGGTGCTGTTTGGCTCGGTGATTGTGCTTTTGTACCGCGTGGTGCTGTGGCTGATTCGCCGTATGGAAAGCACACCAACCTCGGCAAAGAAGGAATCGTTTTTCAGCCGCCTTGTGGGCAACGGTTTTTTTGCGTTTGCACTGGTGCTGCTGTGCTGGGTGCCTGTGTGGCTGGCGTTTTACCCCGGTACCTTCCGCTATGACGCGGATACGCAATTTTACTCCTACATGGATGCTGTGCTGACCACCCACCACCCTTTGCTGCATACGCTGATGCTGGGATGGTTGACCGGCATCGGCAATGACGCGGATTCGCTTACGCTGGGTGTGGCGATTTACAGTGCGGTGCAGATGGTGCTGATGGCAGGCATTTTGGGCTATGCCTGCGCATGGTTGCACAAACACCGCGTACCGCTTGGGTTGCGCATTGCGGTACTCATCGTGTTTGCTGTGTTTCCGCTGTTCCCGCTGTGGTCGTTCAGCGCAACCAAGGATGTTCTCTTCGGCGGGTTTGTGATGCTGCTGTGCCTGCAAATGGTGGATCTGTGGCAGGAAGGTGCGGCGTGGCTGAAACATCCCCTGCGTGTGGCTTGCTTTGTGTTCACAGCCGCGTTGATGATGCTGCTCCGCAACAACGGGATGTATGCCTTTGTGTTGGCATTGCCTTTTGCGGTAATTGCCGCCAAAGGCCGTCGCATACGCACCGCGCTGCTGTTGGCGGTGTGCGTGGGTGTGTTCCTTGGGAGCAATACGCTGCTGATCAATGCGGTAGAGGCGGGGCCAGGCAGCTATGTGGAGATGCTCTCCATACCGCTGCAACAGGTGGCGCGCGCCGCAAGCCAAGGCACGGTAAGTGAGGAGGACTCGGCACTGCTGGGTGACCTGTTCACCAGCGACCTACGCGAATTGTATATTCCCATGTGCGCCGACAATGTAAAGTGGAACCTGGATGAGGATGTGCTGACTGCGGGATTTGCCGATTATGCTGCGCTGTGGCTACGCGTTGGGCAGGCGAATCCGCGCTTGTATCTGGAGGCGTTTTTAGAGCAAAACCTGCCTTACTACTATCCCGGTGCGAAGATGCAGTACAACATTGTGCTGGGCGTGCTGCCCATGGACATGTATACGCTGGAGGAAGCGCCTGTGTTGCCCCAGCTGCGTCCGTTTTACGAAGCATATGATGCGTCGCTTACACTGTTTGGGGTCCCGGTTACGGAACTGTTTTCGGACAACGCGGTGATGGTTTGGGTCACACTGCTTTTACTGGGGCTGGCGATCTATCGCAGGCAGCGCGGCACGGTGATCGCAGGGCTGTTTCTGCTGGCGATCTGGGGGAGTTGTTTACTGGGACCGATTGCGGCGATGCGCTATATGCTGGGGTTGTTTTATGCGGTGCCGGTGCTGGCGGCTGGAGTGTTTGGGAAAGAGGTAAGCAAACAATAGAATCGGACGCTTAAGTCGGTACCAAACCATGAAGTTTTGATCAACTCTCTATTTATTCACACATCGACGTAACATTTGCCATTTGATATCATGCAGGTGCATCGTGGTCTTGCCTCCTACGATGCGCCAGACCCCATGATCCCCTCTGGGAAAACAACGACAGCGACTCGTATTTTTGGGGAGGCGATGCGTATGGGGAAAATTCGTATCATGAAATTTGTTGACAGGGTGAAACCGATAATGAATCGGTATACCATCAGCATCGGTTTCAAAGTACCGATTGGGTTCCTGGAAATCGCTGCCGTCCCACGGTTTGTTCCAGTTAAGCGCTGATCTTTTGTATAATATCACAATGCCACGCGATTCAAGACCAGAATAGCGTGGCATTGTTGCTGGAAGGATTAGGATACGCGGTTCCATCGTGTGCGAAAGCAAAGCCTAGCCGGAATTCCGCTCGCCTCATAGTCGCTTCGCGGCTGTTCGCTCACTGGCAAGTGGGCGCTGTGGCGCAGCGACTTGGGGCGCTGCCCCAAACCGCGCAAGGGGGATAATCCCCCTTGACCCCATTCCTTAGGTTTCTGAAATTCCGCTCGCCTCATAGCCGCTTCACGGCTGTTCGATCGCTGGCAAGTGGGTGCTGTGGCGCAGCGACTTGGGGCGCTGCCCCAAACCCTGCAAGGGGACTAAGTCCCCTTGATCCCATTCTTTAGATTTCTTCATTCAGGCGTGTCCACACAGGGTCCACATCCAGCGTTGCAAAATAATCCTTTGGTGTTTCCGCCCGCCGGATCATCGTAAAACTACCGTCTTCCTTATGCAGCACTTCCTTGCACCGCAGCTTGCCGTTATAGTTATACCCCATGCTCAACCCGTGCGCGCCTGTATCGTGGATGACCAGAATATCCCCGATCTCCGCCTTGGGCAGCATCCTGTCCACTGCAAACTTGTCATTATTCTCGCACAGACTGCCCGTTACATCCACCTTTTCGTTATGCGGCAAACCTTCCTTACCCACAATGGTGATGTGGTGGTACGCTCCGTACATCGCCGGACGCATCAGGTCGCACGCCGAGGCATCCAACCCCAGGTAGTGCTTCTGAATATTCTTTTCATGGGTGATGTGTGTGGTCAGCCACCCGTGCGGCGCGGTCATATAGCGGCCAAGTTCTGTCTTCAGCGCCACATCCCGAATCCCTGTACCTGCAAAAACCTCGTTGTATGCTTGCCGCACCCCTTCGCCGATGGCTTCGAGATCCGCCTCCGGTTCCTCCGGCCTGTAGGGGACGCCGATGCCGCCTGACAGGTTCACAAACGCGAGCGTCAGCCCTGTTTCGCCCACCAGCTCGCGCCCCGTTTCAAACAACAGCCGTGCCAGCGCCGGGTAGTAGCTGGGGTCGGTGGTATTGCTGCTCAGGAAAGCGTGCAACCCGAATTTTTTTGTGCCGTAGCCCTTGAGCGCCGAGAGCGCTTCGCTCAGTTGTGCGCGGGTCATGCCATACTTTGCATCGCCCGGGTCACCCATGATGGCGTTGCCTACCCGGAAATGCCCACCGGGGTTAAATCGAAGGCACACTGTTTCTGGGATGCCTCCATTGGCCCGCAGTTCTTCCACATGGGTAATATCATCCAGGTTGACGATCGCGTCCAGCTTCCGCGCCAGCGCGAACTCTTCCGGCGGCACATCATTGGCGCTGAACATGATCTTTTCGCCCGTAAAGCCACAGGCTTCGGCCAGCCGCAGTTCCGTGTAGCTGGCACAATCCAGCCCGCAGCCTTCTTCGCCTAAAATACGCAGGATCGCCGGGGTCGGCAGTGCCTTCACTGCGAAATACTCACGAAAATCGGGATTCCAGGAGAATGCGCGGTTCAGCCTGCGCGCTGTGTTACGGATGCCCCGCTCGTCATACAGATGAAACGGGGTTGCATACTGCGCACAGGCAGCCTCATATACGGTATCATTCAGTGAAAAATTCGGCATGGGGATATCCCTCCTATGGACGGTTGTGTCAAGTGGCATGAACGCTCAAGGCCGAGGCACAGCCTCTTCAAAAAGAACGCTCACTACAGTGGTGACGGGGTTCAGAAGGTCGCTTTTTTGATCCGGTCTTACGCAGAAAACTGGACTCCACTGGGGGACATCCGCGTTGCAGACAATGCTAGCGCGCGCGGCGTTCACCCCTTACCGTTTCGGCGGCGCCTTATTCAACCGGCAACACGCATGACATACTCGTTTGGGACGCAACTGTAACAGCGCGAATCCCCCATTGTTCAATGCAGATGCATGCCGGATGCTCACTGCCCGACATGCGCTTTCCTGCTCCACAAACCCGATCAGCACAGCCCACAGCCTTTCGGTGAGCATGAGCTTTCTTCTGAGTACACACACCGTGATCGCCCATAAATGCGCAAGCGCGCGGACGTAATCCAACCGGATTACGCGCCCGCGCTCCTGTGCCAAAGCTATGCGGCTGTGTGCTCTTGTGTTTGTCATCGGTTCATTCCCATTCGATGCTCGCCGGAGGCTTGGTAGTCACATCGTACAGTACACGGTTAACCCCCTTGACTTCGCCTACAATACGAGTAGCGATGCGGCCAAGCAGTTCATAGGGTAACTGTGCCACGTCGGCAGTCATAAAATCGTCGGTGGTGACGGCGCGGATGGCTACCGCATAGGCGTAGGTGCGTTCGTCGCCCATCACGCCCACGCTGCGCGCGCCGGTGAGCACGGTAAAGTACTGCGAAATGGAGCGATCCATTCCTGCCTGTGCAATTTCTTCGCGTAAAACCTTATCACTTTCGCGCACGATGCGCACTTTATCCGGCGTGAGCTCGCCAATCACTCGGATGGCAAGTCCGGGGCCGGGGAACGGCTGGCGGTACACGAGGCTTTCCGGGAGGCCGAGCGTGACGCCAAGCTTGCGAACCTCGTCTTTGAACAGCATGCGAAGCGGCTCCACAAGACTCTCAAAGCCCAGCTCTTCGGGCAATCCTCCCACATTGTGATGGCTTTTGATTACCGCACTGCCCTTGACGTTGCCTGATTCGATCACGTCAGGATAAATGGTGCCCTGTGCAAAATGGTCGCGCTTGCCAAGCTTGGCGGCTTCTGCCTTGAACACTTCCACAAAATCGCGGCCAATAATCTTGCGTTTGGCTTCCGGTTCGGTTACGCCTGCGAGGTCGGCGAAGAACTTCTCGCTGGCATCCGCGTGGATCAGCTCCACAGGGAAGGTTTTGGTGAAGATGTCCACCACCTGATCGCTCTCGCCGGCGCGCATAAAGCCATGATCAACATACACGCAGGTAAGCCTGTGCCCGATGGCACGGTATAACAGTGCCGCTGCGACCGCGCTGTCCACGCCGCCGCTCAGCCCCAGCAACACGGTGCCATTGCCCACCTGCTCGCGAATCTTCTTCACGGCTAGTTCGGCATAGGCTTCCATGTTCCAATCACCCGCTAGGCCACAGATATTTTTCAGGAAGTTTTCCAATACCTTGCGGCCTTCCTCGGTATGGGTAACCTCGGGGTGAAACTGTACGCCGTAGATATGGCGACGTTCATCCACCATGGCAGCCACAGGGCAGTTATCGGTATGTGCGATGGGTTCAAAACCGTCTGGCAGGGCGGTTACCTGATAGGTGTGGCTCATCCAGCAGAAACTGCTTTCGGTCAGACCCTCCAGCAACCCGCTATCGCGCTTGTCCATTGCTACGATGGAGCGACCGTATTCGCGCGAGGAGCATGCCGCCACACCGCCGCCCAGCAACACCGAAGTCAGCTGCATACCGTAGCAGATGCCCAGCACCGGCACGCCCAGTGAGAATATGCCGGTATCACAAAAGGGTGCGTCCACGTCCAGCACACAGGATGGACCGCCGGACAGGATCACGCCCCGGGGTTCGAGCATGCGAATTTCATCAAGTTTTGTGCTGTATGGCAAAACAACCGAGTAAACGCCGCACTCGCGCACGCGGCGCGCAATCAGCTGGGTATACTGTCCACCAAAATCCAGAATCACTACACACTGCGGATGTTCCATGAGTGCCTCCTCAAATTTCTTCGTAGGAACGCGTCGGAGCGATTTCACGAACAAAAACCTGCCGACGACAAAAAACGCTCGTCCAGTATTGTGCCATAAACGGAGCATTCCCGCAAGGGGACTTTATGAAAAACATTCGCATACCTGTAAAGATCCTTAAAATGCGTTTCGGTCAATACCTCTCTTGTGAAAGACTGACTGTGTTCACACCTAATTTGTGTGTGAATGCAATGTTTGGCTGATAGGTTGATACTGAGCTCATTGGGTTACCATGACAAACATACGTCGTAATCTGTTCTGATGCGAATGCTGAAAGCAATTAGGTCAGTAATGCCATTATTATGCTGAGTAATCACATCCGCCACGTGTGCTTGCGCAACGCAGTAAAGGTCATAGTACAGTGGCACCGTCCAGAGATACGTAACCATGAGAATTTGCAGCCAATCCAACAGCCGCCATGTTCCACAGGGGAATCTTCAGTATCTGCTCGAAGGCTGGTAGCAGTAAACCACACGCTATTATATGCAGGTTCACCCAGCCAAATGCCCCGCGCTGTGCGTAATATCCCGGTACATTCATCATCATATTGGCAACCATTGCATGGATAAATAGACCATTCGAAACCGCTTTGTTTTGTCATTGATGATCGCTTTGCGAAAAGGCAAAATCGTATAGCCGATCAATGCAGAGCCCCACAGATAATTGCATGCGCCGTTCATCCAAAAACAGTTGCACCAAACACAGAAACTCCTAAAAACGATGCTGTGCAGCGCGAGCAGCTGTTTCCAATTCCTCGGTTTTCCGCCTTGAATTAGCAGATATAATCCATACAGGAACACTATATACCCAATCTTATTTGTGATGTTGAAGACCGGTTTTTCCCGCAAGTTTTATTCCCTATGCGAATAACCTGTTTGTCATGACACGTCCATTCATGTGAGCGTAGCGTGCTTTTCCGGAAGCGATTCAACCGGTGATTGACGTGATTGATTCACTGTTTTGAAGCTCAATAGAGAAGAATAATCGTTCGATTCTGGCGGCGTAATAAAATTCAGAACCAGTATACTGATACAGATGAAGATCAGTACGCTCGCAAATCGTAACCGCTGCCGACGTTCAGCCGCATCGATGTTTCCCTTTCCTTGGCACTTAAAGGTTCATTATGCACTGGTTATCGATATAGGAGAATCGTTGATGCCGAGTTTCGTGTTCTCGCAGTTACCGCCATGGATACTTTTTATTTTAGTTGTGTTGCAGGTTTTTGTCCTGAGTTACTGTTCTCAAATCGCAGTTGCATAGCCAGTAGCCCTAATAATGGCGAAATTACAAACAGACCGAATGCATAGCGCAATTCCGCGTGTACTGGAGAAAACATGCATCCAATCCACAGAGCAAGCACCGGAGCAAAGGGAAGCAGATACTTCCAACGCTTTTTCACACCCACCAGCACACCGCTGAATAGCAGCAACAAAAACTGCATGCCGATACTGTATACCATCGAAACCACCGGCCAGACCCGACTCGGCAGCAATTGATTATCGATGAAAGCTTTCGCTTGTGGCCAAAGGCTATGTTCACTAAGAGAGATGCCTTCTCCATCAAGCATTGTGTGGACGGTGTAATTTTCATCGGGATACCAATAACCGAAATTTTCGCACAGGAAGGCATTTGCATATGATTTTGGATACCGGATCAGCAACCGTAACCACATGGAAGCAATGGTCTGACGGTTTTTTGAATAGAACGATTCCTGAAAACGGTTCTTGACCGGATCGGCATAACGCGGATCATATACATCGGCTAAGGAACCCTCCTTAACAGGCAACAGGTTTTCAATCAATACTGAATCGCTCTGCGCCAATTCATTGCCATGATCTTTCACAACGCGTGCTAATTGCTGCAAGGGTACCGAGAGACTTTCTCGTGTTGTGTTTGATTGCGATACATTCAACCATTGGAAAACAGGACCGGTAAACAACATATAACTTATAACTACCATACCTAACGATATAAGCAGTAACTTGCGAAAAGGCTTGCAGAAAATGGCTACTAACGGAATAATCACCAGAAGAATGTAGATAGCGCCGTTGCGCACAAATGCGATGCCAAACAGGCTCAATATCAGAACGGGCATCAGCAATTTTCTGGGCAAAACCGATTCCGATGATACCATTTCCCAAATGCACAGTGTCAGTATTGCCAGGAAACAGGCGAATGGCACGTCTTTAAAAATGCCGATACTGTAAATTGCAAAGGGGGGAAACAGTGCGTAGAAAAGCCAAACAGCCTTTACTGCCCATGTGGGCAACATGCGTTTTTCCAGATACCATAGACAGAACGAAAATACGCCTGCAACAAATAACATCTGAAAAATACTAAAAATAGCGACGCCCGCATTTGTATCCTTCGCCCCAAACCAAGCAGCTATCGTAAGGCATAATTTAATAAATAGCGTATGTGCCATCGGGTTGAGGTTAGCATAAGGCAACTGACCGATGCATTGCATAATCTGGTTACGTCCATCCGGATTCACAATGCCGGGGAAATAGGCCAGCAGGTAGGGTATCCATAATAGGAGTAGGCTAATCCAGTATACAAAAAAGCTGCGATTCCGTGGCGTTGGGCGGGGTGAAATCAACTTGGTTTCCGCAGTGCCTCTGAAAAGGAAAGCAAATCCGATTCGAAACAAACATAATAGCATAAAGCTGTTTCCCAGAAAGTAAACCAAATGCTTGCCAATTTGCCCTGGCGAAGACCACAGTGGACTGAGATCATTATACTGTTTGATGACAAAGCCGACCATATTCAATAACGTGATCAAAGCAGCCAACACGATCGAAGCAATCTTCCCTCGCGGCAATGGTTTAGAAAATGCTTTGATTGCAAAATACATTGCGATAGGGATTGCGATGATGTAATACATAGGGTCCCAACGAAAACTCTCTGCCACGGGAACGATTTTTCGGTTCATTTCAAATGATAAGGCAGCCAGCAGTGAAAAAACAAAAAACGTGAGGATTTGAATTTTATCAACCGTTCGTTTATCTTTGAGAATCATTTCATGCCCTTCCTATAATGAATGATAGATAGGACTGTGGCTAACCCAAAATCATTGTATGCCAAGTATAAGTTTACTTCAACGGTCTGTCAAGAAACGGATGATTGACTATGCTATTCATCTAACATTGAGTAATTCGTACTGTTTGTTTGTGATTGATAGATCGTTGTTTTAATTGTGTTTACTCACATGGCGCTGTGTCATTCGTTTTGCAATTCCAGCGTTCCCGCCCTGCGTGCAATGCTCAGGCAGCAATAGGTCAGGTAGGGGGACGGTTCTTTTTTCTGCCCGAAATCCCAGTCCTTGCACTTCAGGTAGACAGATTCCGGCGTGAACCACCCGTCCTGCCCTTGTTTTGCGGCAAGGAGCGCCAGCATTTCGGCGAACCGTGCATCAGCGCGGGCGTATTCAAACCGGCTCAGGCAATCCAGGATGCTGACAAGATCATACCACATCGGCGGTGCTTTCAGCTTGCGGAAATCGGTACCCATGTAAAACAGGTACGGATGTCGCTCACGGCTGTTTTCCCACAGACTAAGCAGGGCATCCACACAGGTTTTCGCCACCTCGCCTTGCGCAAGCGCAGGAATTTCAGCCAGCAGCCGGAGCATAGCCAGCGTGGCGTAAGGGCAAAGATCATCCTTTTTGCCGGGGCCGCGAAAGGAACCCAACTCGGGCGATACTGCGCAAGGGAAGCCTGACAGGCTAGCCAGCGATAGCAGATGCGCTACACCGGGACGGATGCTTTCGTACGGGACACCAGCCGCCAGCAGCGCGGTGGCCATTAACGGAGCATCGCAAAGTGCCCAGCCACCGGTGATCTTTCCACTGCCGCCAAAGTGTTCGGGAATCAGCACCGTGGACTGCCACACACCCAGCGCATCGGTGCGGCTTGCGATCGCGTTCACGGCTGTGCCTATCTCCGGTACTTCCGTACCAAAACCTAGCGCCAGAAAAAACAGCAGTTGATGAATCGGCAGCACCGGATTCTTGTGGCCGCTGACGACTGTATCGTGAAAAGCGTTAATGTTTGAGAGCCACGCGCGGATTTTACCATCTTCCAGCGCTTGATCATGCAATGCCTGCAAGCTTTCGCGGGGCTCGTTTTTCAGATGCAGCCGCACGGCATATTGCAGCCAGAGTTCAGTGTGCGACCAATCCGCAATGTTTTTCATGGGCAGCCTCCTGACCGTTGCTGTACCGGTGCCGACTGTGTTGCTGATGTCAGTATAGCATATTTCGCCTTTCATGGGAAAAGCTTCCTTTGATGTTTTCCGCGTATGCCATGACACACAAAAACCACTGATAGTGCCAGCGGATGGTTTTTCTTTCATGCGAGTTAAGGCTTTGATTTGGGACAGAAAGGGGAGGGAGATATTGAAGTCCAGCAGTCGAGATTTACCAACATCAAATGTCGGTAACGATGGCTAGCACAAGCCCAATATTATATAGAACTTCATCATCTATTCAGAAATTATACGACGGTCAATTTCTTCCATTGCGTCATTAATAATGAACGTTTTCAACATCCTTTGAGCGTGGGAATCATACGGTGTGAAAGCCATCTGAATGGAGGATACTGTGAAATATGGATGAACTTTGCCATACGGCATCGTCGCATAATCTCAGGATCGTCATGTTACGCAGAACTTCACTTTCCGCCATGAAAATTTGCCTCACAATTTCACAATCAAGGTTGATTTGGAAGGGAATGATCAGCAACCATAGGGGGCATCACCTGCCAAAATATAATCAAAATACAGGCAGAGGCGTTATGCCCCTGCCTGTGTATGCTTTTCCCCACAAGGAGGATGTGGGAAGGAAGCCCTTTCTCATTTCTTGGTCAGGTACTTGCGCATGTCGATGGCGCATGCGATCAAGATGACCAAGCCCTTGATGATGTACGTTGTGTTGCCGCTGATGCCAAGGAACGTCATGCCGCTGATGATGAGCTGCATCAGGATCACGCCGATGATGACCCCGCTGATTTTGCCGATGCCGCCTACAAACGATACGCCGCCGATGACGCAGGCCGCGATGGCATCCAACTCATAGTTCAGGCCGATGGTGCCGGTGCTGGCGCCCATGCGCGCCGCTTCCACAAAGCCGGTATAGCCGTAGGTTGCGCCTGCCAAGGCAAACACGCCAATGATGGTCATGGTCACGTTTACGCCGGAAACGCGCGCGGCTTCTTCATTGCTGCCTACGGCAAACATGTTCTTGCCAAACGTGGTTTTGTTCCAGATAAACCACATGATAATGGTCACAATCACCGCATAGCCCACGTAACTCATTACGGGAGTGTTGCCGAGTTTGAACATCGCCTTCATTACAAAGCCTGTGGTGTAACTCTCGTCGAGGTTGGAGATTTGCATGGCATTGCTCACGGTCAGGTAAGCGCCGTAGGTGAGCAGCTGCGTGGACAGGGTTACGATGAAAGGATGCAGTTTAAACTTTGCGACGCAAAAGCCGTTGATCATACCGATGAGCGCGCCTAGTACCAGCACGATGAAGATTACCAGCACAATGGACTGCGGACCCATGGCTGCAAGGAACTTGTTGGCAACGCCTGCTTTTTGTAAAAGGATAGCCGCCGCAAATGCGCTCAAACCTACAATGCGGCCGGCGGACAAGTCTGTGCCGGTCAGGATGATTGCGCCCGCGATGCCAAGCGCGATGGGCAGGCGCGATGCGGTCAGCTGGATGATGTTCACGATGGATGCCACTTGCAGGAAGGCGGGACGCTGAATCTGGATATAGATGCAAAGGATCACAATGATGATAATCATCGCATGATCCAAAAGCCAGTTGCCGACCTCACGAAGCTGGTCGCTACGGCTTAATGCCTTAAAGTCCGTAATACGCCGGGAGAGCTTACCTTGTTTGGGCTGACTCATGAGTTCGCCGCCTCCTTAAACATACTTGGCTGCAAGGGTCATAATTTCTTCCTGAGTGGTGGAAGCCGCGTCCACAGAGCCTGCGAGCCGACCGTTGGACATCACGAGAATCCGGTCGCAAACGCCTAACAGCTCCGGCATTTCCGAGGAGACCATCACGATGGATTTGCCTTCTCGTGCCATATCGATAATGATCTGATAAATCTCGTACTTTGCGCCTACGTCGATGCCGCGGGTTGGTTCATCCATCAGGAAGATTTCCGGTTCCGTTAAAAGCCAACGGCCGATGATCACCTTTTGCTGGTTGCCGCCGGACAGCGATCGGATCTTTGTGGTAAGCGACGGCGTTTTGATGCGCATGCGGTTCACAGACCACTGTGTTTTTTCCTGCATTTTTTTGTTGCTCAGATGCAGGAATTTATCGGATCTGCATTTTTTAAGGCAGGAGATGACGGTGTTGCTGCGTACATCCAGAATGCTAAAGATGCCGGTTGCGCGGCGCTCCTCGGTCACCATGGCGATACCGTTGGCGATGGATTCCTTCGGGCTGCGGTTATGAATGCGCGTGCCATTTTTAAAAAGCTTCCCGTGTTTGCGGGTCGCGATTCCGAACAGATTTTCAAGCAGTTCGGTGCGGCCGGAACCGTCCAATCCGGCGACGCCCAGAATTTCTCCTTTTTTCAGTTCAAAAGAAATATCCCTGAGCCCAGAATACCTCGCGGTAAGGTCATCCACCTTTAAAACGACGGTATCGCTCACCTGATGTTCCTTGGGCGGGAAACGGTTGGTGAGCTCACGACCCACCATCAGGCGGATGATTTCATTCATGGTCAGCTCGCGCGCGGGGCGGGTAGCTACCCACTTGCCATCGCGCATGATGGTTACTTCATCGGAGATACGCAGGATCTCCTCCATCTTGTGGGAGATGTAGATAATGCCGCAGCCCCGGTCACGCAGCATGTTGATGATCTTAAAAAGATGCTCGACTTCCTGCTCGGTTAACGAGGAGGTCGGCTCGTCAAATACGATCACTTTCGCACTGTAGGATACGGCTTTGGCGATTTCCACCATCTGCCGCTGAGAAACCGGCATGGTGCTCATGATGGTTTTCGGGTTTACCTTAATGCCAAGATCATTGAAGATCTTCATGGTATCGGCATACATTTTACGCTCTGAAACCAACGGCAAAAATTTTGATATTTTAGGGTAACGCCCCAGCCAGATGTTATCCATCACGCTGCGCTTCAGCGCCTGATTCAGCTCCTGATGCACCATGGCGACGCCGTTATCCAGTGCCTCACGGGAGGCTTTGAAGTTGATCTCCTGATCCTCGAGATAGATATGCCCTGAATCTTTAGAATAAATGCCGAAGAGACATTTCATGAGCGTGCTTTTTCCGGCGCCGTTTTCACCCATCAGGGCATGCACGGTACCGGCTTTCACGCTCAGAGAAACGTTATCAAGCGCCTGAACGCCCGGAAAGCTCTTGCTGATGCCTTCCATTCTGAGCAGGGTCTTGGTCTGATTTTGCTGATCCATGTTCGGGACTCTCCTTCCATTGGGAGATCGATGCCTGTGTTCCGTTCGGTGTCTATGCCCTGCGAGGCCTCCGGCGACTGCGGAGGGGGATACGCATTCCAAACCTTCACGCATCCATAGGGGGATACGCTCCGTTGTCGGGCGAGCAGCCATGGCGTTGGAGCGAATGCGGGAAAGTCTGGAATGAGTATTCAGAGCCGGAAAAGCCGCCCATCGGAGATGCAGAGGGGATGAATTCAAATCCGCGCGGAGGGGGTATGAAACCCCTCCGCGCTTATTCTGGCTGTGTGTTTGGTGGTTATGGTTTACTTGCCGGTATACTCGGCGTACGGGATGGCAACCTTCCAGCCGTCTTCCACTACATAAGCGGGGTTGAGGCCAGCGAAGGTATCGGTGCCCGCGATCATGTTGGCGGAGATGGTGGCGATGGCATCAGCCATGCCGGCTGCGTCCTGCTTGATGGTTCCAGCCATGGCGCCGGCGGCGATCATGGTCTTGGCATCTTCGGTAGCATCCACGCCGAACACGGGGATGGTCTTGTCGCCGTTGTTGTAGCCCGCAGCCTGCAGGGCGGTCACAGCGCCGATAGCCATTTCATCGTTGTTGGCGATGACGAGCTCCACCATGTTGTTGTTGGCTTCGCTGTACTGGGCAAGGATGGTCTGCATGTAATCCAGCGCGACCTGACGGCTCCAGGTGCCGTTCTGGTCTACGAGGTACTGCTTGTCGTTGCTCGCGTCATAGAATTTGAGAGCGGGTTTGCCAGCAGCCTGAAGGATGGTGTTGGCATCTTCCACGCCGTATTTGGTGCGGGCAATAGCTTCCTGGTTGGCTTCGTCGCCCTTGAACATCACGTAGCTGATAACGCCGTCTTTGTTCAGGTCGTACTTGTCATAGTTGGCCAGCAGGTAGTTGCCGATCATTTTGCCCTGCATGATGCCGGCTTCTTCGTAGTTGGTGCCGACGAATACGCACTTGTCATAGCTCTTGACTACGTCTTTGGAAACAGAGCGGTTGAAGAAGATTAGCGGGATGTTGGCGGTTTTGGCACTGTCGACCACGTTCTGGGCGATGCCGTCCGCGCCGGTTTCGCAGATGTTCACAGCCAGCAGATTGGTGCCGCTGGCGATAGCGGTGCCGATCTGATCCGTCTGGGTAGCCTGCGTGGCGTTGGCATCCTGATCAACAAAGGTGATGCCCTTAGCGGTCAGGGCTGCGTCCAAGCTGGAGCGCACGGAAGACAGATACACGTCGCTGAACGTGTACCAGAAGACCTGTGCATTGCCTTCGGCCACCGCGGCGGTGAACAGGCCCAGCGCCAATACCAGGGCCAGCAACAGAGATACGAGTTTTTTCATGAGTACATCTCTCCTTTTCCATTGTCCGTGTACGGGGTTTATATGCCGCACACGTTCCATGTTGCCATGGTACACGATTCCGGTTGATATTTGAATGTGATTATCCATTGTGATTTGTGGAAATTCTCCTATCATTTCGTACAGCAAGACCAAATTTTCCGAATTGACTTTGTGCGCCTGTCACATCATAATCTATTCGGAGGTGTGGCGAATGTACAGGTTGATGCTGGTGGACGACGAACGTGAAATCCTGAACGGGCTATTGGAAGTGATCCCTTTTGAGGAATTGGGGTTTACGGTCGTGGGCACGGCGGAAAACGGGCTGGAGGGCGTGACGCTGTGTGAAACGCTCAACCCGGATTTGATTATCACGGACATTCGCATGCCCTTGATGGATGGCCTTGCCATGTGCAGGGAAATCCGCAAACAGTCGCCAACGGTGCATTTTATCATTTTAACCGGCTATGACGATTTTGAGTTCGCCCGACAGGCTATGTCCTTTAAAAGCATGGATTACCTCCTCAAGCCCATCTCCTCTACAGAACTGGTGGCAGTGCTCAGGGACGCGCGCCAGAAGCTGGACGACGAGTTTGCAATCCAGCGGGATATCAACCGCCTGCGAGCCAACTTCTCCGAAAGCCTGCCGCTTTTGCGGGAAATGTTGTTGACCACGCTGCTTTCCGGCGGTGCGGATGTAGCCACAGCCAGCCGCGAAGCGCCTCGTTACCAGATCACACTGGATGCGCCGCAGTATGCCGTGGCTGTGATGCGCCACCCCACCGCCCGACAGGAACTGCCTGCCGACCTCAATGATCCGGAACTGATGAAACAGGCGATTATCAACATCACGCGGGAAGTGCTGGCAGAGTATTTTCCGGCGCAGGTGTTCCACTTCGACGGCATGGTGGCGGTGCTGTTTTTCCTGCCGGATGTATCGGAGGAGGCGTTCCGGCGCGTGCAGGAAGCACTGGATGCGGTGCGAAAAACCGTAGCCCGTTTTTTGGACGTAACGCCTGCCGTTGGGCTTGGCGCGCCGTGTTTCAGCCTTGCGGATTTGCGTGTGTGTGCCCGTCAGGCTGTAGCGGCACTGGATCACAGCGTATTGCAGGGTGGCGGGGACATCCTGTGTGTAACCGACATCGAACCGGGCAGCCGCACAGAGCTGGTTGCCAACGATACGGCGCTGCGCACGCTTGCCAACGCCATCAAGATGGGCAACCGCGAGGAAACGGAACGCACGCTGACCACGCTGATGGGCGCGCTGCAAAAGCCTACGCCGCATAACTACCGTGTGTACCTGCTGGAGATTACGCTCACCCTGCTGCGTACCGCGCGGGACATGAATGCCGATGTGGATATCCTTGGGGATAACAACAACACCCTGAATACGCTCATGCGGGAACCGGATGTGGGCAAGGCAACCGCGATCCTGCTGGAACTGTCGGACAGGCTGCAAAACGTCATCCAATTCGGTCGCGCCAGCGCGACAGCCAACCTTGCCCATCAGGCGGAGGATTATTTGAACGCCCACTTCACCGATCCGGAGATGAGCGTGGAGCTGCTATGCCGTGAGCTGCACGTATCGGCCAGCTATTTCAGCGCCGTGTACAAGCAGGAAAAGCGGGAAACCTTCCATCAAACGCTCACGCGCCTGCGAATGGATTTGTCCATGACGCTGCTTACGACCACCAATAAAAAGACCACCGAGATCGCGGCCGGAGTGGGGCTGACCGATCCCAGCTATTTCAGCCATGCATTCAAACGTTACTTCGGCGTTTCGCCTTCGCAGGCGAGAACGGGGAAGGGTGTGAGTCCGGCATGAACCTGCATTGGCGAAAAAACGGACCCAGCCTGCATACGCTCATCCTGATCGGGCTGCTGCTATTCACAGGCGTGCTGCTCACGTTCATGAGCGTCGCGCTGGTGCCTTTTATCAGTCAGCTGTTATCCGAAAACGCCATCGAGCGCACGAAGGAAACCGTGCTGCAAAGCGTGAATGTGGTGGATCAGTATGTGGATTCCACACTTTCCACACTGCACTTCGCCACGTCGCTGATCCCCGTGAACCCTGAAACGGATCAGAGCTGGCATTCGCAAATCGAGCTGCTGGCGCGCTCCAACCCCGATATTACGGCGCTTGCGTTTTTTGATGGGCAGGGAGAATGCCTGTATGCCACCAGCGGAAAGCTGCGCGTGGGCGGCTATGGCATCCGAAAGCGCGCGTGGTTTACGCAAGCGCTCATTCAGGAGGGCACACTCACCTGCTTTTCACACCCGTATGTTCAGGATATTTTCCAAAACCAGCATAATTATGTGGTTACGCTGTCCCGTGCTGTTACCTACATGTCCGGCGGACAGCAGCAGACGGGCGTCATGCTCATGGATATTGACTATTCCGGTTTTTCCGCCCTCACCGATAATGTGAAGCTTGGCGACAGCGGCTATACCTATGTGCTGGACAAGGATGATGCGCTGATTGCCCATCCGAAGCTGCAGCTGATTTACGCCGGGCAGGCACAGGAGAATATCGCCGCGGTGCAAAGCCAGCTGGTGGGGCTGACCCGCGACAAGCAAAACGGCCGCGAGCGCGTGCTCATTATTGCTGTCATCAACCAGACGCGCTGGCGCATGGTGGGCGTTGCCTACATTGACGAAATTCTGCAGTCGCAGATAGCGTTTATCCGTATCATGTCACTGGTGCTGCTGGCGGCGGCGTTTATCGCCCTTGGCGCGGCCACGCTTATGGCTTACTGGGTTACCCGCCCCATCACACACCTGGAGCACAAAATGCGCAAGGTGGAAGAAGGCGACCTGAACGTGACCATTACCGAACGGGGTTTCAGCGAAATCCGCTCCGTAGGTACAGCCTTTAACCACATGCTTACCCGCATCCGCGAACTGATGGGACAGATTGTGCATGAGCAGGAGATGAAGCGCCTTTATGAACTCAACGCACTGCAGGCGCAGATCAACCCACACTTTTTGTACAACACGCTGGATTCCATCATTTGGATGGAGGAGCGCGGGCGCAGTCGAGAGGCCATCATTATGGTATCGGCGTTGGCGAAACTGTTCCGCATTTCCATCAGCAAGGGGAAGAGTGTTATCTCCGTGGCGGAGGAGATAGAGCATGTGCGTAATTATGTGATTATCCAGAAAATGCGCTTTCAGGACAAGTTTGACTGCGACATCCAAGCTGACCCTGAAACGCTGAAAGAACGCACGGTGAAGCTGGTGCTTCAGCCACTGGTGGAAAATGCGCTGAACCACGCGATTGACGAAGCGGATGGCGCTTCCATCCATATTTCGGTGCGTGCTTCTGTGGAAGGGGACGAGCTGCGCTTTACCGTAGAGGATGATGGCGTGGGGATTGCGGAGGAACAGCTGGACGGCATCCTTGCCCGCCCCACCGGCACAGGCGGCATCGGGCTTCGCAATGTGAATGAGCGCATTCAGCTGACATTCGGCAGGCAATACGGCCTGACCATTGACAGTGAAGAGGGCAGGGGAACGCTCGTTACCATCCGCATGCCGCGTGGCAAGGAGGTGGAGCCATGAAACGACCTGTGATCATCAGCGTACTGTGCCTGATTGCGTCGCTGGCGGTGATGTTTTTCGGCTTTCGCGGTTCGCAGGCCAAAACACCGGCAAAAACGAAAACCATCACCCTGCTTACGCAGGAGGATACAGGCAGCTTCCTGCTGCAACTGCGCTATGGCGCAGAAGCCGCCGCCGCCGAGGTGGGGGACAAACTATCGATCTCAACGCTGAACCGCGATGATCCGGCAACGCAAATCGCCGCTCTTCAGGCGGACGGGATAGCGGCTATTCTGCTGTACGGCAGCGATGATGCGCTGACACGGCAGGTGAAAGCCGTTTGCAAAGAGTTGCGATTGCCCCTTACGCTGCTGGACCGCGAGGAGGTTGGCAGCGCCTGTGTGGCGACCGATGAAACGCTGGCCGGAACACTGGCGGTGCAGCGAGTGCAAACCCTGGGCGTAACCGATGTGGTGTTTTTGACGGATAACAGCCTTATGGCTGCCAAACGCCTGCGCGGGGCGACCGATGCACTGGAGGGCAGCCTTGCCGATGTGGAAATCTGGGATGGGTGGACAAACGCGACCGCATTGCCTGAAAAGGTACAAAAGCTCACCGCAAGGGGCGCGTGCGTGATCGCCCTTACCGGCGATGCAACGCTGGCTGCCTTACGCTTGCAGGCGAATGGGCTGTTGAACGCGGCCAACGCCATCATCGGCATGGACCCTGGTTCCGACCGCGTATCCCTTGTTGAAAATGGGCAGGTGTCGGCGCTGATTCTGCCGGCTCCTTACACCATGGGCTACCGCGGCTATCGGTTGGCTGAAACCATGCTGCATGGCGGCAAAGCCGAAAGCGTTACGGTGGAGCCGAAACTGATCACGCTAACCAATCTGTACAGCCCCGAAAACGTGAAGGTAGCCTTCCCGCTGCTGCAATAGCGCGGGAGCTCAAAAGCTGTGAAAACTTGAATGGCATGGGAAGCGGGAGGTGAAACCATGAAACGAGGGAGAATAGCTGCATTATGTTTGGCGCTGTGCATGCTGCCGTGCGCATCGGCACTGGCAGAACTGCCCAAAATCGGCATATGCATCTACAACGCTGCCGATACCTTCATGAGCAGTGTGGTACGCCAGATTGAAAAGCAAGCCACCGGCAATGCCGAGGTGATTACCATGGACAGCGCCAACGACCAGAACCTGCAATTTGACCAGGTGCAGGAAATGTTGGACGAGAACGTGGACGCGCTGATCATCAACCCTGTGGATCGCACATCGGCCGTATATCTGGTGCAACTGGCGCAACGGAAAAATGTGCCGATCGTGTTTATCAACCGCGAACCCACGCAGGAAGACCTAGCCCTGTACAGCGGTGCATATTATGTGGGCACTGACCCCAAGGAGACGGGTTACCTGTGCGGCGAACTGGTGGTAGACTGGTTTACTACCCACCCAGAGGCCGATACCAACGGAGATGGCGTGATTCAGTATGTGCTGCTCAAAGGTGAACCGGGCCATCAGGACGCGGAACTGCGTACGACCTATACGCTGAAAGCCATCACCGAGGCAGGCTTCCACACGGAAAAGCTGGCGGAAGATACGGCACTGTGGGAGCGCTCCATTGGGCAGGAGAAGATGGCGGGCTTTCTGGCGACCTGGGGCGACCGCATCGAGTGTGTGATTTCCAATAACGATGATATGGCGCTAGGCGCGATCGACGCGCTGAAGGCGGCAGGCTGGTTTTCCGGCGGGCGCTACATGCCTGTGGTGGGCGTGGACGCGACCGAGCCCGCCTTGGAAGCGCTCAAGCAGGGATCGCTTCTGGGCACGGTGCTCAATGATGCAATCAACCAGGGACGCGCGACATGGCAACTGGTGTGGCTGCTGAATAACAAAGAGACGATCACGTCCGAAAAGCTGGGGTATCCGATGGATCAATCCCACCGTGTATATGTTGCCAGCCAGAAGATTACACGGGAGAGCTTGAAAAGCCCGTAAGGGGAAAAAATGGATTCAGGGGCAAACGGCTGTCTTGGAAATGCAATACGAACTGATAGAACAGAAGCAGGCAGGTAAATGCTATGAAAATCCTGATCGTCCCCATGGTTGCCATTGCGCAAACCTCCGGCCCATCCTCACGTGCGGAAGCCCTTGCTACTACGTTTGAACAGGTGGGATTTGAAACCACGCTGTGCTACGCTGCCAATGCGAACCCAAAAGCATTGCGAGGGGTGCGCCTGTTCCCGCTTTGTGTTCCGACGCCGATGGGACTGCCCAAATGGCTGGGTAGCCGGATATTTCCTCTGGCGGAAAAACTGGGCGTAATCGGTCGTAAACCTATTCATAGTTTTGAACAGGTGCTTCACCTGTCGGGTACGCTGGCGTATCCGTATCTCCGCCAAAGCGTGGAGGAGATTCGTTCCATCATCAAAGACTGCAAGCCTGATCTAGTGTATTCGGAGTTCAGCCTGCCTGCGATGATCGCCGCTCAGGCGGAGCATGCGCCAATATTTGCCTCCTACAGCTATCCTGTGCAACCGAATTACGCCAGCGCCCCGCAGTTTGCCGGCGCAGTAAACCGTTTGCTGCATGAACTGGAGTTGCCGTCGGTTCATTCCTCGCTGGAGCTGTTTGCGCGGGCGGACTGTCGGGTGGTGCCCAGCAGCTCCGAACTGGAGCCGATGACCGGAGATCATCTTTTATTCGTGGGGCCATTTCAAAACCTGCCCGTGATGGATGCCGAACGCGGGAGAGATTGCGTGCTGGCCTATATGGGGTATGGAACCATTCCCAAGAAGCGGATGTTGCGCGTGCTCTCCGAGGCATTTGAAGATAGCGGGTATCAGGCATATATCGCGGGTATGGGGCCGGAAGAAACGACGGTTGGCAATCTGCATACGGCATATCGGTTCGATTTTGCCAGCCTGTTACCGCATGCGGTACTGCTGATCGACCACGGCGGGCAAAACAGCGTGATGGATGGGTTGCGCTATGGCGTACCTCAGCTCATCTGCCCCGGTCAGGTATTTGAGCGCCGCTTCAATGCGCAAAGCGTGGCGGAGCATGGCGCGGGCAGGGTGCTTTCCCTGCCTGAGTTCACGGCGGTTAATGTTCGCGGGGCAGCATTACAAATGACTGCGGAGCCAAGTTATGCCCAAAACGCACGCGCGCTGGGGATCAGCCTCGCGGCACTTGGCGGAGCGGATGCGGTTGTGCGGGCGATACGGGAGCGATTCCCGTGCACGGGGGATGGTATGCAGGGATGAATCGCAACCGTGATGCGGTAGCGGCTGGCATGGACGTTGTAGGAACATCGCTATCTGGCGGATGTTCATCAGGCGGGACGTGGCGTTAGGCTCGTTCCGCCTTTGCATAGGATGGTTTTGAACGGTTTCACGCCGATGTTGACATTGCCTCGGGGGGCAAATGCATATATAATGGCAAAGACACGGCTTGCCGTGTCTGCTGAAAATGAAACAGTGCGTCGCAACCATATGCCCGTGCTGGTATGCCCAGCCGCGGGGCGCACAGTGCGGTAGAAACAAAATACGGGTTAAGAGTTACGATGGAGGTTTTGCGGATGAAAAGCAATGTGACCCGGGTAGTCATTATCGGCGCAGGCGCTGTGGGCGCGACCACTGCATTCAGCCTTGTGGTGAAAGGCGTGGCGGCCGAGGTGGTGCTCATTGACGTCAACCGTGACAAGGCGCAGGGCGAAATCTGGGATATGCAGCACAGCATGGATTTCCAGAGCCGCAATGTGCGCGTACTGCTGGGTGATTACAGCGATTGCCGCGACGCGGATATTGTGGTGATTACCGCATCGGCACCGTTTGGCGGTGAAAAAAGCCGGTTGGAGCTGCTCACCAAATCGGAAAGCATCATGAAAAAGATTGTGCCTGCCGTGGTGGAAAGCGGGTTTGACGGTATTTTCATCGTCGTTTCCAACCCTGTGGATATCATGAGCTATCTGGTGCGCAAGCTGAGTGGTTTTCCCAAATCGCGGGTCATCGGCACTGGCACGGTGCTGGAAACCGCGCGCCTCAAGCAGATTATCGGGCAGATTATGGATATGGATTTGCGCAGCATTGACGCGTATGTGATGGGTGAGCATGGCGATTCAATGATGGTGCCGTGGAGTCACGTTCGCGCGGGCGGCAAACCGTTTACGGAGATAGTGGCGGACGACCCCGAACGCTTTGCGAATGTAAACCTCGATGAAATTGTGGAGCGTACCAAAACGGCGGGTAGCGATGTGTTCCGTTTGAAGGGAAACACGCAGTACGGTATCGCCAGCGCCGTCACCGGCATTGTGTCGGCAATTTTACGGGATGAGAACAAGATTTTTCCCGTTTCCGCCTATCTGGATGGGGAGTATGGCGTAAACGGCATCTACTGTGGCGTGCCCGCGCTGCTCAATCGCCATGGCATGACGGAAATCGGCGTTTTTAACCTCACGGAGGAGGAGCTTGAGCTGTTCCACCGTTCGGCGGAAATTCTGCATGAGAACGTTGAGCGCCTGAGTAAAGAGTGAGCGCCTTGCCGCTCGGAGCGTAAAAAGCTACGGTTGCGAAAACGAAATCGGTGCTGCGTCATGGTCGGTATGTCGGAACAGGATTCGGGCGTATGCCCCGTGCTCCCGTCAGGCGAGGGGGTTGCCTTAAAACAAAACAATGGAGAAATAAAGCGACATGAATTACGCGCAGGTAATCGATACCATGTTCAAACTGACCGTTGCCATGGCTGTCGGCTTTGGACTCAATAAGTTCAAGGTCATCGGCGAACAAACCAACAAAAGCATTTCAGGCATGATCATCAACGTAACATGCCCCGCGCTGGTAGTGTATGCCGTGTGCAACCAAAAGGAGCTCAGCGCTGAGGTGGTCAAGCTGTTGGGCTTCGGGGCGGTGCTGTACCTGCTGTTGCCGCTGGTGGTGGCGGGGCTTTCGCTGCTGTTGGGCGCAAAGGCGGATAAACGCGGCGTATATCAGATGCTGCTGATGTTTGGCAACATCACGTTCATGGGTTTTCCCGTTGCACAGGCTATGTATGGGGAACAGGCAATTTTCTATATGAATATCCTGAACATCCTGTTTGCGGTGTTCATCTTTACCTACGGGGTGGGGTTGCTCAAGGAAAACGGCCCCGGCGAACGGTTCCGGCTGCGGCTGAAGGATATTCTCTCGCCAGGCGCCCTATCGGGCTTTCTGTCGCTGGCGATCTACTTTTTCCATATTCAGGTGCCTAGTCTTCTGGTGAATGCCATGGGTTTTGTGGGTGGGGTGACGACACCGCTTTCAATGATTGTGATCGGCAGCATCATCGCAGAGTTTCCCTTCAAGGCGCTGTTTTCGCAGGGCCGGCTGTTTTTGCTGGCAGCGATGAAACTGTTGCTGTTTCCGTTGCTGGGCTTTTGGGTGGCGAACCTCGTGTTCGACGATCCGATGCTGGTGGGCATTGTGACCGTGAGCCTCGCGATGCCCTCGGCTTCGCTGTGTGCGATGGTGTGCAAACAATATGGAACCGAGGCGCAGGCGGACACGGCGGCACTGGGCGTGTTTATTACCACGGTACTGTCCATTGGGACAATACCGCTGGTGATCTTTCTGGTGGGTATGGCATAATGGGACGATTCTGATGGATCGACCGACCGAAGTGGTGATCATCTACCTTCGACCGCCGCAAAGGTACGTACTGTTATTGCTCTCCTAAATGAAGCCACTACATTTACGGAAACGCCTCCACTGACAAACACGATGTAGCACAGCTGGCAGAGCATACAATGCGGATAGGTATCAATCAACAGAGCCAATCATGTGGGGAAAGGGCATTACGCCGCTTTCCTTTTTTGTTATTTCACGCAGATTTTTAGGAAAAGTCGATCCATGGAATGCTAACCCAGCAAATGCAAATCATGCCACCGGCTCATTGGCAAGGCAAAGCGCTCTGCTTGGGTTCATGCTGAACGTTGCTACGCAAACTGTTCTGATGGTTCCAATCAAAAGTAGATAGCGACTGCACTGGCTATATGTTGCATCGTAGCGCCTATCCACGCGAACCCGATGGGCACGATTCACTCACCGTCGGGTTTTTTGAATTGCCCATTGTTGCGACTGTTTTTTACACGGCAATAAGATTAAGTTTTCTTCGAAGAGCCTTTCTCTTCCTGGCCTGTAGCTTTTTTGACCTCCTTTTAAGCATTGACTTGGCAGTTTTTCCTACCGATGTTTACCTTTTCTTAACCTGACGCTGTCCGCGATTTTATCGGCGCAATACGCCCACTTTACATTCCGCCGTTATGATAAGGCCATGCAGTGAAGAAATAGGAGAAAAGAAACTGCTAGAGACAGAAAAGGAGAAATACGATGAATAAGCAAGGTATGCTCAAACGTTTCGCGGTTCTTCTGACGGCAGTGCTCATGATGCTCTCCATGGTGATCCCGATGGCCAGCGCTTCCTCGACCGACAAGATCACCCTCGTATGGTACCCCAACGAATCCGCCGCCGATTACCAGAGCGCGCGTGACGCCATCGGCAAGCTCATCACCGAAGCCACGGGCAAGGAAGTGGAACAGAAACTGACCACCGACTACTCCATCGCCATCGAAGCGCTCGCCAGCGGTCAGGCGCAAATCTGCTTCATGGGCGCGCAGGGCTACATTCAGGCCAAGGAAAAGAATGCGAATGTCAACCCCCTGTTTGTGAACTCCGGCGCTTCCGGCACGCTGGACGATGCCATCTATTACAGTTGGCTGTGCGTCAATCAGGGTCAGGAAGACCAGTACAAGGACGGCGACGCCTTCTCTATCGCCAACATTCAGGGCAAAAAGATTTCCTTTGTAAGCAACAGTTCCACCTCCGGCTTTAAGGTTCCCACCACCAACATCATTGCCTTCTTCTCCAAGCAGGATGCGTGGAAGAACCTCACCAGCGATGATCTGGTGGAAGGCGGCAGCGGCAAGTTCTTCTCCGAAGTGCTCTTCGGCGGTTCCCATCAGGGCTCCGCATTCAACCTGGTGAGCGGCGCCGCGGATGTGGCTGCCTTCTGTGACACCGAGCTCGCCCCCTACTCGGATTTGACCGCAGGCACCGAGGAAAAGGCCGGCGCGGTTTACACCATCAAAGCGGACGCGACCGCTCCGTTTGACACCGTAACCGGTAAATCCTTCGTGATCATTCAGTCTACTCCCGTGCTCAACGGCCCCTTTGCCTACAACGCCGATACCCTCAGCGCCGAGGATGTGAAAAAGATTCAGGATCGCTTTACATCGGCTGATGTAGCCAGCAACCCCGACATCTTCATCACCAAGGCGGATAAAGAGGCTGGCAAGGTCGGCATGTTCAAGAAAACCGACAAAGAGTGCTTCCTGCTGGTGGAAGATTCCTGGTACAACCCCATCCGCGATATGGCGAAGTAATCAACCCCACGCCAACCGACATCGGGAATAAATGGCCTTCCGGCTGAAATGAACTTGAGGTGCACACTATGCCCATCCTGGAGTTTCGCAATGTGAGTAAAACTTACGATAACAAAACCATGGCGCTTGAGGATGTAAGCTTTTCAGTCAGGGAAGGCGAGTTTGTATCCATCATCGGGCCTTCGGGCTCCGGCAAATCCACTATCCTGCGTTGCATCAACCGGCTGGTTGATGCAACGCAGGGCGTTATTATATTCGACGGGCAGGAAATCACCAGTCTCGGCAAAAAAGAGCTGCGTCGCGTGCGCACTAAAACAGGGATGATCTTTCAGCATTACAACCTTGTCAACCGCCTGAGCGTGATTGAAAACGTGCTGCATGGTCGCCTCGGGCATAAATCCAATCTGAGCGGCATCGCAGGCGCCTATACGGAGGAAGAGAAGGAAAAGGCTTTTTCTATTTTGGACAAACTGGGGTTGACCGATCAGGCATACAAGCGTTGTGACGAACTTTCCGGCGGGCAAAAACAGCGCGTCGGCATCGCGCGCTCGATAATGCAGGAGCCCCGCCTCATCCTCTGCGATGAACCCATTGCCTCACTGGACCCGAGTTCCTCCAAGGTGATTATGGACCACCTTAGCGATATCAACAAAACCATGAACATCACCTGCATTTTGAACCTGCATCAGGTGGATGTCGCCATTAAATACTCCCAACGCATTATCGGCCTCACCAAGGGGCGCATCGTGTACGATGGCCCGGCCGATCAGTTGCCCCAAAGCACGATCTATGAGATTTACCAATCCAACAAAGGGGAGCTGATTACGGATGTTGAGGGCTGAAAACGGTCGCGCGCGGGAATCCATCTTTACCCGCCGCAAACGCACCTATACGCTGATCCTGCTGGGCGTAATCGCTTTTTACGTGTTCGCCTGCACCATTACAGAGTTCAGCGCAGTGGACGGGCTGGCTGCCATCCCCCGTGCGTTTGTGTGGATCGCGAAAAATCTGGTGCCGGACGCAAAAGCGTTGCACCGGTTCCCCAATATCCTGAACAAGCTGCTCGAAACCACGCTGCTATCCATATCGGTGACGGTTACAGCGGCGGTGTGCGCGTTCTTTTTTAGCCTTCTGGGTTCCAAAACCACCAAGATCAACGGCGCAGTCAGCCGCGCGGTACGCATGGTGGCCGCTTTTTTCCGAAATGTACCGGATGTGGTGTGGGCGATGCTCCTGCTGTTCTCCTTCGGGCAAAACATCCTCACTGGATTTTTTGCGCTTTTCTTTTCCACGTTTGGCATGCTGACCCGCACCTTTATCGAAACCATCGACGAGGTGAGCGCCTCCTGCACGGAAGCGTTGTATGCTACGGGGGCCACCTATATGCAGACGGTGTTTCAGGGCATCATTCCCTCCGCGCTTTCTGAAATTGTGACGTGGGTACTGTTCATGATTGAAACCAACATCCGCAGTTCCACGCTCATTGGCATGCTCACAGCCACGGGCATCGGCTATCTGTTTGATCTTTATTATAAGCGGCTCGATTACGGTTCTGCCAGCCTTGTGGTGCTTTGTATCGTGGCGACGGTTATCCTGATTGAAACCCTTTCCAGCCGCATCAGGAAGGTGATCTTATGAATAAAGAATTTGCCATGGAGCAGCCCTTTGAGCTGAACATGGATATACAACGCCACATGCGCAAAACGGTCACGGGAAAGATTAAGATTTACAGCCACAGTAAAAGCGGCACAGTGGTTCGTATTACGATGCTGACCCTGTTCGCGCTGGCGCTGATAGGCTTTTTAACCTTCGATTATAAGAATGTGGATTTTGCCGCGGCGCTTGCCAAAACGTGGCGCAACGTGCAAACGGTGTTCCTCCAGCCCCGACTTACCCACAACACATTTTGGGGCGCGATGTACCAGGTGCTGATCACGTTCTGCCTTGGCGGACTTTCGACCATCTTCGGCGCGATCATCGCCTTTTTCGGGGCGCTGCTGTGCGCCCGCAATATCGCCAACCAGAAGGTGGTAACAGTGACCAAAAGCATCGTGGCGCTGGTGCGAGCGGTGCCTACCATCCTGTGGGTTCTTATTTTTGCGGTGTCGGCTGGGCTAGGTGGTGTGGCGGCGGTCATCGGCCTCACATTCCACAGCGCTGCGTACTTGACCAAAGCTTACGCCGAGTCCATTGAGGAAATGGATCAGGGCACCATCGAAGCACTGAAAGCCAGCGGCGCCAGTTACTGGCAGATTGTGTTTCAGGCGATTCTGCCTTCCTCCATTAGCTACATGCTGGCTTGGACGTTCCTGCGCTTTGAAATCAACTTTACCAATGCCATTGCGGTCGGCGCGGCGGCAGGTGCGGGCGGCATCGGGTACGACCTGTTTATGGCGGGCGGTTTCTATTTTGACCTGCGGGAACTTGGCTACATCACCTGGGTAGTGGTAATCGCCGTGATCGTGCTGGAAACGCTGGCAACCAAAGTGAAGGCGAAGGTGAAATAACGTTGTTTGTAACGGATAAAAGACGGCTGTTCCGCATCCTTGCCCATGTGGACGCGGAGGTGGTAACCGCCATGGCGGCAAAGCTGCAGGACGCTTATCCCGTTGTGGTTGTCAAGGACCCCAGCAAAACGTTAACCATGGTAAAGCTGCGCGAAACGGTGGAAGAAAGTCTGTTCTACCTTGGCGAAGTCATCGTATGGGAAGCGGTCGTGGAGCTGGACGGCGTGCGCGGCATGGCCGTTACCATGGGCGAAGCCGCTGAAAAAGTGTTGTCCATGGCGGTGATCGACGCGGCCATCAACCGCGGCGTGTTCCGCGACGAAGACACGCTTTTGAAGCTTGAAGCCGAGCAGGTAGCGCAGGAGAGACGCGAAAACGCGATGCACTTACAAACCATGGTCAATTTTACATCCATGGATGCGGAGATGCCCACATGAAAAAACTGCACGAATTTGACGAGGTATTCGATTCCCAGCGCGCGTTTCGCCTGATTTTGGAAGCGATGGCCAATCCTACCCGCAAGGTGAGCTTGCGGGAGTGCGCCCAAAAGTTCCATAGCGGATTAGCGCCGCTTCTGGCGATTGGTATGACGCTGCTGGATAATGAGGTTCGCTTTTACACGCAGGGTGACGAGGCGCTTTCGCAACAGCTGGTATCGCTGACGCTTTCGGAACCGGCGGTGCTGGAAGCCGCTGACTTTCTTTTTGTGCCAAACGCTGCCGATGCGGAAACGGTAATCCCCTTTTCGAAGTACGGCACGTTGCGGGACCCGCACCTTTCCGCTACAGTGATTGTGCTGGACAACGGCGTTGGAGAACACCTCATTTCCCTGCAAGGGCCGGGCATTGAGGGAACGGTGGAGTTAGCCGCATCCAATGCGGCTTATGCGGCCATCATGGCGCGCGACAGGCAATGCTACGAATACCCTCAGGGGATCGACTTGATTTTCGTGTCCGGCGAGGGGGAGCTGTACGCTATCCCGCGCCTGACGCTTCGGGAGGTGCGCTGATGGCATATGTAGCAGTATCCGGCGGCAAGGAAGCCATTGAAGCGAGCATCCGCTTGCTGGACTGGTATCGTGGCGGTACTACGCTGGATTTGGAGTTGGAGGCCATCGAAAAAAAGCTCTCATTGCTGGTGGACAGGGTAATGGGCGAAGCGGGGCTGTATTCTCCGGCATATGCGGCGCTGGCGCTGAAGCAGTGCGAAGGGTCGGTAGAGGAAGCGGTATTCCTGCTTCGCGCCTACCGATCCACCCTCACAAGGCATTACTACACCACAGCGGTGGAAACCGACGCAATGCGGGCAGTGCGGCGTATCTCCGCCGCGTTTAAGGATATCGTGGGCGGGCAGATGCTGGGCGCGACCTATGATTATACGCACCGATTGATCGATTTCGGCGTGGGCGGGGAGAGCGCGCAGGCGCTCTATCGGCGGATGCAGGCTTTGCTCGCTGTGCAATCGCCGGAGCCGGTTACCCCTTGCCCGCGCGTTTCCGATGAGCTAAAGCGGGAGGGGTTGATCGACATCCTGCCGGAAAACGATGAAGCGCCTTTTGACGTGACTGAAAACCTGCTGGAGTTCCCCGCACCGCGAAGCGCGCGGCTGCAAACGCTCGCCCGCGCAGATACGGGTTTCCTCTCCGGCCTCGCCTACTCGGCGTTGCGCGGCTTTGGAATGGTACACCCGACGGTGGGGGAGCTTCGCACCGGATATGTGGAGCTGTGCGTGCCCTACCTGTTTGACTCCACACAAAGCATCTATATCGGAGAAATTCTGATGACCGAGGTGGAATGCCTCACCGAGGCGGACGATCAGGGCAAGCTCAAGCTGGCGCTGGGCTATGGCGCGGTGTTTGGCCGCAACGAAAATAAAGCCATCGCCATGGCGGTGGTAGATCGGGAACTGAGCCACAAAGGCGATTATCCCGCCCAAAATGAAGAATTTGTGCTTACCCATGGCGACAGCCTGGAAATGAACGGGTTCCTCTCCCACTTGAAACTGCCGCACTACGTTACCTTCCAGTCCAAGCTGGACGCAGTGCGCAAGACAAGGAGGGAACGCCGATGAACCCAAACTATAACTTTGCCTTTTTGGACGAAGGTTCCAAGCGGGAAATCCGGCGTGCAACGCTCAAGGCGGTGGCGATCCCCGGCTATCAGGTGCCGTTTGGTTCCCGCGAACTGCCCATCGGGCGCGGCTGGGGCACGGGGGGTATCCAGCTCACACTATCGCTCATCGGGCCGGACGATGTTCTCAAGGTGATCGATCAGGGTAGCGATGAGAGCGTGAACGCCGTGAACATCAAAAAGTTTGTGGCGCTGTGCACGGACGTGAAAACCACCACCCATACGCGGGAGGCGACGCTGATACAGACCCGCCACCGCATTCCCGAAGTGCCCATGACCAACGATCAGATTCTTGTTTTACAGGTGCCTATTCCCGAACCGCTTCGCGTTGTGGAAACGCGGGAGGAACTCACCAAGCGGATGCACGCGGAAAAGGATTATGCCCCGATGTGGCTTCAACTTTACGAAAGCCTGATTCGCTATGGGCGCGTGACCATTTCCACCGAGTATCCCTGCATGGTGGAGGACAGATATTTGTTGAACCCCAGCCCCATTCCGCGCTTTGATACCCCGAAACTGTACGATGCGGAATGCCTGTACCTGTTTGGCGCGGGGCGGGAAAAGAAGATCTACGCCATCCCCCCGCATACAAAGGTATCTCCGCTGGCGTTTGACGATGTTCCCTTTCAGCGGGAGACCTTCCCCGGCAAGCGGTGCCGCCTGTGCGGAAGCGCGGACACTTATCTGGACGAGATGTTTGACTCCGCGACGGGGGAACGGTTCTACCAGTGTTCCGATACATCGTATTGTCAGGAGATGCGTGCCAGATGATTCTTTCAGAAACACCCATCCTCAAAGTGGAACACCTGACTGTGCGCTATGGCGACGGTTGCTCCCAATGCCAAACCCATTTGGAGAAAAACCGCTGCACGGCGTGTGGCAGTATCTGGGCGGCGAGCGACGTATCGCTGGAGGTCTATCCCGGCGAGGTGCTGGGCATCGTGGGGGAATCCGGCTCCGGAAAATCCACGCTGATGCAAAGTTTGTATTTTGACATTGAGCCTACGTCGGGGCAGGCGTTTTTGCGGGATTACAGGGGCGGAGCGCAAAGCATATGGGAAACCAGCAGCGCTGAAAAACGGGATATTAAAAACTGTGTGATGGGCATGGTGTACCAGAACCCCGTGATGGGGTTGCGCATGGACTATTCTGCCGCAGCCAACATTGCTGAAAAGCTGATCGCCGCTGGGCACCGCGACGCGGGCAAAATGACGGGGCGGGTTACGGAACTGCTCGATGCGGTGGAGATCCTCGTATCCCGCATGGGGGAGGCGCCGCGTCATTTTTCTGGCGGCATGCAGCAACGCGTGCAGATTTCCAAAGCGTTGGCGAATAACCCTGCGCTGCTGTTGCTGGACGAGGTAACCACGGGGCTGGATTTGTCGGTGCAGGCCAAGGTGCTGGATTTAATTCGCAAAATCAAGGCGAGGTACGGCATCTCCATTTTGCTGGTATCGCACGACCTTGCGGTGATCCGGATGCTGGCGGATCGCACCATTGTGATGCTGGACGGGCGCATTGTGGAAAGCGGGCTGACCGATCAGATTCTGGAAGATCCGCAGCATGCCTATACCCAGCAACTGGTGCATTCGCTATTATAGGGAGATGAAAACCTTGATCGCCATACAAAATGGGAAACTGATCACCCCAAACGAGGTTTTGGAAGGAAAAACACTGCTGATCGACGGGGGGAAAATCATCGGTATTGTAGAGAACATCGCCAACGCGAAATCAGTGATCGACGCGCAGGGGCGCTATGTGATGCCGGGGATGATCGACATCCACTCCGATAAGATTGAGCAGTTTATTCAGCCCCGTCCTACGGCACAGATGGATTTTGAACTGGCGCTCAAGGAATGTGAGCGGGAACTGCTGATGCTGGGCATCACCACCATGTACCATTCCATATCGCTGTATCAGGATGAGTTTTTCGGAAAATCTCCCCTGCGCACGAAGGACAGCGTGCAAAGGCTGGCCAACCTCGTGGGTAGCATCCACAGCCGCAACCACCTGATCCACCACCGGTTTCATCTCCGTATTGAGATTGACAACCTTGCGGCGTACGATATCGCCAAGGCGATGATCGAGGGGGGCATGGTACACGAGATTTCTTTTATGGATCATACGCCCGGGCAGGGGCAGTACCGCGACCTCGCCATCTACATGGATACCATCAGCAAATACCATGGTCGGGAAATTGAAAACCTGGGGGTGGAAGGCGTGGTGGCTTACCATCGCAACAAACCCATGATCAGCTTTGAACAGCTCAAGGAACTGGCCGACCTCGCCCATGCCAAGGGGATCGCCGTTGCCTCCCATGATGACGACGTGGTTGAAAAACTGGTTATAAACCGTGCGCTGGGAGTGGACATCAGCGAGTTCCCGATCCTGATTGATACGGCGAAAGCCGCGCGTTCCATGGGCTTTTATACGGTTGTCGGCGCGCCCAATATCCTGATGGGCGCTTCGCACTCCGGCAATATGTCCGCGGCGGAGGCTATTTGCGAGGGTTGCGCGGATATCATCTGCTCGGACTACTACCCGCCTTCGATGCTGCACGGCGTGTTTTCCATGGTGCGTAATCACGGCTTATCATTGCCTGAAATGGTAAACAAAGCAACGCTGAATCCTGCCCGCGCGGTAAAGATCGATCAGAATTACGGTTCCATTGAAGTGGGCAAAGCAGCGGATTTGATCATCGTGGAAGAACTGGACGGCTATCCCGTGCTGACCGACGCGCTGGTGGACGGACAACTGGCCGTCCATGTGGCATACAGGAGGTAACATGGAGATTTTGCGCATTGAGGAACTCAGCAAGAGCTTCCACATCCATTCTCCCGAGCGGGAGATCCACTCCTGCCGGAATATCGGGTTCACTTTGCATACAGGGCAGTTCATCGGGATTGTGGGGCGCAGCGGGGCGGGTAAATCGACCATTCTAAAGTGCATCCACCGCAGTTACCTGCCCAGCACGGGCAGCATCCGCTACCAGAGCGCCGCGTTGGGCGAGATCGACCTCGCCAAGGCCACCGAGCGGGAGATGCTTTACCTTCGCAGGCGGGAAATCGGCTATGTATCGCAGTTTTTGAATGTGATGCCCCGCACCACGGCAAGGGAACACGTCATGAATGCGCTGCTGGATACCGGTAGCGATGAAAAGGCGGCGGCAATCGGTGCGGAGGAGATGCTTTCCTATTTCAAATTGCCTGATGAACTGTGGGATATGTTCCCCGCAACGTTTTCCGGTGGGGAACGCTTGCGCCTGAACCTTGCGCATACCATGGTGAAAACCCCCCGACTGATGCTGCTGGATGAGCCGACCGCATCGCTGGATAACCAGACCAAGGGTCTGGTGAAGGAGATGCTCATCCGCCTGAAGGCGCAAAAAACAAGCATGATCGGCATTTTTCACGATCTGGAGTTTATGGAAGGCCTGTGCGATCAGGTGTACAACATCTCCGAGGGGGTGTTTTTATGATCAGGGCGGATTTGCACATCCATTCCACCATATCCGACGGCAGCGATACAGTAGCCGAAATTGTGGAAAAGGCCATTAAACGGGGACTCAACGCCATCGCGATTACCGACCATGATACGCTGGCACACCATAAGCTGTTGCCGCATGATCCGCGCCTTATGGTGCTGGGCGGCATCGAGATTTCCACCATCGACACGGAAACCGGCGTGAAGGCGCATGTGCTGGGCTATCATATCGAAGAGGCTGAACCGGTGGAAAAGCTGGTTGCGCCTATCCGTGAACGCAGGCATCAAAACTCGCTCAAGCAGATTGAACTGCTCAAGGAGCACGGTTACTACGTCGATACCGACCGCCTGAAAAGAGCGGACGGGCAGTATGTGTATAAACAGCATATCATGGAATACCTTGTGAAAACCGGACAGGCGGAAGAACTGTTCGGTCAGTTTTATCACAGGGTGTTCAAGCACGGCGGGTTTTGCGATTTCGATATTGAGTATGCGGACGTACGCGATGCGGTGGCCGCTATTCATCAGGCAGGCGGAAAGGCGGTGCTGGCGCACCCCGGTCAGCAGCAGAATTTTTACCTGATCCAGTCGGTGCCCTTTGACGGGATAGAGTATAACCATATGGAAAACAAGCCTGAGGATAAAGAAACCATTATGGAGTGCGTGCGGGACAGTTCCACGAGGCTGTTTTTAACCGGCGGAAGCGATTACCACGGTCACTATGGCGATGTGCCGGTGCCGATAGGCGCGTACCTGTCGAGTGAAAGCGGGGTACAAAGCTTATGCTGAACCGTGCACCAAACCTTGGACATAACGTACTTCTATCCGAGACCACGCTGGGGGATTATACGCAAATTCTCGACCAGTGCGTGCTGGAAGAATGCGACATTGGGGATTTTACGTATCTGGCGGGGTATAATCAGGTAGCCTACGCGAGCATCGGCAAGTTCTGCTCCATTGCTACATTTGTGCGCATCAACCCCGGCAATCATCCGACCTACACACGGGTGGCACAGCATCATTTCACTTACCGCAGTGCGATGTTTGGCTTCGGAGAGGACGACGTATCGTTTTTTGATTGGCGGCGGGAAGACAGGGTGACCATTGGCCATGATGTGTGGATCGGGCACAACGCGACGGTGATGCCGGGGGTGACCATCGGCAACGGCGCGGTGGTAGGCACAGGCGCGGTGGTGACCAAGGATGTGGAGCCGTATTCGATTGTGGCGGGGGTACCGGCGAAAAAGATTCGTATGCGGTTTGATGGGGACACTATCGCGAAGCTTGAGCAGGTTGCTTGGTGGAGCTGGGATGAAGAGACAATCAAGGCGCGACTGGCGGACTTTCGGAATTTTGAGCAGTTTAGGGATCAATACCTGAGATAGATCAAAAGAGGAATCCAAAGGGCAATCGCGCTTGGGTAGGGTTGGGCAACGAAGGTGAACGCGTGCCCGATTGATTCTTCGGCGAAGCCGTGAGCAAACCGACTGTGCAAAGCCCCGGCATACGCCTGCATGGCAAAGCCATAAAGCGCGAGGGGGCGAATCGCCGCTTCACGGCTATGAGGCGAACGGAATCGCCGACAGGTTACGCATACAAGAAAAGCGGAGTGCTTCCATGAAGGAGGCCTCCGCTCGTTGTGTTGTTGGACGCATTCATTGCTGGTCGTGCTTTCTGCGGCATTGGGAAAGAAAGCTGTGCTGTTATTGCCTGTTCACGCTTACCTGTCCAGCAACCTCTCGATCTCCTCGACCTGCGCCTTCTCCAGTGCTCCGAATTGGAGGGCTCCGGCGTTTTCTTCTGCCTGTTTCACATTTTTAAACCCCGGTATCGGCACATTCGCAACGCTTTTTGACCATAGCCATCCAAGCGCACCCTGCGCGACCGTGCGCCCGCCGCTGGCGAGTATCTCCCGCACACCGGTCAGCCTGTCCAAAAAGGCTTGCTTTGGCTTGCCGTTTTCGAAATACTCCGTCCAGTCATAAGCAGAACCGCGAACATCGTCACCGCCAAAGTGTGTGGCAATCGAAAACTTTCCGGACAAGAACCCCATCGCCAACGGCGCGTTGTTGATGCACGCCAGCCCGTGCCTTTCGCATGCTGCCGCCACCGCCGCGTCATAGGTAAACAGGTTCTGTTTGGTTTGGATAACCGTGCCGCGTGTTTTGGCTGCGAAGGTTTCCACATTTGCAGCCGAATAGGTGCTCCACCCGTAGGTGCGGATTTTACCCTCGGCTACCAACTTGTCCAATTCATGAAAAAGCAGCTCTATCGCTTCCGGTGCAAGCGTTCCGTTATGAACCTGATACAGGTCAACATACGCAGTGCCCAGACGCGAGAGCGACGCTTCCAAGGCTTTGCGGAGATAGGCAGGGGAGGTGTCCTCCCCAATCAGAGCGCGTTGCTTTCGGTCGTATAAATAGCCGCCTTTGGTGGCGATCACCACCCGGTCGCGCATCCCACGCAGCGCCTTGCCAAGCACTTCCTCGCTGTGGCCTGTGCCGTACGCATCCGATGTGTCAAAAAATGTGACGCCCAGGTCAATCGCGCGGTGGATGGCACGGATGGATTCGCCATCCTCGACCTCGCCCCAGCCATCCGGTTGGCCGAACATGGTAAACGGCCCGCCAATAGCCCAGCACCCAAAGCCCAGCGCGCTGACCTCAATGCCGCTTTTGCCCAAGACTCTTTTGCTCATTTCCATGGGAGGATACCCCTTTCATGGTTGTCAGGTGATGGTTCATCGGTTAACCCCAGCTTTAACCCTTCCCAAGCGGATTGGGCATCGCTTCTGAGCGCATCGCGCCCATACAGCTTAACCGACATGGATAGGCCGATCATCAGGTAATAGTAGGCGAGTGCCGCGCCGGTTACAGGCTGGGTGCGCAGCTGCCCGTTTTGCATCCCCTGCTCCATGCACTGGCTGATACGCTGCAAAAACACATCCTGTGTTTCCAGCGTGCGACGCTGCATGGTATCGCGCATAAACGACGGCGGGTAATAGAAATACCGATCCCAGAAGTACATTTTCAAATTGTTGTGACAGTAGAGGATGAAATCCACAAACATCCGCCCGAGCGTATCCAATGCAGTTTCTCCTGCTCGCACCGCGGTCAGTTCTCCGATGGAACAGACGTATTCCTTGAGAATATCCTCAAAGATAGCGGTGAAAATGCTCTCCTTGCCATCGAAGTGCGCGTATAGCGATGCTTTGCGAATGCCAACCGCCTTGGCGATATCATCCATACTGGAACCCTCATAGCCCTTGTCGGTAAACAACTCCAACGCTTTTTCCAGGATGGTCTGTCGGGTCATGGGGCACACTCCTTCCGTAATAAAAATAAGACAACCTACCGTTCGGTAGGCACAGTATAGCAGGTTGAATTTGAAAAGGCAAGCATCTTTTTATGCTTTTTTGTATCCGCAAACCATCAATTCACTGGGGAGATGCATCCCTGCCGGAACAACGAAAAAGCAGGGTCGCCTGCATTCGCAAACAAACCCTGCCTGTCAGGGATAACCTGTGTTTCACGGTTCAATGGTCGTAGTCGTGAATCCTGTCCACCTTGGGTTGGGACGAACCACCCGGCACATATTCCGAAGAAAGGAACTCTTCAGCCAACCGCTTGATATGCGCGATACCCAGCGTAAAGGCGCCAAAGCAGGCGATATTGGCATCGTTGCTCTTTCTGGCACGCTCGGCGGAATAGATATCCGTGAGCAGCGCGGCATAGGCGCCTTTGACCTTATTGGCGGCCAGCGATACGCCGATACCGGTTCCGCACAGCAGGATACCCCGGTCAAACTGCCCGCCGGCCACAGCGGTGGCAACCGCTACGGCGACATTTGCATAAATTGGGTCTTCACTGCCAAAATCTTTTACACTATAGCCTTTTTCCGTTAAAAGGGCGATAAGTTCCTTTTTCGCCTCCGCGGCGTTGGGATCACATCCGATGGCTACTGTATGCATAAGATTTTCTCCCTTCCAATGTTGGCTGCGCTGCTTTTACCGGTTCCCGATCCCCGCCCTGCCGTGCGGGGGAGGTTTCAGGCAAACACCGAGTGCAAGTGTTCCATGGACGCTTTCATGCGGGCGAGCACCTCGTCATCGTCATCCTCGAAGATGGTGACCACTTCCAGATATTGCGTCACATGTTCCACACCGGCCTTGCGTGTCGTGTCGCGAATCAGTTCCGGTGTTACAAGGCCATCCACGGTAAAGTCCCAGTGCCTGTCCCACAGGCCGTCGGTCTGTTGCAGGTGAATGCCGCCCACATACGGCGCGCAAACGGTCAGCCACTCGCCCATATCGGTGGAGGATTCCGGGATACGGCTGCACAGCGCATGGCCCCAATCGATCAGCAGCCGTACAGGCACGTCGGTTTTACCGTCCAGTTCGGCAACAAACTGCCTGGCAGCCTGCGGAGTATAGAGAATTTCAGGCCGAAGCGGCGTAGCTTCGATGAGAATTTCGGAAAGTCCCTGCTGCTTTGCGTAGGTAGCCAGTTCTGTAAGTGATGCCTGCGCAGACGCATACAGCGCTCTGGATGCGGCAGGGTCTTTCCAATCCTCATAGCTCATGCCACCGATAGGCGTGCCCACGGATTTTGCGACCAGTTCTACCGAAAGGTCGATGGCGCGCTTCCAAAAGGCAAGCGAGATATCCCGCTGTGCCTGCGTGGGGGCAAGCAACTGCGCATAGGTGTAGGAAGCCACACCGCCAAATGCGGAGGCGATTTCGATACCCTGCTTCTGGAACGCTTCGCGATAGGCGGTAGCCAGTTCACGGCGAAGCATTTTCGGCCACCATGGATCAATCAGGTCGAAGGTAAACTGCACGCTATCCACCTTGAACGTTTCAGCGCAAAGGCGGGCAAGGGTTTCGGGCTTTAACCAGCGTTTGGTTGCAAACGAAAGGTTGAGGCCTAGCTTCATGGATATGTTCCTTTCTCAAAAAGCCATCAGGAAAAAGAAGCGACATCAGCGACGATGCCGCCGGAGGAGAATGCTGTTGAGTAGGTTCTTTGTTGAGCCACTGGCCACTATGCGGAAATTTGTTCACTTACGCAGGATGGCTTCACTCATGGCTATTGAGCGTTGCTCAACCTTAAAAGGTTACCCTTGGGAAACCTGCCAAGGTCTTGCTCCTAGCCCTTGTTACGCAATGATGCCGCCATTGTTGATGGCGATGATGCGGGACGGACAGGCATCAATGCCCTTGATGCGAATCGGAAGAATAAACACCAGCGCACGGCCGTTTTCAATCTTTCCCAGATTCTTCAGCGATTCGATGATCGCCACGCCACGGCTGAAACATGCCGTATGGTTGGGCTGGTCGAGCTTGCTTAAATCCTCAATGGAGGTCGCGTCCGAGCCGATAGCCTTGATCTTTTTGGTGTCCAAAAGCCATTCCAGCGCATCGGTTTCGATGAAGGGGAACGGTTCCCAGTCTTCGGTGCGCCATTTTTGGTCAAAATCGGTGCGGATGAACACGATATCCCCTTCGCGCACGATGGCAGCCTTCGCCTGCATTTCTGCCAGCGTAATGCCTTCGCCGGCTTGCTTGCCCACAAAGTCGAGCACGGTACATTCGCCGATCATCTGCGTCAATGGGTAGGTCATGGCATCGTCGCCACCCTTCCAGTGATGCAGCGGGAACTCAATGTGCGTACCGCAGTGGGTGGAGAAGCTCACATCCGCCGCCACGTACCACACGCCTTCGCTGTGGGGCTCGCCGCGTTCGCCCAGATCGTTTACATCAAACAGATGTGCCTTGAGCATAAACGGTTCCTGATCCGGGATCATGGTATGGCTGAGTTCTACAATTTTGCTGAAATCGACGTTCATGGTTTTTTCCTCCTTGCGCTTTAGCGCATTATCTGCTGATGGCCTTGACGCGGTCAATGGCGATGGCGACGAGCACAACCGCACCGATCACAACATTTTCCCAGTAGGGGGATACGTTTAAAATGACGATGGCATTGGAGATTACACCCATAAACACACCGCCCACAATGGAGCCGATGATGCCGCCGCGCCCGCCGCTTAAGGACGTACCGCCTATACAAGCCGCAGTAACGGAGGGCATAACCCAGTCCGCGCCTACCGTCGGCTGCGCCGTGCCTAACCGCAGGGTGATCATAATACCGGCGATAGCGGCAGTCACTGCCGACAGGCCATACACAAACGAGGTGACTTTCGCGGTTTTAATACCCGCGATTTCCGCCGCGTACTGGTTGCCGCCCACGGCGTAAATGTGCCGCCCGAAAGGCGTAAAGCGAAGCATATACACCAATACCGCCGCCAGTAGCACCATCAGCACCACCGGATAGGGGATGATGTTGGAGATCACGCCCTGCCCGAGTTTGGTGGCTGATTCGGGCATGCCCATGATCGGCGAACCCTTGGTGACCACATAGATGATGCCGGTGAAGATGCTGCCGGTTGCCAGCGTTACCACAAAGGGCACCATCTTCATTTTAGTAATGAAAAAGCCGTTGAGCAGGCCGCCCATGAAGGCGCCCGCGATCACGATCGCGATGGAGAGATAGGGGTCAAGCCCCACATCCACCATGAGCGTGGTCACAAAAATGCCCGCCATGCCTGCCATACCGGCCACGGACAGGTCGATACCGCCGGTCAGCAGCACCAGCGTCTGCCCGAACGCCACCATCGTTTTATAGGAGATGGAGCGGCTCAGCGACATGATATTGTACTGGGATACAAAGGCCGGTTTCAGGATGCCCAGCACCGCGCAAAGCACCACGAGGATGATGAAGATCATGCCCGCAGTGGGCAGGTTGGACAGAAGCCGCTTACGCGGGTTTATCGTTTCGCAATTCATACGCGTACCTCACGATCTTAAAGCGATATCGAGAATGTCTTTTTCCTTGAGCGTAACCGTGTCACGGAACCCTTTGACCGCGCCTTCGTGCATAATCATGACCCGGTCGGTTAAAAGCAGCAGCTCCTCCTGCTCGGAGGACACCACGATCACCGTGATTCCCTGCCGGGCCAGCTCGCGAATCAGGCTGTAAATCTCACTCTTGGCGTTCACATCGATACCGCGGGTGGGTTCGTCGAGGATCAATAGCTTTGAATTGCGGATCAGCCATCGGGATAGGATCACCTTTTGCTGGTTGCCGCCGGACAGACTGCGTATCAGTGTGGAGGTAGAAGGGGTTTTAATCCGGATTTTGTCGATATATTCCCGGCAGATTTTTTCCGCCTCGGAATGCCGCAATATTAATCTTTTAAACAGTCTTTGGAAGATGGTGACCACCATATTTTCCCGAACCGACAGCTCGGAGAAGATGCCGTGAAGCCTGCGTTCCTCGGGTACGAAGCCCATACCCAGTTCAATGGCTTCGTGCGGTGAGCGCACGCACACTTCTTTGCCCTCAAAATACATTTTGCCGGAATCTGGCTGGCGGATACCGAAAACGGTGCTCATCAGCTCGGTACGCCCCGCGCCAACCAACCCGCCCAGGCCGAAGATTTCTCCGCGCCGTACCTCGAAGGATACGTCATGGAATTCGCCTTTGCGGCAAAAGTTCTCCACCTTCAAAATGAAGTCATTGGGAATCTCACGTTCCATCCGGCTCATCTGCAGGATTTTTCTGCCCGCCATTTGCTCAATGAGTACGCTCAGCGTGGCATCGCAGGTGTCGCACTGGTGTACCACGCGGCTGTCACGCATCACGGTGATGCGGTCGGTCGTGGAAAGCAGCTCTTCCAAATGGTGGGAAATAAAGATGATGGTTTTGCCCTGTTCTTTCAGGCGGAGCATGAGCTTTAACAAAAACTCCGTTTCCACCGAGGTGAGGGACGCGGTAGGTTCGTCAAAAACGAGAAGCTTTGCGCCTGTCATCAGCGCGCGGGCAATCTGCACCAGCTGCTGTTGGGCGACGCTCAACTTGTTGACCACGGTATTGGGGTCAACCGATGCGCCAATCATCTCCAATGCCCGTTTGGCCTCGGCTGTGGTTTTTTTCCAGTCGATGAAGCCAAGCGCGCCTCTGAGTTCATTGCCCAGAAAGATATTTTCTTTGACAGACACAAAAGGGTTGAGATCCAGCTCCTGCGGCACCATGCCGATGCCAATGGAAGTCGCGTAAAAGGGCGACGTGATATGTTCGGCTTTGCCGTCGAAGATCACCTCGCCGCAGTCCGCCTGATAGATGCCCATCAGCACCTTCATCAGCGTGCTCTTTCCGGCGCCGTTTTCCCCAATGAGTCCGTGGATTTCGCCACTGCGGATGGAGAGGTTCACGTCGCTTAACGCGCGTACGCCCGGGAACTGCTTGGTGATACCGCGAAATTCCAGTATGTTTTCGTTCATAGGCTCTTTTCCTCCATATTCCGATTGGCCCGGCGTAAGCCGAGCCAACCGGAACGTGAGTGTATCCTACCCTTGCGGGGGAGGTTCGCGGCAATTACTTGGTCAGGAACTGGTCTACGTTGTCGATGGTGATGTAGGTAGCGGGAATCTCATCCACCTTTACAGTGGGCTCTTTGCCATCGGCGATCAGCAGCATGTTGTAAACGCTGTTGTAGCCGTAGGTGGGCACCTGCTGCTTGAGGGTGCAAAGGATGGTGCCGCTCTTGACATATTCCATGGCTTCCTGGTTCTCGGCCATGCCAACGATCAGGATTTTGCCAACCTTATCGGCATCGGTCACAGCGCGGGCAGCGCCGATGGGGCTGGCGGCGTTCACGCCGATAACGCCCTTGAGGTCGGGATAAGCGGAGATCCAACCTTCCATGACGCTCAAGGCGGTCTCGACGGAGTCATTATCCGCCTGCTCGGCGACGATGGTCATGTCCGGATACTGCGCGATGGCGGCTTTGAAGCCCTTCACGCGATCCTGATGGTTACCGGCGCTCAGCGTGCCGGCGAGGATGGCGACTTCGCCCTTATAATCGCAGGCCTTGGCAAGGGTTTCGCCCATGTAGAAGCCGTCATCATAGTTGCCGGCATGGCCGCAATAGTAGTAACGGTTGGAATCCGGCGCGTCACAGTCGAATGTGCACATCTTCACACCACTGGCGACCAGTTCGTTAATCACGCTGGTGGTGGCAGAGGCATCGATCACGGCGATGGAGATTGCATCGGGGTTGGTGGCTACAGCGCCTTCGATTTTGGCGATCTGATCGGTTACCACCGCGTCCGTGGGGGGATCCCAGGAATAGGTTACGGTGATACCCTGCTTTGCCAGTTCGGCAACTGCGGTGTCAATACCTGCTTTAACATCTTCATACCATTCATGCACCAGCTTGGGGATGAATACCAGATGGTATTCGGTCTTGGCATACTTTACGGGTTCAGCAGTCGCGCCAAGGATCGGGGTAAGCGCCAGCGTCAAAGCGAGGATGGCTACCAGGATTCTCTTCATAGAATTACACCTCCGTTAATATTCTCTAAAGGCATCTCTTGCCTTAAGATTCACAGGGAGTAGGGAACCAGTGCCGGATCAGCGCCGTATCTCGGGGGCGACCGCCGCACGCAGGGCTTTCATATCGCCTTTCGTGTTTTGGTACAGGGAGCGGTATACTGCAAACAGACGGTTGTAGCGTTCGTGGTTCTCAGCGTTTGGCAGATCCGGTTCGCCCATTTCCAACCAGCTTGCGATGCTCTCGGGGCGGTCAATCAGCCCTGTAGCCAACCCCGCCATAAAGGCGTCGCCCATGGGAGCTTCCAGCGGGTTCTTGGGGGAGACTACGGTAAGGCCGGTGACATCCGCAAAGATGGAACGCCACAGTTTAGACTTGGAACCCCCGCCGGTCAGGTATACGCGGCGGATGTCGATACCGGATGCCATCGATTCCACAATGTCGCGCAGGGCATAAGCAGAGGATTCCAGAAGGGCGCGGTACAGGTGACCCCGTGTGTGGGTGAGCGACAGACCCATGAACAGACCGCTTGCGTTTTCATCCCAGACGGGCGTGCGCTCTCCCATAAAATAGGGAAGCAGGATGAGCCCTTCGGCGCCCGCTGGGATCGGCGCTGCTTCGTCCTCCAGACGCTGGTAATCGGCCTGCGTTTCGCTGCCCACAAAGTGAGTCATGAACCATCGGGGCAACGCACCTGCCGTGGACGCTCCGCCGTAAATATACGTGAGCCTTTCGGGGGAAAGGCAGTAGGGCATGGAGACAAGGTTGGGGTCGGTGGGGCGCGTAGCGCTGAGATAACCCCAATTGAGTGAGGTGCCCAGAATGGCGGCGTTGTCGCCTTCCTTGACGCAGCCGATGGATAGCATCGCGGCCAGACAGTCCACCGTGCCGCACAGTACCGGCGTGCCCTGTGGGAGACCGAGTTTTTGGGTGAACTCTTCATTCACTGTGCCTGCGATATCCGTGGAGGCCTTGAGGTTGCCGGGTAGCTGTGCAAGATCGAGCCCCAGCAGATTTGCCATTTCGCCCGACCAGCAGCGTTTGTCAAAATCATATACGCCGCCAAGGTTACCGGCTGAAGAATAATCGATCGCGATTTCTCCGGTGATCTTGTAAATCAGATAGCTGTGGATAGGCAGGATGGTGTGAATCTTCGAAAACAGTTCGGGTTCATGCTGCCGAACCCACAGGAGTTTGACATAGCCAAAGTAACTGTCGATACCGTTGGCGGAAACCCCGAACACCTGATCGATGCCAATGTGTTCGCGGATCAATTCGCTTTCTTCTGTGGCGCGCCGGTCAATCCAGATGATGGAGGGACGCACAGGCTGCATGGCAGCGTCGAGCATGACGCCCGTACCACCGTACAGCGCGCTTATGCAAAGACTGGCAATGCGTTCCTTTTCTACTTGTCGGGCGACGCTGGCTACGGTTTCCACCATCGCGTCCAACCAAACCTGCGGCCACTGCTCGCCCCAGTTGGGGTGCGGAGCCATAATGGCATGGGCACTGTGAGCGCTGGCGAGAACTTTTCCATCTGGCGTTACGGCTACTGCTTTGGTGCCGGATGTGCCGACGTCGCAGCCGATGAGGATATCCTTGTGCATAGATTAGCCTCCGATTGCTGTCGATGATAGGCTGGGTAGAATCCAAACCGGATCATTTCATGCTTTTACAGTTGCTGGCGGATTGCCCGTTCTGGTTCTGTCAACACAGAAAGGCTTTCCGACAGGGACAAGAACACTGATGACGGGGGGCTCCGAAAGTAGGCATCCTTCACATTGGAGGGATCGTGTAGCTAATGCTCACCGTAGTCAGGTGTGCCGCCTGTAAAAGCGGATTCAGGGGGGCCGCTTTCTGTCTTCGAATCCAAGGTAAGGTCTACATGGGATTCTTCGCCCTTATCGACATGCCTGCGAGGGAAAAGACGTCGGTGACAGGCATCCCAGTAGCCCAAGGATTTGATGGATTATTGAAGCAATTCTTCCCGCGCAACTTTGTACTCTGCTTCGTTGGGCGTTTTACCGTGCCACACCACTTCGTTTTCCATGAAGGATACGCCTTTGCCCTTGACTGTGTGGCAGATGATCACAGAGGGGCTACCCGTGTGGAGCTTTGCCAGATCAATGGCGGGGAAGATGGATTCAAAGTTGTGACCGTCCACTTCGGTTACGTCCCAGCCGAAGGCGCGCCATTTGGCGGGGATATCGCCAAGGTTTTTGACGTTGCAGGTGAGATCGTCATTTTGCAGGCCGTTCAAATCCACAAAAGCGATCAGGTTATCAAGACCCTGACAGGTGGCTGTGGCGGCGGCTTCCCAAATCTGGCCTTCATCCAGTTCGCCATCGCCCACCATGCAATATACTTTGTAATCCTTGCCGCGAATTTTGCCGGAGAGCGCCATGCCTGCCGCAGCCGAAAGGCCGATACCCAGCGAACCGCTTGTCATGTCGATGCCGGGCGTTTTTTTCATATCCGGATGGCCTTGCAGAATGGAGTTAACCGTACGGAATGAATCGAAAAGCCGCTCCTTGGGAAAAAATCCGGCATAGGCGAGCGTTACATAGAGTGCGGGCGCTGTGTGACCCTTGGAAAGCACAAAGCGGTCACGGTCGGGATCATGGGGCTCCGAGGGGTTGATACGCATCTCGTTAAAGTAGAGAGCGGTCAGCACTTCAATGATGGAGAAGGCGCCTCCCAGATGGCCGGAGCGGGCTCCATAGACCATATCCAGCACGCTTATGCGCAACTCCCGAGCGATTTTCCGGAATTCCTCATAATCTCTTTGCATATGTACGACCCTCAATCTGAATGATATCGTGTGTTTGACAGGCTACCGACAGGATCGGATGCCATTTCCAATATCCTTGTGGCATCAACTGCGAGGCGCCTTGCGTGCCACCGCCCGCTTGGCGGCAGCGGCAATGTGAGTCGCTGTGAGCCCGTATTTATGGAATAGCTCATCCTGTGTGCCGGATTCGCCGAAGGTATCCTGCGTGCCGACGAACTCCATCGGTGTGGGGAGATGGCGCGCAAGCGTTTCGGCGACAGCGCCGCCCAGACCGCCCATCACGGTGTGATCTTCCACCGTTACGATTGCGCCGGTTTTTTTCGCCTGTGTGAGGATAGCCTGTTCATCCAGCGGTTTGATGCTGTACAGGTTGATTACGGCTGCTTGGATACCATCGGCTTTGAGCAACTCGGCTGCCTGAAGGGATTGATCCACCATCAGCCCGCAGGCGGCGAGGGTTACGTCGGCGCCTTCGCGCAGCAGATCGCTGCCGCCGATGTGGAATTCCGGGGTTCCGGAATACATATCCTTTGCGGTATCGCGCCCCAAACGCAGGTAACAGGGGCCTTTGTGAGCCATCATCGCCGCAATGGCGGCGGTGGTTTGCGCCGCATCGGCGGCTACAAGCACCTTCATATTGGGCAGTGACCGCATCACGGTCAAATCCTCCAAGGTCTGGTGGGTGGCTCCGTCCTGCCCAACGCAAAGGCCGGCATGGGTGGCGATGATCTTTACGTTCAGGTTTGGGTAACAGATGGACTGGCGAATTTGCTCAAAGGGTTTTTCGGTCACAAACATCGAAAACCCGACGACGATGGGGATGATGCCAGTGGTACTCAATCCCGCAGCGGCGCTCAACATATCAGCCTCGCTGATGCCGTAGCAGAAAATGCGTTCCGGGTAGGTAGCCTTGAAGATATCCAGATTCAGCACGCGTGCTGAATCTGCGTTCAATACCACAAAATCCTTGTTGGTTTCCGCCAGGGTCATGAGGGAATCGCGCAGCGCGTCTCTAAACGACCTGATCATGCTTTACTCTTCCTTTGTATCGTTTTTCACCTTGTTCACCTTCAGCGCGCTGGATACAAAGCGAAGTCGCGTCAGGGAACTGGGCTCAAGGTATTTCTCCACGCAGTAGTACAGCGCTTCCAGGATCGCCTGTTCTGCGATGCGACGGGCGACCACATCCAGGCTTACGGTGGTGTCGGCTGTGCCGGTGAGCAGGGTTACGTCACTGAATTCGGTCATGGGGGAGTGCTCCCGACCGGTGATGCAGATGGTGGTTGCGCCGTTTTCGTGGGCGAACTTGAGCGCATCGTTTACCAGTCTGCTGTTGCCGGAATGGGAGATGGCGATCACGACATCGCCGCGTTTCAGGTTGCAGGTGCCGATGATCATCAGGTCGGGATCGCTTTCGGCCATACAATCGTATCCCAGCCGCAAAAACTTGAAGCAGGCGAATTTACAGGGCAGCAAGCCATCGCCGATGGCAACAAACTGAAGCCGCTTGGCCTTGAGAAGCACTTCCACCGCGAGGTCGTAATCGTTCTTGGCTTGGGCGAGCATGTCATGAAGAATGCGAATGCTTCCCTGCAACACCAGATCGACTGTGTTTACGATGTCGGTGCTGAAGGCGGTAGCCTTCTCGTAGTCAAAATCGATACCGATACGGCCATCCTCGGCCAGCTGCACGGCCAGTGTGGACTTAAGTTCCGCATAGCCGCTCACGCCAATGCGCTTACACAAGCGAATGACAGAGGGTTGGCTGCTGTCGGATGCCCTGGCAAACTCCACCAGCGTCATCCGTGCCACTTTCACCGGGTTTTCCACCAGATAGGCACAGGCTCTGCGTTCTGCCGGGGTGATCGAGGGGAGCAGGAACCTTGCCATGGGGAGAATTCGATTGACCTTTTCAGGGGTTCCCATGTTATCGATACGCCTCCTTAACCATTGGGGGCACACCGTTCATCACGTAACAGTTTCGCGTACTTCTGTGCTGTGATGTTAGTATGCATGAATCTAAACTACGTTACAATATATCATATAAGCACAACTTATGCCATAAATAATATAGGATATGCACAAATTAATGACAGGTTTGGAGAATTTCTCCTGAAACATACCGAAAGTTGTATTTGAAATTTAGACATTTCGTGGATGAACAATGCGGGCGGTTTTATGGAGAATTTCACCGAAAAAGAGAAAAAGCCAATGGATGATGGCCTATTGACAAATGGAACATATGGTAGAAATTTCGCCTGATAGGTTGGGGCGGTTTTTATGCAAAAAGAAGAACCCTTGTAAAGCAAGGGTTTCAGGAACATTCGATTTTGGAGCGAAAATGGAATTTAATGTAAGTGAAAATGGTGAACCTGGAACTAATCTTCAAAAGTATTTTCAAAAGCGCGTTGCTTGGCAATCCAAGGTGGTAATGAATCGAATTTGTTGAGAATAATGGGAGTCATCGCCTTTTACAAGGGTACGTTCAAAGTGGCCGAAAGGAAGGACGCAGAGCTGCACCGGATCGGAGTGATAAGTCTGCAGCCAGAAAATCCACCGCGAACTGCGCGTAAAGCGCCGCACCGCGCTTCAATACCGATTCGTCCACGTTAAACAGATCGCTGTGGTTGGTAGCTGTAATGCCAAGCGCGGCGTTTCGCGCGCCGAGAAAGCAGAACACACCTGGTGTTTTACCCAGATAGTAGGCAAAATCTTCACTCGCCATGGCAGGGGGCATATCGCCCAGCGCTGTTTCACCATAGAGCTTCAGGGCTGCCTCTCGGGCGATGCGTGAAAGTGCCGGATCGTTAAGGACGGCAGCGGCCATGTAGGCGTAATCTACTTCGGCGGTCGCGCCGTAGGCGGCGGCGGTATGCTCCACCAGACGGCGCAGCAGCGGTTCCACCTTGGCACGTGCGGCGGGGTTGTGTGTACGAACAGTGCCGACCAGTTCCACCTGATCGGCGATGATGTTGAAACGCTTGCCGCCATTGATCTGGCCAATGGTTACCACCAGCGGGTTGCGAGGATCATTATTGCGGGAAACGATAGTTTGCAGCGCAAGTACCATCTCCGCTGCAACCACAATCGCATCCACACCCTGATGAGGCGCGCTGCCGTGCGCGGACACACCGTGTATGACAATCTTGAAATTGTCACAGCTCGCCATGCGCGGACCTTCGGGAATCGAAAGGTACGGCGCATCAAAATCGCCCCAGATATGCATGCCAAAGATGGCCGCTGCACCGTAGAGCACACCTTGCTCCAGATAGTATTCAGCGCCGCTGCTGGTTTCTTCCGCCGCCTGAAACAGCAATCGGATTTCACCTGCAAACGTATCTGTAATGCTGCTAAGCACACGTGCCGCGCCCAAAAGCATTGCGGCATGGCAATCGTGGCCGCAGGCGTGCATTACGCCGCAGCTGGCGCTTTCAAAGGGCAAGCCTGTTTTTTCTTCAATGGGCAAGGCGTCGATATCCGCCCGCAGTACCAGCGTTTTGGGAACGGCGGTTTGCTGTTTGCCATGCAGAATACCCAGCACACCAGTATGATCTGGAAAACGGCGCGCCTCAATGCCCATTGCCTCCAACTCATGAACAATGGTATCTGTGGTGGCGGTTTCCGCCCATGAAAGTTCAGGGTGCCGGTGAAAATAGCGGCGCATTTCAATGATATAGGGTTCCTGAGCAAGGGCAAGCTGCTGGATATCCATGGATGCGCTCCTTTACGGTCATGTGGGGGCGGCAGAGCCTTACAGCGCAAGGATGCGTGCGGCGAAAGCGCGGCGATGGGAGAACAGGAACATGCCGCGAAAGTGGAAGAAAGCGTACCAACGTATCCTGCTTCACCCGCTGTGGATGAAGCAATTCAGATGGTGTAATCCAATGAGCTGATATCCTTGTGGGTATTGTCGTTGAAAAGCAGTACGCATTCCCGTTTATCCTTGGGGCCAAGGTTGTAATAATCGTGCCCTTCATTGTTGAACACATCCCAATGGATGCGGCGGTTCATGCGCTCCGGATGCCCGTCCACTGGGAGGATTTTTGGATTTTGGAAATCGTGCGGCCAGTAGTATGGGTCGAAAACTTCGACAAATTTCTCGTCTGTGCCAGTGAGCAGAACATAATGTCCGCAATCCAGCACAACGCGCAGCACGGCAACGCCACCCTGCTGAAGCGCGGTTACAATACGGCTAGTTTGCCCAAAAAAAATGTCGTCCTTGCCCAGCACCTGACAATGGATGGGCCATTTCTTCATCTGGCCATACTGGTTAAGCCAGTTGGCCATATAAGCCATCGCAAGCGCGCTGGTGCCATTTTTACAGGGTTCCCCATCCTGATTGTGACAATCCATACAGTACAGGCCAATGTATTTGATAATTTCCGGATGAATATCCTTGCGGTCATACAGGTAGCTGATCGCGTTGCGAAGCGCGGTCGGCCCGCAATCGTATTCGGTCGCCTGATAGCTGAGCGGGTTGTTCATGGGGCGGGGGACCTCCTTTAGACAAGACGTCTTCATGACGGTAGAAAATAGCCTGATTATAGGCCAACATAACCACCGCGTCAATATTTTTTGCGGGAATTTGATTCAAAATCCGAAAAATCGTATACAATTAAAAATAACGCCCAAAGGGGTTGACATCGGGCAGGATTATAATTATACTAATCCTACCTTATTACTATATAAAGGAGCGACCGATATGCCGCAGATCTGGCTACACATCGGCATTGCACGATGTCGGCACCGAATGCCTCTTGTAGCATAACAATACTTCTTACCCTTACCAGACCATCGCAGCATGGATAGAACAAGAAAGGTAGAAAAATCTGATGAGCATTCAAAAACATTCCGTACTTGCCAAATGGCTGAGCCTGACGCTGGCGCTCGGTCTGCTGTTTTCCGTGAGCGTTTCCGCATCCGCCGATACCGCCGAGAAGGTGGTCAACATCGGCGTGACGGATTCGCTGGGCACGCTCAACCCGTTGCTTCAGGACGGCGGCGAGCTGAACAAATATGCCACCGGCCTTGAATTCCTTCCGCTGGTAGAGCTGGACAGCAGCCTGAACTTTGAAGGTGCGCTGGCCGAATCCATTACCACTGAGGATAACCTCACCTTTACGGTGAAACTGTATGACAATGCCACCTGGTCCGACGGTACGCCGATCACTGCCGATGACGTGATCTTCACCGTGCTTCGCCTCACCAGCAAGGCAGTCGGCAATACGTCCATGAGCGGCTACGCCGCGCTGGTAGGCTTTGACGAGAGCGGCTTCTCCCCTGATGGCGCAACCAGCGTGGACGGCGTTGTGAAGGTGGATGATCATACCCTTACCTTTACTTTCAAGGCGCCCACCTCGCTGGCGACGTTTGAAAACGCCTATGCCCGCTATTTGCTGACGTTGCCCAAGCATAAGCTGGAAAGCGTGCCTGTGGCGGAAATCACCAAGAGCGAATGGTTTAACCATCCCGATGCGGTCAGCGGCCCCTATGTCGTATCGGAATTTGACAGCAACCATTACATCAGCTATGTCGCCAATCAAAACTATTGGAAAGGCGTGCCCAAGATCGATAAGCTGAACTTCAAAATCGTTGCCGGCAGCCAGCTTTACGCAGGTTTGCAATCCGGTGAGATTGACTTTGTGCAGCAGACGACCGGTGTGATCCCGGAAGAAGATCAAGCCAGCGTTGAAGCGCTCACCAATGTGACCGCCGTACGCGAACAGCCTCTGACCAGTCAGCTTGCCTTCATCAACACCCGTACAGTGCCGGATGTGCGCGTTCGTCAGGCCATTCTGTACGCGATTGACCGCAATATGCTGCTGGACGGTTTGCTCAACGGTAAAGGCGAAGTCGTGGATGGATTCCTGACCTCATACAGCCCCTACTATGATTCCGCCATCACTCCTTTGGAGTTTAACCCTGAGAAGGCGAAGGCATTATTGAAGGAAGCCAACTGGGATTCTTCCAAGAAACTCACGTTCATTGTGAACGCGGGCGACAGCACCTTTGTGCAGGCGGCCAGCGTCATTGCTGCGCAGTTGGCGGATGTGGGCATCCAGTTGGATATCCGCACGGTGGACTTTGCTTCCATTTGGACCTATGTGGGCAACCGCGACTTTGACCTGTATGCCGTGCAATATACGCTCGCACCGGTAGATCCGTATCTGGATATCCAGTGGCTGATCAGCGGTCAGGACAACAATATCGGCTACCATAACGACAAGGTGGATGAACTGCTTGCACAAGTAGGCACCGCAAAGGATACGGAGACGCTTAAGGGCATCTATAGCGGGATCGATCAGATCATGCAGCAGGATGTGCCGCTGTTCAACATCTACGCCATCGGACCTTTGGGTGCGGTCAGCAAGCGACTGGTGAATGCCGAGCCGCATGTATACGGTTCCTTTAACCACGTGGAACTGTGGGACATCGCCCAGTAACAACGCCCTTCAACCGCATAGTATTGGGAGGCCGTACGTGTTTTGCGCACGGCCTCCCTTCCGTTATAAGAGAGAATGCCGTAAGCTGCTTGCCTGACGGCCGCGTTTTCAATGCACGCATATTTTTCGTCTTGCATGCGGGGGCAAACGCTGGTAAGCTGTGAAGGTAGAGGCAGGGTCGCAGGGGGGAGTAACGCCGATGGAGCATTTATTGACGGTAGAAGGCTTGAGTGTCGCCTTCAGCGGAGACGGTGGAGATAATACCTATGTGGATCATGTGAGCTTCCATGTAGACACGGGAGAAACGGTTTGCATTGTGGGCGAAAGCGGTTGTGGAAAAAGCGTGACAGTGCTTTCCGTGATGGGGCTGCTGGGTGAAAACGGCCGTGTAACCGACGGTCAGGTGCTCTTTGAGGGGCAGGAACTGCTTGCTGTTCCGGAAAAAGAGCTGGACAAGCTGCGCGGTAACGAGATCACCATGATATTCCAGGATGCGATGAGCTCGTTAAATCCTGTGTTCACCATTGGTAACCAGCTGATGGAATCCATCCGCGCGCATCTGCATCTGACGAAGGCTGAAGCTACCGCGCGGGCGGAGGCTTTGCTCGAAAAGGTTGGACTTTCCGACCCTAAGAAGGTTATGCGAGAATACCCCCATACCTTATCGGGCGGTATGCGCCAGCGGGTGATGATTGCCATGGCGCTGTCCTGCAATCCGAAGCTGTTGATTGCGGACGAGCCTACCACGGCGCTGGATGTGACGATACAGGCACAGATCATGCGACTGCTCAAAGCCCTGCAACAGGAGTACCATATGGCGCTGCTGCTGATTACCCATGACATGGGGCTGGTGGCTGAGATGGCTGACCGCGTGCTGGTGATGTACGCCGGACAGGTTGTTGAGGAAGCAGATGTAAATTCACTCTTTCAGAACCCGACACACCCGTACACCAAAGCGCTGCTTCAATCCGTGCCCAGCATCCGCGACGGGGAGGAACGCAGGCTTGCTTCCATTCACGGGTCGGTTCCGGAGCGGTATCAGGATATTGAAGGATGCCGGTTCTTCAACCGCTGCGAGCTGGCAGTGCCGGAATGCGAGCACCGTCCGCAAACCCTGGAGCCTGCAGGCGGGCAATCCTTCGCTCGTTGCTGGCGGGTAACGGAGCAGGGTGCCATAACCGGGAAAGAGGAGGCCACGGACCTTGGAGCATAACGAGATGCGCAGGGAGCCCCCGCCATCGGGCGCGCCCGTGCTTTTATCGGTAAAAGGGCTTACCAAATACTACCCCGTTCGGCAGGGCATCTTACCCCACCCTGTGGGACTGATCCGTGCGGTGGATGGGGTTGATTTTACGTTGCATCGGGGCGAAACGCTCGGTCTTGTGGGAGAAAGCGGCTGTGGCAAAAGCACGGTCGGGCGGCAGATTGTAGGGCTGGAAACGCCCACTGCGGGAGAAATCCTCCTGAACGGTCAAACATTGGCGGAGGGATTGCGCCGTGGGCAGCGAATTGGGCATATTCGGATGCAGATGGTGTTTCAGGACACGTTTTCATCACTGAATCCGCGCAAGCGCATCGGCGATATTTTAGGCGCACCGATGCTCTATCACGGGCTGGTCACACACGATACGGTGTGGGCGGAGGTTGATCGACTGCTGGAACTGGTTGGCTTGCCGCATAATGCCAGCAACCGCTATCCGCATGAGTTTTCGGGCGGGCAAAGGCAACGGGTGGGCATTGCGAGGGCACTGTCTTTGCGGCCGGAGCTGATCGTCTGTGACGAACCGGTTTCGGCGCTGGACGTGTCCATACAGGCGCAGATTTTAAACCTCATCCGCGATTTGCAATCGGAACTGGGGCTTACGTATCTGTTTATCGGCCATGGGCTGGCGGCGGTCAATTATGTGAGCGACCGTATCGCGGTGATGTACCTGGGCAAAATTGTGGAAATCGCCCCCGCCGCGGAAATATTTAGCAGTCCACAGCATCCCTACACCAAAGCTTTGTGCGATGCCGCGCCTGTGCCCGACCCAACTGAGCGCGACCGTGAGCGCCTGGTGCTGGTTGGAGAAATCCCCTCCAGCATGGAACCGCCCACAGGCTGCCGTTTCCACCCGCGCTGCCCCTTTGCAACCGAGCGCTGCCATCAGGAAGAGCCTGCGCTTTGCTACCGCACCGGCGCAGACGAAGCTCACCTGACCGCTTGCCATTTTGCGGACAGCCTTTTAAAGGAAGGAGCGGGATCGCCGACATGATGCGTTATATTATCAAACGAATCCTGATTGCGATACCGGTGCTCATCGGCATTACGATGCTGGATTACCTGATTATGAGCCTTGCGGGCAGCCCGCTGGCTATGATGCAGGGGCCGAGAGTGTCGCAGGCGGCTGTGGAGGCCAAGGCCTTGCAGCTTGGACTGACGCAACCCATCTACATACAGTACTTTACGTGGCTTGGGCAACTTCTGCACGGCAACTGGGGCTACTCCATCAAAACCTATCAGCCTGTGTGGGAGATGATCTCCCAAAACCTTGGGCCGACGCTCCTGCTGGTGGGCGTATCGCTGATCCTTGGATTTGTGATTGCGGTACCGGCGGGCGTATACAGTGCCACGCATCAATATACCAAAGGGGATTATGCCGCAGTGACCCTCTCGTTTCTGGGCACAAGCATCCCAAGCTTTTTTCTGTCGCTGATTCTGGTGTATGTGTTCACGGTCGTGCTGGGCTGGCTTCCCTCGGGAGGCATGACCACGCTGGGCACCGGCGGAGATTTCTGGGATGTGGTCAGGCATATGCTAATGCCCACAGCGGTGTTGACCGCATCATTTGCGGGCAGCAACATCCGTTATATCCGCTCCAGCATGCTGGAGATTTTGCAGCAGGATTATCTGCGTACTGCGAAAGCTAAGGGTATCGGCCGTTTTTTAACCATCAACAAGCACGCCATGCGAAACGCCCTTCTGCCGATTATTACTGTAATCAGCATGCAAATCCCGATGCTCATTGGCGGTGCGGTGGTGGTGGAGCAGGTGTTCAGTTGGCCGGGGCTGGGACTGCTGACGATGACGGCGATCATGAACCGCGATTACCCTGTGATTATGGGAGTCAGCCTGCTTTCCGGGTTGATTGTACTGCTGGGTAACCTTCTGGCGGATATCCTGTATGCGGTGGTCGACCCGACCATCCAGTTGAAGTAAGGAGGCGGCACGCATGGCGAAGCATAGCAAACAAACCCTGGAAGAGCAAAACCGCAGCTATCTGAGCACCATTGGCCGCCGGTTCATGCGCCACAAGCTGGGTGTGATCAGCCTGTACTTTTTATGTACGCTTTTGCTTTTGGCACTGCTGGCACCATGGATTACACCCTATGCGCCCAACAAGCTTGTGGGAAAGTTTTCGTCGCCACCCTCGGCACAGTTTCTGCTTGGCACCGATCAGGTGGGCCGCGATGTGCTGACAAGGTTATTGTATGCAACCCGTATTTCCCTGCTGGTGGGTTTTGCGTCCACGGCCATTGCCACAGCCATTGGTGTGGTGCTGGGGTTGGTATCCGGTTATTTTGGCGGTTGGGTGGATATGATCATCATGCGCTTTACCGACATGGTGATGTCATTTCCCTACATTTTGCTGGTGCTGGTGGCGGCTGCGATCTTTCAGCCGGGGCTGTGGAATATTATCCTCATTTTAGGCTTCGTGGATTGGCCCGGCGTGGCGCGGCTGGTGCGCGGCAATGTGCTATCGCTTCGCGAAACCGCCTTTGTGCAAGCGGATGTGGTGGCGGGCATGCCTACGCGGCATACGCTGTTTTCAGAAATTTTACCCAACACCATTGCCCCCATACTGGTGTATGCGACCTCGGTGGTGGCACTCTCCATTCTGGACGAGGCGGCACTCAGCTTTTTGGGCATGGGCGTGCAACCGCCTACCGCAAGCCTTGGCAACATGCTCAATGGCGCGCAGTCCATCACCATTTTAACGACCAAGGCATGGCTGTGGGTGCCGCCCGGGGTACTGATTATCCTGCTGGTGCTGAGCATCAACTTCATTGGCGATGCGTTGAGGGATGCGGTGGATCCCCGAAATATCCGGCAATAAGGAAAGAGGCGTTCCGATGCCCCTTTCTGTTCCTTCGAGCGAAATGGCGTTACTGGGAACGGTCGTCCATTGACCTCTTCCGTTTGGGAAGGGGTCTTTTGTTATTTTTGGGGGGAGATGTACCGGTAGGTGCACCAAAGGCACCGGAGGAAAGCGGGTGCCTGCGCGCCGATGAAACCGATCGGGTCTTTCCGCTCACCTCTTTGGGAACTTTCGGACGCCCTTTAACCTTCGTGTTTCCTTTGCATGCTTTTGGGAGCATGCTAGCAGCTATCTACCTTCGGCAAATAAAAAATGAGGAGTACATCGTATGCGCCTTGCGTTGTTTTTCGATGGAGGGTGACGTTCAAACAGTTTCTGGGATTAAAAAATCTAACAAAATCGAACGATTGATACGATTTCCCCGCTGGTGATTTGACTCATTATGATGAGAATGGTAAACTATACGCATGAAATTATAAACGAGCAGTAAGCACACAGCGCCCCAAATCAAAGAGGGTATTGGAAGGAGCGATTCAGTGAAATACAGCATTGACTTAGAAAAATTATCAGTACAAGAGTATAAGGAATTGCTCAAAAGGCAGAATCTTTTACCTGGACGCAGGATTCTATGGCAAGACATGGATCAGAATTTCACCAAGATAGAAAACGATAACATCAAAACTGTGGAACAACTCAGAAAAACCCTGTCGACTCCGATCAAATTTGCGGCGTTTGCATCCAGTACAGGCATTTCCGAAGATTATTTGCTGATCTTAAAGAGAGAGTTGAGTTGTTTCGAACAAAAACCCATCCCCTTGACAGACTTTCTTGGAATTGATCCTGCCCTGATTGAGCAACTGAACAAAATCGGGATAGGTAACTCAAAAGAATATTATGAAAGTGGACTGTCAACATCGGATGAGCTTTTTTGCCTCAGTGACCTTGTCAGAGTGAATGGCATAGGCGCGATTGCAGCCAGAGCATTTTATGAGGCCGGATATCGGTCGGTAACTGACATTGCTGCAGCAAGTGCTGAAGAAATGTTAAGTAGGATATCGGTGGTGAATGAAACCCATCACTACTACAAAGCAAAGCTTGGTGTGAAAGATATGCAGTTTTGCATAGACTTTGCTGTTTTACTCATGAATTATTGTTCCAGATAATCCTTTCATTATCCAAACGAACGACACCTCATAGAAAGGCCTGATGATATGCGCTTTGGCGTAATTGGCTCCAACTTTATTGTGGATACTTTTCTCTCTGCCGCGAAGCTCTGTGACAATTTTGTTTTACAGGCGGTTTATTCCAGAACGCTTACGCGCGCGCAGGAGTACGCATGTGAGTGGGGTGCAGTCAGCGCTTATGATGACCTTGCCATGCTGGCATCGGATTCGCAGGTGGAGGCGGTGTATATTGCCAGCCCCAATAGCCTCCATTATGAGCAGGCAGCGAGGATGCTGAATGCCGGTAAGCATGTGCTGGTGGAAAAGCCCGCCGCACTGTGCCAGAAGGATTGGGAGGAATTGCTGCGGCTGGCGCGCGAGAAGCACTTGCTGGTGCTGGAAGCGATGCGGCCAGATTTTCTGCCGGGGCTTACGACCATTCGGGAAATGATGGCGACGATCGCACCGATCCGATCTGCATTTTTTTCCTATAATCAGTATTCATCGCGGTATGATCGGTTTAAGGCAGGTATTGTGGAAAACGCCTTTGATCCCACTTTGGGCAACGGCGCACTGATGGATATCGGCGTGTACTGTGTGCATTGGATGGTCGCGATGTTTGGGCGACCGACGGCGGTTAGCGGGTGTGCGGTGTTCCTTCCGATGTCCATTGATGCGGTAGGTAGCGCCGTGGGGCAGTATCCGGACAGGATTGCCCAATGCATATACTCAAAAGTACATGCCAGCAATACGCCCAGCCGCATAGAGGGCGAAGGAGGAACGGTTGAACTTTCGCCATTCCCACTGCCAAACAAATTGCGGGTATCGCTTCGTGCAACCGGAGAGGTGCGGGAAGTGGAGCTGGGGCATATCGAGCAGGATATGGCCTACGAGGTGAATGCGTTTACCGCGCTATGCGCTCATCCGGCAGAGGCGGAGATTTACCAGCATCAAACATCGGATACCCTGTGGGTGCTGGATGGAGTGAGGGAACAAGCGGGTATCGATTTTGTGCCAAAGCCAGCACACGTCTGATGGACGGCAGGCAAGCGTATCGTATTTTAAAATTGCAGCACACCGATTGGCAAACCTGAATAGGCAAGTGTCAAGGTTCCTCAAGGGAATGGAAAAGCTGAATGTATTTTTGAAAGAAAGAGCATTTATCCCAAGCCACAAGCTGATAGAGGATCAAGAATGGCGCATTACCACTTGCACAATAGGTTGATAGATCATCATAAAAGGACGAAGCTTTCCGCACTGGGAACGCTTCGTCACTTTTTTATGTTCAGGATAACAAAAAGGCATATGATCAATATACTACAAAAAACAGTCAACAGGTAACAAGATGAAAACCCGAAACAAGACTATGATGATACCAACAACAGGGAACGACGCCCTTTGGGGAGAGTCGAATGAGCCACGCGCCGAATGCGAAAATATCGCATGATGACACGGCTTTTTCCCTTGCCATCCACGCAAGGCTATCCGTGTATGGCAAAGCGCGAGTCGCACCCAGTTGTCAAAAACCCGTGAAACAAACCACCAACTTTCGTGACAACCGTCGATTACCGAAGTGGCGGAAAGTCAATGTTCCATAAGAATGGGAGAGGTATTGTATGAATCATTTCAAAGTGAAGAACAAACGGCAGGGGATGGATTTTGAAATCGCTTTTACGAAGGCTTATAAAGAGGCCCGTGAAAAATATGCGCACCCCGCGCAGGTGGAGCTGGCTTGCCTGCAAGCGCAGTACCCCGCCATTCTGCACCCGATTCAGGAGGAAGATCTGTTTGCCGGTCGGTTGGATTTTGGCGCGGTGGGGCTTGGCATTCAGCACCAGACAGGCGGCTTCGGCTTTTTTATCGACGAGGCGCGTGTAACGTGGGCATTGGAGCATGAAACGGGCAGCGCCGCCTACCGTGAGGGGCTGCACGAACTGCTTACCTTCTGGCGCTCGGAAAACACAGGCGCGAAAGTGATGCGGGATATGCCGGCTGATGTGCGCGAAGCATTGCCCAGCGATGAGTGGGACAATTTCCCGTTGCCCGCGACCCCGATTTTGCGGATGGCGGGCACCTATTTGGATTTCGATAAATTGGTAAGCATCGGTATTCCTGGTTTGTATGCCGAAATAGAAGGCCACCTGAAACGCGAAGAGAAAAACGGCGGCGATACGATCCTGTTCCAGTGCATGCTGGGGAGCCTCGACCTGTTTGTGAAGGTGTGCGACTGGTATCGCGAGCAGGCTATGGAGCTGGAAAAATCGGCCAAAACCCCAGCGCGTGCAGCAGAACTGCAAGGCATCGCAACGTCGCTTGGCCATCTGGTGACCGCGGCGCCTGCTTCATTGCATGAGGGCATCCAGTTGGCGTGGCTGTATGGCATGATAACCCCGACCATTGAATATGGCCGACTCGACGTGTACCTGGGTGATCTATATGCCCATGATGTGGACACAGGGGTGATTACCGATGCTGAAGCGCTTGGCATGGTGCAGAGCTATTTCCGGCTGATCGACCATCTGGACTGCGAAACCGATGGTCGCGCAATCGTAGGTGGCTATAGCCGTCGCAACACGGAGAATGCAGATCGGTTCTGCCTGATCGCCATGGAAGCCTGCCGCACAGTAATCGAAGTATTGCCTCAGTTCACCCTGCGTTTTAACCGGCTTACACCCAAGCCCGTTTGGGATGCGGCCATGCGCTGCATAGAAGAGGGACGTACCTATCCGCTGCTTTACAATGACGATGTGCTGGTGCCTGCCATTATGAAGGAATACGGCGTAGACCGCATTCGTGCGGAAAGCTATGTGCCGCTGGGCTGCGGAGAGTTCGAATTTGACCATTACAGTTTTGCGACCCCCAGCGGTGCATTGAATGCGGTCAAGATTCTCGAAATCGCCATGAACGGCGGGTTTGAGCCGATCGGTCGCCGTCCTTTTGGCCCGCAGACGAAAGGGCTCAAGGATTGCGCAAACTTTGATGAATTCTATGACATCTACCAGCAGCACCTTGCCTACTACATCGAGGCGCAGGCAAAGTTCGAAAAGTATGAGTATGAAAAGGCGGGTGAGTTGCACCCGTTCATGTTCGTGAGCATGCTGTATGACGGCTGCTGTGAAAGTGGCAAAGCGATCTTTAACGGCGGCTGCCGCAGCTATAATGGCACGCTGGAACTGTATGGCGTGATCAACGCGGCAGACAGCCTGACCGCAATCCGTCAGCTTGTATTTGAAAAAAAGATTCTTACGCCTGAACAACTGCTTCACATCCTGAGCCTTAACTTTATGGGGTTTGAGAAGGAACGCAAGCTCATGATGGATTGTCCCAAGTATGGCAATGACAACGATGCGGCTGACGATATGGCGGTCAACCTGCAAAAGGATATCTGCCGAATGATCATCGAACAGGCGCCGAAGGTCGGCTTGGATTCAAATTTCGCGGTCATCATCAACAACGCGCAGAACACCACGTTGGCGCGCTGGGCGGGAGCTTCGCCGGATGGACGAAAAGCAGGTACGCCCTATGCCAACGCAAACAACCCCTCCATGGGGGCGGATCAGAACGGCCTGACGGCCATGATCAACTCTCTGCTGAAAATGCCGGTGGATAACAACGCGGGCGTGGTGCAAAACCTTCGCCTGACGCGCGAACTGTTCCAAAGCAGCCGTGAAAAGGTGTATGGGCTGATTGACAGCTATTTTGACCGCGGTGGCGCACAGTTTATGATCACCGTCGTCGGCAAGGATGATCTGGAAAAAGCTTTGGACAACCCCGAAGGCTATAAGGATTTGATCGTGCGCGTTGGCGGCTTCTCGGCACGGTTTGTGGATTTACCTAAAGATGTGCAGAAGGAAATTTTCGAGAGGGTCACCTACTGATGAGCGAAACGCAGACTGCCGTGGTGTTCGATATCCAGCGCTTTTGCCTGCACGATGGGCCGGGCATCCGCACCTCGGTGTTCTTCAAGGGCTGTCCGCTCAGATGCCTGTGGTGCCACAACCCCGAATCGCTGAGCGTGAAACCTCAGCTAATTGATCGGGCGCACAAGTGCGTGCACTGCGGCGCTTGCGCCGACGTTTGCCCCACAGGAGCGCAACAGTACGCAGACGGGAAACATACGCTGGACATGACGCTGTGCATCGCCTGCGGAAAATGCGTGGATGTGTGCTGTTACGGCGCGCTGGAACTGTTGGGCAAACGTTACACCCTGCCGGAACTGCTCGCTGCTATGAAGCCGGATCAATCTCAGTTTGAGGCAGGCGGCGGCGTTACGCTTTCCGGTGGCGAACCGATGATGCAAGCGGCTTTTGTGACCGCGTTTGCAAAAGCGCTCAAAGCGCAGGGCATTCACGTTGCCATGGAAACCTGCGGGCAAGGCAGATCGGAAGAATACCGCGTGATCGCACCGTATATCGACCTGTTTTTGTTTGACTACAAAGCCACAGGCACGGATAAACATCGTAAGCTTACGGGGGTAAGCAACGCGCTGATTCTGCAAAATCTGGAGCTTCTGAATGGGCTTGGCAAGGCGATTGTGCTGCGCTGCCCACTGGTGCCCGGCGTGAATGACAGCGATGAGCATCTGCACACCATTGCGCAGACGGTGCAAAGCCATTCTGCCATTATCGGGTTGGAGCTGCTGCCTTACCACCGCATGGGTGAAACGAAACGCGTGCAACTGGGGCAAAGCGAATCGTTGCCGGAAGTGTTGATTCCTACCGAATCTGAAAAGCGCCGTTGGTTAGTTAGTTTGCGGGAACTGGGCTGCCACCCGGTGCTGGTATAAACGGTGGTTGGCAATCCAAATAACGGTTCAAACTTCCCACGAAGCGAACAGAAACTGCAACGGCCTAGACTGCCATAACCAAGTGTAATCAGGCTTTGCGTTATGCTTTTGCCAATTCAAACAGGTTGCCGTAATTCTTAAAGGGATTCCCACCAGAGAGGTGTAATCTATTAAACAGAGTCTTGAAGGAGGAAAAACGATGTCTACTGTCAAAACGTTCCGAATCGTACTGTCCCTACTCCTTGTGGCGACGATGGTCGCAGGCTTCGCAGCCACGGCGCTGGCTGCCGATCTGCCCACCGTAGTCGCTTCCCGCTGGGCGGGTCCTCATGCTGACGACCAGAAAACCGTTGCTCAGCAGTATACCGATGCTACCATTAAAATCGACGACATCGACTATGGCAACCTGAAGCAAAAGCAGATCACTTCGCTGAGCTCTTCGGCCGATTATGATCTGGTGTGGGCTTCCGAAGTTTGGCTACCCGAATATGTCAGCAAGGGCTGGCTGCTACCGCTGGACGAATTTGTGAAGGCCAATAATACCGACCTGAGCGCATACAGCGCGGGTATGCTGGCTGCCGATACCTTCGATGGCAAACTGTATGCCCTGCCCACCTTCGCCCAGACCCTGATCCTGACCATCAACCAGGAATGGTTCGACAAGGAAGGCCAGAAGGTTCCCACCACTGTGGACGAGCTGATTGCCGTTGCCAAGTACTTCAAAGAAAAGGGAACCGGCATCGCCGTCCCCGCCACGCAGGGTCAGGCTGCATGCGACCTGTTCGCGCAGCTGCTATACTCCTGCGGCGGTGATTACTTCGACGCCGATGGCAAACTCAACCTCCAAAGCCCCGAGGCTATCCGTGCGATGACCCTCTACAAAGAACTGTGCCAGTACTCCATGGACGGCTCCGCCACCTGGCATCATGATCAGGTATCCGAGGCTGTGCGCACCGAGAAGGCACCGTTCGGCATCTGCGTTACCGGCCTGTGCGGCATGGACAGTGATCCCGAACAGTCTGCCATCGTTGGCAAAGTCACCTATGCGCCCATCCCCGGTGATAAGCTGGTGGCTGGTTGCGTAAGCTACTGGAGCTGGGCGGTTGCCGCCAACAGCAAGAACCCCGAAGCTGCCTACAAGTTTGCTGCATGGCTGGTGAGCCCCGCCATCGAAAAGCAGCAGTCGCTGATGAACGGTCAGATCACAGCGGTATCCGCACTGGGCACCGACGCCGAAGTGGTCGCCAAGACCCCCTTCCTGCCTGCCGCAAGCGAGACGCTGGCAAACGCGAAAACTCAGCCCACCTCCGCTTCCGCTTCTGCGATCTTCGAACCGCTGGCTGCCACGCTTTCTCAGGTTGCCACCAGCGACATTACGCCGGAGGATGCGCTTGCCGCGCTCCAGAGCCAACTCAAGGATGTAACCAAGTAAACGGAACATAGTCAATGCTGGACCCCTGGCTGGTCTGATAGGAGCCAGGGGTCCAGCCATGAAGAAACGAAAAACAACTGATGCCAACCTACAGCGCCAGGAGTCTGGCGGCAGGGACGGCGCGATTTCTCACGCGCGGTTGCCGAAGGTTGCACGGCTGAGAATGCTGTGCAAGGCGCAAGGGCTGGTAATGCGCTAGAACAAGGGGTGGTCTTGTGAATGGAATCAAGGCGAGCACGCGGAAGATGACGCTGGAGCAGGGTGACTTGCTGCCGGTGCTGCTTTTGCTGCCGACGCTTACAATCGTCGTGGTGGTGATGCTCATCCCGCTGTGCTACGGCGTATACATCAGTCTGTTTAACTACGATATCGGTGGTGTGCTCAACGCGAGCACCTTCATCGGCTTTGGCAACTACATCGATCTGGCCAAAGACGCGACCGTGTGGCGCGCGCTCTATAATACCGTTGTATTTTCCGTGCTGGCTACGATGGGCGATCTGTTGATCGGCACAGTGATTGCAGTGCTTTTGCATAAGCTGCGTCCGTCGGTGGCAGGGCCGCTGCGCGCCATTACCATGATGCCGCTGCTTGTGTCTCCCATCATCGTGGGTTTAATCTGGCGCTATATTTATGACCCGACTTCCGGTATCCTTTATTGGTTGCTGGGATTGCTGGGGCTTGGGCTCAAGCAGGTGCCGGGCATTACACAGAGCTCCACGGCACTGCTGTCGGTGATCATTGCCCATTGGTGGCAGATTACGCCGTTTGTCATTTTGCTGGTAACCGCCGGGTTGGTGTCCATTCCCTGTGAACTGTACGAAGCCGCGCGCATCGACGGCTCCAGTGAGCTGCGCACTTTTTTCAAAATCAGCCTGCCGCTACTGATGCCCGTGTACATGGTGATTCTGGTCATCAGCGGCGTGGACACCATCAAAGTATTTGATATCATTTATGCGCTTACGCAGGGAGGGCCCGCCAACGCTACGCTGTCGCTGAGCATCTATGCCTACAACAATGCCTTTCAAATGTACCGCATGGGCTATGCCATGGCAATCTCCCTGCTGACCATGGGCGTTTCGCTGATTCTGTTTGGCATTCCATTTATCCGCTTTAACCGGCGGGGAGCGAGGTGAGAGCAATGAGAAAACGGCAGAAAATTGGCAAAGCGCTCACTTGGCTATTGCTTGCGCTCTTTTTGGTGTGGACGGTAGTCCCGATTTTACTGGTGCTCACCAATGCCTTTAAAACCCCATTGGATATCAAAAAGGTACCTCCGGTGATCTTTTTTAAACCGACGCTCAACAATTTTATCAAAGCGTTCAGCGTGGGCGATTTCGGGCTGTACTTCCAAAACTCGTTCGTCATCGCCAGCATCACAACGCTCATTTCCGTCATCGGCGGGGCGATGGGCGGCTACGGGCTGGCGCTCACCAAAAACCGCTGGGGACGAGTGGTATCCAACCTCATGCTGTTGGGAAAGCTCGTGCCCGCCATTACCATACTGATTCCGTTTTACATGATTTTGAACGCAACGCATCTCTATGGCGGTTATATAGGGCCGATTCTCGCGCATTGCTCGGTGAACCTGCCGTTTGTGATCTGGCTGATGTTCGGGTTTATTCAGGATGTGCCTGCCGAGGTGTTTGAATCCTCCATGATCGACGGTGCGCGCCGGATGCAGACGTTCTGGTGCATTCTGTTACCGATGCTGCTTCCCGCCATTGGCTCGGCGGTAATCCTGTCCATGCAGTATTCTTGGAACGAACTGCTCTATTCCCTGCAACTGACCACCATGAGCTCCTATACGCTGCCGGTAGGCATTGGCAAGTTCGTGGGCGCGGTATCGGTGGACTGGGGCAAAAGCAGTGCGGCGGCGGCGGTCACAATGGTGCCGATTATCATTGTGAGTTTTATCATGCAAAAATACATGGTCGCGGGGCTCACGGCCGGCGCGGTCAAGGGATAAGAGGAAAACATGATCTTTGGAACGCAATATTACCGCCCGCCCTTTCCGGGACGGGAGGTTTGGCGACGCGACCTTTGCCACATCAAGGCGCTGGGCTTTAATACGGTCAAGCTTTGGGCGGTGTGGAACTGGATTGAGCGGGAACCCGGTGTGCTGAGCTTTGCCGATCTGGACGAACTGGTCGAAATCTGCGGTGAACTTGAACTGAACGTGATCATCAATACTATCCCCGAGGGTGCGCCTTATTGGTCGGCTAGGGAGTCGGAGCATTTTTACCGAACAGCCACGGGCGAAACGCTCCGCTACAGTGGCCCCGCAAACATCCCTTCGGCGGGCTGGCCGGGCTATTGCCCCGACAGCCCGCTGGGGATGGCGCGCATGTGTGCCTTTATTGAAGCTACGGCGGCGCATTTCAGGGATGTGAAAACCGTCACCACCATCGATGTGTGGAATGAACCGCATCTGGAGCCGATGTTCGACTACTCCGGCAAGCTGCTTTGCTACTGTGAGCATTCGCAGGCAAAGTTCCTTAGATGGCTCAAGGTGCGCTACCTTACGGTGGAGGCACTCAACCGCGCGTGGTTCCGCGCGTATGCGACATGGGATCAGGTGGAACCGCCTCGGCGGTTTGGCACAGCGGCGGATATGATGGACTGGCGCAGGTTTTGGCTGGAGAACCTCGCAGATTGGTTGCATGCCCGCGTGGCTGCCGCGCGGCGCGGCGCGCCGGAGAAGATCCTACAAACGCATACGCCGTTTTCCGCCTACATGGGCGCGAACAATTTGGGTGGATTGGGCAATGAACTGGGCGATGAATTCCTGCTTGCGCGGGAGGTCGATCAGTTTGGGCTTTCCTCTTTTCCGCTGTGGCTGATGGGGGAAGAGCATGTAGAGGGGCATCTGATCAACGCGGAGATTATCGCGGAGGCTTCGGGGAACAAGCCGTTTTATCAGGTGGAGTTGCAGGGCGGCGCGGGCAAGGCGGGGCTGTTGGGCGGCAAAGTGCCCACGGCAGAAGATGTTCGCCTGTGGAACTGGAACGTGATCGCCTCTGGCGGTAAGGGCGTGGTGTACTGGCAATATGCCGCGGAACCGGCAGGCATGGAATCGCCGGGTTTCGGGCTGGTGGGCTTTAATGGCGAGGATACCCCGCGATCGCTGCAAGCCGGTTTGTGCGCGCGGCTGCTTGACAACGAAAAGATTTCGGGTGCCAGGCGGATGGTTGCGGAAAACGCCATTTACCTTTCGCGCAATGCCGATTTGTTCTGTTATACCATGGGCGATGAGGAACTGTACAACCGGAGTTTCCATGGGATATACCGCGCGCTGTACGACCGGGGCATCCCTGTAGGGTTTGCGCATGGCGACACGGCGGGGGAACTGTATGCGCGGGGTGTGCGCTACTTATATGTGCCCATGGGTTTGTGCCTGGATGCGAATGAGCGCGAAGCACTCAAGAGGTTCGCAAACGAAGGTGGACGTTTGATTGTGGAGGGCGGACTTGGCCTCTACCGTGAAAACGGCGAGATGGATTTGAATGCTGCGTTGCTGAATGATCTGCTCGGCATGAAGGGCGTCGAGATCGAACCCATCGTGCGGGAACAGGCTACGGCGGAAGGTGGAACAGGCTTCGTCTGCGATGGCTATCGGATGCTTTACCGTGAGTGTGGCGAGGGTAGTCGGGTGCTTGCAACCTTTGCGGACGGAAGAGAAGCGGCGTTGCATGCCCGTTATGGGCAGGGCGAGGTAGTATGGCTATCCGGCTTTGCAGGGCTTGCCTACCATCGCCAGCCGGAGGCGGAAAGCCGTGAGTTCCTGTGCGGACTGTTTAACGCGAGGGGTTACGGGGCTGTGGAGGCACTGGACGCGGATGGCATGGTGGTGCGCCTGCTGGATGCGGGGCATACTTTGATGGTTGTGTGTGTAAACCATAGCCCGATGGAGCGAAAGCTTTTCCTGCACCTGAAAGGGCAGGTACCATTATTTGCGATTGTTCCTGCGCGGGATGGGGCACTGCTGGAATGCCCGAGCATCGCGGAAGAATAGTCCCATTGGATAAGGAAGAAAAAATCCTTGCTGCCTTTCCAAACGGCCATGGAGACAGGCATGCATGCCGCAAAGGCTTCACCCAAGGCAATGTGATTTGCAGGTAAAGGTTTAAGCACGTGTTTGGGCCTGAAAGTGCGTTGCACGATGATTTACCCGACCCAGGAAAGTTGCAATAGGTTTCAGTATGCCCCAAACACCTCTCCAAAAGCCAGAGTAAGTGAGCCAAAGTGCTTCAATGTACCATACAAAAAAGCAGGATGAAGCAAGCTTTTCATATTCAAACGCCCCGCCCGATGCACCAAAGATGCGCAACAGGCGGGGTATATTTTTGAATTGTGAGACGGCTTTAACGTTACCGTACCTTGATTTGCACTGAAGTTTGCGAAAGCTTGCGATACCTGAGCGGGGACAGCTCATGCCTTTCTTTGAACAGGTGGTAGAAGTGCGACAGGTTTTCAAAGCCGATGTCTGATGCGATCTCAATGATCTCATCGTTGGTGTAGATCAGGCGCAAAGCAGCCTCATCCAGCCGGATGGCGTTCAAAAACCGCGTAGGCGAGGTTTGCAGGTGTTTTTGGAACGCGCGGCAGAGGTGCTCCGGTGTATATTTGGAGATTTCATACATCGCGGGCAAGCCACGCGCGTAGTTTTCCTTCTTTTGCATTTCCAGCACCAGATGCCGAAGCCAAGCGGGGTAATCCATATGCTCGTACAGCATCGCCTGCCGGAAAAAGCAACTGAGCACATCCAGCGCCGTCATACGGAAAAGCGTATTGTACCGGTCGAGATCCACCCTCGGAAACAGCATCAGCGTACTCAGCGATTCCTGCACACGCTCAAACTCTCCGCCCGTAAGGTCACAATGGCGCGGATAGCCGCCGGTAGAATCCAAAACACTATCAAACCCTCGGCCGAGGAAACCCACCACCGTCTGGATCACTTCCTCAGTGATGATGAGGTTGACGAACTGAAAGCTGGGAGACATTGGCGGAAGGTAACAGTGCTCGTCCTCCGGACGTAAAAATACGAGGGAGCCTTTTTGCAAAGGGGCTTCTACGCCGTTGGCCTGATGAACAGCCTGCCCTTCCAGCACCAGAAACGCCTCGTAATAGTTGTGCGTATGCCGGAAGCCCATCTGCGCCTGGTTGCTGATGACTGTGCAATATCCGCTGCAAAAAGGGTCGACGTATAGGTTTGCGGAAAGGACGGGAGCATTGCCCATAGCATTCACCTCTTAAATAAAATTGTACCATATTGACGAGAAAAATTGAAGATGTATATGGGATAAGTCAAAAGAAGGCTGTTTTCATTGAACTAAAAAAGTGAAAGAAAAATTGAACCTTGAAACAAGGTTGTATATAATTAACAGCGATATAAACGGAGGAAAATGCCAAGCAATAGAAGCCTTGAATGTGGATAGCCTGTTGGTGAAGCCAGTTGCAGTTGGCGACTAGCGATCAGCACAATCTACAGGGAGATGGGTGAAATGGAAACCTTAAGGAAGACAACCCCATCAACTTTCCACAAGTCGACGGGGTTGACGATCAACGATGTGCTTTAATTGCGTGTAAGTTTTCGACCCTTCGCGTATTAAACCTTGCTATTCCTGCTCTTTGCTTTTCAGCGATCCGCAATCCAACGCCACAACCTGCCCTTGATACATCACCTTGCAGGCAACACCTTTCCAACCCTTGGGCAGGTTGGGGGAGAGGGTCAGTTTGCCATCCTGCACACGCAAGCCCAGAAAGCCCCACAGAAGCGCCATATACGCGCCGCCTGCCGCCGCTGGATGTGTGCCGCCGATGTACACCAGCCCTGCCCATTGTTTGCCACCGTCTGCGAGGTCGGCCTGCGCACTTTTGAGAAACAACGGATAGGCTTCCTCTGGCCTGCCAATGGCACAGGCAGCCAGCGCGTACATACAGGCGCTCAGTGAACTGCCGTGCTCGGTACGCGGCAGGTAGTAGTCATAATTTGCGCGCAGGGTATCCACAGTGTAATGGTCGCGTAACAGATACAATAGCGTAATCACGTCCGCCTGCTTGATCACTTTGGTTTGGGAGGCGACGCCGTACGCGCCGCCCCAATATTCGCGGGGATCTTTCAGGCGGGTGCGTACCTCGGCCACGGTCGCGTCTTCCAGCGTAAAATAGCCATCGAACTGCTCAATCACACCTTTCCCGTTTGGGCTTTGCCGCTTGAGCTTGCAAGCGGCTTCAGCAAAGGTGGGCAGTTCGGCGGCAAAATGAAGTTTAGTTTCCAGCGCATTGTATTCCGCCAAGTGCGCTTTTGCCATTCCGCCAAGCACGTTGGCGGTCTGCTCCAGCACAAAACGCGCCATTTCATTGGTATAGGCGTTGTTGTCGACACGCTCGTGGTATTCGTCGGGGCCGATCACGTCGCGCAGTTCGTATACATCGCTTTCCACGCGGTGTACCAGCAGGCTGTGGTAAAAACGCGCAGCTTCCACGAGCACTTCCGCACCGCCTTGGAGCCAGAGTGTGTCTTCGCCTGTCCAGCGGGCATATTTCCACAGGCCATATACCACAGCTGCCGTAATGTGAATTTGCTTATCCCGAAAGTAAGTGCGCATGGGACGGCCGGTGAACACATCCGTTACGTTATAATCGGAGCACGCATCGAAGCCGCCCTCCTGACTTTCCCAGGCATAGAACGCTCCGCGCAGACCGTAGGTTTTCGCTTTGGCAAGCGCACCGGGCAGGGTGTCAATGCGATAACGTAACGTAGCTTTTGCGGCTTCGGGTAGAACGGAAAGGTAGAAATCCAACATGAACATTTCCGTATCCCAGAAAATTGCCCCCTTATAAGTTTGCCCGGACAGACCGCGCGCAGGCACAGACAGACTTTGCGCATGGCGGGGCGCGATACACAGCAGATGATACAGCGAATAGTTGAGCGCACGCTCGGCTTCCTCGTCGCCATCAATTTCAATGGAGGCGCGTTGCCAGAGATGATCCCAGCAGCGAATGTGTTCCTCGCGTAGCGCGGAGTAGGTAGGCGCGTTTAGCGTATCACGCAGGGCAGCAACGAGTGCGTCCGGAGTATCCAAGCTTGTATAAACAGCGGAGACCAGCTCCAGCGACACGGTTTCACCTTCCATGAGGGAGAAATCGAAGGCTGCGATACGCCTGCGCCTATCGGTATAATCAGTGCGGTGGTGGGCATGGCTTAGGGTATGGCGGGCACATACAGCTACGTGCTCCCCCTCATTGGTGGTTGCATAGGCAGTCAATGCACCTGCCTGGGTGTTCAGCGCCATATCACGGTAGTGTGGGCCGTGAATGTCCCACACATCGCCATCCAACGCCGCTTCCAGCCGAAGAGTTGTCGCACTCTGCACGGAAACAGTTGCGCGCAGGCATAGCAAGTGCACCTGTTCCATATGGGCAAAACGTTCAATATGCAGGGTAACGCCATTTGCAAACACAGTTTTTCGGCTGTGCAGGGCATGACGAGCATCCAGCGTTTGGGTGTGGCTGTCGAAAGCGGCCTCAGGCAGTGCAAGGGGTTCACCGTTTCCATACAGCCGCAGCGAGAAGGGGTTGGGGGCATTGAGGGGTTCGCGCCATCCATTGCCAAAGCGGTCGTAAATACCGGACAGGTTCACGGCAGCCAGCTGGGTTTTGCCATATTCTTCGAACGTGCCGCGTACACCAAGGTAGCCGTTGCCCGTCAGGAAACGGTTGCCAAGGTCGGACAGGTCATCGGGCGCTACAGACGAGGTGGTGATGAGAAGGTCTTTCATGAAGACATCACTCCTGTTGATTGTGATCGCTTAGGGGCAATAGATTGAACGTTAAACTCTTTTGGGAAAAGGAAGGGTTTCCCGAAGGAAACCCGATCACGGTGAACAGGTTGCCGGTTTGCTACGCGACACACCGATCAAGTCATGAACCACGCTAACGAGAAATGATGGCTGTTTGCAAGTGCCCGCGATTGCTCGCCCGGCTCATTGCCCCTGCGCGGTTGGCTGCTTACCGGATCATAATGCTTCGTGAATAAGGCAAGAAGAAGAGTTATTGAAGCTTTCGGAAGTTTTTTCCAAACTCAATCAAAGATTCCGCTCCTTGATCCATCATTCATTTCCCGACCCTGGTTACGCTTTGCCTTTCGATTAACCTTACCGGCATCGTGAGGCGATTCTCCGCCAACTCATCATGTTCGATATACCCGATGAGCATCTCCGCCGCACGACTTCCACGCAAGGTCACATCCTGATGCACGGTCGTCAGTTGCGGGCTGGTAAGCCGCGCGATGTTCAAATCGTCAAATCCTACAATGCTTACATCTTCGGGCACTCGTCTTCCGGCCTCGTTCAACCCTGAGATGATCCCTGCAGCCAATATATCCGCCGTGGCAAAAATAGCGGTGTAATCGGTTCGTTTCGCTAACTCCCGTCCCAATGCCGTGCTCTGATCAATGCCGATCTCCAGCCCGTAAACATCCTGCTCCTCCGGTTGAAGGCCATATTCGCCCAGCGCTTCGCGATAGCCTTCAAAGCGCTCCCGCAACACGCCCTTGTCGAATATCGGCGGGCCGCAGAACAGGATGCGCCTGTGTCCCATGTCCAGCAGATGCTTGGTGGCAATGTAGCCGCCGCGCCTGTCTTCCAGCCGCACCTGCGGTACTTCGTCCAGCACATAACTGTCGACCAGCAGAAACGGGGTGGGTTGCTTGAGCAATTCCGCAAAAAAGTCGGAAGGGAAAATGCCGGTTAAAATCAGTCCGTCCAGATTCCAGTTGTTGAGCAAGCTCAACAGATCGGGGGTGGAATCAATGGTGCGCATCATCATATAGTAGCCGCGCTCCCGCAGCATCTGCTCGATACCTGCCAGCAACGCCCCGTGAAACGGGTCTTGAAAGAAACCGCCTGATTCCAAAGGCACCAGATGGTTAATAACCCCGATGATGTGGGAGCTGCTGGATACCAGCGCCCTCGCGGAAAGGTTGGGGGTGTAATGCATATCCCGAATGCTCTGGTTGATGCGCTCAATCATCTCCGGAGAAACGCGTCCGGCGTTGCCCCGAATCACGTTGGAGACGGTCGTGGCGCTCACGCCCACAGCGCGGGCAATATCCTTGATGGTGACCACGGCGTTTGCCTCCTCCTTTGGTGTTTCAAATAGTATAGCATATGGAATATACCGTGAAAAGTACTAAAATCGAAATAGGAAAATAAAAGTTTTACGTAAAACCCATTGACAACAAAAATTGACCATGTTATAATCCAGTCAAGTTGAACGTAAAACTATCCATGCTGGTGACCGGATGTTTCCAAATCGAGCCGGAGGAAGGCGCCGTCCTGCCCCGATTTGGAGACATGAGATGAAACTTGCGAAGTTTAACGTAAAACTCACCGTAGGAGAGAGGATACGCAGAGGCGTGTCTCGAAGCATCTCACCAATATCGAAGGAGGATCCCCTCATGAAAAAGCTGGTTGCTCTGCTCCTGTCGCTTTGTCTGTGCCTTACCGCCAGCCTCGCACTGGGCGAGACGGTTCTCAAACTGGGCATCTACCCCGAGGACGTCGATACCGCTGCCATTCAGGCACATGATTTCTACATTTCCGAGTTCGCCAAACTCATGCCGGATGTAACGGTAGAGAAGGCGCATTACAAGTACGCTGTGGATACTTTCGTGGCCATGGCGGAAGCCGGTACCGTACCTACCGTTTTTGAAACCTGGTTCACCGAGCCCCAGAAGCTTATCAAGGGCGGCTTTGTGGCTGACATCACCGACGAGCTGAACGAGCTTGGCTGGACGGACAAGATGAACCCCACCATCAAGTCGCTATTGAGCGACGCGAACGGCCGCATCTACGGCGTACCGCGCGATGGTTACGCGCTGGGCCTGATGATCAACGCCGAAGTGTTCGCCGATGCGGGTCTTGTGGATGAAAACGGCATCCCGCTGTATCCCAAAACCTGGGATGAACTGGCTCAGACTGCTGTGAAGATTAAAAAGGCCACCGGTTCCGCCGGGATTTGCCTGCTGGCGAAGGATAATGCCGGCGGCTGGCATTTCTCCAACATCGCGTGGTGCTTTGGCGCAAACCTCGAAAGCCAGAATGCCGATGGCAAATGGGTTGCCGAGCTCAATACTCCGGAAGCCGTTGCTGCCATGCAGTATGTGAAGGACCTCAAATGGAAGTATGACGTGTTGACAGCCGACCCCACCAGCGAAGACTGGGGCACGGGCTTCACCCAGCTTGGCACCGGCGCCGCAGCCATGTACATTGGCGCGAACGACGCGGTTGCTCAGCCCACCACCAACAACGGTCTGGCTGTGGATAAGCTGATGATGGTCGGCATCCCCGCCGGCCCCGGCGGCCAGTATAGCCTCTTTGGCGGCACACCCTATATGTTTGCTGCCAACGCCACACCTGATCAGATCAAGGCTGCGCTCACCTACCTGGAAGTGATGGGCAAGGCTCCGGTGCTCTCCGATACCGCCAAAGCTGGCCTGATCGAAGATGCAAAAGCCCGTCAGGCGAATGGCACCCCCGTGATCAACGAATTCCCCAGCTGGACCGATGCTGACCTGATTGCCGCCCGTCAGGCAATTGTGGCGGAATACAGCAATGTGGACAGCCGCATGTTCCAGAACTACTTTGATACTGTTGCCAAGGAAGGCAACCTCCGCATGGAAGTGCCGCAGAATGCGCAGGAAATGTATGCAGAGCTGACCAAGGTGCTTCAGGCGGTTGTGACCGACCAGAACGCCGATGTGCAGGCGCTGCTTGATACCGCGAATGCGAACTTCCAGCAGGTGCTGGACGAACAGGCGAATAAGTAAGGATACCATGGTAGCCGTCGCGGGCGGGGCGACATGCTCCCCCGCGACGGCGTTTGCATGGGTGAAGAGAAATGAATGGGATTCTCAAAGGGACGACTCCCTTGTGTGAGGTTCGGAGGCAGGGCGCCAGCGTTCTCCATTGGCAAAGCGATGCAAATAAAGGCGAATGAACAGCCGCAATGCAGCTGTCAGACGAGCGGAGTAGCATCCAAGTACGTGTACTATCCCTTTCTGCCGTTACGCTCAACACCAAGCCAATAAACCACGGCAACCTGTTCCCCAAATACGGTCATTATTGTCGCCATTCGGGTCGCACCCCGCCACATCTTCTTGTTAGGAGCGATCTCCATGCTGAACCAACCCCTTGTACCCCGTAATGCCTTGCACCATGGCAAATGGAAAACCGACCTCGCCGCGTGGCTGGTGATGCTGCCCGGGCTGGTGCTGTTTGCGTTTTTCATCTGGGAGCCGATTGTGCAGGCTTTGCGCCTGTCACTGTATGAGGCAAACGGGATGCGGATCGTACGCTTCGTGGGGCTGGACAACTACCGATCTGTGATGCTCCAACCGGATTTTTGGCCGGCGGTGCGCAATACATTCCTGTACCTGCTGTGGTCGCTGATCATTGGCTATCTGCTGCCGATGGTTCTGGCGATCTTCATCCATGAATCAGTGCGCGGCAAGAGCCTATATCGCACAGCAATCTATCTGCCTAACATTGTTCCGGCACTGGCGACGGTGTTTCTGTGGCGCTACCTGTTCAAGAGCGATGCGTATGGCGGGCTGAACATGCTGTTAGCCATCTTTGGCGTACCGCCGCAGGACTGGCTCAATAACGCCAGCCGTGTGATTCCGCTGATTGTGGTCACCATGACATGGAAAGGGGCGGGCGCAACAGCGCTGCTGTATCTGGCAGGGTTGCAGGGCATCAACCCGGAACTGTACGAAGCCGCCATCATTGATGGCGCAAACATACGGCAGCGTATTTTCCATGTAACGCTCCCGCAGCTTTATAACCTTGCGCGCACGTTGTTTATCCTTCAGGTGATCGCGGTGTTCCAAATCCTGTATGAACCGCTGGTGATGACCAACGGCGGCCCGAACAATGCTTCTGTATCCCTGATGCAGACCGTGTTCCGATATGCGTTTGAAAAGTACGATTACAGCCGCGCCAGCGCCGTGTCGGTGCTGATTTCGATCGCGCTGATCGTCCTGACCCTAGTTTATAACAAAGTGAACAGGGAAAAGGAAATGTGAGGAGGTTTGCGCGATGAAAGATACTCAAAGGCAGGGAGCGGTACGCCCCTATGATCTGCGTAGCCCCCGCGTGAAGATTGGGTTTGCGCTCATGACCATTTTTTGCGTATTTGCCGTGCTGATGGCGCTGTTGCCGGTGGCATGGGTGATCCTTTCCGGATTAAAGGATCTGAAGGAGTTTAACCGTGGCGTAAAAGGGTTGGATAACCATTACCATCAGCAGCTTTTACCTGCGGTGTTTACGTTGGACGGTTATCTGGACACTTGGAACCAGATGAAGTACGTGCGCTACTACCTTAACTCCTTTGCGGTTGCGGCGGGCAGCGTGCTGTGTGCTGTTCTGTTTAACGGGTTGCTGGCGTATGGCCTGAGCCGCTTAAAACCACGTGGGTGGAAGATTGTCTACGGCCTGATCATGGGCACGCTGATGGTGCCAGCCACCACGGCAATCGTACCGCTATTTATCAACATCACGCAATTGAGCATGGGCGGCACATTCTGGCCTTTATGGCTATCCGCTGGCGCAAGCGCGTTTTATGTGGTGTTGTTTAAAAACTTTTATGATACCATGCCCGATAGCCTATTGGAAGCCGCGCGGCTGGATGGGTGCGATAACTGGCGGCTGTTCTTTAAAATTGTGCTGCCGCTGTCCATGCCCATCAATATTGTGATTATGATTTATGCCATCAACGCGGCCTGGAGCGATTTCCTGCTGCCGTATCTGGTGCTGAGCGGCACAAAGCTGGAAACCGTGATGGTGCGGTTGTTTACCTACCGCACCTCCGACCGGATTAACAACATGGATATTATTCGGGCGATCGTATTTTCCATCATTCCGCCGATTGTGCTTTTTATCGCGTTTCAGCGGCAGTTGACGCAGAACGTGATCTCGGCTGGCATTAAGGGATAACATCCGCTATTGCGGGTGAAGCTGCCTGCCGCAGCGGCGGGAATAAACCACCGAATGGAAAATCGCAAAGGAGAGAACTGCCGTGGCTAAGTCTGCCGACTGCTACTTTGCTTTGGATACGGAAAAAATCATCGAAAAAGGGTTTGACCCTGCGCATGGTTTGGAGAGCGAATCGATTTTCTCGCTTTCCAACGAGCATATGGGTGTTCGCGGCTATTTTGAGGAAGGCGGTACGCTGCCCTCCCTGCGCGGCAGTTACCTTGGCGGTGTGTATGAAGCGCATCCCCACAAGCCGGAAAGTGAGTATTGCGGCTTTGTGAAACGTATGCATTACATGGTGACCTCGGCGGATACGCTGGCGACGAAACTTTCTGTCGGCGGTGAAACGCTTGATTTGGCGAACTGTGCTTTTACGGACTATGTACGTGTGTTGGATCTGTTTACGGGGTTGCTGTCACGGTGTTTCGTATGGCAAACGAAGGCATATGGTCGCTTGGAAGTACGTTTTGAGCGGGTGCTGGGTATGAAGCACTCCGAACAACTGGCACAGAGAATCACACTTTGCGCACTGGACATGGATGTGCCCGTGAAGCTTTTGCTTTCCATCGATGGCAACATTGTGCACCAGAACACAGGCAAATGCCTGTGGAAGGATGTGCCACTGTATGAGCGGAACACGCCCGATCAGCTCATTTTACGCACTGAAAGCACGGACATGACGGCACTGTATACGCTTCGCACAGCCTGCTCCGGCAGGCAGGAGCACACACGCGGTTACCGTACGCTGGGGGAAGGTTACTGCTTTACCCTGATGCGAGGCGAGGAAACCGTTGCGGAGCGCGTGGTGGCGGTACAGGTGACGCACGCGGGAGAGCCTATTCCGCCGATGCCGGAAACGGTTTGCTTTGCCGAATTGCTTTTGGAAAACCGTGAGCACTGGGGAACTTTTTGGCAAACCTGCGATGTGGAAATCGCGGGCGATACCGAAAACCAGCAGGGTGTGCGTTACTGCCTGTTCCAACTGCATTCAACCTACCGGGGGCTAAACCCGCACGATAACATCGGCGCGAAAGGTTTGACCGGAGAAAGCTATAACGGTCATGCGTTTTGGGACACCGAGACGTATTGCCTCCCCTTCTACCTGCTGACCGACCCGGATGCGGCCAAAAGCTTGCTGCTGTATCGCTACCAGACGCTGCCGCAGGCGCGTGCGCGTGCGGCGGAACTTGATTTGCAAGGCGCGTGTTACCCCGTGGCAACGTTGGATGGCACCGAGGCATGCACGCTATGGCAGCATTCGTCCTTACAGATGCAGCCTGCCACAAGCGTTGCCTATGCGATACAGGCTTATGGAGAAATGACTGGGGACAGCGCGTTCTTGCACCATGAAGGTGCGGAAATGCTCATTGAGATTGCACGGTATGTGTTGTCCCGCGGCGGTTGGAGTAACGAAGGCTTTGGCTTCTATGGCGTGATGGGGCCGGACGAGTTCCACATGATGGTGAACAACGACTACTATACCAATTTCATGGGACAAAAATCGCTCCGATATGCGGCGGATACGCTCGCTTCACTTTCAACGGAAGAACGGGAATTGCTTACCGTAAAAACAGGGTTGAAACCGGAAGAGCCTGCCCTGTGGCGGCGTGCGGCGGATGCCATGATGTTCACAAAACGTGCGGACGGTGTTTTTGAGCAACACGACGGATACTTCCGTATTCCACATATCGATGTACAGGCAATCCCGCGTGAGGATTTTCCGCTGTACGATCACTGGAGCTATGACAGGATTTATCGTACGGATATGCTCAAGCAACCGGCTGTGCTGATGGCGATGTACCTCTACCTTGACGATTTCACGCCGGAGGAGAAGGCTGCAAACTATGCGTATTATGAACCCCGTTGCATTCATGAAAGCAGCCTTTCACCTTCGGTGCATGCCATTGTTGCCGCAGACCTGGGCAGGCAGGAGGACGCGCTTCGCTTCTTTGGCTTTGCCACAAGGTTGGATTTGGATAACTACAACCGCAACACCTGCGAAGGCTTGCACCTTTCCAGCGTGGCGGCTGCATGGGTAACCATTGTGGAAGGCTTTGGCGGCGTGCGCTTTGGTGGCGGCAAAGTATCACTTTCGCCATGGCTCCCCGCAGGTTGGACGGGGTTGAAGTTTACGCTGCGGGTGCGGGAATCGCTACTTCGGGTAGCGGTGGATGCTCGGGGCGTAACGCTTCTATGCGAAGGCAAACCGATTGGCATCAAGGTGTATGGGGAAGAGATTACGGTCAGTGCACAGGAACTCAGGATGGAAAGAAAAAATCCCTAAACCAAAGCACCACAGAGAACGAATGTGATAGCGATGTGCCAATGACAATCCATGGGACTACGGTTTTTTGGGGGAGCTGAGGAAGAGGAGCGTCAAACCCTACCTCCCTTCCTCCGTGCGTACCGCACAAGCGTGATCCAGAGGTGCCAGTCTGGCTATTCACAGGCTTGCTCGACTTTACCATAGCGGAGCAAGGCGGCTACCCAATTGGAATGCCAATGAGGCGAAACCGCATCCGGTTGATGGTGAGCGGGGCGGATAACAATACACCTGACAATAGATAGCCTTGGCGGTACGCTTCTCTTGCATTTTGTGGCTTATGCTTGATTACCTGTCCTGTGGAGGATGCACCGATGCGAAAATCTCTTTTATTCTGGGGGTTGATGATGTCATTCCTGTTTTGCCTTTCTTCCACCGCGCTTGCCCAAACAGCGACTTACCCGTTGCCGGAGGCCATCGCCCGCAGCAAAACCTGTGATGTAAAGGTGGATGGTATTTCCATCCCTGTGATGGACACGGCAGTTAACCTGACCCGCATGTGGACAAGCCGCCCCATCACGACCACCGCTCCGGTTGCGTGGCTTTCAGTGAACAATACAGTAAATGTGAGCGTGCACTTTGCGGGGCAAGCTATCAGCAGCGCTACCGTGCGCCCGCTTTCCTTAGGGATCGAGCCGAAAGTCGTGGGGGATACAGTCAGTTTTACGTTGGAACAACCAGCCGTGCTTACCTTGGAAATCAACGGTAGTCAAGCAGGCGCGCTCCATCTGTTTGCCGATGTACCGGAGACGGTTGTTCCCACCGGAGACCATGTAATTGTGTATGACGCGGGGATACATGACGTGGGCACCGTGACGCTTACGGAGGGGCAAACCGTTTACTTGGCGCCAGGCGCGGTGGTGCGCGGGCAATTTGTGGCAAAAGGCGCGAAGGATATCACGCTTTGTGGGCAAGGCATTATAGACGGCAGCACGTTTGACCGCTGGGAAGAAACGACCGTGCCTGTTGATTTCAGCAGTTGCCAGAATGTGCGCGTGTCCGGCATCACCATTCTCGATCCTGCCGCATGGACGCTCAACTTGTACCAGTGTGACGACGTGACGGTGGATCATGTGAAGATCATCGGCGCGCGCAGCAACAGCGACGGTATCACCGTGCAAAGTTGCAAGCGCGTGGCTGTGAGCCATTGCTTTGTACGCGGCTGGGATGATAACCTTGTGGTGAAGGGCTACGACGGGGATGTGAGCGACATTTCGTTTACCGATTGCGTGCTGTGGACGGATTTGGCGCAAAGCTGCGAAATTGGCTATGAAACCCGCGCGGATGTGATGGAGAACATCTCGTTTGAAAACATCACGGTGCTGCATGCCAACCATAAGCCTGTGTGCTCCATCCATAACAGCGACAATGCGCTGGTGAAAAATGTGACGTTCAGGAATATCACCGTAGAAGATTGCAATTTGGGGCAGGGCGACGGCGCGGAGTTCCTGATAGACCTGACCACGACCAAATCACAGTGGAGCAAGAGCACGGAGCGTGGCAACATCCGCGATGTGCTGATTGAAAACATAAACGTGCTCTCCGGAAAAGTACCGGCTGTTCGTATTTTTGCCATCAACAAGGATCATACCATCGATGGGATCACCATTCGCGGGCTCACGCTCATGGGAAAGAAAATCACCAGTTTTGACCAGCTCCGCTATACATTCAGCCCAAGGAAGCTTGGGGAACACATTGTGATGGAACCGTAGCGAAGAAAAAACGGTTGAACATTCAAGCTAAATCAAGCGTAACAAATGGAAAAGCAGCCTTGCCCGAACCTGCAAGGCAGCCGCCATTTCATTGGAAACAGCCATGGACATGCGTGCCCATGGCTGTTGATTGTTAACCTTATTTCTGAGAAGACGCACGTTGTAGGATAAATTCGCTTCTTAGCCCACCAACAGAACGCTTATAGCTTGGGAAAGTATAAGATGACGATGAAGGCAAGGGGCATCATGTTTCAGCACATCCAGCATAGATCGGTCTGCATGCTGATTTTCTTCGCAAAGCTTGACAGAACTTCATCCTGATTGAATTCTCTCGCTACCATCCATTTGCGGTTTCTGCTGTATGGTCTACCGAAGCCCCGACTGCTAATTCAAAAATTCAAATTCATTCTTTGACACGGAATAAGAACATCGCATCCCCAAGCCAACGCGTTCAGAGAAGGAAAGTATACGTTCATCCAAAGTCAACGTCGAATGTGTTTGTACCCATGTTCAGGCTTTCCGTTGCTTTGCTTTTTGGAACGTCATGGTCAGAACCTTTCTAGGACAGCTATCGGCGCAACTCGCGCATAAAATACATTCCTGTTGGGCAAGCTTGCCATCTTGAATCAGCTCGCGTACAGGCAGGCTCATAGGGCACGCCAGATTGCATGCGCCGCAACGGATACAACGGTCTGGCTCCGCAGTCAGCCGCAGGCCGGGAAGATGCAGCACATTGCGCAGCTGAATGCCAAGCACCATAAACGGCGCCATCCAGCATGTGCTGTGGCAAAACCCGCGACGACCCAGCGTGAACGAGAGCACCACAATCAACAAAACCACAGTAAAGTAAACGAAGTAGCCCACGGGCGCATCTACCGAGATGCCGGAATCTGTCATGAACAGAATATTCACGTGTTTTAGCCCGCCAGCTGAAATAAAACCAGCGATAATCGCCCCCAGCCAAACCACCCAGATCCCATATTTAACAATGTTCAGCTTTTTTCCGGCGGGTTTGGGCTGGATGTTTGCGCATACCTCCTGCAACGCTCCGGCTGGGCAGAGCCAGCCACAGAATGCACGCCCGAACAGCAGGGCAGTGAGGAACTGTGTGATAAAGAGCAGGGCGCTGCCGGAAAGCACACCTTCAAAGCTGCCTCTGATAATCAAATAGGGCGACAGGTAGTTAAGTGTGATCGGGAACAGTAACATTGAGGCGAGCAAAAGGGTTTTTCGTACCTGTTGGCGTTTCATGGTTGATCCTCCTCGCAATGGGTAGGTTCAATCGGCAGAGGGCGACCCTCCGCCCGTGCATGCAGAAGGTGCAGTGCCTGTTGCGACCAGCTTTGGTAGGCGGCATACACCTGCTCGCCAAACAGCACAGTCAGGTAGTAATACAGATGATCGGGCTCACCGTCCAGCAACCTCTCCAGCTCCTGCCGGAATAACCGAATCATGGTCAGGCTTTCCGCCTGACGGTTTTCAAAGGCAGCGATGCGCTCAATGCTGCTTTCTACCGGTACCCCCGCGCCAAAAAATAGCTTGAGCAACAGTTCATACTTCGTATACTCTTTTTCCACCGGCAGCAGCAACCATTCGGTAAGTATGCGTTCACCTGCTTCCGTTAGGGCATAAACATGCTTTTGCGGCCCTTTCACACTTTCCACTACTGTTTTTGTCACCAGCCCATCGTGGGTTAGCTCGGTCAGGGTTGGGTAGATTTGCGCATAGCCGACGTTCCAGAATGGACGGATGGAGAGGTCAATGCGCTTTTTCAGATCATAGCCGCTCATAGGCATGTGACGCAAAAGCCCCAGCAGAATATAACGGGTTGTGTTATCCTTGGCCATGCCTGTGCCCCCTCAGAAAATCTGTTCGATTTCATGCTCACTATATCAACTTGATATAGCAATGTCAAGGGTGGATTTTTATACTAAGCAAAATGTTTCATGAGGTGCGCAGTGGATGATTTTTCATTTTTTCAATAGACTCCTGTGCAAAGGTTTCCGGTAAACGGTTGACAGTTTGCTGCGTGTGACGGGGTTGACATGATTTTAGCATCCAAAATTTAACTTGCCCAAACGCGCGGGTTGCGCTACTCTATAGCCAGAAGAATACCGATGAAAACCGATCGGAGGGATACGCGTGAGCGATTGGAATACAAGGTTGAAAGCCGATCCATCGGCGTGGTTGCTATCGGAGGAGAACCCTTCCATACGCTATTTTGCACTTCGGGATTTGTGCGGCTTGCCGGAAACCGCCACTGAAGTGGTGGCGGCACGGGAGGCGATCCAGCGTAGCGATGTGGTGCAACAGATGCTTGCCCATATGGATACACAGGCCTATCGCAAGAATTGGCCCGGCTTTTATACCCGAAAATATGAAGGGCTTGTATGGTCATTGATTGTGCTGGCGGAGCTGGGCGCAACCCCGAACGCGTTGATACGGGAGCAGTGCGAGTATCTGCTTTCCCATTCACAGGAGCATACCGAGGGTGGCTTTGCACAGCATGAAGCGGTGAAAACAGGCGGCGGCAGGCAAACCGAGGTAATCCCCTGCCTGAGTGGCAACATGGTATGGAGCCTGATCCGCCTTGGATATCTGGACGATCCGCGCGTACAGCAGGGAATTGACTGGCTGACGACCTTTATGTGCCTGAATGACGGCGTTGCGCTCAATCCGCAGGCGGAGCGCTACGGCTATTATGATGCATGCTGGGGCACGCACACCTGCCATATGGGCGTGGTGAAGGCGCTCAAGGCTTATAGTGCAATACCGAAGGAAAAGCGGAGTGCGAAGGTTGAGACCGCCATCGCCGAGGCGGCGGAGTTTATGCTCATCCATCATGTTTTCAAGCAAAGCCACAACCTGAACCGGGTATCGAAGCCCGGTTGGCGCAAGTTCGGCTTTCCCCTGATGTATCAGACGGATGTGTTGGAAATTCTCGACATCCTCACGGAGCTTGGCTACCGCGATCCGCGTATGGCAGAAGCGATAGAGCTGATGCTGGGCAAGCAGGATGAACAGGGGCGCTGGGCACTGGAAAACACCTACGCGAATACCCGACTGCTGGTACCTTTTGGCGTTGAGGGGCAGCCGGACAAGTGGATTACCCTGCGTGCAATGCGGGTATACAAACGATATACACAGGGGTGAACGTACTATGCCACATGGCAGCCAACCGTTGGACAGCCGGTATCGGCTGTGAGAAAAGGCACCATAGCCTGCTAAGCCATCCCCTCAACCTCTTGACTGACCGCCTTGCTAAGGAGTGAAATGCATGCCAGCCATCAACCGGTTAGCGATCTGCTATGATTTTGATAAAACCCTCTGCAGGGACGATATGCAATCCTTCACGTTTATCCGTTCCGTGGGGATGGACAACGAAACATTCTGGGCCGAATCCAACACCATGGCGATCCATCACCATATGGATCGCAATCTGGCCTGGATGAAAAAGATGATTGATGAAGCAACCCGCAGTGGAAAATCCATCCATCGGGAGGCTTTTCAGGCGCTGGGGCGGGATGTGGAGCTGTATCGTGGCGTAAAAACTTGGTTTGCGCATGTGAACGCCTATGGCAAACAACGGGGTGTTGAGGTGGAGCATTACGTGATTTCCTCGGGACTGAAAGAGATTATCGAAGGCAGTGCCATCGCACCGTTTTTGACGCACATCTATGCCTCCAACTTTTTATATGATGAGGAGGGAAGCGCTATCTGGCCTGCTCGGGTAGTGAATTACACCAACAAAACCCAGTTCATCTTCCGCATCGCCAAGGGCGTTTTTGATGAAAATGATGATTCCGTCAACCAATCGATGGAGGTGGGCGACCTGCACCTGCCCTACCACAACATGGTGTACATCGGCGACAGCGATACGGATATCCCCAGCATGCGGGTGGTCAAAAACAAAGGAGGTTTCGCTATCGGTGTGTACGACCCCATGGCTAACCGCCGCAAAAAGGTGTATGACCTGTTTCAGGAGGAGCGCATTGACTTTTTTGCACCGGCGGATTACTCTCAAAACCAGCCGCTATACCGCATGATGACCAAAATCATCGATCTCGCGGCGGCGCGCGGGGCGCTTGCGGAGGAGACGCACATGCTGCGGCAGACAGTTGAGCCGTATGTTAAATACAACGCCACCACCTGCGCTATGCGGGAGATTGGCCCCGAGGGAGAAGCCGATGTGAACCGCCTTCTGGAAAAGTACAGAAGTAGCGTGGAGGGAAATATAGACTGATCTGATATTCTGCACAAGAGAAATTCATGAAATGAACCGGCAAGGGAATGATTCGCGATCCCGCCACCCATGGAAGCAGACAAAACTCAAATATTCACAAGACAATGACAAAAACCAAAGGCGGGCGCTCTTGCGAGTGTCCGCCTTTGGTTTGGAGGGGGATTGCTGTGTGTGTCCGTGAATCCTCACTCCGCAAATAGCGGAGTGGAGAGATAACGGTCGCCGGTATCAGGTAGAATGACGACAATGTTCTTGCCTTCAAATTCGGGACGCTTGGCCACTTCGATGGCTGCCCATACCGCTGCGCCGGAGGAGATGCCCACCAGAACACCTTCCTGATGGCCGATCAGGCGACCGGTTTCAAAGGCATCTTCGTTGGTTACGGCGATAATCTCGTCATACACCTTGGTGTTGAGCACATCCGGCACAAAGCCGGCGCCAATGCCCTGAATCTTGTGAGCGCCGGGTACGCCGGTGGACAATACCGGGGAGGAGGCAGGCTCTACCGCGATGATTTTTACATTGGGATGCAGTTCTTTAAGGTATTCGCCAACGCCGGTTACGGTACCGCCTGTGCCTACGCCAGCCACGAAGGCGTCCACTTTGCCATCGGTATCCCGTTCAATTTCCGGGCCGGTAAACTTGCGGTGCGCCTCGGGGTTGGCAGGGTTGATAAACTGGCCGGGGATAAAGCTGTTGGGCGTTTCGGCAGCAAGTTCGGTTGCTTTGGCGATAGCGCCTTTCATACCCTTTGCGCCTTCGGAGAGCACCAGCTCCGCGCCATAGGCTTTCATCAGTTGACGGCGTTCGACGCTCATGGTTTCCGGCATCACAATAATGATGCGATAGCCGCGAGCCGCAGCAACTGAGGCAAGGCCGATGCCGGTATTGCCCGAGGTCGGTTCAATGATCACGGAATCAGGCTTGAGCAGACCCTTCGCTTCCGCGTCGTCCAGCATGGACTTGGCGATGCGATCCTTCACAGAACCCGCGGGATTGAAGTATTCCAGCTTCGCCAGCAGCTTCGCTTTCAGGCCAAAGTGCTTCTCAATGTGGCTGAGCTCCAGCAACGGGGTATTTCCAATCAGTTGATCGGCGGAAGTGTAGATTTTAGACATGATGACTACATCCTTTCTCTATCTGGTAACGATTGTGGCGATATAGTGGCGATGAGCCATCCAACATCGAAAACCGACTCCGGTTTGCAAGTGACGCTTACCCATGAGAATGCCTCGCTTCTGAGTAGGATGGGAGGGTCGCCATCGCGGGTTGATCCCACCCTTTCTGGAGTCACACAGGGAAAGGATCATTGGCTGGTATGATCATACACTATTAATCCTAGTAAGTCAATATGCTAATGGGAAATTATTTGGTTCCGATGTGGAAATGACGCGAAAGGCATACAATGGATAGGGTCGCGCGCAAAGGAGAACAGTTTTGAAAGGAATGCATTGGATGGTTGTCGCCAAATAGCGGCGAGCGTTATCTGCTGACAATACTACAAAAGCAAACCTGTGATTTGAAATCGGGGGATAGAAAAACCTCCGTGGTAATGCCCACGGAGGATAGGATGCGTATGTTTATATCAGTCGGATGCCCTGCGCGGCCTGCTGATCCTGATAGCAGCTCACCAGATGGCGGATGCGGTCATAGGGGTTGAGCAACTTGCTCAGGCTGCGGTCATGGTTGAGCGAGGCGATGATAAAGCTGACGTACTTGCTCATGTCTGCCTCCACAAACCACGGCGCGGCTTTGAGCTCCGGCATGCGGTAGGTGAGGTTGGTACCGATGATGCGGGTAATGATACCGTCTTCGTACGCTTTATGGAACTCGTCCAGCCCGTTGGTGAACAGTGCGAATGTGGCGGCGGCATAAATTCGGTTGGCATTGCGCTTTTTCAGCTCCCGTGCCAAATCGAGGATGCTTTCGCCGGAGGAAAGGATATCGTCGCTCACGAACACATCCTTGCCATCGACGCTGTCACCCAGATATTCGTGCGCGATGATGGGGTTGCGGCCATTAACGATGGTGGTGTAATCGCGGCGCTTGTAGAACAGACCCATATCCAGCCCCAGCACCGAGGAATAGAAGATGTTGCGGTCAATTGCGCCTTCATCGGGGCTGACGATCATCATATGCCCCCGCTCCAGCCGCAAATCAGCCTGATTTCGCAAAAGTGCCTTCAAAATCTGGTAGGTGGGTTTTACGCTGTCAAACCCGGACAGGGGAACGGCGTTTTGCACACGGGGATCGTGCGCGTCAAAAGTGATAATGTTGGAAACGCCCATGCTCACCAGCTCCTGTAGCGCTAAAGCGCAATCCAGGCTTTCACGGCTGGTACGACGGTGCTGACGACCCTCGTAAAGCATGGGCATGATTAAATTGATGCGTTTGGCGCGGCCACCGATGGCTGCAATGATCCGTTTAACGTCCTGATAATGATCGTCGGGCGACATGGGTACGGTTTGCCCATACATTTTATACGTCATATTATACGCGCCGATATCGGAAAGGATATAGATATCGTAGCCGCGTACGGAGCTGCGAATCATGCCCTTGCCTTCGCCCGTGCCAAAGCGCGGACACTGAACGTCGATCAGGAAGTTCTCGCGGTTTGCACCCAGTACGCCAAAAAGAGGCGTTTTATCCTCCAGGGCTTCCTGATGTTCACGCCATTTCATCAACCATCCGTTGACACTCGCACCCAACTCCTCGCAACCCGGCATGGCGATGAGTCCGAGCGGGGCGTAAGGTGCTGTGAGTATCTCGTCATCGTTCCAGCTATTCGTAAAATCCGTCATGATTTCGCTCCTTTGGCACATGTCCCAGGCTCAAAATTGGCATGAACAGTATACCTTAATTTGTCCGATAAGAAAAGCCTATGTAAAGCAAAAGAAGAACAATCCGAGCGATTTTGTGAAAATCCTCCACTTTTTATAGGCTGGTCTTTGGAGGTTTGACAGGGTCAATTTACAAAACCTTCATGTTCGGGCGAAAATGTTGCCGTACCGTCTATGAATGGGTCGATACGGATTTGCCTTAAGGCAGGAGCACAGGAATCCGCGTTTCCATGGATGGATCAACGCTTCAGGAGGAGGCTACGGCTGCGGGGACACCGCAATTGGGCGTAAGAGGACTAATCGATTGCGGATGTGAGGCACGCATGCGCCGTAAGGGTGAAGGCACCATAGAGAGGGTTTCGACACAGGACGGAATTCCCACTGGAAAAAATGTTCGCCATTCAGGCGATGGAGGTCAATTCTTTAAGATGGACTGTGGGGACGGGACCCTCCGTAGTTATCTGGGAAGAACGGGGGAAACCTCAGGAAACGCTTGGCGAATGGCAGGATTATTCCCCCTGAGTACCGCCTGTGGTTGCACCTGATGCCTCGGTCACGGATTCGGGCTCACGGGTTTTGTTCTTAAAAATCCAAAACTTGCTGGCAATGTAGTTAAACACAGTGACCAACACCAGCACGATCAGTCGGTTCCACAGGTTGCTCACGCCCACAAGCTTGATAAGCGCGGCCAAACCTTCCTCCAGCAGTACCCAGCTTACCGCGCGCGCCGCCACAAATGCGATAAATTCCCGGCCAATGGTCCGTTTAGTACCTCCCTGTACGCGAAACACCATGCGGCGGTTGATCCAGAAAGCGAATATGACGGATATCACCCACGATACGGCGTTGCCAATCATCAGTTGCACGGTGTTTGCGCCGTTGATGGTGTGATTTTCCGAAAGTAGGATATAGCAAGTGTAGGAAATAATCAGGCTGAGCAGTGTGGTGATTACACCGGCAATGATGTAGCGAAGGAGTTCGAGCAGTTCTTGTTTGTTGGTCAGCAGTTTCTTAAGCTTTTGCATTCGTTTAATCCTCTCCATGATCGCCGCGCGCATAGTCGCAGCTAAAAATATCGCTCAGGGGGAGCGTTACGGGGGCTTTTTTTGCGGTCAGTGCAAGCGTGACGGTTGCCTCATCCAGCGCGAGAACGGCAACAGTTTTTTGCTGCAAATGTCCGTCCAGCATCAGCATGGCACGGATTTTCCGGCCTTTGTTCAGCGAATAGCGTAAAAATCGTTCCATCTTTCGCCCGCCTCCGGTCAGCCGGGACTGCTGGGACTCAGCGCCGGGTCGGGCGTGGAGGTAGGTTGGGTGGTCGCGTTTTTGGCCGCATTTATAGCGCGGTAGCTGGCTGGAACAGAAAAGATCAGGTAACTGCCATCTTCGCTCTCATACACGATGGGGAACAGCTTACGTAACGCGTCGGCATCCAAATCGTAGTTGGACCATTCCGACGGGCTCACGTAGATATACTCAATACCATATTTGGAAAGGATGGCTAGATGATCGGCAGGCGCTTCATAGAATGCCTGTACTTCCTGCTTTCGGCCTGTGGTGGTAAAACCGTGGTAGTACAGGTACAGATCGCTGCCACATACAATGGTGCGCCCTGCGAGCGAGGCGACAGGGTTTAAATGCTGATTGCCGGTCAGGAACACGCTGTGCTCGGGTGTGTTTGCTTTTACAAAATCAGCAACCATGATATCCGCCACACTGTAAGCTTGATAATCGCTTACTGCTTCCCGCGCCACGGTGAGGCCGGCGGAGAGGAAGCAGACGATCAAAAACAGCGTTGCCAGTACTTTGCGACCCGCCAACCCTTTCAGTCGAGCAAACAGGTCGAGCACATAATCCGTTGCCATGGGTAGGCACAGCATAAACCATACATAGATGAGCTTATTGTTATCATACTCGTTTGGCTGGAAAATAATGAATTCTGCCACCAGCAATATCAGAAACGCGCCCAGTGCCAGCATGCGGTTCTGCCGCACCCAATCGCGCGCGGGGGGCGTATCGGCAAAGCAGGTTTCGGGTTCGCCTGCCGTGAGTGCGTGGGCACGCTCTTCCGCTTCGGCTGCTTCATCGCGCTGGTAGGTTGAATGGAAGATTTCTTCAATCAGCGGGCGATTGCTGGCTTCGGCATCCGTTGTGCCGGTAACGGCGCGCATCACGCCCACGCGGTCGCTATCTTCCGGCGAGAAGGAGGAGGCGCGCAGCTTGTCCGGTGACAGGGGGCGCCGATAGGGCGAGGGCGGGGCTTGCGGCGCAACGTTCTCTGTTTTTGGCATCAGGGATTCGCCGTATAAGGGCATTTCATGCGCATACAGACTGGTACGCTCAGGTTCCTCAGAATCGGCGTCCGGGTCTTCCTCTTCGGGCTGGGTGAGGGTGACAACCTCGTTCGCCTGAGCTTCGATTGGCACAGTGGATTCTTTCGGGGCGGATTGCTCGTCAGAAGATGCATCCATGGCGGAATCGGCGGCAGCTTGGGCTTGCGTGCGCACGGCTTCGGCGGCGCTTGCCAACGCTTCCGGCTCCAGTGTGTACAATCCGTCGGTTTGCGCGGCGGCACGGTCGGCTTCATCGCGAAGGTCGCCCTTGCGACGCTGCAACAGTGCCAACAAAATCAACAGGTACGGGAGGCCGATGTTTTTGATATAAAACCAGAAATACGGATCTACCAGTCCATGGCCGCCGCGGTTGTTGCACCAGTTGAACTGGAACCGCAGGAAATGGTCGCTGGACGTGGCCTGCACAAACGTGAGGTTGACTAGTTGCGGCAGCGACAGCGCCGCCGCAATGCCTCCATACAGCAGGAAGGGCCGGAGTGATTCCATCCTGCGTCCCTTTGGCGCGGTAGTGATGGCGTAAAGCATGAACCCAAGGCTGGCAATGGCCAGCGCGAGGAAGCTGTGCGTGTGCAACAGCGGCATCCCGCCCGCGATAAGCCCTGCCAATATCAAGGCGCGCGTCGTATACCGACGGCGCTGTACCAACGGGGGCAGTATCAGCGTAAGTGCGGGCATGAGCATCGCCCAACCGCCAAGGATGCCGCGTTGCGGCACCAGCATATCGCAAAGGATGTTCACCCAACGCAGGTTGTTGGGGTCTGGTTGGTTGGTGGGCGTTTTATAGTAGCCCTCCATCACCGTGCGCAGGTTATCCCAGACAGTGGTGACGACGCCGTTTTCCACCGAGCCGCTGAGCGTGTAGAAAAATCCGAGACCGCCGTTAAAGAATAAAAGTAGCGCTGCCAGCCATACCGCGCCGCGCCGTCTGCAAAGCTGTGCGCACAGCAGCGTATAGCCCAGGAAAACCGAAGCGCAAAGGATTATACCGCTTACCGCCATGGCGGCAGGCAGGCTTAATTGCAACATGTACAGCGTGGCCGCGAACGAATCCGCCAGATAGGGGTATGCCATGGTTGCGCCGACCATCAGGCTGTTTTGCAGCGGGAACGGAGCGTTCACCATGGACGTTGCCACCGCCAGATGCAGCGACAGGTCGCCATAGGTGCTCTGCCCCACGTGGTAGGTGCCGTCGATCGCCGGACGGAGAGAGTGTGTTACTTCCAGCCAGCCAGCCAGCACCGTAAGCGGTATGGCGACCATCAGCACTACCCGCAACATGCGGCGATCTTCCTCGCCAAAGCGTACACGCTTGTGAGAATCGCGCGTCAGGTAGGCAACCATCACCAGAAGGCAAAGCACCAGCGCCGCCAAGAGGTGCGCCGTAAGCGTATAGGCGATCAGGTAAGCCCACAGCACCGGCAGCCAAAGCATCAAAAGCAGACCCACACTCGCGCCTACGTACCAGCGCAAAAGAGGCCGTTGCCGGGGCAGCCAGTACCGTGATATCATCAAACCGCCAAACAGGAAAAACAGGACATAAATGATTGCTTCCAAGGAACCATCCCTTCCGACGGCGCTATTCGCGCCTTAGGGAAAGGGACTGAAGTCCCCTTCCCAACCATCCCACGGCGCGATGCGCGCCTTTGGGAAAGGGACTGAGGTCCCCTTCCCAACCTTCCCCTGAGGGAAAGTACGGCATGTGTACCTTGATGGGTGACTGTTCCGTTGCTGGCTTTATAGCGGATGTGGGCTGACTGCTCACTGGGTTTGCATTGCGATCCGACGGATCAATTATTTGTGAATATTCAAATGATGTCGGAATGCTGCACTTTCGGACTTTCAGGAGAAATGTGTTGTTTGCTTTGTCGGTTATGCCCGCTTATACTGACAGCATTTGCCGGAAAAACTGTACTGCCGTTTGCAGTGCATCGTCATCAATGGTGCATTCGCCGCGCATGGCTTCCGCACTGTTGGCCATAAATGGAGAAAACCGATAGACTTTCCCCTGCAAACCACTGTAAAACCTTCCGTCCGTAACATTGGGGGATAGGCATGGGGCGATTACCGCGCGCTCAAACAGAATTTCGATCGCTGTTTCCAGGGCATCCCACGCCTCGCCGGTAGTACGGCTGCGGTGGCTGTGCTCATTTTCGATGATAATTTCCATCATCGCGCCGTTCTGGCATACTTTGCGGCGGAGGTAGTTTTTCCAATAGGACAGTTTCTTTCCGGGCACGGTTTGGAGGGAGAAGGTTAGTTCTGCTGCCGTGGGGCTGCGAGAGGGTTCTCCCTGAGTGTTGATGCCCGTGATGGTCAGTTCGCTCACAAAAAACTGTGCCATAATCGCACGTTTGCGCCACATGGCGCACAGCAGCGGAAAAGTGAGTTGAGGTTTTGCAATCAGCAGTCGTCTGAAAAACGGCGCATGACGGGAAATTTCCACAAGCATCTGTTCACTGGCTTTGCACAGGGAAGCGCGCCGCGGGCGAATACCCAACCGTGAACCGCTTTCCAGCAACACGTTTAAAGGTCTGGCTGCACTGCGGTCATCGGTATCCGAAATAGCAGAAGCTACCGCGCGGCCTTCCAGTTGTCCTTTTTCCGTGATGCCGATCAGCGCCAGCGGAGCGCCTTCCGGCAGATAGCGGCAAAATGCCGCGTTGGTTACATAGCCGCCATGGTCGAGCACAAAACAGGGCGAAATCTGTCGCTTGCCAAGGTACTCTGCAATCGCTTTTGCGCCTTCTCCACCGCTTAAGCCGTCCATGGAAAGGCACAGGAACAGTTCGCCGCCGGGTTGATAACCGCTTTGCAAAAGTGCGTCCAATGCTTCCAGCAGAGCAATCACGTGTGCCCGTTGTAGCGGTACAGAGAATGGCGTCAGGGTTGTAATGGGTGGCTCCTTGCAGTGCAGCGAATCCAGATGGGATACAAATACCAGCGGGTCAGTGATGTTCGCGCCGGACATTTCAATCAACAGCGCGCCGTTGATAAAAGATTTCTGTTCCGTTCGGGCAAACACCATGGGATACCGCTCCCGCAGCATGGCCTCTACCTGACGCGCACCTTCGGACGTATAGGCAGTATAAAAGTCCAGCGCACGCAGGGTATCCTTTGCGCGGCGGTAGTCAAGCGGTGCTAAAAACTCGCTCATATCCGACCTCCTGCGATGTTTCTATCTCTCGTTATTTCGCCCCGCAGACCACGAAATCCTTCTCCGGCGACAAAAGCGGATAAATGCAGCAGAGGGATTCATCTTACTGCACCATGCTTTTCAACCGATGCAAAACGTGCTATGATAGGAATGCTTTTGAGTGCGTACCTCGTTATGTGGTGCGGCTTTTCCCCTTTAAATTCTGAGATGGAGGACGAAAACAGCATGAAGCGCCTGAGTATCATCGTCCCATGTTATAACGAGGAAGAAGCGATTCCTCTTTTTTTCGCGACATGTGCGGCGGAACTTGCGAAGCTCTCCGTGGAACCTGAATGGTGGTTTGTGGATGACGGCAGCCGCGACGGTACCCTGCGGGAGCTCAAAGCGCTGCATGAGAAGGACGCACGCACCCACTACATTAGCTTCAGCCGCAATTTTGGCAAGGAAGCGGGCATGTATGCAGGTCTTGAGGCTGTTACGGGCGATTATATTGCAGTGATGGATGCGGATTTGCAGGATCCGCCTTCATTGTTGGGCGAAATGCTTTCCGGCATTGAGCGGGAAGGCTTCGATTGCGTCGCTACCCGTCGTGTGACCCGCGCAGGTGAGCCAAAGTTGCGCTCATTTTTTGCGCGCTCGTTCTACCGACTCATCAACCGTATCAGCAAAACCGAGGTGGTGGATGGCGCGCGTGATTTTCGCCTCATGACCCGGCAAATGGTGGATGCGATTCTTTCCATGAAAGAAGTCAGCCGTTTCAGCAAGGGTATTTTCAGCTGGGTCGGTTTTAAAACCAAGTGGCTGGAGTACGAGAATGTCCAGCGTGTGGCGGGAGAAACAAAATGGTCATTTTGGAAACTGCTGATCTATTCGCTGGACGGCATCATCGGTTTTTCTACCGCGCCGCTGGCCATTGCCAGCGTAATGGGCATGCTGTTTTGCGTGCTTGCGTTTGTAATGATTCTTTATTTCTTCATTAAAACACTGGTCTGGGGCGATCCGGTGGCTGGATTTCCAGCCATGATCTGCATCATTTTGCTGTTGGGTGGCATTCAGATGTTCTGCATCGGTATTTTGGGGCAGTATCTGAGCAAGACATATCTGGAAACCAAACATCGCCCCATTTATATCGCCCGCGAAAAGGAGTAGGCTCATGAGAAACACCCGTGCGATGACCATCGGCCGCGTACCCATCGGCGGCGGCTCGCCTGTGACGATTCAAAGCATGACCAATACCGATACCCGCGATGCGGAGGCGACGCTTGCACAGGTGCGCGCGCTGGCTGCCGCTGGTGCGGATATCGTGCGCGTGAGTGTGTATGATGACGCCTGCCTGCCTGCGTTTTATCGGATTGTGCTGGGTTCGCCCATACCGATTGTGGCGGATATTCACTTCCGTGCCGACTTGGCGGTGGGTGCTTTGGAGCGCGGTGCCGCGAAGGTGCGCATCAACCCCGGCAACATCGGCTCGGCAGAAAAGGTACGTTTGGTGGCTGACTGTGCGAAAATGCACCACGCGCCCATCCGCGTAGGCGTGAACAGCGGCTCCATTGAGAAGGAAATCTTGCGCGCGGAGGGCGGCGTTACCGCGCGCGGTATGGTTAAAAGCGCACTGGGGCACGCGAAGCTATTGGAGGACGCAGGCTTTTATGACATAGTGCTAAGCCTGAAAGCAACGGATGTGCCCCTGACGGTAGCGGCGTATGAACTGGCCGCCGCTGAAACAGATTATCCTCTGCATGTGGGCGTAACCGAGGCGGGACTGCCCGGCGACGGAAACATCAAAAGCGCGGTTGGCATCGGAAGCCTTCTGCTGCATGGGATTGGTGATACTATCCGCGTGTCGCTGACAGGGGATCCGGTGCCGGAGATTGCGGCAGCCATCGACATTTTAAAGGCATGCGGGCTGCGCCGCAACTATGTGAATGTGATCTCCTGTCCCACATGCGGGCGCACAAGCATCGATGTTACAGCCATCGCGACGCGGGTGAAGCGGGAACTTGCAGACATCCATGTGCCGATGACCGTGGCGGTGATGGGGTGCGTGGTGAACGGCCCCGGTGAGGCACGCGAGGCGGATATTGGCCTGGCTGGCGGTGGGCTGGCGGAGGGTCAGCCCGCGGGTGGCGTGGGCGGGAGCTACGCGATAGGCGCGATTTTTGAAAAAGGAAAAGCGCCGGAGCGGGTCGAGGGTGATCTGGCGGCCGCGCTGATTGAGCGCGCGAGAAGGATTGCCCAAGAAAAGAGTAAAATACTACAACAAGGGTAAAACCCTTGTCAGGTTTCGGAAAGAAATTCCTGCGACAAGCCTGCCGCCAGAAACAGCGCAGGCTTGTTTTGATACCGATTAACGGATACATGCAAAAGAATATTTCTGTAAACCAACAAAAACAGGCCATTCCCGCCAGGACCCAACCTAAGCGTACCTTTGCGGCGTTTGAAAAACCCGGCATAATCTGCTATCATATTCTCATCGACATTTTTCCACGATCCGCATAGGATACAGGAGTAACGCAGCGTGAACAAGACCGAACTGATTCGTACCCTGGAAGAAACCATCCCGCCGTTGAAGGGGAAACTGCACGTGGAGCGCGTGCTTTACCGCAAGGCCGATAACAAGGCTTATTTCAGTTTGCTGTGCGATGAGCTGGTGCCCGAGCGCGATTTTTTAGCGCTGGAGCGGCGATTGCGCGGACTGTTTCCCAAAATGCAGATTGCCCTTCGCGTGGCTTCGCCGGGGCTGGCGGAGAACTTCAAAGAAAATGTCGAACAATATACCGCCGTACTCAAGGACTTTCTGCGCCGCCAAAGCCCGGCATTACGGACTTGGCTGGACGATGTAGGCTGGAGTGTGGAGGGCGACCGGATACTCCTGACCTGCCCGGACGATTTTGCGATCACTTTTTTCAAACGGTATCATTTGGATGAAAAGCTCTCGCAGGCGGTGTGGGATATTTTCCGGCTGCGGATGCCCGTGGGGCTGATGAAGTGCGGCGAACGGGAGGCGTGGGTGGAAAAGATGCGCGCTGAAACCGCAAAGCGCCGTGCGCAGGAGCAGGCTGAGAACCGAGCGAAGAACCCGCATACCGCCGAATTGCCGACCGATGGCGCATGGATGGGCAGCGACGCGGTAGGCGATGTGCCCTGGGAAGCCAGTCAACCTGCGAACAACCTGGCGCCGTGGGATGACGCACTCAGTGGCGCTCATGACGATACCCTACCTGTTAATAATAGGATGCTGGATATCTCCACTCACTCCGATTCCGCCAACGGCGATTCTCAGGCAACCCATATAAGCAAATCCCCGGCCTCCGTCCCTTCGCCAAAGGCGAAGCAGAATGCGGTCGAGGGGGCCGAGTCCCCTCGGGGAGTTCCTAAAGGCAGCGCCCCCAGGGGAGCGGTGCTCAAGGGGCGGGCGATTGCGGATCGTCCGGTGCCGATCGGGGAACTGGCGGAGGATAGCGGCATTGTGGTGGTGGAAGGTGAAATCATCGGCGTGAACGAGCCCAAGGAACTTAAGGGCGGCGAAACGGTGCTGGTGACTTTCGCGCTGGGCGACGATACCTCAACCATTTATTGCAAAGGGTTTTATAACTATCGCATGAAGCGTGCGGCCTTTGGGGAAACACCACAGCCGCCTACAGAGGAAGAACGCAAGCGTGTCGCCGATCAGGTGGGGATGATTCAAAACGGCATCCGCGTGCGGCTCAGGGGCGATTGCAGACAGGACGCGTTTTTAGGGGAACTGTCGCTGGGTATTCGGGATATGCAGCAGATGCCCAAACGCGAACGGCAGGACCTAGCGCCTGAAGGCGATAAGCGCATCGAGCTGCATATGCACAGCAACATGAGCGCCATGGACGCAACGGCGGACGCGGCAGATCTGGTGGCGCAGGCCGCCAAGTGGGGCCATCCGGCAGTTGCAATTACCGATCACGGCGTTACACAGGCGTTTCCGGCAGCGTTTGGCGCAGCGAAAAAGAGCAACATCAAGTTCATCCCCGGTGTGGAGGGCTACCTGTGCGACATCATTCCCGTGGTGAAAGATGCTGACACAAGGGTGTTCCGTGAACCGCTGGTGGTGCTCGACTTTGAAACCACCGGGCTTTCCAGCACGGCGGACAGGATTATCGAGATTGGCGCCGTGAAACTTGTGGATGGCGTCATCGTGGAAGAATTGAGTCTGCTATGTGACCCCGGGGTGCCGCTGAAACCGAAAATCACGGAAATTACAGGCATTACCGACCTGATGTTGCGCGGCAAGGAAACCCCTGCCGAAGGGGTGCGGAAGCTTCTGGAGTTTATCGGCGGGTGCGCCATTGCGGCGCATAACGCGCCGTTTGACGTAGGTTTTCTTCAGGCGGAGTGCGCGCGCATGGGGGAGCAATTCAGCGCGCCTGTGGTGGACACGCTGGTGTTCGCGCGCAGGCTTTACCCCAACCAGCGCAGCTATAAGCTGGGCTCGGTATGCAAGCTTTTAGGCGTATCGCTCAAAAACGCGCACCGCGCCGTACATGACGCGGCGGCTACGGCGCGCTGCCTTGTGGCGATGTTTGCGGAAATCGGCAAGCGGGGCGGAAAAACGCTTTCGGACATCGACCGCGTGGCGCAGGGCGAAAGCATGAGCGATACGCACCACATCATTTTGCTGTGCAAAAGCCAGAAGGGCATGGAAAACTTAAACCACCTCGTGAGCGAGGGGCACGTGAACTACTTCCACCGCCACCCCAACATGCCGCGACACCTGATTGAAAAATACCGCGAGGGCTTGATCATCGGCAGCGCATGCGAAGCTGGAGAGCTGTTCCGCGCGGTGGTGGCGGATAAACCGGAAGAAGAGCTGATAGTGATTGCCAGCTTCTACGATTACCTTGAGATTCAGCCGGTGGGCAACAACCACTTTTTGCTGAAAAACGGCGAAGCAAAGGACGAGGATCAGCTTCGTGCGTTCAACCGTCGCATTGTGGCGCTGGGGGAACGCATGGGCAAACCTGTGGTAGCCACGGGTGATGTGCACTTTAAAGAACCGCAGGACGCGGTTTACCGTACCATTTTACAGGCGGGGCTGGGCTATGAGGACTGCGATGACCAGCCACCTCTGTACTTTAAAACGACGGACGAAATGCTGGCGGAGTTCGGCTACCTTGGCGCGAAAAAGGCGCACGAGGTGGTTATCGACGCGCCGCGTGCGATTGCCGATCAGGTGGAGGAACTTCGGCTGTTCCCCAAGCACCCCAAAGGGGAGGATACGTTCCAGCCCTTCTGGCCCGATGCGGCGGATACCATCGAAAGCATGAGCTGGACGCATGCCAAAGAGCTTTACGGCGACCCGCTGCCGGAACTGATTGACGCACGGCTGAAAAAAGAACTGGGCAGCATCATCGGCTACGGTTTTGCGACGCTGTATTCCATCGCGCAGAAGCTGGTGGCCAAGTCGCTTTCCGACGGCTACCTCGTAGGCTCGCGCGGCAGTGTCGGCAGTAGCTTTGTCGCCACCATGTGCGGCATTACCGAGGTGAACCCCCTGCCTGCGCACTACCGATGCGACCATTGCCACAAGGCGACCTTCACCCCGCCGGAACTGGGCGCGGTGGGTGTTGACCTGCCGGATCAAAACTGCGAAATCTGCGGCAATCCCCTGCAAAAGGACGGTTATTCCATTCCTTTTGAGGTGTTTCTTGGCTTTAAGGGCGATAAGGTACCGGATATTGACCTCAACTTTTCCGGCGACTATCAGGCGCGGGCGCACGCCTACATCGAGGAGCTTTTCGGCAAGGGCTATGTGTACCGCGCCGGAACCATCAGTGGCCTTGCGGAAAAAACAGCCTATGGTTTTGCGGCCAAGTATCTGGAGGAGCGCGGCATGCGTGCCGGACGTGCCCACAAGGAGCGCCTCGCGGCGGGCTGCATGGGCGTAAAGCGCACCACAGGCCAGCACCCCGGCGGCATTGTGGTGCTGCCCAAGGAGTTTGACATCTGCCAATTTACCGCCATCCAGCACCCGGCGGATGATATTGAAGGTTCCACGCTCACCACGCATTACGATTTCCGCTCCATGCATGATATTCTGGTGAAGCTGGATTGCCTCGGCCATGACGACCCGACCATGATGCACCGGCTGGAGGAACTGACCGGCATCAGCTTCCGCGACATCCCGTTGGACGATCAGCGCGTGATGAGCCTGTTCCAAAGCCCCGAGGCGCTAGGCGTGACGGTCGAGCAGATCATAAGCCCCACGGGGACGCTGGGCATCCCCGAGTTCGGCACGCAGTTTGTGCAGGGGATGCTGATGGATACCAAGCCCAGCACCATGGAGGAGCTGGTGCGCATCTCCGGCCTCAGCCACGGTACCGACGTATGGCTGGGCAACGCCAAAGACCTGATTGACAGCGGCACGGCCAAGCTGCCCCAGTGCTTTTGCACCCGCGACGATATCATGAACTTTTTGATCTCCATGGGGATGGAGAACAAGATGAGCTTTGACATTATGGAAAACGTGCGCAAAGGCAAGGGCTTAAAACCCGAGTGGGAACAGGCCATGCTTGCCCACAAAGTGCCCCAGTGGGCCATCGACAGCTGCAAAAAAATCAAATACATGTTCCCGCGCGGCCATGCCGTAGCTTACGTGACCATGGGGCTGCGCGTGGCGTGGTACAAGGTGTACCGCCCGCTGGCCTACTACGCGGCGTATTTCACCATCCGCGCCGATGGCTTTGACGCGGGCACGATGATCTTATCCGATGCCACCATCCGCGACCGACTGCGCGAATATGCCACCCGCGATGAAAAGTTGAATGTAAAGGAAAAGCTGGAAGAAAACGCCCTGCACATGATTTTGGAAATGCAGGAGCGCGGCATCCGGCTGTTGCCTGTGGATTTGTACAAGAGCGATAAGCGCCGCTTTTTACCCGAAGGCGCTGATCTGCGCTGCCCGTTCCTGTCGGTGAACGGTTTCCCCGAAGCCTCATCGGATGGTATTGTGGAGGCGCGCGAAACGGCGTTCCTGAGCGTGGAGGATTTGAAGCTGCGCGGGCATCTGGGCGGCGCGGTAGTGGACATGCTGCGTGCGCAGGGTGCGCTGGAAGGGTTGCCGGAAAGCAGTCAGGTGAGCTTTTTGTCGATGCTGGGGTGAGGAACTACTTGGCATTTTTCCTATTATAGTGCAAGTAATTAATGATTTGCTGCAAAGTCATCCCATCACTTTGTTCAAGTGGTCTTGATCCCAAATTGTTCACCACATCGTTAATATCCTTGATATCTTCACTCCGAAATGCGTCAAAGTTGTACGCATTGTTAATCGCATCAGAAATAGCTGAGAGTGCCTCTGAATTTGAACGGGCATGTTCATAATTGTTAAGAATTGCAATTCTTGAGCATACAAGGCAATTTGTAAATAATATATGAGCATGAGTGTTTAGTATCTTCTCACTTGCAGAATGTTCCATTTCGTTTTGAATACAAACAATGGCCAGTGAAAGGAACCTTTTTGCTTCAAATAATTGATCAATATGCGCAGTGTCATATCTGTTCTGCCACCAGTATGCTTTAGCTCGTTGATGATAATAATGATAATAGTATGATGGTATACAAACCACATATTCTTGGATACCGTCGTATATTTTCCTTATAAGGCCAATCTGACCTTTGAAGTCACTTGGAAATAGAGCATTGATAACATCGTATTTAATAAAATCCAGTACGCCATAAAATTTTTTATTTCTGAAAGTATCAACAGAAATCTTGACGATTTTTCTGAATGCTTCTACGATTAGGATATGGTTTGGCTTGATTTTCGCATACTCACCCAATGACTCTAGGAGCCAATATTTACCATTGATGACGATTTTGTGATCTGATGGGTTGTCAATATCTTTTTCGTAGAACATATTGTGTTCATATGTTATAAATGGAGCTGATACCGTTACTTGATGATATGCCGCATGCTCTATGTCATAATTTACCAGTTCATAAGTATATAACTTATCTTTTACAGCTAAAAGTATTAATACTACTAAATCATCAACAGTTTTAAACGACGGTTCAACACGGCTAAATTTTCCGTTAATATAGAATTTTTTCTCGAGAGAAACAAGGTTATCAATCAATGTCTTGTTCTTATTAAATTGAGGCAATTCACATAAAGCTAAGTTTGAGTTTAATATATCCAGTTCATTATCGAAAAGACGTGAATATAAGGAGTAGCCAACAGTTAAATTACTATCCTGTTGAGTATTGATTACCGATGCAATATCTTTATCAGAGCGATTTATCACAATGACAATCTGAGTATTGTTTTTCTTGAAAATATAAGCGCTATGGATAATATCATGTATTTGATCTTTTGAAAGTGAATTAGTATCAAACAGGAGTACACTGTTTCTCTTGTTGAGGATTAGTGTAACAGATTCCTGATTTAGCGTGGTTCTACTCCCAAAAAGGTACACATCCCTGTTATTAATTTGTTGCTTGATTGCGACGAGTAAATAGGTCTTTCCTGAAACAGGCATACCATCAACAATATGAATAGGAGCAAGATTAAGATTTTTTAGGATTGTTGATACAAGATGTCTTACCACAAAGAAGCTTGGTATGAATAGTTTTCGGCTTTTTTCTTCGATAAGAGATTTTCCATGAAAAATATACCCATTATTATTCTCAAAACCTGGTGGAACATGATTAATTGTGTAAGATTTATACAAATCAATAGCATCTGCACTTAAGCAATGTGCAGTTTCAGATGCATCTATCAGCACTTTATAGATATCATCAAAAGTCTCAAAAACACAGACGTGAGTAATACCATATTCAGCCAATTCTATTTGCTTTAGGTAGTCAGGTGCTGTGGTTGTCATATAGTAGCGTGATGATGACCCGAAAGTATCATCACCATTGCTAAGCTCTAGTGATGATACATCAAACTCATCCTCTAGACTACATCCAATAAAAAGAAGATTGTTGTGGTTGAAATCATGCTTAAGATGTGTTAACAGGCTTCGATTCTTCTTAATACTCAGTGCATATTGTTTGGAATCGAAGATTTGGCCTTGATAATCTTTATAGGTTAAACACCCATTTACATCTCCATGAAGTTTAATGACACATTTTTTCTCCGCAAGAATAGAGAAATTTACATCATGATTAGAATCAACGACTTGGGTGTAATTGCTGTTTTTTTCAATCGAATCATCAATATTAATGGTGTAGATATACAACCAGTCAATATTCAGGAAGGATCGTCTAAGCGCATCTATCCTTACATCGGAAAAATGCTCTAGAATATAGTCGCGCTTTCGAGAAGCAGGAACAATACGATTATACAGAATTGATATTCTGGAAAAATTCATGTCACCATTAAGCATAGGTGAGTCGGGGGTAAACTCCTTTACAATCTTTATCATATATTCTTTCATACTAGATCCGGAGGGAACAGCTCCGTTTTTTGCCTGACAGTTTGCAGAAAAACCTGCTCCAATAAATGGGATTATTCTTTTCTCCTTGATATGTCCAATAATTTCTTGCTCAATATCACAGAATTTGACTAAAGAAAGCATAAAGTATCCTCTCTTAATCTAGCATAATCAATTATAAATACTATACAACAATCCAATAGAAAATTCAATAAACTAGAACGTAATTATAAAAATTAGCATTAATCCCAATATTAAACATTATTTTGTGTTAAATATAGATTTTTAATATTTCAGGTGGAAAGATAACTCAGCCCGTCACCATTATCGCCGAGCGCATCCAACCTTGAACGCCCTTGCTATAACCGCGACGTGCGGGGGTTATTGATTAATAATCTTCTTCAATTCTCTATTCAACGAAACGTACCCTCGCTTCTGCGTTCCCCCGTCACCCCGCCACGCGCTCCGCAACCCCGTTTACCGCCCTTCGCAGCGCATAAATATTCTTCTCCTGCGAAAGCTGGTCGGCTACGCAGCCCGGCCCCAAAATCAGACCGTGTCCGCCCGCAGCATCGATGGCCTCGCGCACATGGCGTTCCACCTCGTCCACGGTGCCGTCGGTCAGCAGGCTTGCGCGGATGCGGTTGCCGTGCTCATCGAAATAGGGCACTTCGCGGATGCCGCCCAATAGGCATTTGTGGGTTTTGGTGCGCGCTTCGACCAGCGTCGGGCTGCTCCAGCGGTCATGCCAGTTGATGCAGTTGACGGGGTAGGCTGCGATCAGGTCAAACATGCCCTTGTCGCCGTGCAGATGCGCCACGTTAAAGTAGGTCGCGTCTTTGTAGGCGTTGATCACTTGCAAATCATAATATTCGCCGAATTCGCGGTATTCCGCCTCTGTCAAAAAATCGAGGTTGGCGCACTGCGTGGCAAAAAAGAACCCGCTCACACCCGCGTCGATGTTGGCCTTCACAAAGTTGATCGTCGTCTGCGTAAAGGCTTGCAGCGCCTGTTTCAGCAGCGCGGGGTTCTCCTTCATATCCAGCAGGATGCGGTCGCCCGCCAGCTTGCGCGCGGTGGTCAGCGGGCTGAAAATGGTCTGAATCACGGGGAGTTCTTTCGGCGCGAGCGCTAGCGCGTAGCGGGTCAACTGTACCTGCTTGCCATAGGTGCTGTAGGTTGCTGGCAATTCCTCGATGCGCCCCCAGTCTGTTGCATCGTGAATACCGTAGTCCTCTACGATGGGCGGCTGATTCACCTGATTGAATATTTTCACTTTTGCGCCGTAATCCTGCACGCCGTACAGGCCAAAAGGCATCAGCTTGATAAAATCGAAATCATATTTAGTCGCAAACGCCACCTGCGCCTCCGCGAGGCTGCGGGGATCCTGATCCACGGTGGAAAAATGCATCCAAAGGTTAATAGGGACGCGATCCACCGGTTCCCCTTTCAAGGCGGCTTTGATGCGTTCGGTTTTGTTCATGCCGATTCTCCTCTACCATTTTTTTAAGGAACGTTCCATCCGTTGGAACGCATACCCCAGTGATCCGCAAAGGACCCAGTACACCAGTCCGGCCGCGATGTAGGCCTCCAGATAGCAGAAGTTTTGAGCGGAGCAGATTTTCGCACGCGCCAGGATATCCGATACGCCGATGGTGAAAGCCAGCGAAAGCCCTTTGATGATGTTCAGGTAGCTGTTGCAAAACACGGGCAACGCCACCACCAGCCCCTGCGGTAAAATAACGCGGCGCATCGCCTGCAAGCCCGTAAACCCCACGGAATAGGATGCGTCCCACTGCTGACGGTCTACGGAGAGATACGCGCCGCGGATGTTTTCAGACTGCCCGATGGATGCGTACAGAGAATAGGCGACAATCAGCACCGCCAGCGGAGATACCTGAAGCGTTTGCGTGGAGCCTAAAAGCGCCATCAGCCCGTTCACCAGCGGGGTAAGTGCGTAGTAAGCAAGGTAGAGGTGGATAATCAGCGGTATGCCACGGATATAGTGAATCCAGAAATGGACAATCTGCTTGGCGACGGGTATATTGTTGATGCGTACCCAAGCAATCAACATGCCGATCAGGATAGACGCAATCAGGATGGCAAACGCGGTGCCCAGCGTGAAGGGAACCGCCGAAAAAATCGCCAGGCAATCCTGCCAGATGATGGCCGGTTGGATCAAAGCTGTCACCTACTTTTGCAAAAATTTGGTGATGCCAAACCTTTTGCCGGCGATTTGGAAACCCTTGCTCACCAGATAGGTAAGCAGCCAGTACAGCGCGGCGGTCACAATGTACACTTCCAGCTTGCGAACGCCGTAATCGTTGCTGATGATCATTTTCGCCTTGCCCATGATATCCACCAGCCCGATCACAAACAGGATAGAGGTATCCTTGACCAGTTCGACCATGGAGTTTTCGATGTTGGGCAATGCGATGGGTATCAACTGGGGCAAAATGACACGGCGGAACTTGAGAAAGCCCGTCATGCCGATGCTCTCGGCAGCGTCGTGTTGTCCCTTGTCCACCGATAGATAGGCGGGTCTTAAAAACTCTGACATGTATGCGCCGTTAAAGAGGATCAGCGCTATGAGGCAATAGAGGGTTTTATCCCAGCCGTCGATATTGATGCCAGCCATCTTAAAGAGCATTGGCAGGCCATAATAGATCAGAAAAATATGGATGATAGCCGGAGTGCTTCGAAAGAAAGACATGTACAGGTTGGTAAGCGGGTAGAGAACCTTCCACTTTTTGATGCGAATGGCGGCGACCCCCATGGCGAGCAGCAAGCCCAGCGCGCCGGAGATGACGACGATCAGCAGCGTATAAGGAACTTTCGGAGCAATGCGCCCGAGAATTTTCCAGCAGTAGGCAAGATCAAGCGTCATGGGGGGTCACCGCCTTATCAAAAGAGAGTTGGTTGAGCAATCTATTGCCCGCATCGTTCTTGCGGCGACCCTGCGCTGCGGCTTGAAAACCCAGCCATCGGTGATGAAACAGGATGCCGATGGTTACGTATCTTGTCACGGCGCAGAATCGCCCGCAAGTAGCCATGCGTTCAGGTTGGAATCGGGGGTAAACTGTTGCGTTTACTCTTGGAAATATTTGATGGTGTCTTCGCCGTACCACTTCAAGGACAGGGTGCTCAGGGTGCCGTTTTCGCGGAGGGTCTTCAGTCCGGCTTCCACCTTGGCGGCCAAATCGGTTTGATCCTTCGCCAGCGCGAAGTAGGTGCTGTTGATCTTCACGGGGGTTTCAACCGCTTTCACTTTCAGCCCCAGTTCCTGCTTGATTTCGTTGAAGCCAAGGTTGTTGGGCAGCACCAGCGCGTCATACTCGCCGGAATCAACGCTCTTGTAACGGTCGGCAACGGAGACGCCCTCGGCGGTTTCAATGGTGATCTGCTTGTCCGCATGCTCGGTGTTGTAGGCGGTCAGGAGGTTGAAGATGCCGCCGTTGGGGGATACAGGCACAACCTTCTTGCCCACGAGATCGTCCAGGGTCTTGATGCTGTCGTCATCTTCGCGCACATAGATGTTGATCAGGCTCACACCGGTGATGGCGTCAGGGATCAGGTATTTTTCTTCACGCTCGGGGGTCTTGTACAGGCCGCCACCGATGAGGGCGTATTTGCCGGTTTCAAGGCCGACCTGCGTGGAATCGCCTTCCACAAGCTCAATGCTGAAGGTATATTCGGGGATAATGTCATCCAGCGCTTTGATTACATCGACTTCGTAACCGGTGATGTTGCCGTTTTCATCTTCAAAGCTAAGCGGCTTGGAACCCGACTCCAGCGCGACGTTTACGGTTTTAGCCTCGGTGGCAAGGGCGATAGAGGCATTCAGGGTAATCAGGGTTACCAGTACCAGAAGAACGGCAATGACTTTCTTATTCATGGTTGGTTCCTCCCATATTTTTATATTGAATAGGTAAAGGGTTCCAGATAACTGCACAGGAACTTTTGTGTGGCTTTTTCTTTTGGACAGGAGAAGATGGTTTCGGGCGAGCCCTGCTCCACGATTCTGCCTCCGTCCATAAAGATGACACGGTTTGCCACTTTGCTGGCAAATTGCATTTCATGGGTCACAACCAGCATGGTGATGCCCAGAGCCGCCACTTCTTTCAACGCTACCCGTACCTCGCCAACCAGTTCTGGATCCAGTGACGAGGTTGGTTCGTCAAACAGGATTACCTGCGGCTGAAGCGCCAGCGCCCGGGCAATGCCTACACGCTGTTGCTGACCGCCGGAAAGCTGATGCGGGTAAAAGTCCTCATATCCTTGCAAGCCGACGATCCGGAGCTGCTCCTTCGCGTTGGCAATCGCCTCCGTGCGGGGCACTTTGTGAACGTAGATCGGCCCTTCCGTGACGTTTTCCAGCGCCGTTCTGTTGCGAAAGAGGTTGTAGTGCTGAAACACCATTGCGGTTTTCCTGCGCACAGCGAGCATGTTTTTTTTGGAGGATTTGTGAAATTCGTACCGAAGACCGTCGATCATGATGCTTCCCGTATCGGCAATTTCCAGACAATTGATGCAACGCAGGAGGGTTGTCTTCCCTGTGCCGCTCGGGCCAATGATTGCGGTTACGTCTCCTTTTTCTATCGTAAGGTCGATTCCTTTCAATATCTCACTATCGCCAAACGACTTTCGGATATTGGTTAATGTAATCAATTGAAAAACCTCACTTCAACAATCGGAGAACGTCTCCAAGTTTGGCAGACCGGGCATCACATCCGACAGACACTGAAGAGCTTGTTGCACATTCGACATCGAAGCGTTGATGAACCGGACATTCTCTTCACCCCTCTTTCGATTCCATATTAATCCTATTGATTTAATAGGTTATGCAGGAGTATATAGGCAGAAAGCAGGTTTGTCAACAGTTAATTTTACTTTTTTTCAATAAAAAATTTAATCTATCAACATCCCCGACTTCGCTACGTTCCGGTCTGCAGGCAGACGCGCGCCGACTGTGTTTTGCAGATTGCCCTAGCTGGCATACCGGGGCATACTTCCCGAAAAGCGATTTGAGCACTTGCGAACATTGCGAAACTATGTTATACTACCCAACGATTACGCACCTTTGTTGACCGAGCGCTTGTGCTTTGGCAAACCGCCACTGCGACCGTATCGGGTAGACGCAAAGGGTGGACAAAACAAGGAGGAAACCAACAATGGCAGTCATTTCTATGAAACAGCTGCTGGAGGCCGGTGTACATTTCGGCCACCAGACCCGTCGCTGGAACCCGAAGATGGCGCAGTACATCTTCACCGAGCGCAATGGTATCTACATCATCGACCTGCAAAAGACCGTCCGCAAGGCGGATGAAGCCTATGCCTTCGTGCGCGATACCGCCATGCAGGGCAAGAGCATCCTGTTTGTAGGCACCAAGAAGCAGGCGCAGGAAAGCATTGCCTCCGAAGCGCTTCGCTGCAATATGTACTTTGTCAACAACCGTTGGCTGGGCGGCATGCTCACCAACTTCCGCACCATCCGCACCCGCGTGGAACGCTTGAACCAGATCGATAAAATGGAGCAGTCCGGCCAGCTGGCCGCCCTACCCAAGAAGGAACAGATCAAGATTCAGCACGTACGCGAAAAGCTGGAAGCCAATCTGGGCGGCATCCGCGAAATGAAGCGGCTCCCAGGCGCACTGTTCATCGTTGACCCCCGCAAGGAGCACATCGCCGTGAGCGAAGCCCGTGCGCTGGGTATCCCGATTGTGGGCATCGTGGACACCAACTGCGACCCCGACGAGATTGACTACGTGATCCCCGGCAACGACGACGCCATCCGCGCGGTCAAGCTGATCGCAGGCAAAATGGCCGACGCCGTGCTCGAGGGCAAGCAGGGCCATCAGGACGCCGCTGTCGAAGCGGAACCGGCCTCTGCCGAAGAAGCCGATAAGAACGATCAGGAGTAAGGCTTTTTCAGCGGGCGGCGTGCTTATTGCGCCGCTCGTTGTTGCGATTTACGGCGGTTGATTCCGCCATCAACGTTAATATGTAAGGAGAGAATTCCTATGGCTGAGGTTACCGCCCAATTGGTAAAAGAACTGCGCGAAATGACGCAGGCTGGTATGATGGATTGCAAAAAGGCGCTCATTGAGGCCTCCGGCGATATCGAAAAGGCCATCGAGTGGCTGCGCGAAAAGGGTCTTGCCGCCGCCGCCAAGAAGGCTGGCCGCATTGCCGCAGAAGGCATGGTCACCAGTTTTGTGACCGAAGACGCGAAGACGGGCGTGATCGTGGAAGTAAACTGCGAGACTGACTTCGTGGCCAATACCGATAACTTTAAGGCTTTCTGCAAAAAGATTGCCCACCACATCGTAAAGACCAATCCCGCCGATGTGGATGTGCTTTTGACTCAGAAGTTTGTGGACGATGAGTCCAAGACCATCACCGACCTGATCAGCGACGCGACGGTCGCCATCGGTGAAAAGATCAGCGTGCGCCGCTTCGCCCGCTATGAAGCCAAAGCCGGCGTAGTGGAAACTTATATCCACATGGGCGGTAAAATCGGCGTCATTATCGAAGTGGCCAACGACAAGCCCGAAACCTACACCAATGAAGCCTTTAAGACCTACTACCATGACCTGACCCTGCAAATCGCGGCGGCTCGCCCTTCGTACGTCATCAAGAGCGAAGTGCCCACCGATAAGCTGGACAAGGAAAAGGACATTCTTCGCGCTCAGGCGCTCAATGAGGGCAAGCCCGAGAAGATCGTCGACAAAATGGTCGAAGGCCGCATCGAGAAATACTACAAAGAAGTTTGCCTCATTGATCAGCCCTTCGTGAAGGACCCCGAGAAGTCCATCACGCAGTATACTGACGAAGTCGCCAAGGCGATTGGCGCGACCATCACCCCCGTGCGTTTCGAGCGTTTCGAGCGCGGCGAGGGCATCGAGAAGCGCCATGAGAACCTGGCGGATGAAATCGCCCAGATGGCGAAGAAGTAAGCCATACCGTATACAATGCGCAGCATCGGCAGCCGCAAGGATGCCGGTGCTTTTCTGTGCCAGAAAGAGAAAAGGGGCTCCACTTTCTTTATTGATATACAAGATCATTTTGATTTGGATGGTACATTCAGATGATGGGGTCGAGGAGTACGGTTGTGGATCCATGACATAGCCGGAAAAGAGAATGTCCCTCGGGATAAGGGCATGCATTCTGATGATTTATATAGATTCTTTAGCGGATTCCAGCGGATAATGCAAACCTTTCAGCCAGTGATGCCCGTCCATTCCACAATAGACAATGAATTCCAGATCGTTTTGCTGAACCCGTCGTATCTTCATTTTCTCCAACCATTGTTCGGGGTTGGTATTTTGCATGCCGCAGTCATATTGGCCGATCGATAGAATTTCGTTATCTTAAGCTCGTAGACCGCCGCCAACAGGCTCCGCATGACACTACCAAACGGTCGTGGTATCACGCCGCCAGCGTTTTTGATAATTTTGGTGTTGCCTTTTTTAAGGTTGAGCGCGGCGGGTAGCAATTCGGTATGCCGCGTGCCCATGCAGGACAGAATGGCGATATGCTTGTCCAGATACTTGATGGTGATATACTGTGCGTTTTTTTACCTTTCACAAACTGCTGATTGAATTGAAGAATCTCACCCACAAAGGACATGAACACATCTCCGTGTTCAAACGTTGTTGGGTGCTCTGGCATAGCGGTCGCATAGGATGCGCATGGAAACAGGGCGGGATTAGCGACACTCAGGATAGCAAATTGAGCGTTTATGGGAAACCGTGTCAAGGGTTTAACGCATTGGCCTGGGAGTGAGCCGACACTGCAAAATGGTCACAATGGTTCAAATAGCTACTATGGACTCAAGGGCTTTGGAGTGGCTGCCTCCCGCAGACGACCGTGAATGAAGAGCTTGAGCAAGGATCGCTCACAACTTGCAGGGCAAACATCAAGGCTCACTTTGTCTGAATGGGCGGAAATCCGCCAAAGGTTGAGAAACGCTTGACATGCATGTAATTCCCATTGTACAATATTTTGTTTGGATACTTAACCTGAACGACCGAAGCGGAGGCACCGAACGGAATGACTCAGCTCCCCACCACAAAAGCGTTTCAAGAGCAGATCGAGAAGCGCCGAACATTTGCGATTATCAGCCACCCTGACGCGGGCAAAACCACGCTTACGGAAAAGTTGCTGCTCTATGGCGGCGCCATCCGGCAGGCGGGCAGCGTGAAGGCGCGCAAGGCTGAGCGCCACGCCACCAGCGACTGGATGGATATCGAAAAACAACGCGGCATCAGCGTTACGTCCAGTGCCATGCAGTTTGAGTTCGACGGCTTCCGCATTAACATACTGGATACGCCTGGCCATCAGGATTTCAGCGAGGACACCTACCGTGTGCTGGTCGCAGCCGACGCGGCGGTGATGCTGATTGACGCGGCCAAAGGGGTTGAGGCGCAAACCATTAAGTTGTTTAAGGTGTGCCGCATGCGCGGCATCCCGATTTTTACATTCGTCAACAAAATGGATCGCGCCGCGAAAGACCCCTATTCGCTGATGGAAGAGATCGAAAACGTGCTGGGCATCCGCACGTGCCCGATGAACTGGCCCATCGGTGTGGACGGAGATTTTCAGGGCGTGTACATCCGTGATACAGGGCTCATCAGCCTATACAGCGGCGGCAACCACGGCGCAAATATGGTGGAGGAAACGCAGGTACGGCTGGATACGCCGGAGGCGAACAAGCTGATCGCCAAGCACTACCTCGATCGTTTGCGAAATGAGATTGAGCTGCTGGATGTGGCTGGCGACACCTTTGATAAGGAAGCGGTGCTGCACGGGCAGCTTACGCCGATGTTCTTTGGCTCTGCCATTACCAATTTCGGCGTGGAGCCATTTTTGGAAGCATTTCTGGACATTACGCCGCCGCCGCTGTCGCGCAAGAGCGATGTGGGGGAAATTATGCCCACAGCGGAGTTTTTCAGCGGCTTTGTATTCAAGATTCAGGCAAACATGAACCCTGCGCACCGCGACCGGTTGGCGTTTATTCGTGTGGTGAGCGGCGAGTTCCGCAAGGATATGAGCGTGTGGCTCAGCGGAGATGATAAAACCATCCAGCTGAAACAGCCACAGCAGTTTATGGCCAATGAGCGCGAGGCGGTTGAAACCGCCTATCCCGGCGACATTGTGGGTCTGTTTGACCCGGGGTTCTTTCACTTGGGCGATACGCTTTCCGATGGCCCGAGGCTGCGGTTCAGCTCTATCCCGATCTTCGCGCCCGAATTCTTCGCGCGCGTCAGGCCGGAGGACAGCATGAAACGCAAGCAGTTTTTAAAAGGGCTAACACAGCTGGCAGAAGAAGGCGCGATCCAGCTTTTCACCCGTACGGAGACCGGCTTTGAGGAACTGCTGGTGGGCGTGGTCGGCATGTTGCAGTTGGAAGTGCTGGAGCATCGCCTGCGAACGGAGTATGGCGTAACCATGCTTCGGGAGACGTTGCCCTACAAGGCGGTCCGCTGGGTGACCAAGTCGCCGATCCCGATCGACAAACTGAAGCTGACCTCAACCAGCGGCAGAGCCAAGGATGGGGATCAGCGCGATGTGCTGTTGTTTGAAAACGAATGGTCCATCCGGCTGGCCAACGAGAATAACGCAGGGCTGGAGCTGGCGGAAACCGCAAGCCGGGTTGTGTACGAGTAGGTTCAGGGGTTCAATTTGTATCATGCATTGCGTTCCTTCCCACGTGGAAGGCGGGGAAAGGGATATCAGTCCCTTTCCCAAAGGGCGCGTTTCGTGTCCGAGTACACGGAAAGATACGCAGCTTAGGAAACAGCGCACAAGCGAGAATTGATCCTCCCAAATCCAGCACGCACAACTCTTTCACTATTCCCCTTTTCCAATTAGAAAGGAAGATTTACAGACATGGTTCGTAACGATATCCGTAATATTGCGATTATTGCCCACGTGGATCACGGCAAGACTACCCTCGTGGATGAAATGCTCAAGCAGGGCGGTGTGTACCGCGAGAACCAACAGGTGGTTGATCGCGTGATGGACTCCAACGACATCGAGCGTGAGCGTGGCATCACCATCTTAGCCAAAAACACCGCTGTTCACTATCACGGCACCAAAATCAACATTGTGGACACGCCGGGCCACGCCGATTTCGGCGGCGAAGTGGAACGCGTGCTTAAAATGGTAGACGGCGTGCTGCTGCTGGTGGATAGCTTTGAAGGCCCCATGCCCCAAACCCGCTTCGTGCTGCGCAAGGCGTTGAATTTGAAACTGCCCGTGATTGTGGTTATCAATAAGATCGACCGCACCGATGCGCGTTGCGACGAGGTGGTGGATGAGGTACTCGACCTGTTTATCGAGCTCGGTGCGGATGAAACCGCCCTTGACCGCCCCATTGTGTACGCCTCTGCACGGCAGGGTACTGCGACGCTGGACATCAATGCGCAGGGCGATGATCTGCGCCCGCTGTTTGAGACGATTCTGGAGCACATCCCCGCGCCTGTCGGCGACATGGACGGCCCCGCGCAGGTGCTGATTTCCACCATCGACTATAACGAGTACGTAGGTCGCATTGGCGTTGGCCGTATCAACCGCGGCACGCTCACCACGAACATGAATGTAGTGAAGATCAACTATGATACCGGTATCGCCAGCCAGCCGCTGCGCCTGACCAGCCTGTATACCTTTGATGGCCTCAAGCGTCTGCCTACCGACAGCGCCTCCATGGGCGACATTGTTGCCATGAGCGGATTGGAAGATATCGGTATCGGCGATACGGTCTGTGATCCCTCAGCGGTTGAACCGTTGCCGTTTGTGAGCATCACCGAACCGACCGTAGTTATGACATTTACCGTCAACAACAGTCCGTTTGCGGGTCGCGAGGGCACCTATGTGACCAGCCGCCACCTGCGCGCGCGCCTGTATAAGGAATTGCAGACCGACGTCAGCCTGCGCGTGAACGAAACGGATAGCCCCGATTCGTTTGAAGTGCGAGGCCGTGGCGAATTGCATCTGAGCATCCTGATTGAAAACATGCGTCGGCAGGGATATGAATTTCAGGTGAGCAAGCCGCAGGTTATCTACAAGGAGATCGACGGTAAAAAGTGCGAGCCGATTGAGCGCATGGTGGCGGATGTGCCTCAGGCGTTTGCAGGCGCGGTGATCGAGAAGATCGGCCGCCGCCGGGGCACGCTGGAAAGCATGCACGGGCTGAATCGCGTGCGCCTGGAGTTTTTAATTCCGTCGCGCGGTCTGTTTGGCTATCGCAGCGAATTTATGACCGATACGCGCGGCGAGGGCATCATGAGCGCCGTATTTGAAAAGTATGAGCCGGTGAAAGGTGAAATCCCTCACCGTAGCGTAGGCGCGCTGGTTTGCTTTGAAGCAGGGGAAGCTACCAGCTATGGCCTGTTTAACACTCAGGAGCGCGGCACGTTGTTCATCACGCCGCAGACCTCTGTGTACAAAGGCATGATCTGCGGCCAGAATGCCCGTCCGGATGATCTGGTGGTAAATGTTTGCAAACAGAAGCACGTAACCAACATGCGTAACGCCAGTGCCAGCGAGGATAGCCTTCGCCTGGTCAGCATCCATCCGATGACGCTTGAGGAATGCCTTGAGTTTATCGATGATGATGAACTGCTGGAGGTAACACCTCAGAGTCTGCGCATGCGCAAGCGTGAGCTGAGTCATCAGGATCGTGCCCGTGCCGCTTCCAAATCCAAGATCGATTAACTACAGCGCAGCAGCAATAGCCTTCGGTAGCGAGAAAGAGGGAAGTCCCATAGGGGTTGGGGGTTCATCCCCCCAAGCCCTATCACCACAGCGAACCCTATCCAGAAGTGAACCGTCGCGAAGCAAATGCGAGACGAGATCACAGAAACCGCCTGCACGATGCGCCTCCACGGTCTCCATGGGAAGGTTGGCAGGAAACTCAGTTCTTTTGCGCCGCACTGACGACGAATGCTAAACGGTCGTTTGCCAAGCATGCCGTGTTGGATGACGCTGATTCGCTTAAGGCTCTGTCACGGCAGTTAAAGGACATTCCCTCCTCTTCATGTCAAAGTAGGATGGAGAACTCTCTTCCCAATAGACTCGGCTATGCCATTGATGGAGGCAGCCTCCTTTTGGGGACAGAGGATTCCAACGCTGTGAAAATGTTGATCCCGTAAGTGAAAGCGGATATGTACATCCTTTTTTGACGATTTTGAATTTCCTCCCCCCTCTTGCAGGGTTTTCCGTTCGTTCAACGTAGATATTGATAAGCGTTTACCCTCATGACAAAGGAGGTTTCCCATGAAGCACACGTTCATCAGCCGCCTGCTGGCAACCCTCTTGGCACTTTGCCTGTGCGTTCTGCCGACGCTGTCCCTCGCGGACACCTACCTGCCTGATGGCCCGGTAACCCATGTGGATTTTACCGTTGGGCTCAAGCTGCACGCGGATGCCTTTCCCACGAGCAAGGCGCATCTGAGCGACTGGGAAACACTCCTCAATAAACTGGATTTACGCGGTTCTATGGATTCACTGGCTATGTTTACGCCTGACAGCCGCGTGTATCTGAACGGCGCTCTGCGCTTGAACGGCAAGGATCAGCTGCCTTTTGTGTACGATGGCTACCATAGCTACCGTTACATCACGTCTCCGGCATTGGGGAATGAGGTGCTGTTCTTCCAGATGCATAATTTTCTGGAGTTTATGCTCAAACCCTACTATTACATGGAACTGCCGACACAATACCTAGCGCTGTTGATGTACCCGGAAGCCGCTTATGCGATCGGTGACGAGTACTATACCCCCATTGCCGAGATGATCGAGGATGCCAAGCAGGCTGCCCTGAACGGTGAGCCAGTGGCATATCAGAGCGATTCGGAGCAGGGCGACGCCGCGCTTTCAGAAGAGGATAGCGGGGATGCGGAGGAAGCGGACGTAACTGGCGACGACGCAGCCGCGCCTGATGCTACTGACACGACCTCCCCGACGACCAGCGAAACGCCCGCGGTGACTGCCGAGCCGACCGCAACCCCTGAACCTTCCCCAACAGCGGTACCTGTGGTAGCCGCTGATGGCACGATCACGTTCAACGTGCCCTATGAGGCGCTTTATGAGCAGTGCGAGAATCTTGATCTGATCGTGAATGATGATCCTGATCTCGAGCGCGCATATTTCTTCTTTACCTGCTTGCTGACCGATATCTATGCCAGCGATATGACGCTCAATACGCTCGGCGCGCTGGAGGATGTGCTGGATACCCTTGATCCCGATCAAAACGGGATGACCGTGGTGCAGACCGCCACCGGAATGACCTGCACGATTGGCGATACGCAGGTGTTTTCCAAACAAACCGATGGCGATGCCACAACGATTGCTTTCACTGTGCCTACGCCGGATGGCTACCAGGTTACATTCAACTATGCGTGGCAGCCGCAGGCTGTAGGCGCGAACCTGACCGCCAGCATCTCGGTGCTGGACGAAGGCGCGCAAGCCATTCTCTTGACCGCCGAAGGTACGGGTCTGCCGCGCGAAGGTGACTTGGGTGGCAAGGGTCAGCTTACCTTCAAGGTATCAGGCAACGCGTTCGATCATGAGGTTGCGCCGCTGATGCTTGGCTTTGACTGGGCACGTGATTCTGCGACATTGCCGTATACGCTGGGTCTCACCTTGGACTGGATTCATCCGGAAACGCTCAAACCCGCGATTACGCTGGACTTCAACGGTACGTTTAAGGCGGAAGACAAGAGTGTGTTTGTGGAGGGCAGCTACCCTCAAAACGATTTCTTCAACCTGAACGAGACGTTCCTCGAAGGCTATAAGGAGCGGCTGCTGCCGACCATTGCGCTCAAGCTGGCGCCTATCCTGCTGGAAACACCGGCAGGCGTCATTAACGATTTATACAACTTTGCCAGCCAGACGGATATTCTGGTTTCGTTCATGGAATAACTCGCCGGCATCTGCCTGTGTCAGCCGCCGCGGCCGATTGGCTTGCGGCGGCTTATTTTATCTTGCTTTGAGGCAACCGAGCGCTGGAAAACGGTTGCTGATTGCGCTCAATTAGGGTATACTGTACTCAATCGCAGGGAGGTGGAGCTATGTCGGACGCACCCTTGGAGAAACGGAGCCAGAACCCGCTGTACCAGCAACTGATGCGGCGGCTGAAGAATGATGTAACCGCCGGCGCGTATCCCGCAGGGGGACGCATCCCAAGCGAACAGGTGCTGTGTGATACCTATGGCGTGAGCCGGGTAACGGTACGCAAGGCAATGCTGGATCTGGTGCAGGAAGGGTTGCTGGTGCGCAAGCAGGGCAAAGGAACATTTGTAGCCGACGCACGCTTGCAACGGGATTTGCAGCATATCACCAGCTTTTCGGATGCTTGCGCGGTAACAGGGCGTTTGGCGGCCAGCCGTGTGGTGGAACTGAAGCGCGAACCTGCAAGACCCGAGGATGTGGAACGCCTTGGTGTGCCGGAAGGCAGCGACGTTATCGAGTTGTGCCGCCTTCGCCTGTGTGATGATGATCCTGTGATGCTTGAGTTTAACCGTTTTCCCGCCGAGTATGGCTTTCTGGAAAAAGAAGCGCTCACGGGATCGCTTTACGATCTGCTGCGTGCTCACGGGTTGATTCCCAGCCGCGCCATCCACGACATTTCACTGGGGCATGCAACGCCTGGTGTCAGCCGCTACTTGGCGACAGCGGCAGGTGAGGCGCTTTTACTGTTGGACGAAACGGTGTTTGATCAGCAGGATAGGCCGCTGCACACCAGCCGTCAGTGGATTCGCGGGGATAAGTTTACCTTCCGGATTTAAAAGGAATGGCACACTGAAGCGATTTGCCAAGCCAATGGAAATGAGCATGTGCTCAGTGGGCTCCCTTAGCAAAGGTATATACGAGCCGTAGAAAGCAAGCCTGGCAAAAATAGGTTACTCATGGGCAACATTCGCTGATCCGCCAGGCAGGGGTTTTCACCTATTGAGCGGTGTAAGGAGAAAACACCAACAGGCTACCGATACCGCTCAACTCACTCTGCAAGTGAAAGAATCGCGCTACAGGCGATAGAATACAGATTTTAGAGGCAGTTGCCATTGAATTGGGATTTCTCTCAACAGGTAAACCGCCCAATTCGGATGTAAGCGTTCGCATATCGATAAACAGCATGAATGCTTTCCCAAGCATAATTAGAAATTACCCGTTTCCATTTTCCCTACCTACCATAGAAAGAAGAGATTTCCGCTGGAAAATTCAAAATTCGCCCTGTTTGTCGATTTGGAAAACTGTGGCGCAAAGGTTGCTACGCTCCTGAGCGTGCTAGAGAAGGTCAAAATCCGTGGCGACATCCTGCTGGGCAAGGTGTACGGCTACACCGACCAATACAGTGACCTGAAAGAAGTGCTTTTAAGCAACACGTTTACCGTAGTGCCCAGTCTCCGCTGGGGTATCAGCCAGAAGAACAATGCCGACATCCTGCTCGTGATTGATGCGCTGGAGGTGGCTTACACCAACCCGCTCATCAACAGCTTTTGCATCGTCTCCGGCGACAGTGATTATACGCCGCTGGTCGGCAGGCTCAAGAGCATGGGTAAATTTGTGCTTGGCATCAGCCGAAGCGAGGCCGCGAGCAGCATTTTCATCAATGCCTGCAATGAGTTTCAGTTTCTTGAAAATGTTGGCGGGCACACGCGCAGCAAGCCGGAAGACACCAAAAAGAATACGGCTGCCGCTGTTGACAAGGAACCGCTGGACGAACAGGAACTAAACAAGCTGATTGAGAGTATCTTGGATGAGCAGACCGATCAGGACGAACTGTATGCCAGCGAGTTAAAGAGCATTCTGTTGCGTTTGCGGCCGGATTTCAGCGAGAAGGCGTTTGGCTGTGCTACCTTTTTAAAGCTGCTGGACAAACTCTCCCACAAGTATGGCAACCTGCGCATCCGTAACGATAACTTTAATGTCATGGTCTCCCTCGGCCAAGCTGTCAAGGAAACAGTTCAGCAGCTCACAAAGGAAAACTGGAAAGATGCTTTCCGCGACCAACTTCAACGCTATAAAGACGGCGGGTTTGACCGCATCAATCCCAGCATTCTGAAGGCGGACATGCAAGTCGCTTATCCTGATTTTTCGGAACGCGCGCTTGGTTTCAAGCGGTTCAGCGATGTGCTGAAAGCCTTGGAAAAGGACAAGTTGCTTGAGGTCGAGATGGATGAACAGAAGACCATGCTGATCAAAGTCCCGTAAACGTCGGCTAAAGCTTCCTTTGGGAAAGGGACTGAGGTCTCCTCCCCGACCTTCCCCTTTGGGAAGGTATGACGGATACCGACAGGATTGGTCTAGTAGCTGACCTGTGTGCATTATTGCTGCTTAGTGGCTGTTCGCCCACTGGACGAATTCACATTGCGGCGTGATGGTTGCGGATTTGCCGCAGTGCCCACAGGCACACGCGTCCCTCTGGGGGTTTCAACCCTGCAAGAGCTTTCGCCCTTGATTCTCTTTTACCCTTACATCAAGGAGGTTCCTCATGCCGAGTGATTTTGCCCGCGTTGCCTCTGCCAGCGTTCGCGTACATCTGGGTGACGTGGAAAAGAATAAGCAGGAAATACTCGCCCGTATGCAGAGCTTGCAGGCGCAAGGTGTGCAAGTAGCAGTGTTTCCAGAGCTTTGTATCACGGGTTATACACTGGGCGATCTGCTTATGCACGAGCCTGTGCAGCGCGCCGCCTTTGCCGCCATGAAGGAGATTGCCGCCCAAACGGGCGATATGGCGGTGATTGTGGGGCTGCCCGTAAACCAGCGCAGCAGGCTTTTTAACTGTGCGGCGGTATTGCAGGGCGGGCAGGTGAAAGGCATCGTACCCAAGCTGTACTTGCCTAATGGCAATGAGTTTTACGAAACCCGCTGGTTTGTAAGCGGTTTTCAGGCAGAGGAGACCATCGATCAGGATGGCGTATGCTGCGATTTTGCGCCTGATCTGCTGTTTGATTTTGGAGATTTCACCTTCGCGGTGGAAATCTGTGAGGATTTATGGACGCCTATCCCGCCCAGTAGCCAATACGCGGTAGAGGGTGCGGATATTATCCTAAACCCAAGCGCTAGCAATGCATTGGTCAGCAAGCATGGCTACCGTCGGGAACTGTTGCGCCAGCAGAGTGGCCGTTTGTATGCAGGGTATGCCTACGCTTGCGCCGGTTTCGGCGAAAGCACCAGCGATCTGGTGTTTTGCGGTTACACCGGTGTGTTTGAAAACGGCAAGGCGCTCTCTGAGGGAAAGCGTTTCAGCATGACAGGCGGCGAGGCTGTCGCGGATATCGATGTGCAGCGATTGCGCTACCAGCGCCAGCGCAATGGCAGTTTCCACCAGATGGAGCGGCTAGCGACGCCTATGCGTCGTGTTCCGATGACAGTAAAATCACCCGCGCTTAAGACGCGGCTGCTGCGTTCCATCAGTCCGCTGCCGTTTGTACCCTCAGGCGCAGAGATGGATGATCATCTGGAAGAAATTGTGCGTATCCAGTGCACGGGGTTGGCAACACGGCTCACCGCTATCGGCTGTCAAAACCTTGTGATCGGTGTATCCGGCGGATTGGATAGCACGCTGGCGCTGTTGGTAGGCGTGCGTGCCATGGATATGCTGGGCATTCCGCGCACAGGTGTGCATGCGATCACCATGCCGGGCATGGGCACGGGCAAACGTACCAAATCCAACGCTGACCGACTGATGGAGGTGCTTGGCGTAAGCGCAAGCGAAATCAGCATCGAAAAGGCGGTCAAGCAGCATTTTGCCGATATCGGGCAGGATGAAAACACCCATGATGTGACCTATGAAAACAGTCAGGCGCGCGAGCGCACGCAGATCCTGATGGATTACGCCAATAAGGTGAGCGGTATTGTGCTGGGTACCGGCGACATGAGCGAGGGCGCGCTGGGCTTTTCTACCTATAACGGCGATCACATGAGCATGTACAACGTCAACTGCTCGGTGCCTAAAACGCTGGTAAAAAGCCTTGTGAAGTACTTGAGTGAAAAGGATTTTGACGGTGCGGTACGCGATGTATGCCGCGATGTAATCGATACTCCCATCAGCCCTGAACTGCTGCCCGTGGATCATGGGGAGCTCAACCAACGCACGGAGGATATCCTCGGCGATTATGCGCTGCACGACTTTTTCCTCTACCACATGCTAGATAGCGGGAGCGGTTCACTGCGCTTGAAGGCGCTTGCCTTGCAGGCTTTTGAAGGTGTGTATGACGAGGCAAAGATTGATGCGCAGCTGAGTACCTTCATGCGTCGTTTCTTCCAGCAGCAGTTCAAGCGCAACTGTGTCCCCGACGGCCCCAAAGTGGGCAGCATCAGCCTGTCGCCTCGCGGCGATCTGCGCATGCCATCGGACATGAGCGGGGTATTATGGCGCGATCCCATCCGCTGAACCTTGCCGCCTGGTTAGGTGCAGGCTTACGGCTGACGTTCAGGCAAGGGAAGTAACAAAAGTGTTTGCGTTTGATGGGAGCGATAATTGCACCCTGATGTATTGTCCGTTTTTTGCTGCCGTACAGGCAGAAGAACAGAAAAGGCAATGAAGCTCCTGTTTCGGGATTTTGCGACGTAGCGATGGGAGCAAAAAGTTACCTGGATACCGGTTCCTGAGGGAACACTGGATGAAGCGATCAAGGAGGAAGGTTCAATGAGTGAAATCCATTGCCCGCACTGTGGGCGCAAGCTGGCCATAGATCATGGCGCAGCCTTCTGCCCGTTCTGCGGTAGCGCGCTTGCGCAGGCTCGCCCAATCCCTGAGCAGGATGCCGTGCGTGAACTGCTCGACAGTGTGGAAGCGCAGGCTGATCCCGTGAAAAAGTACGATCTGCTCATCAAAGCGCAGGAGCAGTTTCCCGACAGCCTTGCCATTGCGGAGGAGTTGCTGTTTCTGGGCAGGTTGCATGTGCGCAACCCCAAGACGCTCGATTTCTCGGTAATCAAGTGCTACCTGCTCATGATCTACCTGGAGCCGGATACCATCCCCCCGGCCAAAATCGAAGCGATGCGCCGGGAACTGTTCAATCACCCCGATCTGGATCGCTGCCTCGCCCTCAGCGAAGATCAAACGGCTTTCCTCAACCGTTATTTAACGAGGCTTAGCAGCCAGTTTATCGACCTGTTTTTATATGGCAGCAGCAAGTATATGCGCCGCTATTTCGGCTTTGGGCTGGATAGCCGCGCCCCCAAGCTGCTTGCCGCTCCTACGGCTCGTATGATGGCTGCCATCCGCCACGACATGGAGCTTACCGCAGATCAGCACTCGTTGCTGATGCATGCGCTGCATGCCGCGTTCTCCACCCGCATGAGTGGAGATACGCAATGGTTGCTCAAAGACATGGAAGAGCTTGGGATTGCGCTGGACTGAACGGCGCAGGCGCTGACGCGCCTTCGGGAAAGGGACTGAGGTCCCCTTCCCAACCTTCCCCTATGGGAAGGACGGGGTGCGAAGGCGCTGACGCGCCTTTGGGAAAGGGACTGAGGTCCCCTTCCCAACCTTCCCCTATGGGAAGGACGGGGAACGCAGGACTTGCTTCACGGCTGAATGTCAGGTGTCTGGCTGCTTTGCAGCATTTCTTTCGCAGGGTGTTAGAAGGGATGTCAAGCGTGGAAAAACCGCAATGAAGATGCTTCTCTTTGACCCATTGTTGATCCCTTTCATGGGGATGCTTCCCCAAGGAGGTACTGTTTGCAAAATCGTTACCGTAACGCACAGGGTTCACCGGAAGGCTCGCAACGTATGCGGCCGGAGGGAATGCCATCACAGGTGCCGCCCCGTAAGCCGGTGGAGGTCAAGCAGCCTGCCGACGAAGCCCTGCCGCGTCAAAAGCCTGTGACCGATGAACCGGAGGCGATCGTCCCCGCAAAATGGAAGGGCATCGTCAAGCGCGTGTTCGCTATTGTAGGATTAATTTTGGTGCTGGCACTGGTATATGTGTTTTTGTTGATGGGTGAGCCGGGTGAAGACGATCAGCTCACCAAACAGAACACAACCCAGGAGGAAACGATCCGTGTACCCATTGCAGCTTCGCAGGTTGGCGGGGATGCGGATTTAAACCCGCTGGCTGTAAACTTTGGAAAGCCCGTGCTGGCATTGTATGGCAGCAACCTGCCGCTGCAAAAGGCCATGTTGTTTGACAGTGCGTTTCGCGGTGGCTATGCCCGCCGCCTGACGCTTTCTTATGCCTTCACGGATGGCACTATGCTCACGGTGGAAAGTATCCGGCCTACGGCGGCAGTATCGCTGTTGGGGGGAGCAAGATACAACCTCAACATGGATTCGCTTTACACGATTGCAGGGATGGATGCTGTTCGCATGGATTCCAGCGAGCAAATCACCCTGCTCGCCAGAGGCACAGATGCAGTCTATGCGGTTGTCTGCCCTCTTGCCCATAAGGACGAACTCACAGCGCTGCTCAAACAGGTATCGCTGATGCAGCCATCTACGCCCTGAAAACGATCCATGCCAGCGTAAAGTCAGCAAAGCAGGCAGTCTGGAGTTTCGCCGGTCATAGGTTCTTATTTGTGAATGGTTCCAATGCTTTTCTATATCAAATGCATAAATGCCCACTGGCGATTTACTTTTCTTGCGAAAAACGGATTCTGAGTCGTAGCCTGGCTGCGTCAGGATTTTGTGCCAAAGCCAAAGAAAAAATTGCCGTAAGAGGTGCGTCATGGATCAGAAAACGTAACGTAACTAAGGAGAATATATGGAGCAATCAATCCGCACCATCAAAACAACAACGCTCATTAAGCGTTTCATTCCGTACTATCGTAATTATATCATTGTGCTTGTGTTTGACCTGTTTTGTGCTTCCATGACCACGCTGTGCGATATCTTTCTGCCGCTGATCGTGCGTAACATCACTCAATTGGCGATCTCGAACCTCGCGGCGCTCACCGTGGATTATGTGCTTCGTTTGGGTATCCTATACCTTGCGCTGCGAGTTGTGGATGCACTGGCGAACTTCTACATGTCCTTTCAGGGGCATATCATGGGTACGCACATTGAAAGCGAGATGCGCATCGCTTTGTTTAAGCACTTGCAAACGCTTGGGTTTGCATACTACAGTACTGCAAAGGTCGGGCAGATCATGAGCCGCCTGACCGGCGACCTGTTTGAAATTACCGAGTTCGCGCATCATTGTCCCGAAGAATTCTTTATTGCGCTCATTAAGCTGGTGGTTTCGTTTGTCATTCTCTTTGGAATTAACCCGATGCTCACGGTTATCATCTTCGCTGTGCTGCCGGGCATGCTTTGGAGCACGCGGTTTTTCAATAAAAAGATGCGCAAGTCGTTTCAGGAGCGCCGCAACCAGCTGGGTGAGATTAACTCGCAGGTGCAGGATAGCCTGCTGGGCATCCGTGTGGTGAAGAGCTTTGCCAATGAGGACTCCGAAATTGACAAGTTCCGTGAAGGCAACGACCGGTTCATCCGCATCAACCGCAAAGCGTTTAAAAACATGGCGGGTTTCCATACTTCTACACGTGTGTTTGATGGACTGATGTACATCGTGGTGGTGGTGGTTGGCGCAGTGTTCCTGTTGAAAGGTGCGATTCAGGTAGGTGACTACATAGCCTATCTGCTGTTTGTGAGCACGCTGCTGACAACCATCCGCCGTATTGTGGAATATACCGAGCAGTTTCAAAACGGCATGACGGGCATCGAGCGCTTTTGTACACTGATGGATGAACAGCCTGATATTATAGATGCACCGGATGCTCAGGTGCTCAGCGATGTGCGCGGCGATGTGACGTTCGACCACGTGAGCTTTCACTATAGCGATAATGACCGAGACGTGCTGGCGGATTTGAATCTGAAGGTGACGGCGGGGGAACGCGTGGCGCTGGTTGGCCCCAGTGGCGGCGGCAAAACCACACTCTGCAACCTGATTCCAAGGTTTTATGATGTGAGCGCGGGTCGCATCTTGATTGACGGCAAGGATATTACCACCCTGACACAGAAGAGCTTGCGTGAAAACATCGGGATGGTGCAGCAGGATGTTTACATGTTTAGCGGCACGGTGTTTGAGAACATCGCCTATGGCCTTCCGGGCGCAACCGTGGAGCAGGTGCGAACAGCTGCCGAGCTTGCAGGCGCCGATGCGTTTATCAGTGCCTTGCCGGAGGGGTACAACACATTTGTAGGCGAACGGGGTGTAAAGCTGTCCGGCGGGCAGAAGCAACGCATTTCCATTGCGCGTGTGTTCCTCAAAAACCCGCCCATCCTGATTTTGGATGAGGCAACCAGCGCACTGGATAACGAAAGCGAACGGCTGGTGCAAAAATCGCTTGAAAAGCTGTCGGTTGGCCGCACTACGTTTACCATCGCACATCGACTCACGACCATTAAAAATGCCACCACCATCTGGGTATTGACCGAAAACGGCGTGGAGGAACAGGGCACACATAAGCAGTTGATGGCCAATGGCGGTTTGTATGCTCACCTTTACGAAATGTATACGGAGGCATCGGAATGAACTACTCGCTTGTGAAAGCAACGGAACTGCCCGAGGTGTATGCGCTGTATCAGGCGGCGATTGAGGATATGCATGCGCGCGGCCTATATCAGTGGACATGGGGGCAATACCCCCGTGAGGATATTCTTACGGAGGATGTGGTACTTCAACGCCTCTATCAGGTGGAGTTTGAGGGAGCGCTGGTGGCGGTGTTTGCCGTATGCGTCGGGCAGGATCCGGAGTATGACGATGTGGCGTGGCAGTTTGGCATTAACCCGGTGTGCCTGCATCGGGTGGCACTGATGCCCGGCCTTACGGGCAGGGGAATTGCAAAAGACATTGTCAACTTTGCCAAGGCAGAGGGTTTGCGACTGGGATGCGATTGTTTCCGTGTGGATACCTACGGGCAAAACGAGCGCGCGTTGAAGCTTTTCGCGGCGACCACGGTTCGTGAGGCGGGAACATTCCGGATAGAACGTTACCCAGACAGGTTCCATTGTTTTGAAGCGCCGTTGACAAAAGACTGTCCACTGCTGCCGTTTCGCATGCATCCGGCATATCGCTATGGCGAGCAGACCCCGTGGGGCGGCGACGCGCTCCGGCGGCTGTATGGTAAGGATATCCCTGATGAGCGTACGGGCGAAGCACTGGAAATCAGCTGTATACCCGGGTTGGAAAGCACCGATGACAGAGGTGAAACGCTGACCGCCCTGATTGCCCGCTCCGGAGCGGCGCTGGTGGGCGAGGGTAACGCGGAGCCATTCCCGTTACTGCTCAAACTGTTGGCTGCTAAAAGCAGCCTGAGCGTACAGGTACATCCCAACGATGAATATGCCATGGCGCATGAGAATAAGCTCGGTAAAACCGAGGCATGGGTTATTTTGGACGCGGAAAAGGGTGCGCAGCTGTGCTATGGGCTACGGGAAAGCGTAACGCTGGCGGCACTGGAAAAAGCGCTGACAGGTGGCGAGGATGTAGAACCGATGATCGCCAAAGTGGAAATTGCGGCGGGCGATGTGCTGTATATGCCCAGCGGGATGGTGCATGCGATTGGCGGAGGCATCACCTTGTATGAAATTCAGCAATCCAGCGATGTGACCTATCGGCTGTGGGATTATAACCGTACCAATGAGAAGGGGGAAAAGCGGCCTTTGCATATCCGGCAATCGCTGGATGTGATTGATCCGGAACTCAAGGGTTTGCGCACGCGCATTCCTGCGGCGGAGGAACTTGGCGAACATAAGGTGCTGAATGTACCAGCGTTCAGGCTGGACTGTATATGCGTCAAAGGGGTGCATGTGCTTAGCCGGTATGAGAAGAGTTTCCGGATGGCTACCGCGCTGGATGCAATGGGAATCGCATGGCAGGGTGGAAAGCTTGCATTAAAGGCAGGCGAAAGCCTATTGATACCGGCGCGTGCACCGGAATTAACCTTCATCGGCACAGGCAGAGCGCTTATATCCAGCGTGCGATAAGCTATCTGTGAAATGCTCGTGAGCAGAAATGAAGCGCCCATGTGCTCAGGGCAACCCTGCAAGCTTTGGGTACATTTAGGCATGGGAGCGAATCACTGAAAAGTGGCCGTCAAACGAACGGGAGAAAGCGTAAGCTTATCAGCATCACAAAGCCCGACCGTAACAGGTCGGGCTTTGGATCATGTACTGGGTAACGACCCTCTCGTAAACGATGAATTGCTTTTGTCTGCACCGTTATCCCCGCATCGGGTTTCTGGCTTCGCACGGCACGCCCACATAGCACTTGGCGCAAGCATCCGTGCTGTTGTATAAGGGGACGACCACTTTGTCCAAATAGGTGGCACAGGCTGGCACATCCTTGCCCGATGCTGCGATTGCGCCGCAGGGGCAGCGACTGATACACTGTCCGCAGGTGCCTTTGGCAAAAAAGAGACAGTATTCCTGGTGGCTTTGGTAGAGGCGTGGTGTGGGGGTGAGTGGCAGTGTGGTGACGATGCTGCCAAACCGTCCGGCGGTACCTTTTTCCGTAATCAGCCCCCGGTGGAGGCCGAAGGTGCCAAGTCCGGCTGCATAGGCGATGTGCCGCTCCGACCAGTTAGAAACGTTGTGGATGATCTTGAAGCGCGCATCCAGCATTGGGGCGACTGCCTCGTACCCTTGCAAACGGCAGTGTTCCACCATGAATCGACGTGTGGCGACGTTGAGCGCCTCACCATCCCGCTTGGAAAACACCCATTCGCGCGAGGGCACGCCCAGTTTGCGGTTGGTATCGCGAATCTCTTGGGTAAAGGGTAAAAACCATGAAATGACGCTTTTCGCGCCAATCAGCCAGCGGTCTGGAACCATAAAATCTGCGCCGATCACGTTGGGCTTTAGAAAGGTTTCAAACAGCGGATCATCTGCCGAGGCAATGCCAATGAGAGGAGCATCAAAAATGCGGTATCGATGATCGTCATTCAGCAGGTTGAGTTCGCTGGTGGCAATCCGTTCCTCCAGCCGTTGAACAATCCGTTCTTCAAGTGTCATTGGGGTTCACCTGCTTTCAGCCGGAGGTGCAGCAACCGACTTTTGCATAGTATAGCACCGGATGATGTCGATGAAAAGCCTATCAATACATCCAAAAGATAAGCGATTGAGAGCAAACAACAGATCATGGAGCATACGGGGGAGTATTGCCAGAGGTGGCGATTGTCTCTAGCGTGGACATGTCGGCTAAACAGAGCTACGGATCATGGCAGACGCATCAGATCGTGGCGTATCAGGGGAAGAATTCAATCCTTCCCGTCCACTGCAAAGTTTAACTTTGCAGTTATACAGAATGGGAGCGGTAGGGAACTGCAAAGTCCAGAGCAAAGCCTGCCGTTCTGTTTTTGATCATTGCACCCTCACGTAATGTCGCTCGCAGGATTTTCTACAGGAAAGATATGAAAAAAAAGAGCGCCTTTCCCAAAAGGAGAAGCGCTCCTGTAACAATACCAGGCGTGTATGGAAAGAACGATCGGTTTCATTAGCATGCAGCGCAATAGCACACCGCGCTTGTGAAACCGTTCATCTACGGTATGCTCTCAGGCTTGCCATGAGCTACGGATATGCTTGCCCGAGCGGCGCACACGACACTGACGCGCGTCGCACCAATTGGCTGGGACAGTTCCGGCGCATGATCGGCATCGACGGTATGGCCAAAAAGAGGTACACTCCCCTAAGTGGGCAATAAGGCACAGGCTCGTCTTGGGCACTATTTTACCGATGCGCAGCGTCAGCCGTGGAGGCCGTTCTCCTGTCGCTCCATGTTCTCGATTACAACATCGTAGATGTCGCCGAGCGTGCAGCAATATTCCAGCACCCGCCATGGGGTATTGGTGTGAAAGTGAATTTTAATCAGGTCTTCGTCGCCAACGGCTAACAGGCAGTCACCTTCGATGTTTCCGTTAATGTAGTCATGAATCGCGTCTTCGGATAGGCCATGCCCCTCAATGAGCAACTGGGTATCAAATTTGAATTCAAGCATGAGTCGTTCTCCCCTTATCAGCATACTGGCTAGCCGCCCACTACAGGCGTTTCTTTATCATAACGCAAAAAGGGATGAAAAGCAACTTTCATGGTTGGCGTGGACGTAAGAATCCGTTCCCTGGTGTGAAAAGTAGCGCCAACCTGCCTGAAATATTGACATTGACGATGTTCTTCCGATATAATACTTTATTGTGCGCGTAGGATGCGCGCGCCTTTTACGACTGCTTTGGAACCCCACGAATTGTAGATATAGTAAGGAGAGAAAACCATGAAGCCGACCACCTCCGCCGAATTGCGCGCGTTGTTCCTCAAGTTTTTCCAGGATAAAGGCCATGCCGTGATCTCCAGCGCGTCTCTCATTCCCGAGAATGACCCGACAGTGCTGTTCACCACGGCGGGTATGCACCCGTTGGTGCCTTACCTGCTTGGCGCGAAACACCCTGCCGGCACAAGGCTGACCGATGTGCAAAAATGTGTGCGCACCGGCGATATCGACGATGTGGGCGACTTCAGCCACCTCACCTTTTTTGAAATGCTGGGAAACTGGTCGCTGGGCGATTACTTTAAAAAAGAGATGATCCCTTGGAGTTGGGAGTTTTTAACCAGCCCTGAGTACCTGGGCTTGCCCAAAGAAAAGCTCGCGTTCAGTGTGTTTGCGGGCGATGAGGATTGCCCCCGCGATGAGGAAAGCGCTAAACTCTGGCGTGATTGCGGCGTAGCGGAAGACCGCGTCTTTTTCCTGCCTAAGGAAAACAACTGGTGGGGGCCAGCCGGTCTGACCGGTCCCTGCGGTCCGGACAGCGAAATGTTCATCATCACCGATAAGGAGCCCTGTGGCCCGGACTGCTCACCCGCCTGCTCCTGCGGTCGCTATCTGGAAATCTGGAACGATGTGTTTATGCAGTATAACAAAAAGCAGGATGGCACTTTCGAGCCGCTTGCGAAGATGAACGTCGACACCGGTATGGGACTGGAGCGCACCATCTGCGTGCTCACCGGCAAAAAGAGCGTGTATGAAACCGATCTGTTTGCCAATATCCTGGGCAAAATTGCGGAGCTTTCCGGCAAAACGTATGGGAACAGCCCCGAGATTACCAAGGCATTCCGCATTGTGGGCGACCACATGCGCACTGCTACGTTCATTTTAGGTGACGATCATGGCGTGAGCCCGTCGAACGTCGGTCAGGGTTATGTGCTGCGTCGCCTGATCCGCCGTGCTGTACGCTATGGCATGGAGTTGGGGCTGCCGGAGGGCTTCACCGGCGAAATCGCCAAGGTGATTGTGGAGCAGTACAAAGCGGTGTATCCAGAACTCACCCGCAACGCCGCGTTTGTGCTGGAACAGTTGGCGCTTGAGGAAAGCCGATTTGACAAGACCCTGAAGCAGGGTAACCACGAGTTTGAAAAGATCACTTCCAGACTGGAAGGGACCGTAATCGATGGCGAAAGTGCTTTCCACCTGTATGATACCTACGGCTACCCTGTGGAAATGACATTGGAGCTGGCCAAAGAAAAGGGTCTGACCGTTGATATTGCGGGATATGAAGCGTGCTTTAAAAAGCATCAGGAAAACAGCCATGCAGGGGCGGACGCGATCTTCAAAGGCGGCCTGGCCGACCACAGCGAGCAGACCGCGCGCCTGCACACAGCAACCCATCTGCTACACGCGGCACTCCGCAAGGTGCTTGGCGCCGAGGTTGCGCAGAAGGGTTCCAACATTACCGCCGAGCGTCTGCGTTTCGATTTCTCCTTTGGCCGCAAGATGACCAAGGAGGAGATTACCGAGGTAGAGAAACTCGTCAATGAAGCCATTTCTGCCGCCGCGCCTATTACCTGTGTGGAAACCACGGTGGCGGATGCCAAAGCGGAAGGCGCGATCGGTCTGTTTGAAAGCAAATACGGTGAAAAGGTCAAGATGTACACCATGGGGCAGTTCAGCAAGGAAATCTGCGGGGGCCCCCATGCCGAGAACACCGCCGATCTGGTGTCTTTCACCATCCAGAAGGAAGAGAGCTCTTCCGCCGGTGTGCGCCGCATCAAGGCTGTGATTGGGGCGACGGACGAGACGGACGCTTAAGCGTCCTTTGGGAAAGGGACTGAAGTTCCCTTGCCCGCTCGGGTTAATGGCCGTGCGGCGCACTACCGTGCCCCACACTCGTTAACCTCCCACCTGCGGGTCGCTCACGGCTTCGCCGTGGTGCCTACAGGGCACCCGCTTCCCTTCGGTGCCAACCTTCCCCTAGGGACGCGGGATGGGTACGAAAGTAAAGCGCTGTCAAGCAACGGGTCATCAACGGTGCTCGGTTTTACCTTCTGACCAATCCGCACAACCAATGCAGACAATAGGGTAAGGATCGATGGGCTTTGATCTCTCTTTGTAAACAACCTGCCGTGCGGCTGATTGCCGTGCGGCTTTTCCTTGCAAAACGAAGACTTGTTACAAAATGCGGTTTTACGGGGGATTTGCTTCATTCGAGGCAGGGTTTGTGGTATAATATTCCTATTCAGGGGCAGGAGGGCGGATGGATGGCGAAACGGCGCGGAAGGATTTGGCTGATCGTAGCTGCGGTGGCGCTGGTTGCGATTATTGCGATGGCCGCTTTGCTGTTTACTCACCCGCAGACTGTTTTGACAGCCAATCCACCGGGGCAGACGCTTCTGAGCGCTGCGCAGGGGTTGGATGATATTGCCATCGATGCGGTGTTTGATCCGGTAAACCGCACATTGCAGGTAGCCCAAACACTCACGTTGACCAACCGCACTGGGGTGGCTCAGCGTCTGCTGGTGCTACGCACCTACCCCAACGCATTCCGTAGTGAGGATTATTCGCCTGCTGCGACGGAAGAACTCTATGACAGCACTTATCTGAACGGTTTTTCAGATGGTGCATGCACAATAATGAGCGCAAGCCTGCAAATGGCCGGCAGTGCGGTGGAAAGCGCGGAGTACAGCTATGGCGACGATGCACAAACCGTGCTACGTGTTTCCCTGCCCGCCGATTGGGCTGTAGGGACATCGCTGACGCTTCGCCTCAAGTATACGGTTCTGATCCCGCAAGTTGCCTATCGCTTTGGCGAAAATGGGGGCGTGTGGGCATTGGGAAACGCGTTTGCAATTCCCTCGCCGTTTGTGGACGGCGAATATCTGACGGATGACTATGTTTCCATCGGCGATCCGTTTGTAAGCGAGTGCCGCAACTACTCCGTGAATGTGACAGCACCGGAAGATTATACCGTCGCGGGCACAGGCACGCCGACAGTGGGAGAGGCTGCGGACGGTCAGCGTGAGACACGATTTTCCGCACCAGCTGTGCGCGATTTTGCACTGTGCGTGAGCAAAAGTTACTGGTGTGTGACGGGTATGCAGGACGGTGTGCTTGTGCAGGGGTATGGCCTTTCCGCGTCGAATGCGGATACGATGGTCAAGTATGGCAAACAGGCGTTAGCCTGCTATAACGCCCGTTACGGCGCCTATCCGTACCCAGCGCTTTCGCTGTGCGAGGTTGATTTCCCCTTTGGCGGCATGGAGTACCCGACGCTGACGATGATCGCATCGGATAAGCTTGCCAAAGGCGGCGATACACTGGAACAGCTAGTGGCGCACGAGGTGGCGCATCAATGGTGGTATGGCGTTGTGGGCAATGATGAGTACCGCCAGGCCTGGCAGGATGAAGCCCTTGTGGAATTCTCCCTGCTGGACTACTGGGAAACCCGCTATGGCAAGGATGCGCGTGATGAACTGCAATTTTCGCTGATTGATACGTCCATGCGCGTCACCATCCCCGAAGGGGTGACACCCGGCAGTCCGGTGGATTACTTCGGCGATTTGTCGGAGTATGGGCTGGTGGTATACAACCGTGGCGCGGCGGCGCTTTGTGCGCTGAATACGGCTATGGATGGAAAGCTTGACGGATTTCTTTCCAACTATTATCATACCTATGCTTTTAAGCTTGCCACGCGGACGGATTTTGAGGCATTGCTCCGTTCTTATTCCGGCGAGGACTGGTCGCCACTCTTGAGCGACTATCTGGATACCTACATCAATAATTGAAATCCCACAGGAAAGGGTAGAAACTGATGCCAAACGAACATGCGAAGGATACCGCGATTCTGATCCCCAGCTATCAGCCCAATGGAAAGCTTCCGCCTTATGTGCAGGCGCTGCGGGAAGCGGGCTTTGCCAAAATTGTAGTGGTGGATGACGGCTCCGGCGAAAATTACTCGGCAATCTTCGACGGCCTGAAATCACCGGAAGATGACACTGTACACCTGATTCGCTATGAGCCTAACCATGGCAAGGGGTATGCCCTGCGCACCGGCATGCGCTACCTTAATAACGATTGCCCCGAAATCGCTTTTGTGATTACCGCCGACAGCGATGGTCAGCATACGGTGCCGGATACGTTGCGCATGGCGGATGCGTTGCATCAGGATGGTACGGGCGTGTTGCTGGGCTCCCGTGATTTTTCGCAGGCTAATGTGCCCGCAAAAAGCCGGATGGGCAACCGCATCACGACAGCGGTGTTCCATGCGCTGTACGGCAAGCATGTGGGAGATACGCAAACCGGTCTTCGAGGCTATTCGCGAGCGTTGCTTTCACGTTTTCTGGAAACGAAGGGCGACCGTTATGAATACGAAATGAATCAACTGATCGACTGTTCCATTGACAAAATCCCGATTCATACGCTGCCCATCGAGACGGTCTATGAAAACAACAATGAGGGCAGTCACTTTGACCCTGTGCGGGACAGCATGCGCATCTACCGTGTCATTTTCGGGCGCTTTTTGCGCTTCATTGCCGCATCGCTGATTGGCTTTTGTGTGGACTATGGGCTTTACCTGCTGTTTAACCACATTTTTAAGGAATATGTGCCTTCGCTTGACAGTTATCTTACCTTCCTGCCGGTTCGCATCATCGCGCGCATTGCACTGGCGGCACTGCTGGCGCGTATCGTCAGTTCTGTGGTCAATTTCTTCCTCAACAAGAACTTTGTGTTTTCCAACAAAACCGGCTTTCGTGGCACATTCCTGCGATATGTATGCACAGTGATTTTAATCGTTGCCATTTCTGCGTGGCTCACCAGCAGCTTGCATGTGTGGTTTGGCTGGAACGATAACCTCATCAAGGTGCCGGTGGACATTCTGCTGTTCTTCCTGAGCTATTATTTACAGCGGCGCTGGGTGTTCGGTGGCGAGGCAAAGCGTATCAGCGACCGAGCTCACAGAAAGGGAGCCTGACTTTCCATGAAACGACAGATTTCCCTGTTGACGGCGTTCCTGCTGTTGCTTCCTGGGGCAGCGTTTGGCAGCGCCCTCCCGCTTGACTTTTCGCCTGCGCCGGTCGCAAACGAGGCCCATTATATCAGCGATACCGAGTACAAGGATGATACCCTCCACGTAACGATTGAGAACATAGAACAGGACGATAGCATATACCATGTTGCGCATGTGGAAATCGTCGACCCTTCCCAGTTGCGCACCGCACTTTCCGGCGATCCCGGCGAAAAGGTGAAGGCTGTACCCAGTGTGATGGCGAATGCTTACAACGCAGTGGTTGCCATCAACGGAGACAGCTATCTCTTCCGCGATGAGGGATATATCGTGCGGCAGGGACAAGTGCTGCGCAAGTCTGGCGCTACCGATCTGGATATGCTCATCATCGACACGGCGGGGGATTTCCATGCGTTGCGCAAGCCAACCAGAGCAAGCATCACCGACGCGCTGAAAACCTATCAAATCGCTCAGTGTTTTGTGTTTGGTCCCGTATTGGTTCTGGAGGGGAAAGCGCAAACGGTGTATAACGGTTATGGCTTTGCTGCACAGGATAAAAGCCCCCGCACAGCCATCGGGCAGGTAGGGCCGCTGAGCTATGTGCTGGTGGTTGTAGACGGGCGACAGGATGACAGTCGCGGCGTTACCCACAAGCAACTGGCGGAGTTTATGGCTAAACTAGGCTGCAAGGTCGCCATCAATCTGGATGGCGGGGGTAGCAGCACCCTGGTTTTCCATGGCAAGGTTTTCAACAGGGTAAGCGAAGACAATGAACGCGAAATCAGCGATATTATATACTTTGGCACTGGAATCACCGGTAACTGATCGGCGCAAAATAGGTTGATCTGTGATGCGGCAAACGCGCAAGCGATGGATACTGCTGAAAAGCTGGGGAAGAAATTCTGCTCCATGACGGCAATGACAACCGATGTGTAGAATGAAAAAAACCGGACACGAAGTGTCCGGCCAGATTGTCAAAAAAGTGGGTTAAGGGATGAAATCCCTTGTCAGGATTCCAAAGGATGAAATCCTTTGGTGGGTTTGGGTAAAGCCCAACGCTTTACGCCGTAGCGTTTTGCTAGAAGCGAGCGAACAGCCCGAAGGGCTATGAGGCGAGTGGCAACCAAGGTTTGCAGAGGTTTTTTGACAGGCTGACCGGACACGAAGTGTCCGGCACCGAATCTCTTGTTTGCATTATCCCTTGCATTTTCCGCAACCTGCGCATCCATCGAGCGGATGAAGCCTCAGGTTGACAGGGTCCCCGTCATCTGTAGCCACAAACCCGAACCGTTCAAAGAATGCCGTGAGCCGTTTCGGGGTTTGTAAAATAAGGCTTTGTGCCTGATGAGTGACGGCCTTGTATATCAGTAGCCGCACAAGCAGATCACCGTAGCCCTTGCCACGCTCATCGGATAACACGCCGATATCCCCGCCATGGAAAGCGCCATCCGCCCACCAAAGCCGCCCTGTGCCCACCGGTTCGCCTTCGCGGTAGATTACGACCTGCTGTGCCATATCATCCAGTGCATCACGGCCGAGGCCAAACACCGCCTCGCGAATCAGCAGTGGTTGGCTGATATCGGCGCCTTGCGTAAACCATTTTCCCTCAATCATACTACCCCTCCAACCCCGAAAGGAGTGATTCCATGGAACCTGAAAAAGTACAGCGAATCACCGAACTGAGCAAATTAAGCCGTCTGCGTGTGCTGACCGAGGCCGAAGAGGCTGAGCGTACGGCACTGCGACGGGAATACATCGATGGCTTTCGTGCCAATATGGAGCAAGTGCTCGAGAATGTTCGCCTGCAGGAGGCCGACGGCACGCTGAGCCCTTTGAAAAAGAAAAACGACCCGTCGGACGTACACTGACCGCGCCTCTCCGGCAAACCAAAAGCCTCTTCCAGCTTGCCGTTTGGCTACTCGGGAGAGGCTTGTTTGATACAAACGGAGTGTCCTAGCAACAATAATCATACCACCCTGAATAGCGAAAATCAACAGTAAAATCTTTCGGTAAAGGCTTGTGGAAAGATTCCCCTTCGGTTATAATGAAGTCGAGCCAAGAGGGAAGGGCAAGGATCACGATCCTACGTCGCTGCCGACGTACCGGAAAGATCGCAAGCTGTAATGACACGGCGATCGCCGCATGGGCGGATTCCGGTCAGCGGGTGCGATGCGCTCGGTGCAAATCCCATACGCCATGGATTCTCTCAACGGCGCACCGGGCGGCGCTAACAAGCGCTAAACAGAGATCAGAAAGTGGGGCGGTACCATTGTACAATGACGAAGACCAGGAATTAGGTGGCATGACCGCAGAAGATTTGGAAGACCAGGACTTCATCGAAGGCGTCGATGAGGATGGTAACAAAGTTCTTTTACAGGTCGTCCGCTACTTCTTTTACAACGGCGAGGAATACGTTGTATTGGGCGATGCCCAACAGGAGGACGAATGCGGCTGCCACTGCGGCGAGTGCGGGCAATCCTGTGAGGCTGAAGGCGATGATGATGAAGAGCAAATGAACCTCTACATCATGAAGGTCGTCGAGTCTGGAGAGGACGAAGACACGGAAGAGTTCGTACCCGTGGAAGATGAAGACCTGCTCGAAAAGTTGATCGAGGTAGTACAGACCGATTTCGAAAAGGATGAGGAACTGGACGACGAGGAGTAAAATCCCTCCTACCCATTCAACAAATCAGGTTGACCAATCCTTGTAAGGATGTTCACATCTCAGGGAAATCACTCGGTAGCGTGGATGGAACTCACCAAACTAAACCGGTATTCCCATCACGGTATCCTTTGAGCAGGTCGCCGAATTGAATAACCATCGTTGCCGGGCGGCGTAAAAGCTGCCCGGCTTTGTGTCTGCAAAGATCAGGAATATTTCAGGGCTCCGTTTGCTCCCTTGTACACTGATGCGCGGGTAGTCTCTTCCCGTTTGGAAATTAGTCTATGTCTGGCAGGGGGAGGTACCGATAGGTGCGCCTAAGAGCCTTCCGATCACTATTTGGGTGCCGCACTTCTACACGTGTAGTGATGGACGGTGGCATTAAAGAGTAAGAGGCAGGCGGAGAGCAGGTTTCACCTGAATGTATACTTCCGCTCTCTCCTTGTAGGTGCAGCCTGCTAAAAGGTTTCTCCTCGCATTTGTGGTTTGCTAAAAAAGAAAGGCTGTTGCAGTCTATGAAACTGCAACAGCCTTTGGTTTTAACCTTTACGCGGCGGGAGTAGCCGTCGGCTCGGCGACGGTGGTTTCCGGGGCGGCGGTATCAGTGGCAGTAGCGGCGGTATCCTCATCCGTGGTGGCAGCGGTAGCGGCCTGTACCTCTTCGAGGGTCTTAAGCACGCCAGTATATTCAATGCCGGCGGCCTTCTGCCAAGCATCCATCGCGGCGCTTTCCTTAGCGGATTGCAGTTCGGTGCGGATGGTTTCTTTCAGGGTGTCAGTCAGTTCCACAGGGCCGGCGGGCACGTCGCCAACATACTTGGCGATGTGTACGCCATAGCTGCTGACATAAGGCGCGCTTACATCGCCGATCTTTTCAATGGAGAAAGCGGCAGCCACAAATTCCGACACATAGCTGGAAGAGTAGGTGGATACCTCATAACCGTTGGGATAGGTGCCGCTGGTCATGCCGGGGTCCGAAGCGGTGCCATCAGCCTTAACGCCGTACTCGGCGATCAGGGCATCGAAATCGGAACCGGCGGCAATTTTGTCATTGATCTCGTTGATCTTGTCCTGCACAGAGGCAATAATGTTGGCCTTCGCGGCATCCACGTCAGCCTGGGTCACAGGCACTTCTGTGGGGGCGGCGGTGGCGTTGGGATCAGCAGTTACTTCCGCTGTGGCGGTGGGTTCGGTGGTTGCAGTGGCAGCGGTGTCGCTGTTGTTCATCTGCTCTTCAAGCTTAGCGGTGAGATCGGTGTATGCGGTCATCAGCGCTGAATCCACAGGAAGAAGGATGTGCTTGATGTAGCGATAGCCGGCGGGATGATACCAGGGCTTTTCGGTAGCGTAGCCGTATTGAACCATCAACAGCTGGTTTTCATAAGCTTGCGCATCATTTTCATAGGTAATTTTGTCGGCGGCGACATTTTCGTCGTACTTGGCCTGCACCTCTTCATCAGTGGTGGTGATGCCCTTGCACACAAGCGATTGTACGCGCTCGTACGTGCTGCTGTTCAGATACTGTGCGCGAAGCTTATCCTTATCATACCCAAGGCCTGCATAGTAAGTTTCGGCAGCCGTATATGCGGTAGCTTTTGCGGCATCGGTGGACGTGTCGGAACCGGAGTTCTTCACGTAATTATCCAACGCAGCCTGCCAATCGGCATCCGACTCGGCATAGACGGCGCTGAGTTCTTCGTCGGTGTACTTATCCAGACCGTTTTCAATAGCAACGGCCTTGGCGAGCGCCTCAACGACCGCCTGCTGCATGGCAACGGCGTAGTACAGATCTACGGAGGTGGAATCGGGTTCACCATAGCTTTGCACAAGGTAATCATAGTATACCTTGACTTCGGCGCCAGTCACATCGGTGCCCTTAACTTTGGCGACTACGTCAGTGTCGGCCAGTGTTTTACCAGTGGTAGCTACAGCCTGAGTTACATCGCCTGTGGTTGCATCGGTTGGGGTCTGGGTGCTGCCAGCGGTTTCGGCCAGCGCGAGGGTCGCGCCAGACAGCAGGCAAACGCTCAGAAGCAGGGCGATTGCTTTGCGGAAATTGTTCATCAGTTTGCGTCCTTTCCTTCTATAAGCAGAAGTGTGTAATGTGGGAAACGACATTACTTTCCGACCGAGATCGGTCTGTTGACGTTTCTGGGCGGCAATGATATCGCGTCAACTCATTATTACACACGAAAATCCATGACGCAAGGGTTTTTGAACACTCCCGAAGAATGTTGCAGTATGTTCAAATTTGGTTCACATTGGAGGAGCAAACATGCGGGTGGTCATCGAAAAAGCCAAGCGTACGCTTTCACTTTGGGACGGTGCGAACGAAGTGCTGCAAGCCAGAATCGCGTTGGGGCGGGTGCCTGTTGGCGCAAAGAGCCGTGAAGGGGATGGCAGAACGCCCGAAGGGGTGTACAGGATTTGCATCGCGAAGGAAAACGGAAAGTATGGGTTAAGCCTGGGGCTGAACTATCCGAACACCGAGGATGCCCGTCTTGCATGGCAACAGGGGGAGATTGACCATTCGACACTGGAAGCGGTGGAAGCAGCCATTCGGGAGAGGCACAGGCCGCCGTGGGGTTCACCGCTTGGGGGTGAAATCTACCTGCATGAAGGAGCGGTCGATACTGACTGGACGCAGGGTTGTATCGCGTTGAGCAAGGTGGATATGAAAACGTTGTGGGCATACCGGGATCGGATTGAGGATGTGTTGATCCGGCCTTAGCGGAAGCAAGGGTGGAGATCCATCCTGCCATGAATTTCTGGATGGATGAATGAAATCGCAAACAACGCAATATATTCTCTTGACATCTTTAAGATCATAAAACAAAAAAGCGCGGGAGAATTTCATCTCAGGCGCTTTGATTCGCGATGGCTCGGCATTACTTGCCTTCGCCTTTGTCGTCGTCCTCGTCTTCTTCCTCGTCAATCGCGTCCAAACATTTCTGGAACACTTCCTGATACTCCGCCTCATCCTCGATGGTGGCATACATATCGTCGCCATTTTCATCCTGCTCAATTTTCAGGATGATGCTTTCACCCTGGAGACAATCCTCCATATCCTGTTGTGCTTCCAGCAGAATGTAGCTTGCGCCTTTATAGTCGAGGGTCATCAGATGTTCAAAAGTGATATCCTTGCCATTTTCATCCTGTAAAACCACAAGATGATCATCGTCTTCTTCCAAGCCCTCACGTTTGTCCTGATCTGCCATGGTGTTCTCCTTTTGCCGCGTTCGCGGCTTACATTGTGATGCCGTTTTCAGCTTGTCCACCGCTGGCGAGCCACTGTTCCAGAATCACAGTGGCGGCCACTTTATCCACATACAACTTTCGATCTTCGCGCCGTACGCCGCCGTCAATCAATGTGCGTTCGGCGGTTATGGTTGTCATACGTTCATCCCAATAAAAAACGTGCAGGCCTGCCTGAGCCAACACCGTTCCGAACGCAATGGCCTTTTGAGCCTGTCCGCCTCGGGTTCCATCCATATTGAGCGGCAATCCCAGAAGCACCTGCGTGGTCTGGTATCTGTCGCACAAGGTCTGAATATAATGGCTGTCGGGGCCATAGCCAACACGCCTGTATACCTCCACCGGCTGGGCAATGGTACGTGTGGGGTCACTTACGGCTACCCCAATGCGCACGTCACCCACATCCAGCGCGATCACGCGCCCAGTTTCGGTCACGTATCCAACCTTTGCAGGTACACGCGCACCAATTCTTCTACAATCTCATCCCGCTCCAGCCGACAGATCATGCTCCGCGCCTGACCGTAGCTGGTGATATAGGTTGGATCCCCAGAGATGATGTACCCCACCAGCTGCGTTACGGGGTCGTACCCCTTGGCTTGAAGCGCGCGGTACACATGCTCCAGAATGTCGCAGGCACGATTGCTTCCTTCCACCACAGGGGAGAATTTGGTCGTACCGTTCATTTCCGTTGCCACTTGCTTCACTCCCTCAAAGCGATTCAACTTATTATACACTATGCAGGAAGATTTTGAAAGGGAAAAGGCGAAGCGTCTGTGTTTTTTTCCAACCTGCTTCGCGCTTGAAAGATGGCGCATGATGCGTTATACTGTGTGCATTCGCTTTTGAGAAGCTTTGATATGTAGAGGAGGTACGCCGATGGCAACGGATTTGGAAATCGCTCGCGCGGCGACGCTCAAACCGATTGGGGAGATTGCGCAAGCCGCAGGTTTCAAGCCGGATACGCTATCGCCGTATGGCAGGTACATCGCCAAGGTAAATGCGCGTGCCTACCGGGAACAACCCAACCATGCAAAGTTGGTGCTGGTGACTGCCATCAATCCTACGCCTGCTGGCGAAGGCAAGACGACTGTATCCGTCGCGCTGGCCGATGGCATGACGGTCAGCGGCCGCAAGGCTATGCTCGCATTGCGCGAACCCTCACTGGGTCCGGTTTTTGGCATGAAGGGCGGCGCAACGGGCGGCGGTTATGCACAGGTGGTGCCCATGGAAAACATCAATCTGCATTTCACCGGCGATCTGCATGCCATTACCGCCGCAAACAACCTCCTGTGCGCCATGGTGGATAACCACATCCAGCAGGGCAACAAGCTTGGCATTGATTCGCGCGAGGTTTGTTTCAGGCATTGCCTGGATGTGAACGACCGCCAGCTGCGCCAGATTGTGCAGGGACTAGGCGGAGCTAAAAACGGTACTCCGCGGGAAGACGGCTTTGATATTACCGCCGCCAGCGAAGTCATGGCTGTGTTCTGCCTTGCTTCTGATCTGGAGGATTTAAAGGCGCGTTTGGGACGCATCGTTGTGGCGTATACCTTTGCGGGCGAACCGGTCACCTGTGCGCAGGTCGGTGCCGCGGGGGCGATGACAGCGCTGCTTCGCGATGCGTTTGACCCTAACCTCGTACAGTCTCTGGACGGCACGCCCTGCCTGATGCACGGCGGCCCGTTTGCCAATATCGCGCACGGCTGCAACAGCGTCGTCGCGACTACGCTCGCCTTGAAAATGGCGGACTATGTCGTGACCGAGGCTGGCTTTGGCGCGGATTTAGGCGCGGAGAAATTTTTGGATATCAAATGCCGGATGAACGGCTTATGGCCTAACGCCATCGTGCTGGTTGCGACGCTTCGCGCCTTAAAGCACCACGGCGGCGCGCCGAAAACCGCTTTGTCCAGCCCAAACCCAGCCGCGTTGGAAAAGGGCATGGCGAATCTTCTTTCGCATGTGCATAACATCCGCGAGGTCTGGCATACCCCCGTGGTGGTGGCGATCAACCGTTTCGCGACCGATGACGAGGGGGAAATCGCAACGCTGCGCGCCGCGCTTACCGAGGGGGGCGTAGCCTGTGAGTTGTGCGAAGGTTGGGCTCATGGTGGAAAGGGGGCGATCCTTTTGGCAGACGCGGTCTGTCGGGCTGCTGATGGCAACCTGAACCCCACGCCTCACTTTACCTATGAGGTCGACCAGCCTTTGCGCGAGAAGATTGCAGCCATCGCCACCCGTGTGTACCACGCGGGCTCGGTCAAGTTTGCAGAGGATGCATCCAAGGCGCTAGCACGCTTTGAAAAGGATGGCTATGGCCATTGCCCGGTATGCGTCGCCAAAACGCAATATTCTATGAGCGATAGCCCTGCGCTGTTGGGTGCGCCGGAAGGATACGAACTCACCATCCGGTCTGCCCGGCTCAGTGCCGGCGCGGGTTTCGTGGTAGCGTTTGCGGGCGGCATCATTGCGATGCCGGGTCTGCCCAAGGAGCCTGCCGCGCTATCGATCGATGTGGACGCAAACGGCGACATTGTCGGCTTGTTCTAACCCAAAAAATGAAGATCGTGCCGCCGCACAAAGGCGGCCGAAGGAGCGTTATCCATGCAAAATTTACAGATTGAACTGTTGCAGCTTTTGCAACAGGATTGCCGGATGCCGCTGGAAAAGCTTGGCATCATGCTTGGCCTGCCCATGGAAACCGTAGGCGCGATGATTGATGATATGGAAAAGCGTGGCGTCATCTTACGCTACTCCCCCGTAATCAACTGGGACAAGACTGACCGCGAGCGTGTGGAGGCCATGATTGAAGTTCGCGTGACTCCGCAACGCGGCGAAGGATTCGACGCCATCGCCAAACGGATCTACCGCTTTGACGAGGTAAAAACCGTGTACCTGATGAGCGGTGCGTACGATCTGCTGCTGCTTGTGGAAGCGCATACACTCAAGGAGCTTGGTTACTTTGTGAGCACCAAGCTAAGCGTATTGGAAACCGTCACGGGTACGGCCACCCATTTCGTGCTCAAGCGCTACAAGAGCGACGGCATCATCTTCGAGGGGGATTCGCAGGATAAACGACTGGCGGTGAATCCGTGATGGATTACAGCCGGTACTGGAACCCGGATATCGCTGCCGTACCCAAGAGTGGCATCCGCAAGTTTTTTGACATTGTGCAAACCATGCCAAGCGCCATATCGCTTGGCGTAGGAGAGCCAGACTTTGTTACGCCCTACCACATCCGCAATGCGGCCATTGACAGCCTGCTGGACGGGGAAACGCAGTACACCAGCAACTGGGGAAAGCTCTCGCTCCGCAAGGAAATCGGGAATTATCTGGAAAGCCGCTATGGCCTGAGCTATGACCCGCAGCGGGAAATCCTCGTGACCGTTGGTGCAAGTGAAGGCATTGACCTTGCAATGCGTGCGCTGCTCAAGGCCGGTGACGAAGTGCTGGTGCCCGAACCCAGTTATGTGAGCTATCGCCCGAGCGTGATCTTCGCAGGCGGCGTGCCCGTGCCCATTAAAACGGAAGCGAGCCGTAACTTCGTGCTTACGCCCGAGGAGCTGGAAGCTTCCATTACCCGCCATACCAAGGCGGTAATCTTGCCTTACCCCAACAACCCCACCGGCGCCATCATTGGCCGCGAAGCGTTGGAAAAGCTCTGTGAAGTCATCCTGCGTCACGATCTGCTTGTGATCAGCGATGAAATCTACAGTGAGCTTACCTATTGCCCTGAGGGGCACGTCAGCATTGCCAGTTTGCCGGGCATGTGGGAACGGACTATTTACCTGAACGGTTTCAGCAAGGCGTTCGCCATGACCGGCTGGCGTGTGGGTTACGTGTGTGCGCCTGCACAGATCATGGATGTGATGGTGAAAATCCATCAGTATACCATTATGTGCGCCTCCACACAGGGCCAGGTAGCCGCCGAGGAGGCACTCCGTCAGGGCAGGGAAGACGAGTATGCCGATGTGACCACCATGCGCCAGAGCTATGACCATCGCCGCAGGCTGATGTTCAATGCCTTCCGCGAGATGGGGCTGAACTGCTTTGAGCCGCTGGGGGCGTTCTATGTGTTCCCCAGCATCGAAAAAACGGGTCTGTGCAGCGAGGAGTTCTGCGAGAAGCTGCTGCGTGAAAAAGAAGTCGCCTGTGTGCCGGGCACTGCCTTTGGCGCGTGCGGAGAAGGCCACATCCGTTGCTGCTACGCCACTGCGCTGGACAAATTGGACATCGCGCTCAGCCGTATTGCTGAGTTTGTGCAATCGATCTGATCCACAGGGGTCGGTTTGGGCGAGCCTTCCAAAATAGCTCGCCCAACTCCGACCCGCTTTGCCGGGAACGTTACGCGGATTTGATACGTCTATGAATTGGCGCGCATTTTCTTTACGCCGCCGTTTACGCCCGCGCCGCGAGGCCGGTTCGACTCACAAGGAGGTACCCAATGCTTCGAAAGCTTACCGTATGGTTATTGCTGTTCTGTCTGCTGATGCCCTTGGTTGCCTTTGCAACGGAGGATGAAGCGGATGTGTCCATCGCCGATGTGCTGGGCATTGAAGACACCGCCACACCTGACCAGGCCGACGCTGCCGTACCCGATTCACAAATCACCACGCCGGTGGATCGTGCTGCGCCTGTGTACGAGCTGGATGGCTCCATTGTGGTAAAGATGACGTTTACAGGTGATTTTACCATCGGTGACAACCTGCAAACCAAAGGAAAATCGATTTTTGAACAGGAACTGGAAAAGCAGAACGGCGATTTGAACTTTCCGTTCCGCAACTTTAAAAGTATTCTGGAAAAAGATGATCTGACCGTGCTCAATTTTGAGGGAACGCTTACCAAAGCGGGGCGCAACCCTACAAAGCTGGATAACCAGTTTCTGTTCCGTGCAGACCCTTCCTATGTGAAGATGCTGCCGGATAACGGCGTGGAGTGTGTATCGCTGGAAAATAACCACGTGCTCGATATGGGTGAGGAAGGCCTTGCCGAAACCAAGAAGACCCTGACCGACGCAGGGGTGCAATACTACTGTGAAAGCGAACCGCTGATCTTTACCCTGCGCGGTGTGAAAATGGGCATGCTGGCTTACCAGACCTTCGACCAGTATGATCGGCTTTTCACCAAGGTACCGGAGGATGTAAAGGCGCTCAAGGATCAGGGCTGCGAGATTGTGGTAGTGAGTTTCCACTGGGGTGCGGAAAAGGATTACGCTCCGAACGACAATCAACAGAAGATGGCCAAGCTGACCATTGATGCGGGCGCCGATCTGGTAGTGGGGCACCACAGCCACCGCATCAACCCCATTGAGGAATACAATGGCAAATACATTGTTTATTCATTGGGCAATTTCTGCTTTGCGGGCAACAGCAAGCCGGATGATATGAGCACATTTGTGTTTCAGATCAAGATGCGCGTCAAGGATGGCGCAGCAACGACGGATGGGTTCGTCATTATCCCCGCGCGGATCTCCAGCAACGCCAAGTATAATGATTTTATCCCCACCCCCTATACCAAACAGGAAAACATTGAGAGCGTGCTGAGCGTGCTCAAGAAGAATGGTCAGGCGTTGGTAAATCCAGTGCAGGATTATCCCCTCTCCTGGCCTGACGAAGAGCAATAACACTGCCCCCTTGACTCTTTGGAAACGGAGCGATGAACATGGCTTACTGTGTTTACTGCAAAACGCATATCCTCAACATCGGCCAGAAATGCCCAAATTGTGGTAGCACGCATTTTTTGACCGATGATGAACCGCCGAAGGCAACCGAAACCTCCGAACCCAGAGTGGAATATCACACGGTGTATGTTGAAAAGCCCGTGTATGTCGAGAAGCCTTACTATGTGGGCGATCCCGCATTCCGGGGCAAAACGGTGATACGCGCAACCTCCAACAAAAGTTGGGTTGCTGTGCTGATCCTGTGCATCCTCACGGGCGGTTGGGGCTTTCACCGTTTCTATGTAGGCAAAATCGGAACAGGACTGTTGTTTCTGTTCACGTTTGGGTGGTGCGGCATTGGTTGGCTGATTGACCTGATCAGTATATTAAGTGGCAATTTCTGCGATCAGTATGGCCTGCCGCTCACAAAATAGGAGGAAATGCATGCCCAATTTCTATGGCAAACAGATTATGCTGCGCGAATATCGATCCGACGACCTGCCCGGCATCCGCAGTTGGGTGAATGATCGGGAGAGTGTGCGCTACCTTTCCGCCCGTTACTGGATGCCTCAAAGCTATGCAGATGCGGCGGATTTTCTGGAGCACGCGACGCACGCCGGTGCGAACGGCGCGTTTTTCGTGATCGCAAACATTGAGGAGGAGCGTTATCTGGGGCAGATCGACCTGTTCAGCATCAACTGGAAATTGCGATCCGCCGAAATGGCCATTGTGCTTGGAGCGGAGGGACAGCGGGGTAAAGGCATTGGCACCGAAGCGATCGGCATGATGCTTGAATATGCGTTTATGACGCTGGGGCTGGAGCGAATTGAGCTGGAAGTAGCGACCGAAAACAGGCGTGCCATGCGTTGCTATGAAAAAGCAGGTTTTGTGCTGGAAGGGGTTAAGCGTCACGCGTTTATGCTGGATGGCGAATATACCGATCTCGCAGTGATGTCTGCAATCTCCGGCGATTGGCGTAGGAGCCGCAAAGCAGCGCACGTGTAGAATGATTACACCCTCGGCGCATCTGCTTGGGACTGTCCGTCACGTCGATTTGTGCCGCGGTCAGTGTATTTGATCCCTCAGGAATATCTGCGTCGGGTTGGCCTTGCGTCTTCGGTTACGGATCGCGCAGAATCGGATTTTATCGTCAGGTTTCAACGGAACCCGCAATATTTTTGGTTTCTCCGCAGTCTGTTGCAAACTCCCTTGCCAACCTTGCTGCATTCCCGATTTTTGACGGCTGATGCGCCTGGTCAACCGGCACCGAAATGAGTCGGGACAAAAATCCTGAAAAGCGGAAACCGCCGCGTTGCAAGCCAACGGGCGGTTTTTGTATACAGCGCTGAACGAATGGCAAGCGGTACGTGCTCATGATGCGGCAAGCTTTTTGTGTACAGGGATTGACTTTCCCGATTGGTTTCGGATACAATAAATTTTCGCGGGGGCTTAGCGATACGCCGCCTTGCAAGGAGCTCCGCAGGTGGTTTCTACCGCTTGCGGACGGGAGGGTAAAACGAATGGGCAAGATCGTTGCGAAGTTTGGCGGCAGTTCACTGTCCGATGCGGGTCAGTTCCGGAAGGTGCGCGACATCCTGCTGCAGGATCCGCGTCGCGCGTATGTGGTTCCCAGCGCCCCGGGCAAGCGTTTCAGCAAGGATGACAAGGTAACCGATCTATTGTATGCCACCTGCCGTAAACGCCGCGATGGCGGTGACTGGGAAGCGACTTTTGCGTGTATCGAAGAGCGCTATCGGGATATTGCCGCCGATTTAGGGCTTACCTTCGATCTGGAGGCCGAGCTTGCTCGTATTCGCGAAGATGTGAAGACCGGCGCGGGTGAGGATTATTGCGCAAGCCGTGGCGAGTATTTGAATGGCTTACTGCTGAGCAATTTTGTTGGCTTTGCATTCCTCGATCCGAAAGATTTCATCTTTTTTACCGCTGAGGGCGCTTTTGACAGCGAACGCACCAACAGCACGCTATCCGCAATTTTAGATCGCGAGCCCAACGCGATTGTACCGGGCTTTTACGGGTCGCTTCCCGATGGCACCATTCACACCTTCAGCCGTGGCGGAAGTGATATCACAGGCGCGATAGTCGCGCGCGCAGCCAGTGCGGATCTCTATGAAAACTGGACGGATGTATCCGGTTTTCTGATGGCCGATCCAAGGCTGGTGGAAGGTGCGAAATCCATTAAGAACATCACATACCGTGAACTGCGGGAGCTTTCTTACATGGGCGCAACCGTGCTGCATGAAGACAGCGTCTTTCCCGTACACCGTGCGGGCATCCCCACCAATATCCGCAACACCAATGAACCCGATCATGATGGAACGATGATCACCCACAATGCCGAAGAGGAGAAAAATCCGTTCGTCATCACCGGTATCGCGGGCAGGATGGGCTTTTCGGTCATCTCTGTGGAAAAAGCGATGATGAACTCCGAAAGAGGCTTTGGCCGACGTGTGTTGCAAGCCATCGAGGAGGCTGGTCTTTCCTTTGAGCATCTGCCCACGGGTATTGACACCTTGTGCGTGGTACTGGAAACCTCACAGTTGACGCCGGTACGGGAACAGGTGGTATCACGCATCATGGAACTCACTTCTCCCGATACGCTCACCATTCATGATGACATGGGGCTGATTGCCACGGTAGGTCGCGGTATGGTGCATAATCCCGGCACGGCGGCGCGGTTGTTCTCGGCACTCAGCCATGAACATGTGAACGTCCGTATGATCGATCAGGGCTCCAGCGAGTTGAGCATTCTGGTGGGTGTGGATTGCAGTGATTTTGAAACTGCCATCCGTGCCATATACCACGAGTTTGTAAAATAACCCAACCGGAAGGGGACGGGCGAAGCCTGTCCCCTTTTTTACCAAAGAAACTGTCTTTATGCGCCTCGCGCTCGCACTCGTTTCCCTTTACCCAAAGCATAGGCGGGGGTGCAAGCGCGATTCCATCAAGATAAGATTACTGCACAATCACAATGTTCATGCGTGAACATCATACAGTGAGGAGCTTGCGACATGAAACGAGGATTGACCGCCCTTCGGGCGCTGCACCGTTCCATCCCATGGCAGAGCAAGCCGCATCGCTTTTTCTGGTGGTTTTGCTCGGTTTGCTTATCGCTTTATCTGGCGTATGCGACTTATCTGAGCTGCAGCGGTCTGTTCCTCTCGGGTGTGGATACGGCCGCGGCGCTGCTTTGGTTTGCGGCGATTGTTTGCGCGGCGTTTGCATTGCTGAGGTGGGGGTCGGTGCTGCAAGGCGTGATCCTTACCCCTGATGAGCGCGCGCGGTTGAACCCAGGGATGTTCGCGATTGCTACGGCCATCAGTCTGGCGATACTGGGCGTATACCTGATGGCGAGCTTCCCCGGCGGGGTGTCGGTGGATTCCGCCGTGCAGTGGACGCAGGCGAGCACGGGAGTCTATTCCAATTGGCATCCGGTGTTTCATACGCTGCTTTTGCGCTTGGGATGGCTTGTAAAGCCCCAGTATGCCTTTGTAGTGGCGTTGCAATGCGGAGCGTTCAGCCTTGCGCTGGGTTATCTGATTGCTACGCTGCACGCATGGGGGATTAAGACGCTGCCCCTGCTTGCCGTTGAATTTCTTGCGGTTGGTTCGCCAATTCTCGGGCATACCATGATGTACCTGTGGAAAGATAACGCCATGACCATCGGTGTAACGCTCTTGTTTGCACAGACGGTCAACCTCTATTTCAGTCGGGGTAAATGGATTTCCAGCCTTGTCAACGGCTTTGCCTTCGGTGCGACACTGGCGTTTACGACGCTGGTGAGGCATAATGCCCTGCTGTTTACTTTGCCGTTGCTGATGGCCACTTTGCTTTGCTACCCAAAGAAAGGCCTGGGGGTGCTGATGGCAGTAGCGACACTCGTTACCACGCTGGCACTGGTATGGGGGCCGCTGTATTCGACCTTGAAGGTTACTTACCCTCATAATGGATTGGAAGAATCCATTGGCGTACCCATGACTGTGATTTCCAACATTCGCAAGCTCAACCCCGATGTGCTGGATGCTGAAACACGTACGTTTACCGATGCGATGGCCGATGATGCCGGGTGGGACAAGTATGTGTTGGGAGAGTATAACTCCATCAAGTTCGGAAATACCCGGCAGGTAGTTGCCCGTTCGACGCTTTCACAGATATTGCGTATGACTGCCAACGTCGCTATAGCTGACCCCAGAAATGCTTTTCAGGCTGTCAACAGCGTTACCGATCTGGTGTGGGGGCTGGGGGATGAAGGCAACGCCAATGTGATGGTTCGCAACTCGGGCGACCTGCCCAGCGTACCCAAGCAAAACGGAAGCATCAATAAAGTTGGCAACGCGCTCAAAGCATTCATCGCGGCGCCGCAGAATATCAACGGTATAGCGTGGTATTTTGGCAACCTGGGCGTATCGTTTCTGCTGATGCTAGGGTTCGCACTGCGATCTATGCGCAGGAACGGTGTGCGCGTGCTGGTGCTGTGTCTGCCTGTGCTCTTATACAACCTTGGTACCATGTGTGTGCTGTGTGGAGCGGATGCGCGATTTTTCTCCTACAGTCCATTGCTTTGTACCATGAGTCTGTTCGTGCTTTCGCGTGACCTGACGCCGGAGACACAATCTGTTGCAGAGAAGGAAACCGCATGACGCTTACTCCCACCGTATTCCTGATCGTATGCCCGCTGGCACTACTGGCGGGTTTCATTGACTCCATTGCCGGCGGCGGCGGGCTGATCTCGTTGCCAGCCTACTATATGGCGGGGCTTCCGCCTGCACTGGCATCTGGCACCAACAAACTTTCCGCCATGATGGGTACCTCGCTGGCGACTGCCAGCTATGCCAAGGCAGGCAAGTTGGATTTGAAAGTGGGTATTCCTGCGGCCATCGGTGCGCTGGTGTGCAGCGCGCTGGGGGCGATCCTGATGACATCGCTCCCCGCCAATGTGGTGCGGGTGATGGTGCTGGGTTGCATCCCGGTCGCGGCCTTGTTCACCCTGCGCGGTCGCAAGCGTTCCGCTGTGCCAGTGGCGCGCACACCTGAAGCCACACGATGGATCGCGTTGGCTATCGGTTGCGGTATCGGTTTTTATGACGGGCTGATCGGCCCGGGGACGGGAACATTTTTGATTCTTTTATTTTTACAAGTATTCGCGATGGAAGAGGTACTTGCCAGCGGTACGGCCAAGCTGGTGAACCTTGCCAGCAATGTTGCCGCACTGGCAAGCCTCATCGTTACGGGAGATGTGCTGTTCCTGTTAGGGATACCGGCGGGGCTGTGTTCCATGCTGGGGGCGGCGCTGGGTAGCAGGCTTACCATTCGGCGCGGCGGAAAGTTTGTACGGGGCATGATGCTGGTCGTTCTGGGGCTGCTACTTGCCAAAATGCTCGTAGATATGGTAGGATAAGCCGATTCAAAACGGGTCAGGTGCTGAAAGGGGTAAAGGGAATGGTCGATAAACAAGGCGAAATTATCATCAGTCTGCCTGCGGACAAAGAGTTTGTGCTGCTGGCACGCATGGCTGTGAGCGGCCTTGGTATGCTTGCGGGGTTGGATGTCGATCTGATCGACGATCTGCGCACGGCGACTGACGAGTGCTGCGACTGCCTCCTGCACCAGCCGATCAGGGCAGACCGCCTGGAATTGCGCGCGCGTGTCGAGGGAGGGCGGCTTTATTGCTGCCTGAATGCGACCCGCACGGATGGCGTCAGCGAACTGCCTTTGGGAGATTTGGAAATCACACGGGGCGTATTGGAAACGCTCATGCCGGATGTTTCACTGCAATGCGATGCGTGCGGGGTGGGCTCCATCGGCTTCTCCCTGCCTGTGTAAAGGTTCGGTGACAAGATGAATGATGAACGCTTGGTACCGCTTTTGGAAAGGTATGCGATCACCCGCTTGCCCGCATTGCGCGACGAGTTGGTTGAAAGCTATCTTCCCTTGGCGCGCGCTGTGGCGAGACGCTTTGAAGGGCGCGGTGTGGAGCGCGAGGATCTGCAACAGGTGGCCAGCATTGCGCTGATGAAAGCCATTGAGCGGTTTGAGCCTTCCCGGGGCTTCCGCTTTGTGACCTACGCAATTCCCACCATTGCAGGAGATGTGCGCAACTACTTGCGGGACAAGGCTTCCGGCATGCGCGTACCGCGTGATGCGCGGCAAAAGCTCTTCAAAATGCAGCAGATTCGCGAACAGTTTGAGCGCGAACAGCTTCGAGAACCCAGCGCGAAGGAACTGGCCGAGGCCATGCAGATTACTCCGGACGAGCTGCTGATGCTATTGGATATGCGCAATCAGACGGACCTTACTTCGCTGGATGCGCCTGTGGGCGAGGAGAGCGAAGTCGATCTGGGTGCTATGCTTGGCGTGGATGACGATGGTTATGAACGCGTGGAGCAGGCACAATGGATGAGCTGGATTTTAAGCAAAGTTGACGATAAAGAGCGTCAGCTCCTGACCCTGCGCTATCGCGACCGCCTGGGACAGCGGGAAACCGCCAAACGGCTGGGGGTATCGCAGATGCAGGTATCCCGTATGGAACGGCGCGTACTGGCAAGGTTGCGCGCTATTGAGGAAAGCGGCGCGTAAATGTCGCGCTGCTGGTAGGAAAGGAGGCGCGCGATGCAAGGCAACGGCATGAACGGGCAGTGGACGCCCGAGCAGGCGGCACAGTGGCAAGCCATGCAGGGCATGACCCCCGAACAGGCGGCACAGTGGCAAGCGATGCAGAACGCTGCAACCCCAACCCAACCATGGCAGAACGCGACTCCCGACCCAATGGCGCAGTGGCAGGCGATGCAGGCCATGGGACAAAATACTACCCAAAAGTGGCAGGCGGTTACTCCCGACCAGATGGCGGCATGGCAGGCAGCGCAGGGAATGGGAACAGCCCCGACACAGCAATGGCAGGCCATTACTCCGGATCAGATGGCGCAGTGGCAGGCGATGCAGGCAACAGAACAGACGCAGGGCGGGCAGTGGCAAGCTCCGACGAATGCGTCGCCGGCCGCACAGGCAGGCATGACCGAGGAACAGTGGGTGCACTGGCAGGCGGCACAGTTGGGCATGAGCCCCAAGCAACTTCTGGAATGGCAGGCACTGCAAAAAGCCAAGGCGGTTGTGGCAGCAAAAAAAGAAAAGAAGAAGAAGCGCAAGGACAAGCGCCAGAAAACGAGCAGACTGACACGCATCGTGCAGGCAGTGGCGATTGTCGCCATTGTAGGCGGTGCCGCGCTTTTTTTCCTGAACAACATGCAGGGCAGCAAGGCAACCACGGCCGTGATTGAGGAAGGTACGCTTGGCACCATCTACAAAGGCGACGCGATGATTGTGCGCAATGAGACGGTATACAGCGACGAGGGCGTGCAGAGCATTGAGTACAAGGCGCAGGAAGGCAGTGTGGTTTACCGCGGAGACGTGGTATGCTATGTGTATTCCACAGGCTACAGCAGCAAGGAAATGACCACGCTTCAGGATTACCGCGACCAGATCAAGGACTATCAGCAGACGTTGCTGGCCGGAGAAACAGCATACGACCAGAAGATGAGCCGACTGGAGACGGAAGTGGTGCAGCGCGGGCTGGAGGTTCGCTCCCTTGTGCAGGGCATGCGCGGCAACCTGCTTAACCAGGAAACGATTTTGGAAGCAGCCATCGATCAACGGCAGAAATATTTCCGCAGCAAATATTCCTCCGACATGCGCCTAAACCGCCTGTTTGACGATGAAGAAACCCAACAGCAGCGTATTGACAGCTGGATCAAGCAGCGCGCCGCAACGCAGGAGAGCATTATCAGCTTCTATACGGACGGATACGAGCCTGCTCTGACGCCTGAGAAATTTGAAACCTACACACCGGCCGAAGTGCGCGCAATGTTCAATGGTCAGAAGCCGGATGCGGCCGCCTCTGAGCGCGGAAAAACGGATATTTACCGATTGGTGAAAAAAACGAACTATGCCGTATTGGTGCTCATCAAGGACAGTGTATGGACGCCGGTCGAAGGCTCTACCTACAAGCTGATGCTGGAGCAATTCTCCAACACGACGGTGGATGCGCAGGTATTAAGTTATACGCGCGCCAGCGGCGAGTTGCTGCTACGCTTGGCCGTGATGGGTGACGTAACGCCGGTGCTGTATATGCGCACGTGCGAGGCGGAGCTTGGCGATTATGCCGATGGCCTCATGGTGCCAGCCAGCGCGATCTATACGCAAAACGATCAGCAGGGTGTTGTGCGTATCAATCAGGATGGCACGCAGGTGTTCATTCCGGTGGATGTTGTCGCCAATCAGGGCGGCAAGGTTTTCATCTCTGCCATTCAGACGGGCATCCTTGGTAAAGGGCAGACGGTACGCCTGTTCCATTAGGAGGGGTTGACCATGGAAGAACGCCACACGGTAAACCCGGAGTTAATCGGCGATGTGCCGCAGGAGGCGCTGCGCCGAAATGTGACCGGCGTACTGGATACGTTAAAGCACAACACATACGGAGATTATCCCACTGCAAAGCTGATCGCCGTTACCAAAACGGTCACGCCGGATGTGATCAATCAGCTGCTGGCGTATGGAATCAGAGACATCGGTGAGAACCGGGCACAGGTTGCACTGCCCAAGTTATCGAAAATTGACCCCCAATTTCATCTACATTGGATTGGCAGGTTGCAAACCAACAAAGTTAAAGATATAATAGATAAAGTATGGCTGCTTCACTCCCTGGATCGGATCGATCTGGCGGAGGAAGTGGAACGCCGTGCCGATGGGCGTGGGCTTACCGTACCGACGCTCGTGCAGGTCAATATCGCACAGGAACCGCAGAAAACCGGTTTCACGGTGGAAGAGGTTCGCCCCTTTCTTCGACGTGCGGCGGATTATCACAATCTTCGTATTCGTGGGCTGATGGCGATTATGCCACTGACCGACGATGAAGCGGAACTGGTCGGGTACTTTCGGGGAATGCGCACGCTGTTTGAACAGCTACAGCAGGAAAGCTTCCCCAACGTTTCCATGGAGGAACTCTCCATGGGCATGAGCCATGACTATGCCATTGCCGCGCGGGAAGGCGCTACCATGGTGCGGGTCGGTACGGCACTTTACCGTCGGGACTGACTCCTGCCATATAGGGAAACAGGATGCCTGAATCAGACGGAAAGGTAGCCTCAGTTCCCGATGACGCCATGAAGGGGCATTGCCCCGCAACCCTGCCACAGGAAATGCTTTGGCAATCAACGCCCGGAATTTGTTTCCGCATACCGATGGAACCATCGATTCGGTTACCATGCAGGAGGTACAGCGCTTGGGTATGTTCCAAAAGGTCAACGATTGGTTGACTGACAAGAGCGATCGATTCGCTCGCGGTGGGGATGCTAACCGCACAGCAAACGCCGCCTATTACGCCTCTTCTGAGGCGGAACAGGCGTACGGCGGTATGCGCAAAACCACGGACAGCGCGGCAACCTCCGACACCAGCACCGCCGGGAACGACACCGGACGCACCGCTGCAGTGGACCGTTTCAATGCGGATGCCAACGATAAATATGGTGGACGCGTACCTTACCGGTCGCAAAGAGATGTGCAGGCCGAAGCGGATACTCAACGCCAGCAGATGGAGGATCAGGCACGCCGCCAGCAATCCGCCCAGCAACAGAGACAGGCACAGCAGTTTGGCCGCGCTCCCGCCTCCGCTCAGGCTGCCTTCCAGCAGCCCCAGCAGCAGGGGAACATCGTACAGTTTCCGGGAATGATCCGTGGCCCGGAGGGAAATCTGTATGCCCATGTGGAGTACGTGGTGCTCCTGCGCAGCCGTAACGAGTGCACCAAGGTGATTGAATACATCAAAGCCAATGCGTCGGTGTTCCTGAACATGGAGTTTATCGCCAATGACAGCGAACGTCAGCGCTGTGTGGATATGCTTTCCGGCGCAGCCTATACGCTGGGCTGCCAGTTGAATAAAATTTCGCAGCGCGGCATTTACCTGATTTCGTCTCCTTCCGTTTGTGTGGTCATCGACCCCGCAATGCAAAAATACGCTACCGCACCGGAAGCGCAAAGCTATATTCGTCCTGAGTATTCGGGCTATGGCGCAGGCGCGCAAACCACCGCCTATGCGGCGCAGCCGAGCGCTGGCGGTTATGCGACCAGTGCGCGTGCATCCGGCTACGGAGCGCAAACCACGACGGGCGGCTATGCTTCCGATGCACGCACAGCAACCTATGGAACGCAACAGACGGTCGCTGGAGGCTATGGCAACGGTGCGGCAGTCGGTGCCAGAACCGCTGCTTATAATGCGCAGCAGGGTGGTTATGCCGCTGGAGCGAGGGCGGCTGCCTACGGCACGCCTGCCAGCGCTTACAGTGCTCAGGCAGGCGCGCAAACGGGTGGATATGCATCACAATCCGGCTTATCCGCTGCAGCGCCGACAGGCGCATATGCCGCGCAATCAGGCTTCAATGCAGGGGCACAGACAGGTGCTTACGCGGCGCAAGCCGCATACTCTGGCGCACAGACAGGTGCATACCCTGCACAGCCTGCCCAGAGCTTTAGCGCAAATGCTCAAACCGGAGCCTACGCAGCTCAGCGCACCGTGGGCTACGCTACTGCGGCTACACCTCCGGTAACGCCTGCACAGGCAGGGTCCTTCGGGGCAACCCCTTCGGCTTCACAACCCAGACGCACCATGCCGACGTTCGGTATGCAAGGCGCATTTACCAAGAGCGCCGAAACCGGAACGCGATAACCGTTACGATTGACCCGATGCGCTGTTTGAGCGCTTTACCGTCGGATAGAGACCGACCCGGGTGATTTTCAAGAGTATAGGAGGGTTTACGATGCTTGTCGGACTACTGAGTTTTATTTTCAATGTGCTGATCTTTCTGGTGAGGGTTGCTTCCTGGTTGCTATTGGTGTATCTGGTGCTCAAGCTTATCCTGCCTCAGAACAAGTACACACTGCTGGTCGGCAAATATGTCGAGCCGATCCTTACGCCGATACGTGCGTGGCTTTTCAAACTCTTCCCCAAATTGGAAGGGTTTGCGCTTGACCTGACGCCGGTGGCGGCATGGGTACTGTTGCAAGTTGCCGCTTGGCTGCTGGTGCTGCTCAGAAACATTCTTCTGTAATGCCGCGACAAGGCGAACCACCGATTGAATTCAGTCGGCTTTTAGAGCTGGCGGAACAGGCCGACCGTCAGGAACGCAGTCGATTTACGCCGTTCCTGACGCCGCCGGAGGCAGAACTCGCCATCGCCGCGAGTAAACGAATGCGCGTATCGGTGGAACTGTTTGGTGGCTACGAAGGCGCTGAACGCCGAATGGCGAGGTTTGCGACTCCCCAATCGGAGCCTGAATCTTTCCCGATTGCTTCGCTGGAAATCAGCTGGCCCCGGCAGGATGCGCCCGAGCACCGCGATTTGCTGGGCGGTCTGATGGGGCTTGGTGTGAAACGCGCCCGTATGGGCGACATTGCACTTCTGCCTGATAAGGCATATCTGTTCGTAGAAACGGCACTTGCGGAGATGATCGCGGGCAGCCTGACGGAAGCGGGACGCGCTCGGCTGACTGTACGGATCACCGATACGCTGCCGGAGCTTACTGCTCCTGTAGGGGAGCAACAGCACTTTACTGTGCAGACGCCAAGGCTGGACGCAATCGTCGCAGACGGGTTCCACCTATCCCGCGGTAATGCCGCCGAGCTCATTGAAGCCGGTGCAGTGAAACTTCGCCATGCTCCTATGCTACGCCCTGACGCACGCGTGGAGGCGGGGGACGCTATTTCGGTACGGGGCTTTGGTCGCCTCATGATTGAAGAGTTTGGAGAACCAACGCGCAAGGGCAGACTGCCAGTGCGCATCACTCGCTTTGGTAGCAACCGATAACAGGATCAGTTTGAAAGGAGCAACATCATGGCCATCACCGTTGCGGACATCGAGCAGAAAGAGTTTACTTACAAGGGTGCAGGTTACGACCCCTATGATGTGGATCAATACCTAGACCAAATCTGTGACGAAATGGTCGCCATGCAGGATCGCATCGATCAGCTGGAGGCAGACCTTGTGAAAGCCCGTCAGGATGCTGAAAATGCTGTCAGCATCGTAAAGCCTGTACAACCGGAGATTGTGCGTAGCGAGGAAACCGCCCCGGTGGCGAAAACTTCGCAGACGCTTGAGAATATTCTGTTGAGTGCGCAAAAGCTTGCCGACGGCGCAGTAGAAGATGCCAAGCACAAAGCGGATATGATTGTGAAAGATGCGCAGGACAAGGCAACCAGCATCATTGAGGATGCCAAAGAGGAGAAAGCCACGCTTGAAAAAGGCTTGGAGACGCTCCATGCCTCTGCGAATGAGTTTAAAAAGAGCTTCCTGAGCCTCGTTGACGGCCAGAAAGAACTGCTTAACAGCAATCTTTCGCTGTTTACTGACGACAAAAAGTAAGCGTAGAGGGACATTTTGGTGTTCCTGCGATGAGTGCTGTTTTTTGGCGATGTTGCCATTTGGCCTCTTCTGGATTTGGAAGGGGTCTTTTTCTATTGCTTTTGGGATGCGACAACGGTATTGGAAGCCGGGATACTTCAATGGCTATGCTCCTCAATGCAAACTAAGAAATGCCGATCGTATGAACCCTGCATGTACTCAAAGGGCGAACCGAAAGAAACGTTCCTTCGTGTGGACGCGCGGGGAGCTTTGTGTCATGAGCATGCCTAACCTCCTGCCTGCGGAGGCTTTCGTCTATGGCAAAGCGCATACAGTGCATACGTATCCTGTCTCGGCCTTTGACATACCTGAGCGTATAGCGCTTCTGGCAAATACCAACCTCTTTCCAAAAGGGAAGAAGTCATACGACCAGAAGGGTTTGCTGATTTTAGTGAAGATGGCAAACCAACAGTTCCATTGCGACCGTGATTTCGCTGAAGCGAATGCTCTCCCGCTGCGTATCGGTAAGGCCAAAGGTCATGGGAGTCATGCGCAGAAAAGCCTGCGCCTGTTCAGGAGTGACAGGCAGAGTGCGCCGCATCGCGATGCGTTCTGCCACATCAGCGTGCGCCTGCAAATGCTCAATCACACGCGCATTGCTGAAATCACTGTTGCGAAGCTGGTCGGCTACGGCATGGCGGATCTCGATCAGGTAATCGTCAGCGGGAATCACTTTCAGCAGCAGGCCGTTTGGTTTCAGGATACGGGCAAATTCCCGGTAATCGGCGGGGGTAAGCACATCCACGAGGGCATCAACACTGTGGTCTGCAAACGGCAGATGGGTAAGATCGCCCACCAGCCAAAGCAGCGAGGGTGACTGACGCGCGGCGGCCAGAATGGCGTCGCGGCTCAAATCAACACCAATGATCGCTGGGGAAAGAAGGCTTTCCGCCAATGCGCGGGCATAATAACCTTCGCCGCATCCAACGTCCACAATCAACGGGAGATTGAACCGGCTGGATGCATCGATTCGTTCTTCGCTAAAAAGTACAGGGAGAGCCTCGTTTGCATTATTGGAAGCACGACGCACTGTGCCAAGATGACGCTGCATCAGCGCGCGCAACGCCTGTGCTACATGCGCATAAAAACCGTCTGCGAAAATACGGCTACGGCTCTGAAACAGTTCCGCGTCATATTTTTCGGTGCTCTGGTTATGGTCGGGGGCGAGGTTGATATATCCTTTGGTAGAAAGATCGAAGCAGTGGCGCTGAACACATACAAGGCTACGGTTTTCAAACAGGGTCAGAGGTGCGCCACAGCGCGGGCAACGCAGGCAGGGAAGCAGGGGAGCCATATGCTCGGCAAGGGTTTGAAGTTTCATGAGGCCTTCCTTATCCTACTCGACTGAGGAATCAACGCATCCTGAAAAATGCTACATACAGTTCATCATGCTCAATCCATCACTGGATTTGCGATGGATTCATCATGACTTTTTGTTGTTCGTTAAAAAACAAGGATAATCCTGCATTTATGATCTTTACTCAATAAACGCATAACACCAAAATCACGAAGAGTCTGTTTGGATATATCCAAAATCGATGCAAAGGCACATAAGAATTACTGATTGACAGCAATTCCAGTTTGTGGTAAATTATACGAATAAAATTCCAGAAATTGGTATCTGAGAAATCTGAATTTATCATCGGATGAAAGCAAATTTTAATCAAAATATCCCGATAGCTTTGCGGTGATTCGATCCTATGATATCCATCCGAAACCGATCGTGTTCGCAGTAAAAGGAGAAACTCTTATGCATTGGATCATTCCGGCAATGATGGTGTTCGGATTACTATTGACGGGTTTTTGCAATGGTTTGCTTTTCCATCCAGTCCGGTCATGTTAAAGACAAAAAAACGGTTTCCCTTGTTTTTGCTGAAAATATGCATGCTGCATGGTTCAAGTGTGAACTGCTGTGGATGTACATCGATTATGAAATGACTGCGATTTCCTTCGTTTCTTCAATGCTGGTGGTCTATATTTTGGCGAGTGGGATGTCGATCGAAAAATACCGGATACCCATTCTCATCTATTTGATTGTGGCTGCCGGAACCGCTCTACTCAATTACTCGATTAACCCCAAAAGACAAGCCTTGGCCTATCGAAGAGCATTTCTCATCATTGGCAACGCGATTAATCATTACTGCATCGGATTGGATCAAGATCCGGCATCGCAGGAACTCTTTGAAGCAATCCAAAGTGGCGAAAATGAGATCACCATAACATTATCATAACATGATTGCCAACCAGACCCTTCGCTGGCAAGTGTAATTCACCTGCCGTCTGTGTTCCCGCTGCCATAGTGGAAGGTTGCCTGAACGTTGTTTTCGTGCTATCATATTACTCTGTGATTGTACGCAAACAAAGGAGGGGTTCCCTTCATGACATTAGACGCTGTGAAACTGGACCGCGATCTGCGTCGTAACCATGAAAAGCAAGGATTCGACCTGTTTCAATGGGCAACGCTCGCTGTTCTGGTTGCTTTTTCGCTGTATATGTTTCTATGGGAGTTTGCCAACGTCAACAGCGATTTATATAAGCACGCCGTGATTGCCAGCCAATTCAACTTTGCCGATCTGCACAGCATTACCAGCCGCTTAGCCTATCCGTTGTGGCACATATTTGTAGCGGCGTTCAACCAGGTTGGCGTACCGCTGAACTGGTCGGCTGCCATCATTTGCACGTTATGCAAGGCGCTGGCCTTTTTACTGGTGCGTCGGTATCTGCTGGTGATGACCCGTGGACGGCTTTCCAGCGTTCTGCTTACCCTTTGCGCTCTGTTTTTGATGCTGGTAACCTCCCTGCGCATCGACTCGCTTAACCATGGCTGGGTTTACCGCGGCGTAGGCTCGCCCACCGTATGGCACAACCCCACACAGCTTGCCGTGCTGGTTACGGCGATGTTATGTGTGCCTTATACCCTGCACTGCTGGTATGAGTTTGAAAGCATTCTGCCCACACAAGGCGAAAAGACACTGCTGCCTTGGCGCAAGGTGTTTGCACTGGCGGCGCTTTTAATGCTCAGTCTTTCCGCGAAGCCGACTTTCATGCAGGCGATGATTCCGGCAGCGGCAGTTTTCTTTCTTGTGCAGTGGATCCGGCATCCGAAAAACAGCCGGTACTTTTTGCAGATCATTCTGGCGTTTCTTCCGGCCGTCGCATATTTCCTCCTGCAATACCTCTATTACACCGGCGTTGTGGTGCCCTTTACCAGCGGCGTAGAGTTTGGGCTTACGCTGGAAAGCGTGTGGGAAGCGATCCGCAACATGGCGGTAATGGCTGCATTCCCGCTGTTCGTGCTGGTATTTTGCTACCGGCCTGGGTTTTTCAAGGATAAACTGCTGGTGCTATGCCTGTTGATGGCAGCGTTCAGTATTGTGGAGGCTATGTGCTTTCACGAAACAGGTGTGCGCATCAACCACGGCAACTTTAACTGGGCCAGCATGAGCTCTGCTTTTATGCTGTGGGTGGCGGTTGTACCCAAGTTTGTAGATTCCATCGACGAATTCCGCGATCTGCAAAACCGTGTGCAAACCCTGACCGTGGAAGGAACCCTGTCCACGGTCGAACTCAAAAAGGCTCGACGTGGCCTTAAATTGCGCTCTCTTGCCTTCTTTATGAGTTTTGTGCTTTTGACATGGCATGTCTATTCTAGTATCTATTACCTCTATTTCCTGCTTTCTTCCGGCAATGTGTTTTAACACAGCCTCCCCGTTTATTCTTTGTAAAAATACTCTTCGCCAAAAGAGAACGTTCAACGCAATAGCAGCGTCGAACGTTCTCTTATTGCGTTGAAATGTAAGTACCGTTTCTGTCCGTAAACAAAGATATTCCTAACTTTATGCTGTACGAATGCTGCAATGATTTTATTTCTGGAAAAACGCATTCAGCTTTCCTACGAACATTTCTGGGTGGATCAGGCTCAATTCACCGTGCTTCAGGCCAGGGGCAATGAACAGTTCGCTACCCGAAATCGCTTCGTGCAGTTTGTTCGCGGATTTGATCTCTGCGCTGACCTCTTTGCTCCCGACAAGGATGAGCGTCTTCGCCTGCGTGCGCGAGAGTTCGCCTTTCAATGCATAGGTGCCATTGCTCAGCAATGTGTTCATTAGGGATTTGCGGCTCACTTTCATGCTGTCGGCAAAGTAATCCTCAAACATCTCATCCGGCAAAGAGAGCGCTTTTGACTGCAATTTGGAAAACCAGCGCTTGCGGATCAACCCGTAACTCATGCTTACCGCGGGTGCAGCCATCGCGCGTGTGCCGGGGATGGGGATCACCAGCGCACTTTCCAGCACGGCATAATCGGCAATATCCGCCTGCTGACAGAGCACCTCCACGGCGATCTGTGCACCGAGAGAGAGTCCGCCTATCGCAAACACATGTCCATGATGCTCCCGTTTGATATAGGCAATCAGTTTTTCTGCGGAACACTCTATGCTTTCAAATGTTTCGGCTCCGTCTTCACCATAGCCATCAATCGTCGGCAACACCACATAGTATTCCTCTGCCATTAGCTCGGCTACTTTGCGGTATGCCCACCACGAAAGCCCCGCTCCATGCAGGAGTATAACGGTCGGCTTTTCCGGAGACCCAAATGAATGAAACAACATAAATTTCGTGCACTCCATTCCTTGAATGTTGAGGTACCGCCGTAACCTTTCTTCTACAGGACACAAACACGATCTTCCCTGAGATTTTATGCTTCCAACAGCATGGCGAGAAGCTTGTTGACCGTGTTCCAGTTACGCGCGGTCGCATCGGGGAAAAGCTTGGCTAACTTGATGGCGGTCTTGGATAGGCGAACGCTCTGTATGCACAGCAGATAGATTTCCCGCGCGCCTGTATACACCATATCACCGGGCGCACGGTTTTCCTGTAGCACTAGAAGCTGCTCTGCCTTAGGCGACTGTTGTACAAAGTAAACATACAGGTGCTCCACTTCCGGGTCGGCCAATTGGGCTTGTGCGATTTGTTCTGTGTCAAAGGGCAGGTTGTCAATCAATGCGCGCAGTTCCGGCAGAGTACGCGCCAGTATTGCACTTTCAAACCCGAACCGCTCACGAAATGACTGGCTGATTTGCATCACGAGCGTTGGCTCGTCCACCTCGGCTTCCAAAAGGACATTACCGCTTTGGATATAGGTTTTCACATGCTGATATCCAAGCGATGTGAGCATTGCATCCAGCTCAGCCATTTTTACTTTGCTTTTGCCGCCCACGTTCAGGCCACGGAACAGCACGACATACTTCATCGGCTTTGCTCTCCTTGTTATTTTGCACCAGATACGGGGATAAGCGCCATGAGATGACAAACCTGTGATATTGGACATTGCGTTTTTATGTGTAGCGCATTACAGGGGATGAAAAGGATGTTTTTCTCGGATATAGCGCCGTTTGCACAAAAGAGTCATGGCCGATTCAGTTTCCGGTATGGGTAAAATATGCAGCATAGTGTTCGCTGATGGCTTGCTTGTCGATCTGATATCGACTCAGATGCTTTTCAATCAGTGAGACCGCGTCAGCCTTTTCTCCCGCGCGTACCGCGTTCAGGATCGCTTCGTGATCGGCTACAATGGTGCTCTCCTTCACCCGCACAAGGCTGAGTCCGCGTACACGGTCAAAGTGCAGCGCCATGCTTTCCAGCAGTTGATAAGTTTGCAGCCGATTAGTGAGCCGAAAAAACTCACGGTGAAAGTCTCCGTCCAGCTCCGTGAGCTTTTCCGGCAACTCATTTTCGATATAGAACTGTTGAAGCTTGACGTTCGCCTCCGCTACCGAAAAATCAAGGGTTGATGCCAGCTCACACGCCAGCTCAATCACAGCCTTTTCCAACACCATACGTAGAAAACGGCTTTCTTCCACAAGACTCCAATCAATCAGCGCAATGCGACTACCCCGCTGGGGAAGGATTTCCACCATACGGATTTTGCCAAGCTCCATCAGCGCTTCACGAATGGGTGTACGGCTGAGCCCAAGTTGTGCGGAAAGCTCATTTTCGCTGAGCATGCTGCCAGGGACCAGCTCCAGTGAGGCAATGTTGCGTTTAAGCATACGCATCGCAAAGTCACGGGCGGTTTCGCGGGCATATCGTTCTGTGATGTTCATGGCTGTGCCTCTTTCCGAACAGGAATGGTTATGGGTGGATGAAAGCAGGGTGATAATGCTGGAAAGAAAAGGCTTACCGAGGCATGCATACTCTCGATTCTTTGGTTCCATTGTAACATTGACATACAAGTACGTCAATATACCAGTGAACAGTATGTAACTTTGTTGTGTGCGCAAAGCCCGTACCGCTAAGAGCTTGAAAAGATGGCAATGAACATGCTATAATTGAAATTGGCGTATTGCGCCGTGAATTTGGCAGATGGCTCCCAAACATCTGTCATGGATGAAGGAGATAAAAACCTTGTCGTTATTAGAGTTGTTAAAAAGGATGCTTGGCATGAGCAATGAAACACAGGTCAAGCGTCTGCAAAAAATCGCCGATAAAGTGTTGGCGAAAGAGGATGAATACAAGGCATTAAGCGATAGCGAACTGCGTGCCAAAACCGTCGAGTTCAAGGGGCTGGTACAGGGCGGCATGTCGCTGGACGAGATTTTACCCGACGCGTTTGCTGCGTTCCGTGAAGCTGTGTGGCGCGTGGATGGCAAGCATCTGTTCCCCGTGCAAATCATGGGTGGTATTTGCTTGCATCAGGGGCGAATTGCCGAGATGAAA